>Ga0315910_10002833_pt1 | contig 15022 bp, 12 predicted proteins | sample EdamamesoilMG_FD_204470 | JGI IMG/M metagenome (GOLD analysis project Ga0315910, IMG submission 204470) | Garden soil microbial communities collected in Santa Monica, California, United States - Edamame soil | ecosystem: Environmental > Terrestrial > Soil > Garden | place: USA: California...
GCCCGCAGCCCACGACCAGGAAGTGGAACTGCGCGGTCGCGAAGGCGGTGTTCTGCAGGTACACGCCGGTCGGCAGCATGGCCAGGAACACGCCGGCGAGCCCGGCGATGCACAGCAGCACGACGAATCCCAGGGCGTAACCCAGCGCGGGCGTGATCCGCAGCGGGCCGCGCCACAGGGCCTGAGCCCAGCCGAGCACGATCACGACCAAGGGCAGGCCCGAGAGCAGCGCCAGCGCGCTCGAAGAACTCGCCGCGGCCGGAGCGGCCTCGCGGCCGAGCAGGTGCACGCCGTGGCCGGTGCAGGCGAACAACGCGATCGCGAGCAGGCTCCAGACGCCGGCGCGCGAGGCGCCGCTGCGGCCGCCGGTGTGGGATTCGATCACGTCGGACACGGCGCCGATCGCCGCCAGCGTCATCGCGCCGAACGCGGCGTGTCCCCACGACCAGAACCAGGCGTCGAAGCGCACGTCGGCCGCCGGACGCGCGGAGCCGAGCATGTCGGCGGCGCCCGCGCGCTGCGCGATCAGCATCACCAGGCTGCCGCCGAGTGCGATCGTCGCGACGATCACGACCAGGGCGCCGATCACCAGCGACCAGGCGAAAAGCGGCAGGCCATCGAGCGAGCGGCGCGCGCGGCAGCTCTCGAAGCACGTCGCCAGCAGGTTCATGCTGCTGCACAATCCGGCGAGCGCGACGGAGGCGATCGCGAGCTGGCTCCACCACAGGCTGGCCTCGCTCGACAGCGCGAAGGGCACGTCGAAGCTCCAGCCCGTGTCCACCGGCGCCGCGACAAAGGCGATCAGGAAGAACAGGCAGCCTGCGAGCACCAGATGGAAACCCAGCAGGTTCAAGCGCGGCCAGGCCATGCGCTCGCGACCGAGGAGTTCCGGCAGCAAGGCGTTGCCCAGGATCGCGGGCACGGCGGGCAGCGCGACCAAGAACACCAGCGCGAGTCCGTGCATGCTGTAGAGCTGGCGGTAGACCGCCTCGGAGACACCCTGGCCGCGCGAGGCGAGCGGCTGCAGGCAGAGGCCGATCGCCAGGAAGGTGCCGATCACCAGCGAGAGCGCGACAACGGCTGCGTGCATCAGCGCGAGCCGGCGGTGGTCGTGCGTGAACAGCCACAGGTCGGCTTGCGCAGGCTGCGCTTCGCGCTGCTGGCTGATCGCCGGAACGCTGGGATCGAGTGGACTCACTTCAGACTCTGGATGTAAGCGGCCAGACCGGCGATCTCGACGTCGGAGAGCCGGCCGCGGAAGCTGGGCATCACCGGCTCGAAGCCCTGCAGCACCTTGGCCTGCGGATCGAGCAGCGACTCCTTGATGTAGGCGTCGTCGGCTTCGACAACCGCGCCGTCGGTCATGACGTGCTCGCGCGCGGCGAAGCCCGCGAAACTCGGACCGACGAGCTTGCTGCCGTCGATCGAATGGCACTGCGTGCAACCGCGCATCTGGTACGAGCGCTGGCCGAGTTCGACCGGCGGCAGATCGAGCGGCGGACCGGAGATGCCCTGGTACCACTTCTCGAAGCCGCCCTGCTCGTGCACGATCGCGAGCGCGCCCTGCTGCGCGGTGTCGCGCACGGGCAGGCGCGTCGTGCGCAGCGCAAATTCTCCCGCGAGCGTGGGCTGCACCCAGGCCTCGCGGTCCTGGCCCAAGGCGACAGGCACCTGCAGACGGAAAGCGGGGATCGAGAGCGTGTAGGGCTCGCTCGCGGCGGCCAGCGCGAACTTGACCGGCGCATCCAGGGGCAGGTGCAGTTCCTCGCTGACGAAACCGTTGGGGTAGCTGAAGCTCCAGCCCGTTTCCACGCGCGCCACGCGAATCAGCAGCGCGCCGCGCGGCGTCACCTGCATGTCGGCCCACACGCGCGCGCCCTGCACGAAGAAGGCCGCGAACAAGAGCGCGGCGAGTCCCGCTCCGGCGCCGAAGAACCAGCGCGGCAGCAGCCGTGTTGCTTTGTTGCTCGTGCGCCGCACGACGAGTAGCGCGAGCAGTCCGCCGACCAGCAGCACGTAGAAGAACACGCAAAACCACAGCGCGAACTGGAACGAGCGGTCGACGCCTGCCGCGAAGCTCGAGGCTTGCGGAAGCAATTCCGCGGCGCGCGGCCCGAGGATCGTCGCGATGCTCATCGTCCTGACTCCGCATTGGATTCCTGGACGTACAGCTGCATCGCGCGTTCGATCGGCACGGCGACCACGCCGGTCTTGCGGTCGATCCAGGTGTACTGCGACAGGCGCTCCAGCTGCGCGGCGCGCGTCTGCACGGTTTGCGCAGGCGTTTGCGCCCAGCCGCGCTCAGCGCGCAGCGTCCGTGTGTTCCACGCGCTCACGACCGGCGCAAGCAGGGCGACCAATCCGGCGCCCGCCACGAACAGCAGCAAAGCAACCAGCAGCGTCGTCGCGGAGATGGGAGCGCGAGGTTGCATGCTCACAGGTTCTCGAAGGCCAGGGATTGGGGCAGGCGCGGGTCGTTGACCGGGATCAGCGCGGCCTTGGCGGCCAGGCGCGTCAGGCCGAACAGCCAGATGCCGCCGACACCGACCAGGCAGGCCGCGTCCATCGGCCGCACCAGCGCGCCCTGGTGCTCGACCGAGGGCATCACCAGCCAGAACAGGTCGACGGCGTGCATGCACAGCAGCCACACCGCCCAGAAGCTCAGCAACCACAGGCGGCGCTTGGCGTGGCGCGACAGCAGTCCGGCGAAGGGCAGGACGAAGTGCCCCGCGAGCAGCACCAGCGAGACCACCGCCCAGCTGCCGTGTTGGCGCTGCTGGAACCACGCGGTTTCCTCGGGCAGGTCCGCGTACCAGATCAGCATGTACTGCGAGAAGGCGATGTAGCTCCAGAAGAACACGAACGCGAACAGGAACTTGCCCAGGTCGTGGTAGTGCTCGACGTTGACGCTCTTGTCGAGCATCCGGTTCGCCTGCAGCAGGCGCAGCAGGACGATCATGGCCGCGAAGAAGGCCATCACCGAGCCGGCGAAGAAGTACACGCCGAAGATCGTGCTGTACCATGCCGGGTCGAGCGTCATCAGCAGGTCGAAGGCGGCGAAGTTGGCGCTCAGCGCGAAGGCGATCAGGGCCACGGCCGAGCGCCGCTCCAGTTTCAGCGTCGCGGCCGCGTCGCTGGCGCCGTCCTGTTCGAGCGAGCGCTGCAGCAGCCAGCGGCCGAGCAGGGCCCAGGCGCCGAAGTACACCAGGCAGCGCAGCCCGAAGAAGCGCGGCTCGAGGAACACGGCCTTTCCGTCGAGCAAGGGATCCGCCGCCAGCGCCTGCGCGTCGACCCAGGGGTAGAGACCGCTGTCGCCGCGCAGCGCCAGGATCACCAGCGGCGCGAACAAGAGCGCCACGATCGGCGTGTTCGCTGCGAGCAATTCCGCGACGCGGCGCACCACCACACTCCAGGCCGCGCGCGTCAGGTGCTGGATGATCACGAAGAACAGCGCGCCGAGCGAAAGGCTCAGGAAGAACAGGCACGCGAACAGCCAGGCGTGCTGGAAGCGGCGGAAACCGTCGTCCTGCGCCCGGCCCAGGTACAGTCCGGCGAGCACCGCGATCACGCCGAGCGCCAGCGCGAGGTAGCCGAAGCGCGCTCCGCGCGCGCCCAGCCGGGGCTGTTCGTGCAGCGACGCGCTCATTGCGCCCCCAACTTCGCCTGCTCCGCCGCGGGCACGTCCGAGAGCGTCGCGTTCTGCGAGCGCTGCAGCGCCCGCACGTAGGCCACGATCGCCCAGCTGTCCTCGACCGGGATCTGCCGTGCGTAACCCGGCATCGTGCGCACGCCGTTGCGCACGGTGTCGAACAGCTGACCCGCGGGTCGCGAACGCACGATCGGATCGTGCAGCGAAGCCGGCGGCACCCAATTGGTCTCCTGCAGCTCGAGCGCGCGCGCGGCGACCAGGCCGTCTCCGTAGCCGGCCAGGCCGTGGCAGGGCGCGCAGAAGATGCCGAAGCGCTCGCGGCCGCGCTGCAGGAACTGCGGCGTGAGCGGCAGCGCGAGGGTCTCGCTCCAGGTCTCGCCCCCCCGGCCCGTGAGCAGCAGAGGATCGTCGATCAGCGCATCGAAGGCCACCGTGCCCTGCGGGTCGGGCCGCATCGCGCGCCCGTCGTCGAAGTGCGCGTTGCCCGCCTGCGCGCGGAAGCGCGGCTGCGAGTCCATGTCCTTGACCAGGTGGAACGGGGCGCTGGCGGAAGTGCTCCAACGCACGCTCGCGAAGGCGGCGAAAGGCAACAGCGCCAGCGCGACCAGAGCCAGGATGCCCGCGCGCACTCCGATCGGAGGCTTGAGGCTCTGGCCGGAGTCATGGCAGGCCAACACTTCGAGCGGCGTCAAGGACTGCAACAAGTTGCGCGTGCTCGCCGCGTCGAAGCGCGCGTCGCCGGCCTCGATCGCCAGGAAGAAACCGTCGTCGCTGGCGCGCGCGAAGCGCTCGAGCTCGAACAACGCATGGTGATGCTCGGGCAGGCGGTTGAGCACGAGCATGCCGAAGAAGGCCGCAAAGGCCGCGAACAACACCGTGAGCTCGAAGGTGATCGGGATGTTCGCCGGGATGCCGAACAGCGGCTTGCCGCTGATCCTGAACGGGTAGTCGACCGCGTTGGTCCACCATTGAAGCAGCAGCGCCACGCTCGTGCCGCACAGACCCAGCGCGAGCACGATCCAGGGCAGGTGCGTCGGGCGCAGGCCCATCGCGCGCTCGATGCCGTGGATCGGGAAGGGGCTGTAGACGTCGAAGCGCTCGTAGCCCGCGTCGCGGACCGCACGCGCGGCGCGCGTCACGGAGCCGACGTCGTCGAACTCGGCGACCAGGCCGAACAAGGCGCGCGACTCGACGGCGGCGTGCAGCGGCTCAGCCATGCGCGGCCTCCTCGCCGTGCTCGCCGTGCGCCTTCGACGCCGGCAGCACCGTCTTGACCTCCGCGATCGCGACCATCGGCAGAAAGCGGCAGAACAGCAGGAAGAGCGTGAAGAACAGCCCGAAAGTGCCCGCGAAGGTGCACACGTCGACCGCGGTCGGCTTGAAGTAGCCCCAGCTCGAAGGCAGGTAGTCGCGCGTCAGCGACGTGACCACGATCACGAAGCGCTCCAGCCACATGCCGACGTTGACCAGGATCGCGACGCCGACCATCAGCCACGGGCTGGTGCGGATGCGCTTGGACCAGAAGAACTGCGGCGCGACCACGTTGCAGAACACCATGGTCCAGTAGGCCCAGGCGTAGGGTCCGCGCGCGCGGTTCAGGAAGGCGAAGCCCTCGAAGGAATTCTGCCCGTACCAGGCGATGAAGAACTCGGTCGAGTAGGCGAAGCCGACCATGCAGCCGGTCGCCAGGATCACCTTGTTCATGTTCTCCAGGTGGCGCAGCGTGACCAACTGCTTGAGCCCGAACAGCTCGCGCGCGGGCACCATGATCGTGACCACCATCGCGAAGCCCGAGAAGATCGCGCCGGCGACGAAGTAGGGCGGGAAGATCGTCGTGTGCCAACCGGGCACCTGCGAAACGGCGAAGTCGAAGCTGACCACCGAGTGCACGCTGAGCACCAGCGGGGTCGCCAGCGCGGCCAGGATCAGGTAGGCGCGTTCGAAGCGCTGCCAGTGCTTGGCCGAGCCGCGCCAGCCGAGCGCGAAGAATCCGTACAGGCCGCGGCGCAGCTTGCTGGTCGCGCGGTCGCGCAGCGTGGCGAGGTCGGGGACCAGCCCCATGTACCAGAACAGGGCCGAGACCGTGGCGTAGGTCGAGACCGCGAAGACGTCCCACAACAGCGGGCTGCGGAAGTTCGGCCACATCTGCATCTGGTTGGGGATCGGGAACAACCAGTACGCGACCCAGACCCGTCCGACGTGAATCGTCGGGTAGAGGCCAGCGCAACAGACCGCGAACAAGGTCATTGCCTCGGCCGCGCGATTGATGCTCGTGCGCCAGGTCTGGCGCAGCAGGAACAGGATCGCGGAGATCAGCGTGCCCGCGTGCGCGATGCCGACCCAGAAAACGAAGTTGACGATGTCCCAGCCCCAGAAGGCCGGCGAGTTGTTGCCCCACACGCCGACACCGGTGGAGATCAGGTACACGACCATGCCCATCAGGAGCAGGGTCAGCGAGCTCGAGATCGCGAAGGCCACGTACCACGCGCGCGGTGGCTTGGGGCGCTCGACCACGCCGCACACGCGGCGCGTCACCGCGCCGAGCGAGGGATCGCCCTCGATCAGCAGCTCGCGCTGGTAGGGCTCCCCGATCGTCACAGGGGCCGCGGGCGTGCGCAGATCATCCGCCATGGGCACCTGCCGCTGGGTGGGGGTTGTCCACGCGCGCCATGTAGGTCGTGCGCTGTCGGATGTGCAGTTCCTCGAGCATCGTGTACGCGCGGCGGTCGGCGCGGCGACGCGACACGCGGCTGTGCTCGTCGGCCAAGTCGCCGAAGACGATCGCGTGCGTCGGGCAAGTCTGCGCGCAGGCCGGCGTCACGTCGCCGTCGGCGAGCTTGCGACCCGCGTTCTTCGCGTCGATCTTCGCGTTCTGGATGCGCTGCACGCAGAACGTGCACTTCTCCATCACGCCGCGCGAGCGAACCGTGACCTCGGGGTTGTAGAGCATGCGCTGCACGTCGCGGCCCTTCTGCTCCAGCTGCTTGTGGTAGTTGAAGAAGTTGAAGCGCCGCACCTTGAACGGGCAGTTGTTGGCGCAGTAGCGCGTGCCGACGCAGCGGTTGTAGACCATCTCGTTCAGGCCTTCGGCGCTGTGCACGGTCGCGGCGACCGGGCAGACCTGCTCGCAGGGCGCGCTCTCGCAGTGCTGGCAGGTCATCGGCTGGAAGCGCACGCGCGCCGCCGCGCCCTCGCCGACGAAGTAGCGGTCGAGGCGGATCCAGTGCATCTCGCGGTTGCGGATCACCTGCTCGCGCCCGACCACGGGCACGTTGTTCTCGGCCTGGCAGGCGATCACGCAGGCGTTGCAGCCGATGCAGGCATTCAGGTCGATCGACATGCCCCAGCGCACTTCGCCCTGCGGCGCCGCGGCGAACAGCGACCCGTGCGCCGCGTGTGCGGCCGCGTGCGCCTCGCCGTCCGGGGTGTGCCGGAGCTGCTCGAGCGTGATCACGCGCAGCAGTTCGCCGACGCGTTCGTCGCGGCCCTGCGTGCCGATCGCGTCGATCAGCGGCGCGTCCTGCGTGCGCGCGAGCTCCACGCTGCGATCCGTGGGCGTGACCGTGAGACCGCCGGCGAAGTGCAGCGCGCCGCTCGCGCGCAGCCGGTAGGCGTCGTAGCCGACCGGATCGACGTCCTGCTCGGCGAGGCCGCCGACGAGCCCGGCGCCGGAGCGCCCGTAGCCCAGCGCAAGCGTCACCGATCCGGGAGCCTGGCCCGGCAGGATCGTCGCGGCGACCTCGAGTTCGCGCCCGCCAAGAGCCAGTCGCACGAGCATGCCTTCTTCGACGCCCAACTGGCGCGCGGTCGACTCGGCGAAGATCGCCGCGTTGCCCCAGCACAACTTGGTGATCGCATCGGGCAGCTCCTGCAGCCAGGCGTTGTTCGCACTTCGGCCATCGTGCAATTTCGCGTCGGCGGCGAAGACCAACTCGAGCTGCGCGTTCGCGACTTCGAGCGCGAGCTGCCGCGCTCGCGGCGCCTCGACCTCGAAGTCGAGCAGCGTGCACTCGACCGCGACGAAGGCCGATCCCGGGACCATGCCGTCGTGCAGGATCCTGCGCCACTGCGCCTCGTCGGCCGATCCGGCGACCGCGGCGCGCACCAGCTCGCGCGCGCTGACGGTGATCGCGCACATGCCCGCGAGCAACTCGATCACGCTGCGCCGCTCGTACAGCGGGTCGATCAGCGGCTGGATCGTGCACACCGTCCCGTCCCACGCGCGCGCGTCACCCCACGACTCCAGCGCGTGCGCGCGCGGCAGGTGCCAGGTGCAGGCGCGCGAAGTTTCGTCGCGGTAGTGCCCGAGGTGCGCGCTCAGCGCGAGCTTGCGCAGCGCGCGGCGCAGGTCGACGTCGGCCGGCGCGTCGTAGACCGGATTGCCGCCCAGGATCAGCAGGGCGTCGATCGCTCCGGCCTCGATCTCGCGCACCAGCTGCGCCAGCTCCGCCGCGGGATCGCGCGCCTCGTCCACAGCCGCCTGCACGTGCAGCAGCGTGCTGCCGACGTTGCCCAGCCTGGAGTTGATCCGCTGCAGCAGCGCGTGCACCGCCGCGGGCTGGCGCGGGCCGGCGATCAGCAGCGAACGCCCGCGCTGGGCCACCAATTCCTGCGCCAAGGCCTCCAGTGTCGCGGCGACCTCGGGATCCTTCAGGAAGCCGCTGCCCAGCAGGGCCGCGGAGTTGGAGCCGCCGCCGGCGAGCGCCTCGAGCACGCGCAGCTCCAGCGCCAGCACCAATGGCAGGATCTGCTCGCAGCGCAGCGCCAGACGCTGGTCGGCGGCCGCGCCGGTCAAGCTCGGCGTGCTCTCGAAGACCCAGGTGCGCAGCACTTCGCCGCCATCGGGGTCGCGACGCCGCGCGAACGCGCGCGAGAGCTGCAGGGCATCGGGATGCTCGCCCAGGATGTCGGCGTCGAAGCAGGCCAGCGTGCGCGCCGTCTCCAGGCGCGGCAGCGTGCGCACGCCGCGCCCGAAGGCCAGGCGCGCGCCCTCCAGTTCCTGCGTGCGCGCCAGCGGCTCCCACTCGACCCAGCGCGTGCGCGGGAACTGCTCCATGAACCTCGCGCGCAGCGCCGCCTGCGTCAGCGAGGAGCTGGGCTCGGCCAGGATCGCCAGCCCAGCTCCGCCGCCGGCGCGGCGGCGCGCGAGTTCCGCGGCGAACCAGGGATCGAACTCTTTCCAGCTGCGCGGATAGGGCACGCCTTCGTGGACCTGCACCAGTCCGCGCGAGAGATCGGGGTCGTAAAGATCGAGCACCGCCGCCTGGGAACGCGCGCTGCAGGCTCCGCCTTCCTGCACGCGCAGCGGGTTGCCTTCGATCTTGATCGGGCGGCCGTCGTAGCTGCTCACGAGCAGCGCTGAAGCGACGCCCGAGCACTCGATCGCGGTGGCGAAGCGCTGCGTCGAACCCGGAATGCGACCCTCGGGCCGGCGCTGGAAAGGCAGGATCTCCTCGGTGTCCCAGGTGCAGCCCGAGGCCGAGGCCAGGGCCATCGAAGCGCCCATGACCTGCAGGAAGCGCCGCCGCGAGAAGTCGCTCGGGCTGCCGCGTTCGGGCGCGGCGGAGTCGTGTCGGCCTAGCGATGACATGTCGAACAGTCCGTGGAAGGCCGCAGTCGCTTCTCGGCCGCCAGGCGCGCGCCGAGCTCGGCCGCGGGGCCCTCGGGCTCCCAGTCCATCGCGGTCACGAACTCCACCGGGCGCAGGAACGGCGTCGGGTCGCGATGGCAGCCGAGGCACCAGCCCATGCTCAGCGGCGCCTGCTGCTCGACGCGCTCCATGGTGTCCACGCGCCCGTGGCAGCTGACGCAGCCGACGCCGCGCGTCACGTGCGCGCTGTGGTCGAAGTAGACGTAGTCGGGCAGGTCGTGCACGCGCTGCCAGCGCACCGGCAGGCCGCTCGACCAGCTGGAAAACACCGGGTCAAGCGCTGGACTCGCGGTCCGGATGCGCTGGTGGCAGTTCATGCAGGTCTCGGTTGGGGGCACGGCCGCGCGCGCGCCTTGCTCGACCGTCGTGTGGCAGTAGCGGCAGTCCAGGCCCAGCTCACCCGCGTGCATCGCGTGGCTGAAGGGCACCGGCTGTTGCGGCGCGTAGCCGACGTTCATGGTCGCGGGCGAGGCGCCGTAGGCGAACAGGGCCACGGCGTACACGCCGACGGCAGCGCCGCCGACCCCGATCGCCAAGCGCAGGTGGTTGGTCCACTTGGGGAACGGGTTCATCGACGCTCTGGCGAGAGGGTGCGCGGGTGGATCGTGAGGCAGGAACTCAAGGCCGTGCGATTCCAGGCTGGCCGCCCGCTCTGGGCTCCGGCGCCGGCGCGCCTGGTCGCCGCGAGCACGCGCGGGGCGCTCGCTGCAACGCAATCCGTGGCGGGAGAGTGGACACTCGGCTTGGCTTCCTTCGCGCACGCTCACGCGCGCTGCGGATCAGAGTCTCGACGGGGGATCGAGCCACGAGAATGCGTCGAAGTGCGCACGACGCCGCGTACGATGGTCGTAGTCGCGCGCGCTCCGCCGCCCGCGCAAACCCCTGCTCACGTGAGCTTCCCCCCTTGGTTTCGGCGCTGCGCCGCGAATTGCGCATGGCTGCTGTTCTCGGCCGGAGCGTGGCTGCAGTCCGCCTGCCGCAACGTCGACGAGCCGCAGCCGGCGCGCGATGCCGGCGAGTGGCGCGCGGAAGCCTGGCCGGAAGCCGATCGGCTGTTCCATCAGGATCCGCGCTGGCTGGGGGCCGACGCGGCATTCTCCGTCGATCTCGGCGGGCAGCGCGTGCTCTGGCTTTTCGGCGACACGTTCATCGCCGACGCCGCGGGCAAGCCGCGCAGCGAATCGCGCATGCTGCGCAACACGATCGCGGTGCAGACGGGCCGCGACCCCAGCCGCGCGCGCATGAGCTTCCACTGGCAGCCCGGCCCGGCATCGTGGTTGGCCGAGCAGGGCGAGCACTGGTTCTGGCCGCAGCACGGCGTGCGCATTCCCGGCGCCGCGCTGATCCTGTTCTTCTCGCGCGTGCGCGCCACGCCAGGCGTCGGACTGGGTTTTTGCGCCGACGGCTGGACCGCGGTGGCGATCGACCGGCCCGACGAGGATCCGCAGCGCTGGACGCCGCGCAGCCTGGCGCCCGCGGAACTGCCGCCGGGGCTCGTGCCCGCCCAGGGCCTGTTCCTGCAGGGCGAGCACGTCTACGGCCTCGCGATCCGCGAGCCGGGCGATCACGCTGGTTTCGCGCTGCGCATCCCCGTCGAGGCGTTGGCGCGCGGCGAGCTGAGTGCGCTGGAGCTGTGGACCGGCCGCTGGGAGCGCACGCGGCGCGAGCTGCAGCCGCTTGCCGTGATCGCCGACGCCGCGCCCGAGCTTTCGCTGCACTTCGACGCACGCTTGCAGCGCTTCGTGCACCTGCGCACGCTCGGATTCGGCGCGACGACGCTGGGGATCTCGACCGCGCCGTCGCTGATCGGCCCGTGGTCCGCGCCGCTGCGCGTGTACACCCCGCCCGAATCCGCGCGCGCCGGCGCTTTCGTCTACGCGGGCAAGGCCCATCCCGAGCTGGAGGGCGCCGACCTGGTCGCGACCTACGCCGCGAACAGCTTCGACTTCGCCACGCTGGTCGCCGACACCACGCTGTACTATCCGCGCTTCGTGCGCCTGGGCTTCACGCCTGCGCGTGGAGCGCGTTGAGCGCGTTGAGCAGGTTCAGCGGGTTCAGCGCGTCGCCACGATCGCGTGCGCCGCGGTGAAGCGCGAACTCTTGAAGCCCGTGGGCCCGAGGATCTCGGCGCTCGAGCAACCGGCCTCGCGCAGTTTCGCCAGGTACGACCGTCCCGGCAGGGCGCCGGCAATTCAGGTCGACCAGGCGTCCATGTCCGCCAGGACCTCGTCGGGGATCGACTCGATCACCAGCAGGTCGGCGATCGAAAGCGCGCCGCCGGGGCGCAGCACGCGCAGCAGTTCGCCGAAGCAGCGTTGCTTGTCGACGACCAGGTTGAGCGCCCCGTTCGAGATCATCAGGTCGAAGCTGGCATCCTCGAAGGGCAGCGCCTCGGCGGAGCCGACTTCGAAGCGCAGCTGCGCGAGCTTCGCGCGCGCCAGGGCCTCGTGCGCGATCGCGATCATCTCGGGCGTCAGGTCCAGACCGACCACCCTGCCGCCTGCCCCAACCTGCTCGGCGGCGAGGAAGCTGTCGAGCCCGGCGCCGCAGCCGACGTCGAGCACGCGCTCTCCAGGCAAGGCGGGGCGCACCCCGAGCGGATTGCCGACGCCCACGAAGCGTTCGAGCACCGCTGCGGGGATGCGCGCCAACTGCTGCTCGCGGTAGGCCAGCTGCCGCGCGCCGGCGGCCCCGGTCGGGTAGGCGAACAGGCCCTCGGGGGACTTGGCGACGCCGCGGTATTTGTCGATCACCGCCGCGCGCAGGCGATCGGCCTGGGGAACCTCGTGCGGCATGCTGGCCATCCTATCGGCGCCGGCGAGGCGCGCGAAGCGGCGCTCAACGCGGCGCGGCCTGCTCGCACCGGCGCTTGATGACCTCGAGGATGTACTGCTGCGTGTCGCGCATGACGAAGTCGGTCCAGAAGCCGGCGTAGGCGTTGAAGGTCGTCGACAATCGGTGCTCGCTCGACAGGTGCAGCAGCACGCCGCCCTGCGGCAGGACTTCGATGGCGTAGGCGCCGCTGAGCACGTCGAAGTACGGGCCGCCGACGGTGACGTGTTCGTCGAGCGCGCGCGCGGGGATCGAGTCGGGATCGGCGTGGATCGTGAACTCCAGCTGCTCGTTCTCGCGCCACAGCGTGACCTGCTCCAGGAACAGGATGCCGCGCTCGAAGGTCGCGCGGCGCACCGCGCCGACGCCGGAGCCCTCCAGCGTCGCGGCGATCGGCCGCGGGAAACCGATCAGGTGCGACCAGGCGAAGAAGTGCTCGTGCTCCTGGATCCGTGGCACCTCGGCGATCTCGCGCCAGACGACGGCGACGTCGGCGTCGATCCGGATCTGCGTCTCGACGCGGCGCAACTGGTCGGCGGGCGTCACGCCGCGCTCGATCGGCGCGACGAGGAAGGGCAGGAGCACGATGGCGCCGACCAGCGTGCCGCGAGACCGGCTGTCCTGCAGCCGCAGCGCGCCGGCCGCGATCAAGCCGCCGACGGCCGCGAGGAACAGGTACAGCGGCAGCCAGAGGAAGATGCAGATCAGGCCCTCCAGGTTCACCACGAGCACGGTCGCCAGCGCCGCGAGCGAGGGCAGGATGGTGAACAGCACCGCGTCACCGTAGTGGCGCAGTCGCGCCAGGTAGGCAGCGATGAACCCGATCGCGAGCGGCACCGCGAACAGGAACGCGATGCTCATCACGGCCAGGGTCTCGGCGAGCCACGGCTGCATCGACGACTTGAATCCGAAGGCCAGCCGCAGCAGCACGCCGTAGCCCAGGGCCACGAAGAAGGCGATCAAGTACACCCGCCGCTTCACTTGCTGCGCGGGCCGCAAGCCTTCGTCGCTCATGCCCGGATTCTACGCAGCCCTTCGCCAGGCGATCCACGCAATCCAACCGAGCGCATGCAGGCCCGCGATCAGCCAGCTCACCAGGAAAAACGCGGGCTTGTTGCGTTTGTGGCGGAAGATCCGTTGTCCGAGCAGCGCGCCGGGCCAGCCGCCGAGCAACTCGAGCGTGTGCAAGGTGCGCTCGGGGATGCGCCGGCCTCCGCTCGCCGCGCGCCGCTTGTCGAAGCCGAAGCACGCCAACGTCAAAAGGCTTGCCAGCGCGTACACGGCGACGACGACGCCGGTGAACGTGGAGATGCGTTCCATCGGCGTACGCGTGATCGCGCTCAGTCGATGTCGGTCGCGAAGGCCGGCTGCGCGCGCGCGGCGGGGGCGGGAACGCTCAGTCTTGGCGCCTCCACCAGCCGCGAGAGCTGCTCGACCATCTCGGGCGAGGGCGTCGGGCCGTCGAACAGTTCCGCGAGCACCTTGGGTTCGATCGGCGTGTGCACGCCCACGGCCTCCAGCCGCTCCTTCAACGCGTCGACCACGAACTTGCGCAGCCGCAGGCGCAGGCCATCGACGCTTTCGACCTCGTCGGCAAGCCGCGCCGGCTGGCCCCAGTGGAACTCGGTGCGCCCCTTGTCCTGGCCCTCGGCATTGCACACGAAACAGCCGGACTTGAACATCTGGAACAGCAGGCCGTTGACCTTGTGGTAGACCAGCTCGAATCCGTGCGGATCGCACAGCGCGGTCGCGGTGTCGAGCAGCTTCTGGTGTTCGACGCTCTTGCGTGCTCCGGCGGAGTCGAGCGCGAGTCCGTAGATGACCCCCGTGAGCGTGTCGAACTCCGCGCGCGGCAGCATGTGCAGATTCGGTCGGCGGTATCGCAGCAGCTTGTGGTAGGAGCTGACGCAGTGTTCGTGCGCCGAACCCTGCGGCCTGGCCGGTAGCACGAGCGCCGTTTCCGCGCGCGATTCGGGCGTCGTCGGCGCGAGCGCGACTTCGCCGGTCGCGGCGCCATCCGCCCCGCCATCCGCTGCGCGCAGACGCACCTCCCAATCGCTGGCGCCGCCCTGGATCTCGATCTCCAGCTCCTGGGCGAACGAGCGCAGGAAGTCGCCCGTGTTGTCGCAGCCGAAGCGCGTGGGCTCGAAGGGGCGGCCGAGTTCGCTGACCAGCAGCGGCTTGACCGCGGCGAAGGGCAGCGGCGAATGCCGCGCGAGCAGGGCATGCAGCGCCTCGCGCAGGCGTGCGATCTGCGGCGTGGCTCCGCCCTCGTACTCGGCGGCGACCATCAGGTCCTCGAAGTACTCGAAGCGATCGCAGTAGCGCTCGAGCACCATCTTCGTGTGGCCGCGCACCCCGATCACGACCACTTCGATGCCGCGGCGCCGCAGCTCCAGGATCAGCGGGATGAAGTCCGCGTCGCCGGTGACCAGCACGCACTGCTCGATGTGCGCGTTCTCCGCCACCAGCACCGAGGCGTCCATCGCCAGGCGCATGTCGGCCGCGTTCTTGTTGCCTCCGCCGGGAAAGCGGAACACCTGCACGGGCTCGATGCCGCACTCCATCAGGGTCTTGGGCGCGCGCTGCAGGAAGAAGTCCCAGCGACCGATCTCGTTCGACTGGCGCGCGGCGTTGTAGTTCGCATAGGCGCGCCGCACGCTGACGCGCCGCGGTCCGGCGACGTCGCCGAGGAAGCGCGAGAGCTCTTCGAGGTCGCTCGAGAGTTCGCTGGCGCGGTAGCTTCCCGAGCCGTGCTCGCGCGCCAGGTAAAAGTTCTCCAGGTCGATCAACAGGATCGAGTTGCCTGGCTTCCTGCGGTGCTGGAACTCGCGTGACACGGCGGGACTCCTGCGCAAGGGACGGCTGGTGCTGCGCCCCGATCATAGGCA
>Ga0315910_10002834_pt1 | contig 15021 bp, 14 predicted proteins | sample EdamamesoilMG_FD_204470 | JGI IMG/M metagenome (GOLD analysis project Ga0315910, IMG submission 204470) | Garden soil microbial communities collected in Santa Monica, California, United States - Edamame soil | ecosystem: Environmental > Terrestrial > Soil > Garden | place: USA: California...
TAGGCCACGAACGCCATGAGCAGGCCCAGCACCGCGCTCATCACGATGGACGGGATCTCGCGGTAGCGGACGTGGACCCAGATGAAGACGAGGCTCTCGAGCGCCAGGGCCGAGGCGGCCAGGACCGCGAGCGACGGGCGCCAGCGCAGGGCGGCGGGGACGATCAGGCCGACGGTGCAGAGCAGCTCGAGCAGGCCGAGGGCCTGCCAGGCCTCCCGCGGCAGGGCCGCGAAGGACGGGACCTGCGTGCGGATCGCCTCGAAGCGGAAGACCTTCATGAAGCCCGAGGCCGCGTAGAGCAGCGCGGCGAGGCTCTGCAGGGCCCACAGCAGGACGTTCATCGGTGAGACTCCTCTCGGGGGCGCGATCCTAGCGCTCCGCGAGGGCGCCCGTGAGGGGTCGCGAAGGGGCGCCAGGCGCGCGAACAGCGCGCGCTCGGCCGATCCGGGGCCCGCCCGCTCAGTTCGCCTTGCCGAGATCGATGGCCATCACCTGCCGCAGGTCGCGCAGGTAGGCGTGGCTGCCGGCCACGGCGGGCGTCGTGAAGGCCTGCGGCTGGAGCAAGCCGATCTTGAAGTCCACCCTCCACGGCCCCGGACCGGGCCGGGCCAGGGCGAGGGCGCCGTCGTAGTCGAGCAGCAGCAACCTGCCGTCGGCGGACACCAGGTTCGCCAGCGAGAAGCCCCCTTCGCGCCAGGCGACCTCGCCGGTCGCGGCGTGGAACGCGGTCACGAAGTAGGGGTCCTGGCCGGTGGAGCCGTAGAAGTGCTCGCCGAGGCGCACGACGGTGGTCTGCCCGATGCGGAGCTGCTCGTTCTCCCAGACGCGCTCGACCCGGGTCTTGCCGTCGGCCCGGGAGAACCGCAGGAGGCAGGTCCCGCGCTCGCTGCCGGTCGCGCACAGCAACCCATCCGGGCCCCACAGCGGCGAGACGATGTTCTGCTCGCTCCCGATCGGCTCGCTCCACAGCAGCTCGCCGCTCGCGGGGCTCAGCCCGATCACGCGGCCGGCGCCGAGCACGGCGATCTGGGCCTCGCCCTCCACCTCGATCAGGACCGGCGAGGCGTAGACCTCCTCCACGTCCTGCTTGCTCCACAGGAGCTTCCCATCGGCGAGGGCGAAGGCCGCGACGCCGCTGCCCTCGCCGCCGACCGGCAGGATGAGCGCATCGCCGTGCACCAGCGGGCTGGCGGCGAAGCCGTACTGGGGCGTCTTGGCCCAGTACTCCGCGACGAGGTCGTGGGACCAGGCGAGCTTTCCGCTGTGCCTGTCCAGCGCCGACAGCCGCCCGTAGAACCCGAGCGCGTAGACCCGGTCGCCGGAGACGGTCGGCGTGGAGTTCGGCGGCTGGGTCTCCAGCGTGGCATAGCGATGCTCCCACACCGTCACGCCGGTCCTGGCATCGAGGCAGACGACCACCTCCTCCGCGCCGCTCCGGTACAGGGTGTAGAGCCGCTCCCCCTCCGCGACGATCGAGGAGTAGCCCGGGCCCAGCTCGCGTTCCCAGAGCTTCCGCGGACCGGCTTCCGGCCACTCCTCCGCCAGGTCCGCTCCCCGCGCGTGGAAGTCGCGCCCGGGCCCGCCCCACTGGGGCCACTGGGCCGAGGCAACGCCCGCCAGGGCGAGCGCGAAGAAGCCCGCGGGTGCCCAGGGAAGGTCGAGCGGGCTGGATCCGGGACGTCCGGGCGGAATCGTCGTCGGCATGGGTCGGGCGTCGGTTCTCGTGGGGTCCCTCGTGGCCGGCGCGCCTACGGGCACCGCGCCCTCGCGGAGAGCGTGTCCGGGAGATTCCGACCCGGGGACCAGCGCCGTCGATCCGCCGGGTCGAGCTCCCCGCTCGCCGTGCTGCGGATCCTGGGCGGCGCGATGCCCCGCCGCGGGTCCCGACGCGATGCTCGTCCCGCCCCGCCCGGGAGCCTGAATCGGGCGCCGCCGAGCGCGGTGCGGGCAGGCGCCCGGACCGCGCTCGGGTCCAACTGCTGGGCTACGGGAAGCTCACCGGCACCGGCGGCGGCGGCGCCGAGGGCAGGAACCGGCGCGGGTCGCAGGTGGCCTCGAGGAGGCGCACGTGGTCGACGCCGGCCTCGACGATCGAGCCGCTGCCGAGGTCGGAGGCGGTGAAGCGCAGGCGCATGGTGGCGGTCGGGGTGATGTGGTCGGCGATGCGGAAGACCTTCTCGTACCAGCCGCCGGAGGCCTCGGGATCGCTCACGCCGACGGTCTCGAGGTTCACCCAGGTGGAGCCGCCGTTGTTGGAGATCTCGACCACGAAGGTGTCGTCGGTCGCCGTGCCGGTGTTGTTCGAGTACCAGCGCCAGTAGGCGACGAGGGGCGCGCCGGGACCGGTCGCGTCCAGCACGGGCGAGAGCAGGCGCGTGACGCCCCCGTCCACGTCGGAGTCCCCGGCGGTATTGCCCGTCACGTAGCACATCCCCGAACCGTCCGCATCGGTGGGCGGGTCACCGCGATTGCCGTTGGCGGGGATGCCGCGCTGCCACTGCCCCGTGCTGGCCGTGCCGTTGACGGTCCAGCCCAGGTTGGTCTGGAAGCTGTCCTCGAAGGTCACCGTGGTCGCGGAGGCGACGATGGCCTGGTAGCGCACGTCGGGCGCGCCGGGGGGGTCGAAGACGGTCAGGCCGGTGGAGGCCTCGGCGCCCACGTAGTAGCTGACGGCGCTGCCGCAGGGGAGCGACAGCGGCGGGAAGGCGAGGTCGTAGAGGTCGGGCGCGACCTCCGCCAGCGGGATGACCTCCACGCCCGCCCCGCGGTCGAGGTACAGCGTGCCCGTCATCGGGACCGGCGTGGCGTTGACGGCCGAGACCGCCAGGGCGGACAGGGTCCCGCGCGGGTCGAGGACCTCCGGCCGGCCGCTCGGGTAGGTGAAGTCGAGCAGGTCGAGCGGCGGCGCGTCGAGGTTGTGGTCGCCGAAGCCGGCCGCGATCTCCGGGTAGTGCGGCGTGCCGTTGCCGATGTTGGCATCGTCGTCGTCGAGCGTGAGGTAGATGAGCGTGATCAGCGGGCTGATCGTGCCGTCGCCGGGCACCATCCCGCCGCGCACGATCAGCATGTTGACGAAGAGCGAGGCGCCGATGTCGCGGTAGTCGACCGGCTCGGTCGCGATCAGCTCGTTGCGCAGACTCCACACGGCGCCCGAGATGAGCTGCCCGCAGTCGTGGCTGCCGCCGTTGCAGGGGTACTGGAGGCTGTTGTTCGCCGTGCGGATGCCGACCCCGCAGGTCGAGAAGCCCTGGCCCAGGATCGGCTCGTCCTGGATCAGGACGCCCATCACGTCGCCCGAGCCCTCGCCGAGCTGGCCCTGGCCGTTGCCGGTGACCGCGATCAGGTGGTGGCCGTACTCGTGGTGGACGACGTCCGTGAAGGCCGTGTTGTTGCAGCCGCCCGAGTTGCGCCAGAAGACGAGGTCCGTGCCGGTGTAGACGGCATTGCAGGAGGTGATCCCGAAGGCGCTGTCCTCGTTCACGACCAGGTTGAAGAAGGTCTGGGTCCCGATCGTCGGGAAGGTCGGCGAGTAGCCGAGCACGTAGTCGCGCACGCGGTTCGCCTCGACGTAGGCGTTGACCCCGGCCGTCGAGAACTGCCCGCCGCCCTGGTTGTGCACGAAGTTCGCCGGCCCGGGCGGCGTGACCGAGGTCGTGAGCTCGGGCGTCGCGCCGAGCGCCGTGTCGTCGAAGACCTCGAACCACTGCCCGCGCAGGCGCGAGCGCACCGTGACCGGCGTGGCCCCGCCGTGCGGGATGACGAACTGCCCGTTCGCGTCGGCGAAGACCGTGTTGCCGCCGACGACCGTGGCCTCGGCGTAGGGCAGCGGCACGAGCGCCTCGGGGTCGCACTCGAGGGAGTTGAGCCCCTGGGTCGCGAAGCCCGAGACCGAGCCGACCACGTCGATCTGCTGGACCATGTCCTCCGCCAGGAGGACCTCGCCCGTCGCGAGCGCGGCCACCACCCGGTGCCGCTGGAAGCGCGCCGCGTCCCCGCGCACCGTGCCGCGCGTGGCCACGAACTCGAGCGCCAGGGTCGGCGGCACGAGCGCCTCCCCGATCCCGGCGAACACGACCAGCCGCTCCGCGCTCGTCTCGAGCGGGGCGGGCCGCGCGCGCTGGGGCACGCCGCGCGCCTCCAGCTGCTCGTCGAGGAGCCGCCCCACCGCCGCGCGCATGCCCGCCGTCGGCGTGCCCGCGCCCGGGGCGCGCGCGGCCGTCGTGTCGAGGCCGGCCACGTCCTTCAGGTCGAAGGAGGACAGCACCACCGGGAACCCCGGCTCCGCCCGCACCAGCACGCCGATGCCCGCGCGGAACACCGGCAGGCCGTCCAGCACCTGGTCGAAGCGCAGCAGGTGGAAGCGCGCGGCCCCGCTGGCCGCATCCCAGCCGACCTCCTGGATCGTGCGCCCGTCGGCCTGCGGGGCGAGCGCCACCGCGCCCGCGTCGATCCCCGCGCGCTCCAGCAGCGCCGTCGCGCTCTCGAGCGACGAGCCGCCCTGGGCCAGCGTGCCGTACAGGACCGTCGCGCTGCGCCCGTCCGGCGACTCCTGGAGCCGCGCTCCGGGCAACCGCTGCAGGAGCGCCCGCGGGCCGCCGGCGGACCGTTCCTGGGCGGCGGTGAGGGGAGCGAGGAGGACTCCGAGCCAGAGCGAGGCGACGAGTCGATTCATGGGGGCAGGGACCGAGGTGACAGGGGGATGGAGGACGGGCCGCGATCCTAACCCTGCCCCTCGGGGAACGGCCGCAGAAGCCCCGACCTTTCGAGGGTCCGGAGCGCGTCCCGGCGCCCCGCGCGCTCGTCCGGCGCGCCCGACCCGGGCGCTATGCTTCGCGCCCCGCCGTCCCCGCCGGAGTCCGAGCATGCCGCTGGTCCCGCTGTTCCTGATCCTCGCCTGCCTCCGTCCCGCCGCCGCGCTCCAGGAGGCGAAGCCCGACGCCCCGGCCGCGGAGGCCAAGAAGGAGGGTCCGGACGACTCCGTCCCGCCGCGCGCCTTCACGAGCCAGCACCGCGGCACCTTCCACGGCGTCGAGGTCGCCTACACCGCCACCGTGGCCGAGACGATCCTCGCGAACGAGCAGAAGGAGCGCGAGGCCGCGCTCTGGTCGATCGCCTACGTGCAGGACGGCGTCGCCGACCCCTCGACGCGCCCCGTGACCTTCCTGTGGAACGGCGGCCCCGGCTCGGCCTCGCTGTGGCTGCACATGGGCGCCTTCGGCCCGAAGCGCGTCGACGTGCCGAGCGACGCGCGCGACGACGGCGGGCCGCCCTATGGCCTGCTCGACAACCCCGGAACGTTCCTGGACGTCTCCGACATCGTCTTCGTCGATCCCGTCGGCACCGGCTTCAGCCGCACCCTCGGCGAGGCCGAGGCCAAGGACTTCTGCGGCGTCCAGCAGGACGCGCGCTCGATCGCGCGCTTCATCCGCCAGTGGATCAGCCAGCACAAGCGCTGGAACTCGCCGAAGTTCATCGGCGGCGAGAGCTACGGCACCACGCGCGCCGCCGCCGTCGTGCGCGAGCTCGAGGGCCGCTTCGACGACGTGGCGATCAACGGGATCCTGCTGATCTCGACCATCCTCGACTTCACGATCGACTCGAACGCGACCGGCAACGAGCTCGGCTACGTCACGATGCTGCCGACCATGGCCGCCACCGCCCACTACCACGGCAAGGCCGGCGCCGGCGTGCCCCTCTCCGAGTTCGTCGAGCGCGCGCGCGTCTTCGCCCTGGGCGAGTACGCCCAGGCCCTGCTGAAGGGCGAGTCGCTCCCGAAGGCCGAGCGCGAGCACGTGCGCACGCACCTGGCCGAGCTCACCGGCCTCACCCCCGACTACCTCGAGCTCGCCAACCTGCGCGTGCGCCCCGACCGCTTCCAGAAGGAGCTCCTGCGCGAGCGCGGCCTCTCCGTCGGCCGCCTCGACTCCCGCTACACCGGCCGCGACCTCGACGCCGCCGGCGAGTCCCCCGACGACGACCCCAGCTTCTACGGCATCGACGGCGCCTACGCGACGGCCCTGAACGCGTACCTGCGCGGCCCCCTCGGCGTCGAGCTCGACGAGCAGTACAAGGTCATCGGCGGCCTCGGCGCCCCCTGGGACTGGGAGCTCGACGACCCCTTCTACTTCAACGTCGCCCCCTACATCGGCGAGGCCATGCGCCAGAACTCCGGCCTGCGCGTGCTCGTCGCCTCGGGCTACTTCGACATGGCGACCCCCTTCTTCGGCGCCGAATACAGCCTCGATCGGTCAGGAGTCGTGCCCGAGCGCCTCGTGTTCACCTACTACGAGGCCGGCCACATGATGTACGTGAACCACCCGTCCCTGGCGAAGCTGCAGGAGGACGTGCGGGGGTTCGTGGTGGGGACGCTGAAGCGCTGAACAAGTCAAGACCGTGGCCGGACGAGGAGATTGAGAGCTTGGGCACACAGGTACAGTCCGACGCCGAACACCGCGTGGGTCGCCAGACTCTTCACCCTCGCCTGCGCCGGCTTGGCCGTCCTCGAAGCCGCGACCCCGAGTCCCAGCGCGGGCTGCATGACGAACATCGGAAGGAGCACGGTGCCAATGCCCCACAGCAGGGCCGGCCAGAGGACGGGCTGGGCCAGCCATGCGCGAGATGCGACGAAGAGGAATCCGACCCCAAGGCCGGCACCGATCGTGTAATGCGCAACCCAGCCGAAGATGCACTCCAGCGGCATCGGTCGGGCGCCCGCGATGCTCGCGTGCCGGAAGGTCCCGCCCGGCATGTGCCGAAGCCAGCGCCCGAGCATGCAGTAGTTGAGCGATGGAATGCCGAGGACGGCCTTCAATAGCAGATTCCAGAGGTCCATCAGCAGGCTCGCGCCCACGCCGATTGCCACCGCACTCAACAGATCTCGACCGCTTGCCATCATTTGCTGCTCCGCTTCGGGACGCGCAGCCTAGCGCTCCGCGTCAGCGGTGGCGCACAGTGCTGCCGCTGCAGGCTTGTTGTCACGCGCGGGACTCTCGGGCACCTCGGAACCACGTGTACACGTAGGGCCAGTCCCAGGGGTGCCCCATGCCTGGATCGGCAACGGCACGCCGGGGGCGGGGCGACCCAGGTCACCTACAGGCTCTCGAAGAACGTCGTGCGCGCGCGACGTGCGCGGACCTGCTCGCGCAGCAGCTCCTTGACGCGCAGCGGGCGGGCGATGCCCTCGATCAGGAGCTCGGGGCTGGAGGCGTCGGTCGAGAGGACGCGCACGGTCCCGACCTCGAACAGGCGCTGCAGGACGTTCTGGCGCACGGACACGTCGTCGACGCGGATCAGCTCGAGCTCGTCGTGATCGCGCCGCAGGAGGCCGCGGTCGGTGAAGAGGCGGTGGTTCGTCAGGCGGTAGCGGAGCGTGAAGCGCCGCAGCAGGGTGCGCGCGAGCACGACCAGGCCCGGTAGCAGCGCCGCGGCCGGAACGACCCAGTCCGCGACCCCCGCCCCGGCGCGGAAGCGCAGGTAAACGAGGACGAGCACGACCGCCCAGAGCGCGGCCAGGATCCAGAGGTGGACGGCGGCCTTCGGCGAGTAGCGCCCGGTCCACAGCTCCTCCTCGGCCGGCTGCGCGCCTCCGCCGCCCGCCGGGACCGCGGAGCGCGGTTCCTCGGATTGGCTCGCGCCACAACGGTTGCAGAAGGCGCTCCCCGCGGGGAGCTCGGCGGCGCACTGGCGGCAGGGCATGGCTGGGACTGGTTGGGTTTCCGCCAGCCTGGATTGCGGAGCGTGCGGAGTCGAGGGCGGGGAGCCGGTCCGTTGCGCGGCGCCTGCGCCCGGGCCGTACACTGGCGGAGCCTGCGGATGTCTCCTCGCGTGAACGCCGCAGAGGGGGCAACGCGGCCACCCCACATGAGCCCCTCGAGCCCCGCTGCCACCCGTTCGATTCGGCACGGATCATGACGGGTGGAGCTGTAGCCGCGGGTGCCGCCGCCGCCGCTCGGAGGCGCCGCGAGCAACAGGAAGAGGAAGAGATGACCCAATACACGCCCCAAGAGCTGGCCGAAGGCTGGGAGTTCAAGATCGTTCGCTCGTCGACGGGTGCCTTCAAGACGCCGGCGTTCTTGAGCGCCGTCCTCGACGAGGAGCAACGCGCGGGCTGGACCCTCGTCGAGAAGTTCGACAGCAGCCGTATCCGCCTCAAGCGCCCGGCCAGCGCTCGCGCAAAGGACTCCGCGCTCGGTTCCGATGTCTATCGCACCCACGTCGGGATCAGCGAGCTGCAGTTCACCCTCTGCCTCCTCGCCTCCATCTTCGGTGGGCTGGGGCTCATCGGGCTCATCGTCGCGCTGATCGCGAAGGCGAGCTAGCGCCCGGCCCGCGCGGCGCCCTCGACCACGCGCGGCCGGCACGGCGATCCGGGCGGCGCGTCCAATCCCCCGACTGTGCTCGCCTGCCGACCGGGTCAGTGGATCCTGTCGAAGGACGTTCCGTTGAACCGGAACACGCCGTTGCCCGCGAGCCACAGGTCGCCCCGGCGATCCGTGTAGATGGCCAGGACGTCCTTGCTCGTCAGGCCGTCCGCGGCCGTGTAGTTCCGGAGGGACTTGCCGTCGTAGCGCCAGGCGCCGTGCTCCACGGTGCCGAACCAGATGTTCCCGGCCCGGTCCTCTCCGATCGAGAACACTCGGTGCAGCGTGGGGGAGCCGTCCGTCACGTCGCCGGGCTGAGGCGTCGTCCTCCCGCCGTGCGCCCCGAGCTTCCCGAGCCCGTGCTCCTGCGTGAAGTGGGTCGTGGCCTGTCCCTCGCGCAGGAGGACCCCGATCCCGTTGTTCCCGATCCACAGACGCCCCCGGCTGTCCTCGAACACGCACCGGACGTGGAGCCGACCGGTGCTCTCGTCGAGTCCCAGGCTCTCGTCGTCGATGACGGTGAACGACTCGCCGTCGTATCCGAACACCGCGCTGTAGGTCGCGAACCAGAGTCTCCCGCCCTTCCCCCGGGCGATGCACGTGGTCGCGTAGGCGCTGACGGGGGCACGCTCGTCGGGGACGGGGTAGGTCAGGTAGGTGAAGATCTGCCCGTCGTAACGATACGCACCCGGCTGCGCTTCGAGCTCGGTCGCCCCGATGCCCCCATCCTCCTTGAACCACAGGTCTCCCGCCCCGAGCTGCCAGTCGTTCTTCGAGGCGTAGTTCCGGTTGAAGGGCGTGAGGATCCGCTCCCCGTCGAAGCCGCTGAGTCCGGAGCCGCCCTCGAACCACAGGACCCCGCTTCGATCCTCGTGGATCGACCGGATCTGGTTGTCGCTCAGGCCGTCCTCGGCGGTGAAGTAGGTGAGGTCCTTGCCGTCGAAGCGGCAGACGCCCTCGTTCCAGCTCCCGAACCAGAAGTTGCCCCGGCTGTCCTCGAGGATGGAGCGCACGGTCTCGAACCGGAGCCGTGGAGGGGGACGGGGGGAGCTTCCGTCGGGCTCCGCTCTCACCCCGTCCGGCTGCGTCGTGCAGGAGGCTGCGGGGACGAGGACGAGCACCACGGCGGCGGCCAGGGCCCTCCACAGCGGGGCGCCGGGCCGTGCGCAGGTCCGACTCCGGTACGTGGCGATCCTGGGCATCGTTCCTCGGGGCGGCGATGGTACGAGACCGTCCAGGGACTCGCAGCCCCGGCTGCTGCACCGCCGCTGCGGTGATGGGCCTGCCTGTCGTCGCGCCCCTACGGCTCGACGCGCGTGATCCGCACCCCGTAGTGCCCCTCGATCGTCACGATCTCGCCGCGCGCGACGACGCGGCCGTTGACGAGGAGGTCGGCCGGCTCGTGGGCCTCGCGGTCGAGCTCGAGCAGGGTGCCGGGCTTGAGGCGGCACAGGTCGCCCAGGGTCAGGCGCGCGCGGCCGAGCTGGACGGTGACGGGGATCGGGACGGCGGCAAGCTGGGCCAGGGCGGGCTCGGCGCCGCTCGGGCCGGTGGAGCCGAGCTCCTCGAGCTGGCGCACGCCGACGGCCACGGCCTGGGTGGCCTGGTCGAGGGCCTGCTCGATGTGCGCGGCGGTGGGCTTGGCGGCGCTCACGCGGCGGCCTCCGGGCGGAGCTCGAGGTGCTCGACGCGCACGGCCAGGCGTCCGGCGTGACGGCCGAGGCGCGCGCGGGCGAGGGCCATGCCCTCGACGCGCAGGGGGATGGGGTCGCCGGGGCGCGCCGAGACCGGGATCACGTCGCCGGGCTCGAGCGCGAGCAGCTCGTCGAGCGAGAGCTCGCAGCCGGCCAGCTCGGCGCTGAGCTCGACCTCGACGTGCTCGAGGTGCGCGGGCAGCTTCGCCGGCAGCGCCGGCGCGGGCGCCGACGCATCGCAGGCGACGCCCGCCAGGACCACGCGCAGCTTGCTCTTCTGCGAGCCGAGCACGAGCTTGAGCGGCACGACCAGGCGGTGCGCATCCGCGCCCGGTCCGGCCTCGCGCCAGCTCCCGAGCTCGGCCGCCGCCTGCACCAGGGCGAGGTCCGCCGTGGCGACACCGGCCACCGTCCCGGCCACGCGCGCGACCTCGGCGAGGAGCGCCGCCGCCAGGCGCGCCTCGATCGTCGAGAGCCGCCGTGCGGCGGGCTTGCCGGGCGAGCCGAGCTGGGCCTCGACCAGCGCCACGGCCGCGATCGATTCCCACAGGAGCCAGGCCGGCGCGCCGGCGCTGCGGAAGCGCAGCACGCACAGCGGCTCGCGCAGCGCGGCGAGCAGCGCATCGGCGTCGCCCTCGATCAGCTCGCCGGGCGTCAGGCTCACCTGGAGGCCGGTTTGCTCCTGCAGCCTGCGCTCGAGCGCCGGCAGGGCGTCCTCGAGCGCCACGCCCAGCGCCTGGAGGCGTGCGTCCCCCATCCGGCGCGGCGCGCTGAAGTCGCGCGCGGCGACATCCTGGGCCGGACGGGCGCGTCCGAGCACTTCGGTCGGGGTGGGCTTGGCGCTCACTGGGTCAGGAAGGTGTGGAAGTAGACGCCGCGCACGCGGCCGAAGGTGCCGACCGGAACGGGGCCGTGGAACCCGGCCTGCAGGCCGGTGACGTCGACGTAGACGCCCTTGCCGCGCGCGTCGGCGACGAAGAGGTCCGCCTCGTCGCCCTGGAAGCGCGTCTCGGGACCGTCGTCGAGGCGCAGGCTCTTGCGCGCGGCGTCGACGTGCAGGAGATGATCGTGGAACAGGCCGCGCAGCGTCCCGCGCGCGCTGGAGCGCCCGGCGCGCAGGCCGCTCTCGGCGTGGGGCAGGTCGGCCGAGCGCGGCTCGCCGACGTGCACCGGGAACAGCACGGGATCGAGGGCCTCGCGCAGCTCGTCGCGGAAGACCTCGCGGCCGACGGCGTTGTCGAGCTCGCCCTTGGTCTTCTGCGAGGCCGAGCGCAGCACCGCGTCGGTCACCTTGGCCTGGTACAGCGGGTCGCTGGCGCGCGCACGCGCGTAGGCCTCCTCGAAGGCGTCGACCTCGACGTTGAGCTTGAGCGAGAGGTAGTGGCGCCCGCCGTCGCCCGCCAGGTTGACCTGGAAGCCGGCCTGGGGCGAGATGTCGGCCAGGAACGGACCGGCGAGCTCCTTCTTCGCGCTCGGATGGCCGCCGCGCGTCGGCACGGCCACGAGCGAGAGCGCCCAGGCGAGGCCGATCAGGCCCATCGCGCCGCCGCCGAGGAAGAGGCCCTTCTTGCGCGGCCTCGCGGCCGGCGTGGCGCCCGGGGCGGGCGCGGACTGCGACTCTTCGGTCGGGTTCTTCTCCGCGGTGGACATGGAGCGGGCGGGACGGGGGTCGAGCGGGTGTATCGGCTCGTCCGGGCGAGTCCTTGATGCGCGCGGCGCGGTGCGGGAAGGAGTTTCGTGCGCCCTGGGACCGCCAGGCTCCAGCCTGGCTTCCGGATCCGGATGTCGGCCGGCAGGCCGGAGGTGTCGGAACTACGGTGCCCGGCACGCTCGCTTCCTCGACGAGGAGGGAAGAAGCCGGGCTGGACGCCGGCGGTCCCAGGTGGGAACGCGTGCCGGTCACCGCGGGCGGCCAGCCGAGCTGCGCTCGGCTAGCCGCCCTCGGTGATCAGCACGATCTCGACGCGCCGGTTGGCCGCGCGCGTCTGGGCGTCCACGTTCTCGACCAGCGGGCGCGTGTCCGCCAAGCCCACGGCCGAGCAGCGCGCTCCGGAGATGCCGGCCTCCTCGACCAGGAAGCGCACGACTCGCGCCGCGCGCGCCGCCGAGAGCTCCCAGTTCGACGGGAAGAGCGGCGAGCGCACCGGCAGGTCGTCGGTGTGGCCCTCGATCACGAGCGCGCCGCGCTGGTCCGCCAGGGCCTTGCCCAGGGTCGCCAGGGGCGCCAGCGCCTCCGGGCGCAGGTTGGCCGTACCGGCGCGGAAGTAGACCTCCTCCGGCAGCGAGAGGGCCACGCCGCGCTCGTCGTAGCGCAGGCCGACCTGGGCCCCGAGACCGGCGGCGTCGATGCGCTCCTCGAGCGACTCCTTGAGCGCCTGCGCGGCCGGCGAGGCGGCCGTGTAGCGGAAGAGCGAGGGCTGGTCGTGCACCAGGGCCGGCACGATGGCCGAGCCGGCCGAGCCGCCGCGCTCGAGCGGCGAGCCGCCGGTCGGCGCGAACAGGCCGTTGGCGCGGAAGGCCACGTTGACCGACTCGGTGAAGCGCCCGAGCTTCTTCGAGTCGACCTGCGAGACGGCGAACATGACCACGAAGAAGGCGAACAGCAGCGTGATGAAGTCGGCGTAGGACACGAGCCAGCGCTCGTGGTTCACGTGCTCGTGCTTCTTGTGCTTCCTGGGCACTAGAGGACCGCGGAGGCGCGGAGTGCAGAGAGCCTCGCGGAGCAGAAGACGGCGGGGAGAGCAGGACTGGACCGGGCGGAATCTTCTCCGCGAGTCTCCGCGGCCTCCGCGCCCCCGTGGTGCCTCTTCACGCCGCCGCCTTGGCCTTCCCGGGGCCCTTGTCGTGCTTCTTGCCGTGGCCGTGCACGAAGACCGAGAGCTTGCCCTCGATCAGCTTGGGGTTCTCGCCCTGCTGGATGGCGATCGCGCCGTGCATGATCATCTCGTTGCGGATCATGTCCGCTCGGTGCTTCATCTTGAGCTTGTTGGCCGCCGGCAGGCACACGATGTTGGCCGCGCCGACGCCGTAGATCGTGGCCACGAAGGCCACGGCGATGCCGGCGCCGACCTTGTTGATGTCGGACAGGTTCGACATCACGTGGATCAGGCCCAGCACGGCCCCCAGGATCCCGACCGTCGGGCAATAGCCGCCGGCCGCCTCCCAGACCTTGGCCGGGACCTCGCCGCGCTCGTCCAGCTCGTGCAGCTCGAGCTCGAGCGTCTCGGCGATGGCCTTCGAGTCGATCCCGTCGATCACCATCAGGAAGGCCTTCTTGAAGAACGGATCGTCGGCCTTCTGCACGTGCTCCTCGAGCGCGATGATGCCCTCGCGCCGCGCGATCTGTGCGTAGCGCACGATCTCGTCCAGCAGCGCCTGGTTGTCCTGTTGCTTGTTCCCGAAGAAGAGCTTGACCGACTTCAGCGCGCGCACGAACTCCTCGAGCGGGAAGCCGACCATCACGGCCCCGAAGGTCCCGCCGAACACGATCAGCGCGGCCGTGGGCTGGATGATCGAGGACAGGTGCCCGCCCTCCAGGTGGTTGCCGAGCAGGATCAGCCCGAAGGCGCAGGCGAGGCCGGCGACCGTGGCCAGGTCGAGCTTCTTCACGCGGCCACCTCCTCGGTCTCGGTCGCCGCGAGGGCCGCGGCGAGCGGCGCGAGCACGCTCGGCGCCGGCAGGGACCCGGCCGCGGCCCCGGCCCGGGCCAGGACGGCGCCGCGCCAGGCGCGGATGCGCTCGACGACCTCGTCGACGCTCTCGCGCACGACCAGGTGCTTGCCGGTGACGAGGCGCAGCGTCGTGTCGGGGCTGGCCTCCAGGCACTCGATCAGGTCGCAGTTCAGCACGACCTCGCGGCGGTCGAGACGAGTGAGGCGGATCATTGCAGCAGGAACTCGGTGAAGAGCACGTCGAGGATGCGCGCGGGCGCGGGGTCCTGCGCGGGGTCGTGGAAGGGCGGGGCCTCGAACAGCGGCTGGGCCGCGGCCCAGATCTCGGCCCGCAGCGCCTCCTTGCCCTCGGCCGTGGCCAGCTCGCCGGCGCGCTTCTGCGCCAGCACCGAGAGCAGCCGGTCGTGCAGCTTGACCCTCGGCAGGCCCTGGCCCGTGCGCTGCGCCACCGCGCGCTGGTCGAGCACCAGGCGCAGGTTCAGGCGGAAGTAGCGGTCGCCGGCCGGATCCGGGAGGTTGAGCGTGAAGGGCTCGATCTCCAGCACCCCCGGCTCCGAGGCGACCGGCGCCTTGCGCTCGGGGTGTCCCTCGTCCCCCTGCCCGAGGCGCAGCGCGACCACGCCCCCGCCGGTGAGCGCGAGCAGGGCGGCGCCCACGAGGAAGAGCGCCTTGCGACTCCGCGGCGGCGGAGCCGCCGAGGGCGCCGGCGAGGCTTGGCTGGACATGCGGGGAGACCGGGCAGGGAAGGGCCCGGGGCCCCCCTTCTTCGACCGCGCGGAGGGGCGGATCTGAAGCGCGCTCGGGGCCAGCCGCGGGCCGACGGACGCCGCGCGGCGAGTTCCGACGCCGCCGGCAAGCCTTCCGAGAGCGTCGGCCCTGCAGGATCCTCGATGGGCTCGTGCGCGCCTATCTCGGCTTGCGCGTGCCCGCCACGGCCGAGTAGGCGTCGACGTACTCCTTCCAGCGCGCCGGGGCGACCGCGTTCAGGATCTCGCCCGCGCGCGCCTCGTCGCCCAGGCTGCGCAGGATGCGGGCCGCCTCGGAGGGCTCGTACTCCTGCAGTTTCTTCGCGGCCTCGGCCGGGTCCTCGACGGCCGCCAGGACGCGCGCGACCTCGGTCCAGCCGGCCTGGCTGCCGGCCTCGGCCGCGGCCTCGCGGCGCTCCAGCTCGACCTCGCGCTCGGCCAGGTCGGCCTGCAGCCCCTCGATGCGCTGGCGCAGCTCCTCGAGCGTGCGGCGGCGCTCCTCGAGCTCGCGCTCGTCCTGCTCGGTGGCCCGCTCGCGGCGCGCGAGGGC
>Ga0315910_10002835_pt1 | contig 15017 bp, 15 predicted proteins | sample EdamamesoilMG_FD_204470 | JGI IMG/M metagenome (GOLD analysis project Ga0315910, IMG submission 204470) | Garden soil microbial communities collected in Santa Monica, California, United States - Edamame soil | ecosystem: Environmental > Terrestrial > Soil > Garden | place: USA: California...
CGCGTCGGGACGGCTTCGATCGGCGGATGGCCTGGCTGTGGGACTGCAGACCGTGCTCGCCGTGTCGCTGGTCACGATCGCGATGCTCATTGCGAGCAGCCTTGCCAAACGGGATCGCGCCAACACGCACCTCGCGCTGCCGGAATTGCACGAGGTCTATGTCACGCTCCGCCCGGACAGATACCCGACACCCGAGGCGCTCTTCCAGGGCTGGCAGGCGATGAAGGCGGCGCTGGAAAACCTCCCGGGCGTGCGCGGCGTCGCGCTGACGCGGACCGGCTATCCGTCAGGTGACGACTGGATCTACAGCTTCGCCGATGATCTCGATTCCGTGGACCCGCGGGAGTCGGCCAAGCGGGCGATGCGAACGACAGGGGATGAGGACTACTTTGCCCTCACCGGCATCCGCATCGTGAGCGGCCGGGGTTTCTCGGCCTCCGACATCCAGCCCGGACGTCGCGTCGTGGTGGTGAGCCGCATGCTGGCGGAGGCGTATTGGCCCGGTGGTGACCCACTGGGGCGTCGGATCAAGCTCGCGCATCGCACCGAGGACTGGTCGGAAGTGATCGGCGTGGCCGAGAACATCATCGACGACGCGATCGATGCGCCGTTGCCGCTGCTCTGGCGATCGTGGGCCGGACAGGTGGAAAACCACTCCGGCGTATTGATCGCCTTCGAGCCGGGCGCGGCCGCGAGCCAGGCAACGTTGCAGGAGCGGATCTGGTCGGCCGATCTGGACGCACAGTTCTATGGATACGGCGTCGTGCAGCAGAACCGCGCCCGGTGGAACTGGCTACCGCGCACGATCGCGATGCTGGCCGGCCTGCTCGCGGTCGCCGCGGCGGTGATCGGCGGACTGGGCCTGTTCTCCGTGATGGGGCGGCGCTTCGTCTCGTCGCAGCGCGAGATCGCCGTGCGCAAGGCCCTGGGCGCGCCGGCGTGGCGCACGGTGCTGTCGTTTGCCTGGCGCGACGCGCTGGCGGTGACACTGGGTGCGGCCTGCGGCGTGGTCCTTGGCATGCTCGGCGCCGAGGCGCTGTTCAGTGCGGCCAACCTGACCCCGGCGGAGAAGGCGTTCGCCCCGGCGCTGGCCCTCGCGGTGACGGGAACGGGTGCGGTGCTCGGGGCGCTCGTGCCTCTGGCGCGGGCCATGGCGCTGGACCCGGTGCCGTTGTTGCGCACGGAGTAGCGCCGTCCGGATCCTCTGCCCGGACCGGGCCCGCGATCAACCCGAGCGAAGGCAGTCCGCCACGGCCTTTGCCGCGGTCGAGACCGAGGTCGCGAGGCTGCATCCATGTTGCCGGTACGCGAGCCAGCAGGCTGCGGCAAAGCGGTCGCCGGTGCCGCTGACCGGACCACCGAGGCGCGGCTGCTCGTGGATCGATGGCTCGGTGGAGTCACACGCGAGGAAGTGGGTCTGGACCGTCCCGCCGGAGTCGATGCCTGTGATGACGATGTCGGCCCGCGGCGCCAGCCTGCGCAGCGCGGACAACGGATCGTCGGACGAATCGGGCGCGAACAAACGCGCCTCGGTGATGTTCGGCAGCAACAGGTCGGCGCGGGCGACGAGGCGCGGCCAGGCGGCGATCATCTCGGGAGAGACGTAGGCACGGCCATCGTCGCCGGCGACGGGGTCGATGGACAGGTGATCGATCACGGCGTGATGGCGTTCGAGGAGCGGGAGGAGCGCGTCCACCTGCGCGGCGTTCGCGAGATAGCCGATGAAGAGGTCGGCGGTGCGTCGCTCCGCACCGAGCTGCGCGAGCACGGCGTCGAGCAGGCGGGCGACTTCCGTGGGCTGACGCTGGACGCCGGGCATGTTGCCCGGTCCGGAAAGCAGGATGCTCGGGACCGGCAGGCACGCAGGTCCGAGCAGGCTGAGAAACGGCTTGAGGCCGACGACTCCATGCGCGGTGAGGCTGTGCACACAAACGAGGATGCGTGGCGGTGTATCTAGCATCTGGATGCAAGAGGGTCGGAATGGGCGCTACTTACGGCGAGATCGGCCCAGGCGGCGGCGTGGTCGCTCGGCCAGATCGTATCGATCGGCGCGTCGAGTGCGACCCCGCAGGCGAGGCGTCGAGCGGGTGTGTGTCCGGGTGGCGCGAGGCTCCAGAGATGGTCGATCGTGCGTCCGTCGCGATCCGGGCGGGGTGGCAGCGGGTGCGTGGCCCGGTGGGGATCGCTCACGCCGGTGACGTGCAGGCTTGGATGGGTGCGGAGCCAGGCGAGTTCGGGTGACTCGAGAGGGGCGTTGGCATCGCCGCCGAGCGCGCGAAAGTCCGCGGCGGTGTCGTGCCACCACGGATGCGCGAGCACCGCGGCAAGCTGCGCGCGGCGGACATCGCCGTCACCGCGCAGGTGCGCGAGGTGGATCGATGCGACGATTCCCATGGTGCCGTCGATCGAGACGCGGGCAAACAGTGCGATGCGCTCGCCGCCGGCCTCCGTGGTCGGCAGCTCGAGCCGGAGCGTCTCTGCAAGCGTGCCGCGCACGAGGATGGCGAGGCCCGAATCGCTCGCGGTGGGATGCCCGTGCCAGAGCCGGGGTTTGGCGCGAGCCGGCGCGTAGGCGTGGGTCAGACCAAGGGCCGACGCGAGCACCCTGGCGACGTCGATGCCGACATCCGGGGCGCGAAACACCTCCTGGAGCAGCACGATGTCCGGACCGAGTGCCTGAAGTCCGCGGACGATCACGTCGAGGCGACGCGGAAGGCCGCCTTCGTTCTTCCAGGTGTTGAGAGTCGCGATGCGGAGCGTGGGCACCGGGCGGTAGTGGCTCGTCCCGCACCTCTGGCGCAAGCCCGTCCCGGGCGTGTCGCGCAAGCTTCACCGGTTCTTAATCCGAGCTTAAACGCGCGCCCGCATGCTGGAGGCGATGTCCCTTCGAACGCTCATCCGGAATGCCGTCGTTCTCACGCCGACCGAGATCCTCGAAAACGGCAGCGTGCTCATCGAGGAGGGCTCGATTGCCGCGGTCGGTCCGACCGCGGAGCTGGCCGAAGCCTTTCCCGGCGCGGTCGAGGTGATCGATGCCAACGGCTGCCATCTCCTGCCGGGGCTGATCGACCTGCACACCGACACGCTCGAGAAGGAAATCACACCGCGCCCGGCCGCCGACTTTCCCATCGAGATCGCCGTGCAGGAACTCGACCGCAAGCTCGCGGCCTGCGGCGTCACCACGGTTTTTCACTCCATGCACTTCGGCTACCAGGAGGCGGAGTGGAGCAGCCGCTCTCGCTACAGCCGGCGCGAGGTGCTCGAGGGCGTCCGCGGCATGGCGGGGCACACGCTGGCCCGCACGCACGTGCACGCGCGCTACGAGATCGTCGGCCACGGTCCGGAGGTCATCGATCTGGTGGATCAACTTCTCGAGCGGCGGGAGATCGAGCTGCTCTCGTTCATGGATCACACGCCCGGCCAGGGGCAGTACTCGCGGGAGCGCTTCATCTCGCAGCGTATGCGGGAGGGCATGACGGAGGCGCAGGCCGAGGCCGTCCTGACGGAGCGACAGGCGCGTCCGCGGCTGACGCGCGATCAACTCGCCGCGCTCGCGGCGAAGGCCCGCGAGCGCGGCATCCCGATCGCCTCGCATGACGATGACACCATCGAGAAGGTGCGTGCCATGCACGCACTCGGGGTCACCATCTGCGAGTTTCCCGTCACGCTCGCGGCCGCGCAGGCGGCGCGGGGGCTCGGTCAGCATGTGCTTGGCGGTGCAGCCAACGTCCTGCGCGGCGGTTCGCTCACGGGCAACCTCGACGTCGCCGCGGCGATCCGCGCCGGAGCCGTCGACGGCCTGTGCTCGGACTACTATCCGCCGGCCATGCTGCACGCCACCTTCAAGCTCTGGCGCGAGGGCGTGCTTTCGCTGCCTCGTGCTGTCGCGGCCACCTCGCTCGTCCCGGCGGCTGCGGCCGGACTTGCGGATGTGCTCGGCTCCATCGAGGTTGGGAAACAGGCCGACCTCGTGCTCGTGCGCCTGCGTGGCGGCCTGCCTGTCGTCGCGACGACGTTCGTCGGCGGCGAACGCGTCTACGCGGCCGGCCGGACCAGCGCGCGCCCGGCCCTGGCGCTCGCGAGTTGAGCGACGAAACGATTTTGCCGAAACCGCCATGCTCACACCGACCGAAGTCGAGCTCCCCTTCTCCACCTACGATCAGCGCCAGCGCCATGAGGTCAGCCACGCCGGCCTCGTCGCCCGGGCGACGCGCCTCGCCCCGGGCGGCCGGTTTCTGCACGAGCGGGGAGCGTGGCGGCCGCAGCCGTATCCAGGACACGCGGTCGTGGCGATGGTCGCGGCCGATCGGACCAATCGCGATCTCGAGACCCGGCTGGGACGCGCGCAGTCGGCGCTGGCCGAGGCGTTTGTCGAGCCCGACCTCTTCTACCTGCTGCCGTCCGCGAGCTTTCACCAGACCGTGGCCAACACCCTGTCGGACGATCGATATCGCCGGCAGGTCGTCGAGGCCGGGATCGAACACGCGTATCCACGGCGTGTGGCTGCGGTCCTGGGCGAACTCGACTCATCGCGTGACGACGCGCCCGTGAGCATGCGCATGATCGGCGTGTCGCTCTTCGGAAACGCGCTCGGGGCACTGGGTGTGTTCGAGACGCCGGAGGCGTTTGAGCGTGTGCTGGCGTTTCGCGATGCCTTCTACGGGCATGACGGGATCGCGGCGCTCGGCATCACGCGTACGCGGCCATTCATCGGGCACGTCACGCTCGCTTACCTCGGCCGCTCGATCAGCGAACCGGAGCGCAGGCGCCTCGTCGACGTGGTGTGGCGGATCTCGTCCGAGTATTTTGATGATGGACCGCGATTCCTCCTGCCGCGGGCGGAGTTGCGCGCCTACGACCATCTGGCCGAGTTCAAGCCGTTGCCGGATCTGCCGTGCGCGAGGTTATGAGCCGCAGGACTGCCTGAGTTGATCGCCGCCAACCTGCGCGAACGACCGCCCGTTTCACCATGCACTACATCGAAGAATACCCCGAGCCGCCCGCGGGCGGCCGCGAGAAGAAGATGCTTTCCGAGAAGCCGCGCATCCATCCGACTGCGCACGTGCGCAAGTCGGAGATCGGCGGCTGGACCGACATCGGGCCGCACTGCTCGATCAGCGAATCCACCTTCGGCGACTACAGCTACCTCGCCGGCCATGTGAGCATGGTGTGGACCGACGTGGGCAAGTTCACGTCCATCGCCGCCCAGACGCGCATCAACCCCGGCAACCATCCGACCTGGCGCGTCACACAGCACCACTCCACGTACCGGAGGATTCAGTACGGCTTCGACACCGTGGAGGACACGGAGTTCTTCCAGTGGCGCAAGGATCACCGCTGCACCATCGGCCACGACGTGTGGATCGGGCACGGCACGACTGTGATCGCGGGCAAGAACATCGGCACGGGCGCCGTCGTCGGCTCCGGTGCGGTCGTGACCAAAGACATCCCTCCCTATGCCATCGCCGTGGGCGTGCCGGCGCGCGTGGTTAAGTTTCGTTTTCCGCCCGACGTGGTCGAGAAGCTGATGGCCACGCAATGGTGGGACTGGGATCGCCAGACCTTGGTGGAGCGTTTCAAGGACCTGCTCGATCTGGAGGGCTTCCTCGCCAAGTACGGGCAGACGCCCGTGCCTGCGCTCGTCGCCTCGTGAATCGATACCGCGTCGGTGTTGACCGCGGGGCCGTCGCCGGAGATTTCTGACTTCATGGATCACATCGAGGTCGGGCGTCTCTGGGACAGCAATGCCGAGGCCTGGACCGCGCTCGCCCGCGCCGGACACGATGTCTATCGCGACGCGCTGAACACGCCGGCGTTTCTCGCCCTATTGCCGGATGTCGACGGCCTCGCGGGTCTCGATCTCGGTTGCGGCGAGGGCCACAACACGCGGCTGGTCGCCCGGTGCGGTGCGCGCATGACCGCGATCGATGTGGCGGAAACCTTCGTCCGCCATGCGCAGGCGGAGGAGGCGAGGGAGCCGCTCGGTATCGAGTACCGACGCGCCAGTGCGGTCGAGCTGCCCTTTGCTGCGGAGAGCTTCGACTTTGTCACCGCGTTCATGAGCCTGATGGACATCCCGGAACTGGAGTGTGTCCTGGCCGAGGCGGCGCGCGCGCTCAGGCCGGGAGGTTTTCTGCAGTTCTCCATCCTGCATCCGTGCTTCATGGCGCCGCACCATCGCAACCTTCGCGGCCCGGACCGACGCACCTACGCCTACGAGGTGGGTGACTACTTCAGGAGGACCGGAGGCGAGATCGAGAGCTGGATATTCAGCGACACACCTGACGAGGTGCGTCGACGGTATCCGAAGTTCCAGGTGCCGCGCTTCACGCGACCGCTCAGCGAGTGGCTGAATCTCCTCATCGCGGCAGGTTTCGTGATCGAACGCGTCGAGGAACCCCGGCCCGATGACGCGACGGTCGCGCGCTTTCCCTCGGTACAGGACGCGCAGGTCGTCGCGTACTTCCTACACGTGCGCGTGCGCAAGCCGGTCGCGCGATCTTCCGACGCATCGCCATGACCGCGCGAGTCACCACGGTCTGTCTCCATCCGGAGCATACCTTCCACAAGAAGGCGGCGGAGTCGATCCGTCTGATCGCGGGCATCGGTGTCGAGGGCGACGCGCACGCCGGCACGACGGTGAAACATCGCTCGCGCGTCGCGATCGATCCCACACAGCCGAATCTCCGCCAGGTTCACCTGATGCACGCCGAGCTCTTTGATGAACTGGCGCACCGTGGATTCGCGGTCGAGGCCGGGCAACTCGGCGAAAACATCACGACACGCGGCATCAATCTGCTCGGGCTTCCGCGAGGCACGCAACTTCACCTTGGCGCGGAGGCGGTGATCGAGGTCACGGGTCTGCGCAATCCCTGCGCGCAGATCGACTCCTGGCAGCGCGGCCTGCTCGCAGCGGTGGTCGAGACGCGGGCCGACGGCACGCTCCTGCGCAAGGCCGGGATCATGGCGATCGTGCTTCGCGGCGGGGAAGTCCGCCCGGGCGACGAGGTCCGCGTCGTTCTCCCCACTGGTCCGCATTGCGCGCTCGACCGCGTGTGAAGTCGGCGCGGCTCGTGTCGGGACAGACCGGGCTTCGGAAAACCCTGCGTGGTGGCGCACGACCCCGGCCACCTTCCGGCGCGGGCATCGCGATCGGCGGGAACGAGTCCGGCGCTCCGCGCGCGGTCGGGTCTGCAACATCGTGGTGACGGCACGCGCACGGGCTTGGCGCGGGGCGCACCTTGCGCGAAGCTCGCGACGTCATGACCCGCGACGCTGCTCTCGCCGACTACTATGCCCAACGCGCTGCCGAGTACGAGCGCATCTATGCCAGGCCCGAGCGTCAGGTCGACCTGGCGACGCTGCGCGGGCGTGTGGCGGAGCTGATGAACGGGAGGCATGTCTACGAAGTGGCCTGTGGCACCGGGTATTGGACGCAGTGTGTCGCCGGCCGGGCCGCGTCGGTGTTTGCGACCGACATCAACGAGGAGGTGCTGGCCCTCGCGCGGGCCAAGCCGCTCCCGACCGGACGTGTCGCGTTTGCGCGCGCCGATGCCTTCGAGCCACCGCCTGCACCGCGGCCGTGCGACGCAGGGTTGACGGCGTTCTGGTGGTCGCATCTGCGACGTGACGGCCAGCTCGCCGACTTCCTCCGTGGCTGGCTTCCGCGGCTGGAGCCGGGCGCGCGCGTGGTGTTCCTGGACAACCACTACGTGCACGGAAGCAACATCCCGATCTCCCGGACCGATGCCGCGGGAAACACCTATCAGACGCGCGAGCTCGCCGATGGCAGCAGGCATGAGGTCCTGAAAAACTTCCCGGACGAGGCGGAGGTGCGCGCCGTCCTCGCGCCTCACGCCCGCACGATCGTGTGGGAGCAACGTGAATACTACTGGCTCGCCTGGGCCGACCTGCGGTGACCGTGGCGCGACTCGCGTTGCTCGTGGTGCTGCTCGCGGTCGTGACCGGCTGCGCACGTCGCGCAGAGGAGCCGCCGCCTCTTCGTCTCGGCTACACGCCGGCGGAAGACACGCTTGCGGACCGCGGCGAGGCCGCGCAGGTCCTCGCCGGGTACCTGTCCCGAACGCTCGGCCGACGCGTGGAGATCGTGCGCACGTCCTCGTACGGACCGGCGATCGAGGCGATGCAGCGCGGAGAGATCGATCTCGTGCCGCTCGGTCCGTTCGCCTACCTCCGGGCCCATCGGCTGGGCGTGGCCGAGGCGATCGTCGTGACCGGACGTCCCGAATCGGGCCCGCGCACCTACCGGAGCGCGATCGTGGCCCGATCCGACGGGGGTCCGTCGACACTCGAGGCGCTCGACCGGCTCGCGCCCGGGCTGCGGCTGTGCTTCGCCGATCCGTCGTCGAATTCAGGATACCTTGTGCCCGCCTGCCTGCTGGCCACGCGGGGCCTCGACCCGCAGCGGGACTTTGCCCGACTGGAGTTCGCGCGCAGTCACGCCGTGGCGATCTTCAATGTGCTGCATGGCGCGGCCGATGTCGCCGCAGTCAACGACTCCGTGCTGCGACGGCTCGGGGACAGGGGCCGCATCGACGACGGCCGGCTGCGCGTGCTCTGGCGTTCCGATGAGATGCCCACGGGCCCGATGACCGCGCGGCGCGGCCTGCCCGAGGCGGTGAAGCGCGCGGTGCGCGATGCGCTCGTCGCCCTGCCGCAGGCCGACCCGCAGGCGTGGCGCGCTGCGATGTCGGCCATGTCGGAGCCGGGGCTGGTGTATCTACCAGCCGGACACGAACTTTATGCGGAACTCGAGAGGCTGGCCGAGAGCATCGCTCCGGCCTCGGAGGACGCAGGCGCGGAGACCGCCCGTGCGCTCGGCTCGAGCCGGAATGTCAGGCGCCCGTCGACCCAGACCGCGCGCACCACGGCGTGGTGAGGCCGCGTCTCGAAGACCACGAGGTCGGCGCGCTTGCCTGCCTCGATGCTGCCGAGTTCGGTGGCGCGTCCGAGATGCCGGGCCGGATGAAGTGACACATAGCGAAACGCGTCATGCGGCGCGATGCCGCGCTCCATCATCATGAGCACGCTCCCGAGCAGTGACGGGAAGTGGTAGTCGCTGCACAGGATGTCGACCAGACCCTCGGCCATGGCCTCGGCGCAGGAGAGATTTCCGCAGTGTGATCCGCCGCGGTAGTAGTTGGGCGCACCCATGCAGACCATCAGGCCGAGTTCCTTCGCGCGGCGGGCCGCGGCGAGCGTGGTGGGCATCTCGGCCAGCGACGCGCCCATGGCGTGGGCCTCGTCGACGTGGGCGACCGTGGTGTCGTCGTGGCTGCCGATGGGCAGGCGACCGCCGAAGGCGGCGAGCACCTTCGGGCGGTTGTTGATCCCGCGGTTGATGGCGATGCGCTGCTCGAGCTCGGCGCGCGCCTCCTCGAAGGTCTTGTCGCCGCGGGCGGCGCGCTTGCGGGCGATGTCGTCGAGGTTCTGGAACTGGCGCTCGCCGGGGATGTTCTCGTTGTAGACGAGATTGCCAAAGCTGGTGAAACGCTGCATCTGCGCGAGCAGGTCTTCCACCGGCTCGAAGTTCGTGTCCCAGCGGATGTGCAGCAGGTGGCGCGCGAGCGCGGTCGAGCGGAGCCGCTCGTAGTGCTCCGCGAGCGCGAGGCCGTTGCCGCGCCAGAGTGTGGAGTCCTTCGACTCGTCGTTGGAGAAGCGCACGGCGCCGAGCACGGTGGTGAGCCCGCAGGCGATCGCACGCTGGTCCATCATGTGAAACGCGAGGTCGATGGGGAATCCCGTCTTCGGGCGCGGATTCACCTCCTTCTCGAGGTAGTCGGTGTGGATGTCGATGATGCCGGGCGCGAGCCAGCGGCCGTGCAGGTCGGTGCCCTGGGCGTAGTGGCGATCCGGGAGCACCTCGGTGATGCGCTCGCCTTCGACGACGACGGAGCCTTCGAACGTGCGATCCGGCCCGACGATGCGGGCGTTGGTCAGGATGTGGCGTTGCATGGATGGATGTGGGTGGGGGCGTGGATGGCGTGCGCGATGTGGCGTGGGTGCGAAAACGGTGGGCGCGTTCAGAGCGCGGCGGTGGTTCCGAGAATGCGGCGTCGGAGAAAGTCCGATACGCGCTCCATCAGCGTCACGAGCGCGACGATGAGGAGGATGAGCGCGAGCACGTCCTGGTAGCGCAGGACCTTCATCGCGAGCTGGAGCTCGAAGCCGAGGCCGCCGCCGCCGTAGACGCCGAGCGCGATGGCGGCGCGCAGGTTCACGTCGAAGGCGTAGAAGCCGTTGGCCACGACCGAGGGAAGGACCTGCGGGAGAATGGCGTAGCGGATCACCTGCCATCGGCTCGCGCCGACCGAGTTGATCGCTTCGATCGGCGCGGGGTCGACCTGCTCGATCGCGTCGGCGAACAGTTTGCCGAACATCCCGACCGAGCCGATGGTGAGCGCGAGCACCCCCGCGAAGGGGCCGAAGCCCACCGCGATCAGCAGCACGAGCAGCACGAGGAAGTTCGGCGTGGCGCGCTCGGCGCCGAAGCCGAAACGCACGAGCGTGCGCAATGCCGGGTGCGGCGTGGTGTTGCCGGCGGCGACGAGGGAGAGTGCGAGCGCGATCGAGCCGCCGGCGAGCGTGCCGAGCAGGGCCATCGCGATCGTCTCGGCCACCGAGCTGTAGAGCGAGGCTTTCGACCAGAGCAGCTCGATGCGCGGCGGCAGCATCTCGCCGGCGAGGCGCACGAGGTAGTGGAAGTCGGTCACGAGCATCCACGGCTTGAACTGAAGCGCGGCGCCGGCGCCGGTGAGGAAGACGAGCAGCGCGCCCAGGATGGCGAGACGCCTGCGGAAAAGCCGCGAGGGCGGCGTATAGACCGGCGTCGGGACGGATGCGGGGACCGCGGCGACGCTCATCGGAGTTTTCCTCCCTCGAGCACGCGGCGTCGCAGGACATCCGATACACGCTCGGCGCCGAAGACGAGCGCGAGCGTGACGAGCACCGCCATCATGGCCCGCTCGTACTCGAGCAGGCTCATCGCCTTGCTCAGCTCGAAGCCGATGCCGCCGGCGCCGACCGCGCCGAGCAGGACCGAGGCCCGGATGTTGACCTCGAAGCGGAAGATCGCGTTGGCGAGGAATGACGGCAGCACCTCCGGGATCACCGCGTGACGGATGATCTGCCAGCGGGTGGCGCCGACGGTCTCGACCGATTCCAGCACGCGTGCGTCGATCTCCTCGATCGCGTCGGCCAGCAGCTTGCCCAGCATGCCGATCGAGCCGATGGCGAGGGCGATCACACCGGGAAACGGACCGACGCCGAGCGCGGCGACGAGAAGCAACAGGATGATGATCTCCGGAAGCGCGCGCTCGAGGCCGATGAGCATGCGTGCAGGCGTGCGCAGCCAGGACGGGGCGAGGTTGCGCGCCGCGGCGAGTCCGAAGAGCAGCGACAGCGCCACGCCGAGCGGCGTGGCGACGGCGGCGAGCAACACGGTGACGAAGGCCGGCCCGAAGAGCTCCGGCATCGCCGACCAGTCGGGCGGGAAGAAGAACGCGAGCACCTCCACGCCGCGGACCGCGCCGCGGGCGAGTTCGCCGAGGCTGACCTTGCACTGCACGGCCGCCCAGGCGACCACGGCTGCAAGGGTCAGCGCGATCAACGCGGGTCGGAGCAGCCGGCGCAGACCGCTGGCGCGGTGGGAGGCGAGGTGAGGCGGAGTCATCACGCGACTTGACGCGGATCAGGCGGCGCTGGCGGCCTCGATGGCGCCGGCCGGGGTGAGTTCGGGCGTCGTCGGGATCGGCGCGACGGGCGGGCGCAGCACCTGATCGAGTTCCTCGCCGTAGATCTCCTGCAACTGGCGCTGCGAGAGCTGGGGATCGCCGTCGTAGACGATGCGGCCCTGGCGGATCGCGATCACGCGCGTGCAGTAGCGCGCGGTCATCTCGGGTTGGTGAAACACCCCGAGCACGGGCGTCTCGCGGGCGAGGGGCGCGAGCAGCTTCATGATCGCGACGGAGTTGCTCGGATCGAGGGAGGCGATGGGTTCGTCGGCCATGAACATCGCCGGTCGCTGGAAGATGGCGCGGGCGATGGCCACGCGCTGCATCTCGCCGCCGGAGAGCGTGCCGGTGATGCGCTCGGCGCAGTGGTCCATCTTCACCCGGCGCAGGGCCTCGAGCGCCTCCGCGGCCTCGGTGTCGGTGAATCCATAAAACCATGACCGCCACGGCGAGATGCCGCCGAGTCGGCCGATCATGACGTTGTCGAGCACGCGCAGGCGCTTCACGAGGTTGAAGCCCTGGAAGATCACGCCGATGCGGCGGCGGGCCTCGCGCAGGCGGCGGCCGCGCGCGACGGTGAGGTCGAAGTCCTCCTCGCCGGTCGCGAGCACCGCCCGCCCGCCGTCCACGCGCGTCAAACCGAGGATGCAGCGCAGCGTGAGGGACTTGCCCGCTCCGCTGGCGCCGAGCACGCCGACGAACTCCCCGCGTCGGACGGTGAACCCGATGTTGTTGAGGATGGGTCGGCCATCAGGGAGGTTCTTGGACAGGGCGGTGACGGTGAGCATGGCGGAAGGTTTTCGGTGGTGGTGGGGGTCAGGCGGTGAGTTCGAGTCCGGGCACGGTGCCGATGAGTCGTCGGTACGGCTGCAGGAGGGCCTCGTCCGCCGGTGTGTATCCGACGACGGGATGCGAATATTGCCGCGCGACCTCGGCCCAGAGTTCAGGCGCGGCCGCCGGCAGTTCCAGGTAGAGCTGCTGCACGCGGCGGCGAAACCCTTCGGGCAGGGCCCGGCGGATCGCGGTCACGCTGCTGAGCAGCGGCTCGGAGCGCCACACGACGACGATCTCGTCCGGCCCGATGCGTCCGCGATCGAGGCCGCGACGCAGCGTCGAGTCGCTCACCGCGGCGAGGTCGAGACGACCGGCCTTGACCGCGAGGAGATTGACCGTGCCGTCGCTCGAGTAGAGCACGCGCTTGAAGGCCTTTTCCGGATCGATGCCGATCTCGTGCAGAAAGGCGCGGGGCGCGAGATGACCGGATGTGGACACCGGCTCCTCAAAGCTGAAGGTCAGATCGGCCGCGCGGGTGCGGACGTCCTCGGGGGTGTGCAGCCCGGTGCCACGATGGGTGATGAGCAGCGAGCGGTACGATCCGGTGCCGCCGTCGGCGGTGCGGGTGAAGAGCAGCGCCTCCATCCCCGCGCGGTGCTCGGCGATGAGAAACGGCCAGGGCGAGAAATTGCAGAGGTCGAACTTCAGCGCGCGCAGACCCTCGAGCGCGAGGTTGGCGTTTTCGAGCGGATGCACCGAGACCGGGATGCCGAGGCGCGGCGCGAGGTAAGTCTCGAGCGCGCGATAGGCAGCCGCGTAGCGCTCCTCCATGTCCTGCTGCGGGACCGACGCGATGCGCAGTCGGTCGGGAGCGGCGTCCGCATGAGTCGAGTGCCGGCTGCACGCGGACCAGCCGAGACCGAGCGACATGAGCGCCGGGGGCAGCAGTCGAAGGAAACGACGGCGCGACGGGCTCATTCGAGGAGGCGCAGATGCTCGAGCCGGCGGGCGATCTCGCGCAGGTTGTCGAAGTCGGCGTCCTGCACCGGTACCCAGATGCTGGATGGATCGGGAAACCCCCGTGCGAAGGCGGCCCACAGCTGCGGCTCGGCCGTGCGAAATTCCAGCCAGGCCGCGCGCACGCGCGCCTTGAACTCCTCGGGCAGATCGCCGCGGATGACGGTGACGTCGGTCACGATCGACTCCGAGGCCCAGAGCACACGAAGGTCCTCGCGGTCCACGCGGCCCTCGCGGATGAAACGCTCGAGGCCGTTGGACGTCACGGCCGCGAGGTCGACCTTGGCCGCCTTCGCGGTCATCACCGAGGCGAGGTGGGAGAGCGTGAACACGACCTGGCGGAAGTCGCGCTCCGGTACGAGGCCGAGCGTCTCCAGATAGGCCCGCGGCACGAGGTGCCCGGAGGCCGAGGCGGGATCGACCCAGGCGAGCGTCAACTCGCCGGCGTGCGCCTTCACGTCGTCCATCGATTGCAGGGGACTCGCGGCGGGCACGACGAGGATCGAGCGGTAGAGCGCGGGCGAACCCTCGGGCTCGCCGCGCACGATCATCGGCTCGACAGGCGTCTTGGTGCGCGCGATCACGTAGGAGAACGGGGGGAGGGTGCAGACCTCGATCTTGCGCGCGCGCATCGCCTCGATTTTCGCGCCGTAGTTGCCGGTCTGGATCAACTCCACGGGCATCCCGAGCCGGCGCTCGAGGTAACCGACGAAGCCGTCCCAGCGGGCGAGCCGCTCCGGCTCCTCCTCGCTCGGGGTCCAGCTGATGCGCAGTACGTGCGGTGCGGATACGGGATCCCCCGGGGTGGCCTCGCCCCGGCCGCAGCCGGCGAGCAGGAACGGGAGAAGCGCCGCTGCCGCGAGCAGGCGGAGCCGGCGGCTGTGGACCGGGAGCGTCATTCGCCGAGGAGCTCGAGGTGCTCGACGCTGCGGGCGATCCGGCGCAGTTCGTCGAAATCGCTGTCGCGTGCGGCGACCCAGCGCACCCCCTCGGTCAGGTAGACCGGGGCGATGCGGGCCCACGCCTCCGGATCCTCGTCGGCAAACGCGAGGTAGGCCGCGAGCACCTCGGCGCGAAACGTCTCGGAGAGATCGGAGCGGATCGTGATGACCGAGGCCATGATGGGCTCGGATTCCCAGATCACGCGGACGTCGTCGGGAGCGATGCGCTCCTTCTTGATCATGTTGTTCAGCGAGGTCGTCGTGATCGCGGCGAGGTCGACCTTGCCCGCCTTCACGGTGAGGATCGAGGCGGTGTGGTTCATCGCGAACATCACCTGCTTGAAGTCGCGCTCTGCGTTGAGGCCGATGCTCTCGAGATACGCGCGGGGCACGAGATGACCGGATGTCGAGGCGGGATCGGCCCAGGAAAACGTCAACGAAGCGGCGCGCGCCTTCACGTCGTCCATCGAGCGAATCGGGCTGTCCTTCGGCACGATGAACCCCGAGCGGTAGGCGCGCGGCGCGCCGTCCG
>Ga0315910_10002836_pt1 | contig 15014 bp, 7 predicted proteins | sample EdamamesoilMG_FD_204470 | JGI IMG/M metagenome (GOLD analysis project Ga0315910, IMG submission 204470) | Garden soil microbial communities collected in Santa Monica, California, United States - Edamame soil | ecosystem: Environmental > Terrestrial > Soil > Garden | place: USA: California...
TGGTGGTGTACTCGCAATGGCGTTATGCGCGCGACATTGATCTTGGCTTTGACAAGGAGCGGTTGCTGGTGATTTCGCCGGCGGGCGGCGAGAAACTGGAGTCGCGCCAGGAGGCGCTGCGCCAGGAGCTGCTGCGCCTGCCGGGCCTGGACGCGGTCGCGCGCGCCAGCGACACACCGCCGCTCAGTGACAACAACAATACGCTGGTCAAGCTGCCGGACGTGCCGGGCGATGATCTGCTGGTCATCGAAACCATGCAGGTGGACTACAATTTCTTCCCAACCCTCGGCGTGAAACCTGTCGCCGGTCGGCTGTTCTCGTCCGACCATGCCGCCGACGTCATGCCGCCGGATGCGGAAAAGCTCGAAACCCGGGTCAGTGTCGGCGTGGTGCTGAACCGCAAAGCCGTGCAGCGGCTGGGTTTCGCCGATGCGCAGTCCGCCGTCGGCAAGACCTTCCAGGTCTCGCTCGGCGAGGACAAGTATGCCGACGCGACCGTGGTCGGTGTCGTGGACGATCTGCACATGCGCTCCATCCACGACGAGATCACGCCGAGCCTCTACTATGCCGGCGATGACGTGAAGGTCTTTTACAGCTTCGTGCTGCGGCTGAAACCCGGCGCGCAGGAAGCGACACTGGCGGCCATTGACCGGGCCTGGGCCGGCCTCTATCCCGAGGTGCCGATCCAGCGCACATTCGTGGATGAGGATTTCGCCAAGCTGTACGCCGCGGAGGAGGAACGCGTGAAGATGTTCGTGGGCTTCTCCGGTCTCGCCATCTTCGTAGCCTGCCTGGGACTGTTCGGCCTGGCGTCATTCACCGCGGATCGGCGCACGCGCGAGATCGGCATCCGCAAGGTGCTCGGCGCATCCAACGGTGACCTGGTCCGCCTGTTGTTGTGGCAGTTCTCGCAACCTGTGTTGAGCGCCAACCTGCTGGCCTGGCCGGTGGCCTGGTACTTCCTGCAGTCGTGGCTCAACAATTTTCCCTATCGCGTTGACCTGTCGCCATTGCCGTTCGCGGCGGCCGGCCTGCTGGCGCTGTTCATCGCCTGGGGCACGGTATTGAGTCACGCGCGCCGCGTGGCGGGTTCGGACGCGGTCGTGGCGCTGCGCTATGAGTGACGTCGTATTCGCTTGAATGAGGTGACGTTGGCGCCATAGACTTGCCGTACCGTCTCGGGGGGGTACGGCAGTCATCATGGCCCATCATGTTCCATTGCCGCTCACGGCATGGCAGCGCAGGCGCGCCCTCGCGAACGCCATCTCCACCATCATCGCCGGGACGCTCGGCGGCCATACCGTCATGGCGGCCGACACCGGCATCGAAGAAGTTATCGTCACCGCGCGCAAGCGTGCGGAGAACCTGCAGGACGTCCCCCAGGCCATCACCGCCTTTACTGCCGATGACATCGCCCGCTACCAGGCGAAAACGCTGGAGGATTACGCGCGCTTTGTGCCCAGCCTGACCACCGTCGGCTCGGCCCCGGGACAGACCAAGATTGTCTTTCGCGGCGTGGCCGATTCCCGCGCCCCTTTCATCGCCGATCCCACCGCGGCCATTTACCTCGATGAACAACCGCTGACCACCGGATCGCAGTCACCGGAAGTCTTTCCGGTGGACGTGGAGCGCGTCGAGGCGCTGCAGGGCCCGCAGGCCACGCTGTATGGCGCCAGCTCGCAATCCGGCACCATGCGCATCCTCACCAATCGCCCCGATGCCTCCGCATTCGAGGCCAATGCGGGCGCGTCCGCCCATACCATTGATGGCGGCGGGGACGGCTACGATATTGACGCCACGGTCAACCTGCCGGTGATCCAGGACCGGCTCGCGGTGCGTTTTTCCGGCTTCAGCGCCAGGGACGCGGGTTACATAGACAATGTGTTGGGCTCAAACAAGCTGCGCCCGGAAATCACCAACGCCGATGCCGTCGAGAAAAATCACAACGATGTTACGTGGCTCGGTGGACGCCTGCAGGCGAAGTGGTGGGTGAATGACGAGTGGAGCGTGAACGGGCTGGTCAATTACCAGCGCAACAATGCCAACGGTTTCAACGATTTCAATCCCGCGGTCGGGGACCTGGAGCAGGTCAACTTCTTTGCGGAATCCTTCGATGACGAGTGGTACCAGACCAGCCTGGTCGTCGAGGGCGACCTGGGGTTCGCCCGGCTGCTGTCGGCGTCCTCCTACTTCGAACGTGACACGGCGTATGTGCGGGATTATTCAACCTATGCCGCCTGGCTGCATGTCACCTATGGCGAATACCTGTCCTATGTCGGTTACAGCGTTTATTACTCGGTCTATGACTTCAATACCGCCGTCGGCGCCAATGACGCCACGGCACTGACATTTGCCGCGGCGGACCAGAAGGACAAGCGCTTCACGCAGGAAATCCGCCTGACCCATGACGGCAGCCGCTGGGACTGGACACTGGGATTCTTTTACCAGAAGGCAAAGCAACGTTGGGACTACGACATCATCACGCCGGGCTGGCGCAACACCGTTGCGGCACGGGGCCGCGCGGCCCAGTTCGGAACCCTTGCGCCCACCGACAGCCGCTGGAACTCGGGGGAACGCAGCGAGCGTACCGACCTGTCCGTATTCGGCGAGGTGACATTCGCCGCCACGGAAAGCATCAATCTCATCTTCGGCGGGCGCTGGTATGACGTCAGCATCGATCGGCAATATCACCAGCGGCAACCGTCCACCGCGCCCCTGGTGGTTTCCAATCCGTCCGGGTCGGATTCGGGGTTCCTGCCCAAGGGTTCGATCCAGTACAGGTTCAATGACGACGCCATGGTCTATGTCATTTATTCGGAGGGCTTCCGCACCGGCGGCATCAATCGCGGGCGCGGCATGCCGGTGTTGCCCAACCAGTATGACAGCGACAAGCTGATCAACTACGAGGCCGGACTCAAGTCGCAGTGGTGGGAACAACGCCTGCAGGTCAATATCACCGGCTATCACCAGGTCTGGCAGGACATGCAACTGGAAACAACGGACCCCGCCAACAGCCTGTTCGACGGCGAGATATTCCAGACCGTCATCGCCAATATCGGCGATGCCGCCATTGACGGCATGGACGTGGAAGTGACCGCGGCGCCCATGGAGGGACTGGAGTTGTACGCCAGCGCCAACTACCTGTTCCGCAACGAGGTCACCGACGGCAACATCGTGTTTGACCAGTTCGGGCGTACCGACGATCCGATCCCGATCCTGCCCGAGGGCGTCGCGCAACTGCCGCTGGTGGCGAAATTCAATTTCTCGGCCTACGTGGATTACACCTGGCAGTTACCGGTGTGGAATGCCGCCGCCTTCACCCGCTTTCAATACAGCTATACCGGCGACTCCCTGAACAGCATTGATACTGCCGCCGAGCCCTTCCCGCAACTGGTGCAGAAGGATTACCACACCGGCGATGTCAGCGCCGGCCTCACCTTCGACAGCTGGGAGATGGCCGTCCACATTGACAACATCTGGGACGAACGCGCGGAGTATTTCCGCGATACCGGCACCGCCGACCGCCTGTTCGGCGGCGACAACATCCTCACCAGCCAGCCGCGTACGTTCGGGGTGCGATTCCGCAAATTCTTCAAGTGACGGGCGCGACGATATAGCCCCGGCCGCAGGTTCCCATGTCGAATCCGGAGTCTGAATTCCAGGACACGCTCGCGCTGCTGCGACAGGGCCGCGAGGCCGACGCCATTGCGCGCTGCGAGGCCATGCTGCGTCATGACCCTGACGACGGGAATTTTCTCTGGCTGCTGGGCGCGGTGTTGCTGGACCAAAAAGATCTGGTCGCCGCGCTCCCGCTGCTGCAGCGGGCCGTGGATCGGGAGCCCGCGTTTGCCCGGGCCCACGAGGACCTGGGCGTGGCGCAACTCGCCGCCGGCAATATCCCGGATGCCGTGACCAGCCTGCAACGGTCCGTGACACTGGACCCGGAACGCGCACCCGCATTCATACGACTGGCCGAGGCCTGCCTCGCCCTGGGACGCCCAAACGACGCGGATGCCGCCTTTGAACGCGCGTTTGCGCTGAACCCGCAACAGGGGGCGCTGGCCCGCGCCGGGGAGCTGTTTCGCGCGGGGAAATTCAGGGAAGCGGAAAGTATCGCGCGCGTTGTCGCCCAACAGGATCCGGACAATGTCAATGCATTACGCCTGTTGGCGAAACTGGCCGGTGAAGCGGAACAACGGCGCGAGGCCGTCACGCTTTACGAACGCATTGTCAGGCTGGCGCCGGATTTCGTGGATGCCTGGCGCGAATACGCACTGGCCCTGAAGGAGGCCTGGCGCGTGGAGGAAGCCATTGACGCCGCCCGCAAGGCGCTGGCACTGGCGCCGGCCAGTCCGCGACTGCATGTGCTGTGGGCCGGGCTCTGCGCCCAGTCAGGCAATCCCGCCGCCGCGGTGCAGGGCTTCGAGGACTCCCTGCGCCTGCGCCCGGATAATCCCGGCGCCCTGCTCGGGCATGGTCACGTGATGAAGACCCTGGGGCGGCAGCAGGCGGGCATCGAATCCTACCGCAAGGCGATCCGGCTCAAGCCGGACTTCGGCGAAGCGTACTGGAGTCTCGCCAACCTGAAGACGTTCCGCTTCACCGATGCTGAAGTCGCGGCGATGGAAGCGAAGTTGAACGAAGGTCAGCTGGCTGAGGATGCGCTGGTGCACTTCTGCTTCGCGCTCGGCAAGGCCTGTGAAGATCGCCGCGAATTTGACCGCGCCTTCGATTTTTATGATCGCGGCAATCGCACGCAGCGCATGCGCATCGAGTACGACCCGGTCCGGACCCAGGTTGACCACGATGAAATCATCCGCGTGTTCACGCCGGAATTGTTTGCGCGCCGGAAGGGCCTGGGGCACCCGGATCCTGCGCCGATACTCATCGTCGGGCTGCCGCGCTCCGGCTCCACGCTCATTGAGCAGATCCTTGCCAGTCACAGCCAGGTGGACGGCACCAGCGAATTGCCGGAGCTGGGCCGCCTCGTCCGCGTCATCAACCGTGGCGGCTTAAATCGCTATCCCGGAGCCATGCTGACCCTGGGCCCCGACGAATGCGCGCAACTGGGCCGGCGCTATCTCGAGGCAACCCAACGGCATCGTCACGGCAGGCCGCGCTTTACCGACAAGATGCCGAACAATTTCGCGCTCATCGGGTTGCTGCGGGTCATCCTCCCCAATGCCACGGTGATCAACGCGAGGCGAAATCCGCTGGACACGTGCCTTGGATGCTACAAGCAGCATTTTGCCAGCGGCCAGGCATTTACCTACGACCTGACCGAACTGGGGGAGTTTTACCTGGAGTACGAACGCCTCATGGGGCACTGGCGCGAGGTCCTGCCGGGATTCGTGCTGGATGTGCAATACGAGGACATGGTCGCGGACCAGGAACAGCAGACACGGCGCCTGCTGGATTTCTGCGGGCTGCCGTTCGAGCAGTCCTGCCTGGAATTTCACCGCACGCAACGCGCCGTGCAGACGGCAAGCTCGGAACAGGTGCGGCAGCCCATTTACTCCGACTCCGTGGACTACTGGAAAAACTTCGAGCGCCACCTGGAACCGCTGCGGGAGGTGCTGGCACCGATTTTGAACGGCGCCCGTTGAGTGACCCACCTCACCTGCCCTTCACTCCCGCACCTCAAATGTCGCACTGGCCAGCGGTTCATAGTCATCGTGCTGCATATAGAATAATGTGTAATGTCCCGGCGCCAGCGGCCACGCATCCTGGTCCTGGAGATGGGAATCAACGACAAACTCACCGGCAATCTGCGTGCCGGTATAGCGCCAGATCTTCTGCCCGTTCCTGGCCGGGACCGCGGGAGCACCGGCGGACGAGGAATAGATTGCGATCCAGTCCCAGCGGTTTCCGGGCCCGTTGCGCCAGCGCACGACCATGGCTTCACCCGGGCGATACACTGGCTTTCCCAGCGTAACCTCGGTCGTAGCGTGCGCCTGTTTCACCTGGAACAGCGCTTGCGACAGTACTGCGCCGGCGGCGGATTTCAATGCGGCTGCATGGACACCAACTGCCAACCCATCCGTCGGCAACGTCACCGTGCCTGACAGCGGATCGGCGGCGCTGAATGTCACACCCGGAATCTCGCGGCCCCCACCCTCCGCTCCGGAAATGACGATGACTTCTCCGCTCTGTCCCTTGCGCCGGTAATACACCTGCAGCGGCACGCCGGCATTCACCAGGCGTTGATCATTGACGGCCACCATGACCGGCGCCGGAGCCGGGTCAACGGAGAATGTGGAGAGCACCGCGCGATGGTCCGACGGCCATGGCGTGACACTCAGGCTGACATCGGCGTGGCCGGCCTCGCCGATGACAATACTGTCCAGTGTCCTGACCGGCCCGGCGGCGTGGATGACATCGATCCGATCCGCCGGGTCCGCGTCCGTGTACACGTCTTCCGTGCTGGGCCGCGGTGCCCACCAGGTCAAACCGGGCGCAGTCACCGGATCCGGATGCACTGCGCGAAAGGAGTCCATGAATCCCGCGGCGTGGATGGCGTCTGACACGGGCCAGGTCACCGGGTAACGAATGTGGTTGCGCAAACCCACGGCCTGCGGCGTCCAGTCCAGATGCGACGGGGAATTGAAATCGCCGAGCAGGAACACCGGGACGCCGGACCGCACCAGCGCGGGCAACACCCGCAGATAAGGGGCAATCTCCGGCATTCTCAACCCATGCTCCAGGGCCAGGATGCTCGCCAATGGTTCACCGCGTTGCGCCAGGTTGGGACCATAGGGATCCGAGGACAGGTGCACATTCGCCACGGCGACAATTTCTCCCGGGCGAACCTCCACGAACACGTAGCGGCCATCGCCTGCCGGCGGATCGATGATGGGAAAACGTGAAATGACATCCGTGCGGATGCTGGCGTGATCCCAGCCCAGTCGCCGCGCGATCTCGCGCGTGTTGCCGGCGGGTTCCTCCAGCCCGACGATATCGGGTCCGGCCACGCGAATGGCATCGATCACCTTGTTGAAATCCACGACGGTGCCGCCGTACTCGACATTGAAGGTCATGACGCGCAGTTCCAGTGTGTCTTCACCGGCCAATGCCGGCGCGAGCGCCAGCAACCCCACGCAGAGAATGCCCGGCAGCCACCCGGTTGCCGGTTTCATGGATTCAGGAACGGGCGCAGGAAGCGGCCGATACCTTCCAGCGTGGCAACGGGCTGATCCCGATGGGGGGAATGGCCGCAATCGGGCAATATTAATGTGTCGGCACCGCCGTGCACCTGGTCGCGGACCGCGAGTACCTGCGCCATGGTCCCGTATTCATCCTGCGCCCCCTGGATGACCAGCACCGGCACCCGGATATTCGCCAGGAAGGACTCGATATTCCAGGCCAGGATATCCCGATGCAGCCAGATGTCATTCCAGCCCCGGAAAACGTGGTCCACGTCTGAATGGTATTTCCCCAGCCGCTCACGCAGGTCGCCGGTTTCATAGGCAGTGCGGGCGAGCGCTATCTGCTCCACGCACATGGCTTCAATGAATACGTGGGGCGCCATCACGATCAATGCCCTGACCCGATCATCGTGCACCCCGCCGGCATGGATGAGCGCGATGGAGGCACCGTCACTGTGGCCAAGCAAAACCAATTCCGGGACGTCGAGAAAATCCAGCACCGCGGGCAGGACCTGCAACGCCTCTGGATGCATGTACCGGGGATCACGGGGCAATTCCGTCCGGTCCGAATTCCCGTAGCCGGCGCGACTGTACGCGAACACGCTGCAACCGGTATGGGCGGCGAGTTGTTCCGGGAATCCCTTCCACATGGCCACGGATCCCAGTCCTTCGTGCAACAGCAGCAGCGTGGGGCCACGCGGGTGTTCCAGGCGCCAGTGACGGTATTCCAGTTTCCGGCCACCGGCCGGCACAAACCCGTCCTCGATCAGGAACGCGGGCCCCGCACCGGCGACCTCTGCACCGGCATCAGTTGAACCTGACATATTCGAAGTCCACCGGATTTCCATTTATCCCCACCGGCGGCGGCGCGATCCAGTTCGCGAAAAGCCCGGGCGTGACCACCCGGCCCATCAGCGAGGCGACAAACGCCCGGTCATCCATGGTGGGCAGCCAGTGCTTGAGACCGGCCTGCCATTCCTCCGCGCCGATCACCCGGCCGTCGGGAGAAATATGCGCACCGGCAAACCCGCCGATGCGACGATTGAAGCCCTTGTGCGGCAGCCGCAACCGGAACGGGATCCCTTCCAGTTCTATCTGCCGGTTCCAGCGCGCGATGCCATTCATTGAATCGGCGATGAAATCGTCCCGCAGGCGTTCATTCAGCGTGTTCAGCGCGCCCGCTTCCCGTTCCACCAGCGCCCCGTCTTCGACCGCGGTAAGCCGGTAGGAATCACCCTTCAAGACATGATCATCCGCCAGCGCGGTCTCCTGGAAACGACCTTTGAGACCGGAGCTGAAAAATGTCGCTGCATTGGAGGACTGGTCGGCGCCGAACAGATCCACGGTAACGCTGAAGTGAAAATTGATGTAGCGCTGGATGGTTTCCAGGTCAATGACACCCAGCGCGCGCACCGCGGCCGGATCCTCCGCGTTGTTTTCCCGCATGACCTGCGCCGTTCGATGCACGATGCGGGAGATGCCGGAACGGCCCACGAACATGTGGTGCCCCTCCTCCGTCAGCATGAACTGCGTGGTGCGGGCCAGGGGATCGAAACCCGATTCCGACAACGCCAGCAACTGGAACTTGCCGTCGCGATCAGTGAAATACGTGAACATGAAGAATGCCAGCCAGTCCGGAGTTTTCTCATTGAATGCCCCGAGAATGCGCGGGTTGTCGGCATCCCCGGAACGGCGTTCCAGCAACCCCTCGGCCTCCTCCCGGCCATCCCGGCCGAAGTACTTGTGCAGCAGGTACACCATCGCCCACAGGTGCCGCCCCTCCTCCACGTTCACCTGGAACAGGTTGCGCAGGTCATACATGGACGGCGCGGTCAGGCCGAGATGACGTTGTTGTTCCACGGAGGCGGGTTCCGTGTCGCCCTGGGTGACGATGATGCGGCGCAGGTTGGCGCGGTGCTCGCCCGGCACCTCCTGCCACACGGGCTCTCCCTTGTGCTCGCCGAACGGAATGGTGCGGTCCGGCTGCGGCGGATTCAGGAAAATCCCCCAACGATAGTCCGGCATCTTCACGTAATCGAACTGGGCCCAACCCTCGGGCTCCACGCTGGTCGCAGTGCGCAGGTAGACATCAAAGACCTGCGCGCCTTCGGGTCCCACGTCCCGCCACCAGTTCAGGAATCCCGGTTGCCAATGCTCCAGCGCCCGCTGCAATGCCCGATCTTCCGCCAGGTTGACGTTATTCGGAATTTTCTCGCTGTAATTGATGCTCATACGCGATCCCGGTTGAATCTTGCCTTGTTGCCGGTGCCAAAAACCTTCAATGCGCCCTGGTCGCCCACGGCGTTGGGCCGGGAGAAGATCCAGTTCTGCCACGCAGACAGCCGCCCGAATATGCGCGACGCCATGGTTTCGCCGCTGCCGAAGCGCAGGTTGGCCTCCATGCCCGTCAATGCATCCGGTGACAGGCTGGCCCGTTCTTCCAGCATGATCCGAATCTCGTCCTCCCAGTCCAGTTCGTCCGGCGCAGCGGTGATGAGACCCTGTTCCAGCGCTTCGGAAGCCGGGAGTTTCCGGCCCAGCGAATCCCTGAGGCGCGCCATGACCCGGGCATCGTCGTAGAATCGCGCCGCCAGGCGGCACCTGCCATCCACACGGGGGAACGCGCCGAAGTTGAGCTCCGACAATGCCACCGCGGGTGCGCCGGCGCCGGTTGATGAAAAATCCTGCATGTAAATGCGATCTGCCGCCAGGGCGATTTCCAACAGCGTCCCGACAGAACACGAACCCGATTCAATCAATGCGAAGAGCGTGCGGGACGTCACTTCCAGCCGGGAAAGGGTCCGGCGCAACATGCCCAGTGTCTCGCGCACGAACCAATGCTCCCGGTGGCGCAACAATGTTTCATCCACAGCCAGTACATGATCGGCATTGCCGCGCGTCTTGAAAATCCACGTCCCAATGGACAGCTGATTTGTCCTCAGCATCAGGATTGCGTCGTCCAGTTCCCGCGCCATTTGCAGCGGCCACCAACGTGCGCCAAGGGACAGGATTCCGTTCAGATCCGCCGGCGGAGCGACGTCCGGCGCCTGGACCGTGATCACCGCCCGCCGCGAAGCCTGCACGAGACTGACATCCACGTACTCATAGTGGTAACCGGTTTCATCCGTGTTCCGTCGCAACGGCGTCAGCAGGACACCGCGGCCATCGCCCGGGCGGTCGCTTTGCGCCGCCAGTACCAGCGCGCGGCTTCTCACATGCTCCTTGAATTGTTGTGGCTTGACGCTCGCATCCACCAGCCGCCAGTCCCTGGCCCGCTGTCCGCGCACACCTTCCACCAGCGTGCAGAAAATATCCGCATGATCACGGCGCACCCGGCGCTTGTCAGTCAGGCGCGTAAGTCCGCCGGTTCCCGGCAGCACACCCAGCAATGGTACTTCCGGCAGGCTGACCGCGGAGGACCGGTCATCCACCAGGATGATTTCGTCGCAGGCCAACGCCAGCTCATAGCCGCCGCCCGCGGTGGTGCCATTGCACGCTGCAATAAACTTGAGTCCCGAATGCCGGCTGGCGTCCTCGATGCCGTTGCGGGTTTCATTGGTGAACTTGCAGAAATTCACTTTCCAGGCGTGGGACGATAGTCCGAGCATGAAGATATTCGCGCCGGAACAGAAGACACGATTCTTCGCGCTGGTGATAACCACGCTGCGCACTTCCGGATGCTCGAAGCGGATGCGCTGCAATGCGTCGTGCAGCTCGATGTCCACGCCGAGGTCATAGGAATTGAGCTTCAGCGTGTAGCCAGGCCGCAGCGGTTGGTCTTCGTTGATATCGAGCGTGATGGTGGCGATACAACCGTCAATGACCAGGCGCAGGTGCCGGTAAAGCTCCGGGCGCGTGTCGAACGTCACGGGGCCGGCGTCGTCGCGCACAGCGGATTGCTCCATCAATGATCTCCAGGTCCTGACAGGCTTGCGCCGCGGCTGCATTGCTCCCTAGGCCGCACCAATAATATTGCATGAATTTCAGGCGGGCATGGCATTTCCGCTGGGACTCCAGTGCCATCGCCACAGTGGAGGAAATGACCTGCCGATGGGATATCATGTGGCCACTGGAAGATCGAGGGGCAAAACCGACAAATTTCCTGATTACCACGGGCGGCGCCCGTGGCTCTCCATGGCCTGTGTGGCTCCTGCCATGATTCCCGGCTCTCCCCCGTGGATATGACGCCCAATTGCCGTCGCAAGACCGGAAAAATATTGCTGAACATGCATCCAATACCACCCTTGGCTGCATCTAATCCATAATCTGCCATCCCCTACGTCGGGCGGCCGCCCTCCGGCGCGGCCCTCCAGGAGCGAAATACAGCTTGAGCGATTCAATTCACAGCCACGCCAGGGCGCGGCACAAGAAAAGCTTCTGGCCGGTCCTTGCCGTCGGCATGCTGGTCACGGCAGCAGTTGTCGGGCTGGTGCTGGCAAGGGGCGACGACTTTTTCGGTGGGCCGGATGAGTCGAAGGACAAGAAAAATCCGATCGTGGAACTGGCTGCGGCCGACGTGACCACGGTCGCGCCCGCCGTCTTGAAGCGCTCGCTGCCGGTGACGGGGTCATTGTCGCCGCTGGTGCAGACCACGGTGAAGGCACAGGCGCCGGGTGAAATTCTCGAAGTCACCGTGCGCGAGGGCCAGGCCGTGAAGCGCGGCGACGTGCTGGTGCGCATTGACACGCGCAATCTGAACGCCGCACTGGACAGCCAGCAGGCGGCGCTGGAAAAGGCGCGCGCGGACCTGGTGCTGGCGAAACTCAACCGGGACAACAGCGCCAACCTGGTGGAAAAGCGCGTCATCTCTCAGAACGCCTACGATACCGCCGAAAGCGCCTACCAGGCGGGGCTCGCCAATGTGAAGGCCGCCGGGGCGCAGTTGAGCCTGGCCCGGATCGCGCTGGAATACACGACCGTGCGCGCACCCTTCGACGGCACCATCGCGCAACGCCTCGTGCAACCCGGCGAACGGGTCGGCGTGGACTCCAGCCTGCTGACCGTGGTGGACCTGTCACACCTCGAGTTGCAGGCGCCGGCCCCGGCTTCCGAGGTGCCGTCGGTGAAACCGGGACAAATCGCGACATTCCGTGTTGACGGTTTCGGCGCGCGCCGCTTTGAGGGCCGCGTGGAACGCATCAACCCGATGACCGATACCGGCTCGCGCTCGATCATGCTCTACCTCGCGGTGGACAATTCCGACGGCGCACTCAAGGGCGGCATGTTTGCACAGGGGGAACTGACCCTGGACGAGACCGCACCGGTGGCCGCGATACCGCTGACGGCCGTGTATACCGAGGCCGGACTGCCGTACGTTTTTGTCATCGAGGGCGCGAAGGCCATGCGGCGCGCGGTGAAGCTTGGACTGCGCTCCGAGGAACTGAACCTGGTGGAAGTGACGGAAGGCCTGAAAACCGGCACGCGCATCGTGGCAGTGCGGATCGACACCCTCAAGTCCGGCGCGCCGGTCATGATGGCCGCGCCGGCCGCGGGCGGCACCGCAACGGCCGCTCACTGAACCAGGGGCGACGACCGACATGTGGATCACACGCACAAGCATAAATCAGCCCGTGTTCACCACGATGGTGATGCTCGCCCTGCTGGTGCTGGGCGTGTTTTCCTACTTCCTGCTGCCTGTCGAGCAGATGCCGGACGTGGACAATCCCTACGTCTGGATCGAGATTCAATACCCGGGTGCGTCGCCCGAGGCCGTCGAATCCAGCGTCATCAAGCCCATCGAGAACGTGATCAATACCGTGGATGGCGTCAAGCGCATCTATTCGACGATGCGGGAAGGCGGCGGTTTCCTCGGCATCGAATTCCGCCTGACCGCCGACGTCAACGTCGGTGTCCAGGAAATACGCGACAAGGTGGCCCAGGTGCGCCCGTCATTCCCGCGCGAGGTCAAGGACCCCCTGATCTCCCGCGCCAATGCCGACCCCAACCAGGAGCCGATCCTGAATCTTGCCGTCTATTCCGACTCCCTCAGCCTGCGCGAGGTGTCCACGCTCACCGACCAGGTCATCGTCAAGCGCCTGCAGAACGTCGCCGGCGTCGGCAACGTGAAGGTGGCGGGCGCCGTCGTGCGCCAGATCCAGATCCAGCTGCGGCCCGAGCAGATGCAGAGCTACGGCATTGGCGTCAACCAGGTCATGCAGGCAATCCGCAACGCCAACCAGGACCTGCCGGCCGGCACCATCTCCGCCGGCAGCACCGAGCAACTGGTACGGGTGGAGGGACGCATCAAGGACCCGGCCCAGTTCGGCCGCATCATCGTCGCCATCCGCGGCAGTCCGCTGTACCTGCAGCAGGGTGGTGTTCCGGTCTACCTGGACCAGGTGGCGGACATCATTGACGGCGAGGCCGAGGAGACCGCCATCTCCCGTCTCAACGGCAAGCGTTCAGTGGGGCTGGATATCTTCAAGGTCCAGAACGCCAATATCGTCGCCGTCGGCGATGGTGTGCAGGCAGCGCTCAAGGACCTCGAAGAGCGGCTGCCCGCCGATGTTCACATCCAGACCATCCGTTCCAATGCGGAATGGATCAAGGGCTCGCTGGAGCGGGTCAAGCTGACCATCCTTGAGGGGGCGCTGCTCACGGTCTTCATCGTCTTCCTGTTCCTGCATTCATGGCGCTCGACCATCATCACCGGCCTGACCCTGCCAATCTCGGTGATCGCCACATTCATCGCCCTGCATGCGCTCGGTTTCACGCTCAACTTCATCACGCTGATGGCGCTCTCGCTCTGCATCGGCCTGCTGATTGACGACGCCATCGTCGTGCGCGAGAACATCGTGCGCCACCTGGGGCTGGGCAAGTCGCATATGCAGGCGGCGCGCGAAGCCACCGAGGAAATCGGGCTGGCAGTGATGGCGACAACCTTTGCCATCGTCGCCGTGTTCATCCCGGTGGCGTTCATGAGCGGAATCATCGGCCGCTACTTCTTCCAGTTTGGCGTCACCGTCACGGTGGCCGTGCTGGTTTCGCTGTTCGTGAGTTTCACCCTCGACCCGATGCTGTCTTCGATCTGGCGCGACCCCGACAAGGACCGGTTCAAGTACCTGCCGTGGCTCGGGCGCCTGATGGAACGCATCGAAAGCGGCGTAGAGGAGTTGCACGTCATTTACGGACGCCTGCTCGACTGGAGTCTGACCGACCGCCGCCGGCGCGCCTGGTTTCCCCTCTTCGGCATCGTGCACGCGGTCCGCACGCGCAACTGGCGCGAGATAGGCACCATCAGCAATCGCGGCATCGTGTTGTGGGTGGCAGCGGCGGCGTTTTTCGGCAGTTTCCTGCTGGTGCCGCTCATCGGCACGGAATTCATGCCGGAGACGGATGACGCGTACATCACCTTGCGGCTCAATACGCCGCTGGGCTCGAGCCTGGAATATACGGACGCCAAGGCACGCCAGGTCGAGGAGGCCCTGAAGGAGTTTCCCGAAGTCGAGGTCATGAATACCCAGGTCGGGACCGACGAGGGCAAGAATTACGCGCGTATAAACCTGCCGCTGGTGGATATCTCGAAACAGGACCGCCGTTCCCAGAAGGAGCTGGAGGAGGCAATGCGCGCGCGCATTGCCAAGATTGCCGGCGTCGAACTGGCCGTGGGCTGGGAACGGCAGATTGTCGTCTCCATCCTCGGGCCCGACTACGAAACGCTGAACGGCGTCTCGGCGAAGCTGATGCAGCAGATGGCCAAGGTCCCCGGCATCGCCGACCTGGAAAGCAGCGAAAAGGGGAACAATCCGACGATTTCGATCCGCATCAACAACGACCTCGCCAGCGACCTCGGCCTGACCACGGCAGACATCGGCAACGCCCTGCGGCCATTCATCGCCGGTGACCAGATCAGCCACTGGCTTGGACCGG
>Ga0315910_10002837_pt1 | contig 15013 bp, 13 predicted proteins | sample EdamamesoilMG_FD_204470 | JGI IMG/M metagenome (GOLD analysis project Ga0315910, IMG submission 204470) | Garden soil microbial communities collected in Santa Monica, California, United States - Edamame soil | ecosystem: Environmental > Terrestrial > Soil > Garden | place: USA: California...
AACTGGTTGTTGGTGAAAGCACCGTTACCTCAGCTTTCGCGACCAGCCCGATGAAACTGCTCACACCCATCACGCGCGGCCGGAGCGTTTGGGCCTACAGTAGCAGCTTCGGCGGAGGTCTGGTCGCGGGCGATGAAACCCGACTCGACCTGAAAATCGGAACAGGCACCCGCAGCTTTCTCGGCACGCAGGCGTCAACCAAAGTCTATCGCAATCCTGCGCGCCGACCTTGTGGACACACCACGCACGCGGTGCTGGAAGCGGATTCGCTGATGGTGTTCGCGCCCGATCCAGTGCAGGCTTTTGCCAACTCCCGCTATACCCAGTGCCAGGAATTCCATCTCGCGCCCGGTGCCGGGCTTGCATTCGTGGATTGGTTCAGTTCGGGTCGCGTTGCGCGTGGCGAACGGTGGGAGTTCGAACACTTTCAGAGTCGCAACGACGTTTTCATCGCCGGCGAGCGCGTGTTCATTGATTCAATTCTGCTGAGTCCGGAGCAAGGTTTGCTGACCTCCCAACATTGTGTTGGCCGCTTCAACTGTTTTGCCGTGCTCCTGCTCGTCGGTGTGCCGGTGCAGGGTGCCGCCCAGTGCCTGCTCCGGCATATCTCCGCGCGTCCGGTCGAGCGCCGAGGGCACCTTGTTTGCAGCGCCAGTCCGATCCGCGACGGCGCTTTGCTCCGTATCGCCGGCGAAAGCGTCGAGCAAGTCGGCCGCGAGTTGCATCGTCATCTGCAACCGCTGAGCGAGCTCCTCGGCGACGATCCGTGGGCCCGGAAGTGGTAATGAAAGCACCAAGCGCCAACATCCAAGCACCAGAGAAGCTCCAAACCTCAAGCTCCAACGACCGAGTGCGTCGGAGTGCGATGTTCGGAGTTTGGTGCTTGATGTTTCTCTGGAGCTTGGAGCTTGGAATTTGGAGCTTTCCCTATGCATCTATCTCCTCGTGAACTCGACAAGCTGACGCTGCATCAAGCAGGCTCGCTCGCACAGAAGCGCCTCGCGCGTGGCGTGAGGCTGAATCATCCCGAAGCCGTTGCGCTTATCGCTACCGTGCTGCTGGAATTCATCCGCGATGGCAAAAGGGTCGCCGAACTGATGAATCTCGGTCGCCAGTTGCTCGGGCGAAATCAGGTCATGTCCGGCGTGCCTGAAATGATTTACGACGTGCAAGTGGAAGGCACTTTCCCTGATGGCTCGAAGCTCGTGACCGTGCATCATCCTATCGCCAGCGAGAACGGAAATCTCGCGCTCGCACTTCATGGCAGTTTCTTGCCCGTGCCGGAACTGTCCGCATTCAAAGCAACGCCCGCTACCGGATTCCCTCTCCCCCTCGGGGGAGAGGGCCAGGGTGAGGGGGCATTCGCAATACCCGGCGCTTGCGAAATCAAAGACGGCGAGATCGAACTCAACGCCGGTCGCGCCACGGCGGAGATTCCCGTAACGAACCTCGGCGACCGCCCGATTCAAGTCGGCAGCCACTACCACTTCATCGAAACGAACGCGGCTTTGCAGTTTGATCGCAGCGCAGCGTACGGCAAACGCCTCGACATCCCAGCAGGCACAGCCGTGCGCTTTGAACCCGGCGAAACCAAGACCGTGAAGCTCGTTGAGATCGCCGGGAAGAAAGTCATTCGCGGCGGCAACAACCTCGCCGGTGGCAAAGTTTCTGCCGCCGGCAAGAAAGCCGCGCTGAAGCAAGTGAAGGCCAAAGAATTTGCCAATGAAGCGAAACTGTCGTAACGCCGGCAGATATCTCGAGTGAGAATAGCCGACGAGAACTCCATGATTCCCGAGCGTCAACCAGAAGGGCCGTATCTCTCGTACGTCAGTAACGCGAGCGGTCGGCACGCGACGCTGGAGGATGATGGCTACTCAGCTTGGCTCTATCTGACGAGCCAGTCCAAGTATGAGGTCATCGCCACCGCTTTTGTTTACAGCCGTGTCGAACTTCCAGAGTTTCGCGTTGCCCCACTCGGTAAGAACGGCCCACCGCTGTTGCTTCGCCAGTTCGCTACCTCGGTTGCGGTTCAGCGGAACGTGGCCGAAGAGTCTCTGCGTATCGAGTTTTCAGCAGACGGGAATTCAGCACTCGTATTATTGAGTGGTGAGCCTTGGGCGCTTGTCATCTACGACCAAAAGCACGGTTATAGCAAGAGCCTTTCAGTGGCCGGACCATTCGGCTTCCCTTGGGACGAGCAGATTTACCATGAGCATTTTCAGAACATCCAATCCGACTAACGGTGCGCCGCCATCGTTGAACTTAATTCCTTATGTCTCATAAAACGAAACGCGCCCACTACGCCGACATGTTCGGCCCGACCACTGGCGATAAAGTCCGGCTCGGTGACACTTCGCTCATCGCAGAGGTCGAAAAGGATTTCACCGTCTATGGCGACGAATGCAAATTCGGCGGCGGCAAAGTCATCCGCGAAGGCATGGGCCAGGCCGCGGGCGTTGGCGCGAAGGACGCGCTGGATTGCGTCATCACCAACGCACTCGTTTTGGATTATACCGGCATCTACAAGGCGGACATCGGCATCAAGGACGGCTTGATCTCCGGCATCGGCAAGGCAGGCAATCCCGACGTCATGGCCGGCGTGACCAAAGGCATGATCGTTGGCGTCACGACGGAAGTCATCGCGGGCGAAGGCCTCATCGTCACGGCGGGCGGCCTCGACACGCACATTCATTTCATCTGTCCGCAACAGGCGCACGAAGCCATCGCCGCCGGCCTCACCACGATGGTTGGCGGCGGCACTGGCCCGGCGGTCGGCACGTGCGCCACGACCTGCACGCCTGCGCCGTTTTATTTCAAGGCGATGTTGCAAGCGGTGGATTCGCTCCCGTTAAACTTTGGTTTCACCGGCAAAGGCAACACCGCGATGCCTGCCGGCTTGCCCGAGCAAATTGCCGCCGGTGCGATTGGCCTCAAGCTGCATGAAGACTGGGGCACAACGCCTGCCGCGATTGATTGCTGCCTGAGCATGGCGGACAAACACGACGTGCAGGTGACGATCCACACGGATACGTTGAACGAATCCACGTTCGTCGAGGGCACGATCGCCGCGTTCAAAGGTCGAACGATTCACACCTATCACAGCGAAGGCGCGGGCGGCGGTCACGCGCCGGACATCATCCGCATCTGTGGCGAGCCGAATGTGCTGCCGAGTTCCACCAACCCGACGCGACCTTACACAGTCAACACGATTGATGAGCATCTCGACATGCTCATGGTCTGTCATCACCTCGATCCGAACCTGCCCGAAGATGTGGCGTTTGCCGAGAGCCGTATCCGAGGCGAGACCATCGCGGCGGAAGATATTTTGCACGACATGGGCGCGATCAGCATGATGAGTTCGGATTCGCAGGCGATGGGCCGCATCGGCGAAGTCATCACGCGGTCCTGGCAGACGGCGGACAAGATGAAACAGCAGCGCGGTCGTCTGGCCGAAGAAAAAGGCGACAACGACAACATCCGCATCAAGCGTTATCTCTCGAAATACACGATCAACCCCGCGCTCGCGCACGGCATGGCGCACGTCATCGGTTCGATTGAAGTCGGCAAGCTTGCCGATCTCGTGCTGTGGAAGCCTTCAATGTTCGGCGCGAAGCCGGAGATGGTCGTCAAAGGTGGCGTCATCGCGTGGGCGCAGATGGGTGATCCGAATGCGAGCATTCCCACGCCGCAACCGGTCTTCATGCGCCCGATGTTCGGCGCGTTCGGTCATGCGACGGGGATGACTTCGATTGCGTTCGTCAGCAAACTTGCAAAGCAGAAGAACGTCGGCAAAGCCTACGGCCTGACCAAGCGCGTCGAGGCCGTGAAAGGTTGTCGCAAGGTCGGCAAGAAGGACCTGAAGTGGAACAACGCGATGCCGAAGATCACGGTTGATCCCGAAACTTACGAAGTCCACGCCGATGGTGAATTGCTGACATGCGAACCGGCGAAGGTTTTGCCGCTGGCGCAGCGATACAATCTGTTCTGAGCTTGTAGGAGACGACGTAAGGAGGCTCTAACTTATGGCAAGCTCGAAGAAAAGAATGCGCCTCCTCACGTCGGCTGCTACAAATGGCAACGCTCACCCTCACCCCGGCCCTCTCCCCCAGGGAGAGGGAGAATCGCCGGCTGCCTACAGGCATTCCAAGCCGGCGGATTCATCGGAAGATGTTCACTTCGGAAACCAGCCAACTGCGGAAAACGGTGCGACAAACGGATATTCCAACGGCGTGCCGATGCTTCCCCCTCTCTTGGGAGAGATGGCGGACGTACCTCCCGCAGGCAAACTTCCCGCGCCAGACTTCCTCATCTGGCAACTGATGGACTCCGCGTTTCCGACGGGCGGGTTTGCGCATTCCGCCGGGCTGGAAGCCGCGTGGCAACAGGGCGAGGTGCGTGGGCGGGTCGAACTTTTGGCATTTGCGGAAACCAGCCTGGATCAACTCGGACACGCTGGTTTACCATTCGTGATGGCGGCGTTTAATGCGCCTGAAAAACTCCGCGAGTTTGATCAACTCTGCGACGCATTCACGACCAATCATGTCGCCAACCGCGCCAGCCGCTCGCAGGGCCGGGCGTTTTTCACAGCAGTGGAACGCATCTTCCCGGAGCGCCGGCCTCCGGCCCGGCGCGAAGATGATCCGATATGCCAACGAGCCGTGCCGGAGGCCGGCGCTCCGCATCACTTCGCTCCCGTGTTCGGCGCGTGTCTGTGGCGGCTGAACGTTTCACGTGAAACCACCGCGCGAATGTTTTTCTTCAACCATCTCCGCAGCATGCTCGCGGCGGCGGTGCGATTGAACATAGTTGGGCCGATGGAAGCGCAGATACTCCAGAAGCGGCTCGTCCCTACGATGGAAGAAATCATGAAACGTTGTGGGTCTTTGACGCTTGATGACATTGCTCAGACCGCACCATTGCTTGACTTGTGGCAAGGCGCGCAAGACCGGCTTTATTCAAGACTGTTTCAATCCTGACTCATGAACCTGTTGAAGCCCCTCCACCTTCACTCCCACGGCGCGCATGGTCACACGCACGATCATGCAGATCATCCCGGCCACTTTCACGAACGTGAGCGGCCGGTGGATCGTGACTTCGGTAAGCGCGCATTCACCGTCGGCATCGGCGGACCGGTCGGCAGCGGCAAGACGGCGTTGATGCTTCAGCTTTGCCTGAAACTCCGCGGGAAATTCAACCTTGCCGCTGTAACCAATGACATATTTACCAAAGAGGACGGGGAATTCCTGACCAAGCATCAGGCGCTTCCCGCCGAACGGATTCGCGCGGTGGAAACCGGTGGCTGTCCGCACGCTGCAATTCGCGAGGACATCTCCGCCAATCTGCTGGCGCTCGAAGAACTGCACGCGAAGTTCCAGCCTGACCTGTTGCTCATTGAGTCCGGCGGCGACAATCTGGCGGCGTGTTTCAGCCGTGAACTGGCGGATTACACGATCCAGGTGATTGACGTGGCCGGCGGCGACAAGATTCCGCGCAAGGGCGGACCCGGCATCACACAGACGGACTTGCTGGTTATCAACAAGACCGATCTGGCGCCCGCCGTGGGAGCGGATCTCGACGTGATGGCGCGCGATACGAAGCGGATGCGCGGTGACGGCCCGTTTGTTTTTGCCCAGGTGAAAAACGCCGTGGGCATGGTTGAGATTATGGCTCACGTCATCCACGCGTGGCAGCATACGACGGGCGTGGACCACAAGCATTGACGCGGGCTCGTCGGCAGCGCGAAAAGTCCTGTTTTTTCCTCGAGTGCCAGGCATTGTAACAGGCCATGAACTCTCAAACATGTTCCGCTGGACGGTGCTTTGAGGCCCACCACCGGCATGGGCGCATTGCCACGCAATCGCGGAGGTGAATTCAGATGAGCAGTTCGCCCTTAAACGGAAACTGGTTTGCCGTCGAGAACGCTTGCGAAATCGAATCGCCGGCCCTGCTCCTGTATCCCGACCGCATCCAGGAAAACATCCGGCGCATGGTGAAGATCGCGGGTGATCCAAGCCGGTTGCGGCCGCACGCCAAGACGCACAAGCTCGCGCCGGTCGCGGCCCTGCAAATCGCGGCCGGCATCCGAAAGTTCAAAGCCGCCACGATTGCCGAAGCCGAAACCTTGGCTCGTGCGGGCGCCGCCGATGTGTTGCTGGCTTATCAACCCGTGGGACCTAATGTGCGGCGGTTGCTCGAATTGATTCGAGCCTTCCCGCAGACGGAGTTCGCCTGTCTTCTGGATGATTTGGGGGCCGCGCGCATTTTGTCAGAGGCAGCGGTGTCCGCTGGCGTTGAAGTCGGGTTCTTCCTCGATCTGGATTGCGGCCAACATCGCACGGGAGTTCCGCTGAACAACGGCGCTGTCGAACTCTACCAAGAGCTGTGCCGCCTGCCGGGTTTGCAGCCGCGCGGGCTGCATGCTTACGACGGGCACATTCACACACCCGATCCTGATTTGCGCAAACAAGAATGTGACGCGGCATTTACTCCAGTCGCTGCCCTGCGCGATTTGATGCGCGCCAAGCAACTGTCCGTGCCGACGCTCATCACCAGCGGCACCCCGACGTTTCCCTTCCATGCACGGAGGCCTGAAGTGGAATGTTCGCCCGGAACTTGCGTGCTTTGGGACTGGAGCTATAGCAGTACCCTCCGCGATCTTGATTTCCTGCATGCGGCGCTGGTGCTCACCCGCGTTGTCAGCAAGCCCGCGCCGGGAAGGCTTTGTCTCGACCTCGGCCACAAGGCAGTTGCGTCCGAAAATCCACAGCCCCGCGTTCATTTCTTGAACGCTCCGAACGCATGCTTGGTGGCGCACAGCGAGGAACATCTGGTTGTGGAAATCGAGACCGCCTCGGACTGGCAGGTCGGTGATGTTTGGTACGGCGTGCCGTGGCACGTTTGTCCCACCGTCGCGCTGTACGCCCAGGCGGTGGTGATTCAGAATGGTCGAGCGGACGCGTATTGGCGCATCGAAGCTCGCGAAAGACATTTGCAGTATTAAGCCAGCAGAACTTCATCTCCGTCTCCTCCTGCCGGATTCACTCGTGAGCTTTTCCCGGTTGGTGACCATTGAGTGCGACGATGGCGCCCTGGTTTTTATCAATTAACACCCAGGCCTAGTGCTGGGTTACAAGTGATGGCATGATGAAACCGAATTTTACTCTTGAAGCACTGACGCGTTGGGTGGCACGAGGGCTTGCCGTGTGTCTATTTCTTTTCTGGGGCGCTTTCTTTGTGGCCCATCTGCAGGAATGGTTCATAGGCCCATTTCCAGATTATCCGCCGCTCAAGGTCTGCATGACCGTGGCGTTGCATGCGGTGCTCTTGGTCGGATTGGTCCTCATGTTGCGGTGGGAACTACCAGGTAGCCTGCTTGTGCTGGCCGCGGGTGGCGCGTTTTTCTTCGCAGTTGGAGGAAAGTCGGCCCCGCTGTTCTTCGGCATCACGGCGTTGCCGGCGTTGCTATCGCTTTGGTGCTGGTGGCATCGGCGTCGAAACGCCTCAGCACTGCGAACTCATGCGTCGGTTTGAATCAGGTGACGTCCCATGAAAGCAATGATCCCGCAACTCAATCTGCTGCTCGCCTGGCTGTGGATTCTGCTCGGGTTTGCGTCCGGGATGGTGCTCGGAATGTTCTTCCATCGCGAGAACTGGCTCGGCGGCTACACCAGTCTGCCGCGACGGATGTACCGGCTCGCTCATATTTCCTTCTTCGGCCTGGGTGCGGTGAACCTGCTGTTCTGGCTCACCGTAAAGGAGTTTCCCGCGACCGGCGCGACGCTGGGACTGGCTTCGGGAGCGTTCGCGCTGGGCGCGGTCACGATGCCGCTGTGTTGTGTGCTTATGGCGCATTGGCCGAAAGCGCGGATGGTCTTCACCGTGCCGGTTCTCAGCTTACTGTCGGGCGGCGCGCTGACGTTCGGGCTGATCTGGCGCGACTGGATGGCTCATTTATGAAACGCATCGGATTCATCGCCATGAGTGGTGTGCGGGCCCATAACGAGGAGCTTACCAAACTGGGCCTCACGCTGCCGGGTTTCGTCGAGCGCAACAAACAAATCGCCTCGCTGCCCAGCCTGGGTTTGCTCACACTTGCCGGACTCACGCCGCGAGATCGTTTTGAGGTTGAGTATCATGAGATTGCCGACTTGCGAAAGTTGCCCGAGTTGCCGGTGGATTTCGATCTCGTGGCCATCAGCACGTTTACCGCGCAATTCTACGAAGCGTGCGACGTGGCGGATCATTATCGGCGTCGCGGCGTGCCCGTGGTCATGGGTGGCATAACGGTTTCGGCGTTGCCGGAACAAACCCGGCAACACGATGTGAGTGTGGTGCTGGGCGAAGGCGAGCCGCTTTGGCCCGAAGTGCTGCGCGATCTGGAACGCGGTGCGCTCAAGCCAATCTACGCGTCCTCCACGCCGGGCCGGTTCGATCTCGCCCACGCACCGATGCCGCGCTTCGATCTGCTCGATCCGGAGCAATACAACCGCATCACCGTGCAGACGAGCCGTGGCTGTCCGCATCGCTGTGAGTTCTGCGCGAGTTCCATCCTCCTCACCACGCGCTACAAAGTGAAGCCGGTCGAGAAAGTCATCGCCGAAATCCGGGAGATCAAAAAGATCTGGCCACGTCCGTTCATCGAATTTGCTGACGACAACAGCTTCGTTCACCGCGCACACTACAAAAGCCTGCTCCGCGAACTGGCGAAGGAAAACCTGCGCTGGTTCACGGAAACTGACGTGCGCGTGGCGGAGGATGATGAGTTACTCGGCCTGATGCGCGACGCCGGCTGCCAGCAGGTTTTGATCGGACTCGAAAGCCCGCGCCGCACGAGCCTGGCCGGAATTGAACTGAAGCGCGACTGGAAGGCACGCCAACAGGATTACTATCGCGAGGCTATTGCGAAAATCCAATCCTACGGCATCACGGTGAATGGCTGTTTCATCGTTGGCCTGGATCCCGACACGCCGGAGGTCTTCGACGAGGTTCTACATTTCGTCCGCGATTCTGGGCTTTACGAAGTGCAGGTGACCTTCTCGACGGCGTTCCCGGGCACGCCGTATTATGAGCGACTCAAGCGCGAGCATCGCATCATTCGCGACAAAGCTTGGGAGCTTTGCACGCTGTTCGACATCAACATCCGTCCCCAGAACATGAGTGTGGCGGAGTTGCAGGCGGGTTTTCTCAAACTGGTCAAGCAACTCTATTCCGATGACGAAACCAGCCAGCGACGCCGAGAATTCCGGCGGCGCCTGAAGCAGTCCACGAACTTCCGGAAACCCGCGCCGCTCGGAACCGAATTGCTCGCCGCATGAAATGAGAACTAAAGCTTGCAGCAAATGCCGCTGATCGCCATACCAGCCCGCACCAACGCATCATGCCGGAAGTCACCGAAATCCTGGCAGACCTGCAATCGGGTCGCAAAGAAGCCGCTGCGGAATTGCTGCCGCTGGTGTATGACGAATTGCGCCGCCTAGCGGCCTGGCGGCTGACTAACGAGCAACCGGGCCAGACGCTCCAAGCCACCGCCCTCGTTCACGAAGCTTACATCCGGCTCGTTGGCAAGGATGACCCTCTGTGGAACGGCCGCCGCCACTTCTTTGGGGCGGCGGCTGAAGCCATGCGGCGGATTCTCGTCGAGAATGCGCGGCGCAAAAGTTGTCTAAAACGCGGCGGCCAGATGGAACGGGTGGACCTTGAGGAACTGGACCTTCCCGCGCCGCTGCCGGACGACGAATTGCTCGCGATGGATGAAGCCTTGGACAAACTTGCCACGACCGATCCCCGCGCTGCGGAACTGGTGAAGCTGTGTTTCTTCGCTGGACTGACCCAGCAACAGGCCGCACGGGAACTGGGCGTCTCCATCACCACGGTCGAGCGGACCTGGGCATTTGCTCGGGCGTGGTTGTTTCGGGAGATGCGGAAGGGCACACCCGCCAGTTAACTACCTTGTTGTCCCGCGTCGCACGTAGGCAAATGCCCCCAACGCTACCAACAAGCCCACGAGGCCCAGCCCGATGATGAACGGCTTGCGTGCTACAAGTTCGAGGTCCACGAGCAGGTAACTGCCCAGTCCGCAGGCGATCAAGCCACCCACCAGCATCCGCCAGCGCGACCGAAACGGCGCGAGCACGGCAAAGAACAACGCGAAGGCGAGGTAGATCCCCACGTCATAACGCACCAGTGCGTCTTCGCGATGTTGCAGCGCGTTTTGAAAAAGTGCGCTGATCGTGTGCAAGATGGCCAGCACTTCGAGCCATTTGCTCGCGCGGCGCAGGTCCAGGCTGGGGGCGCGTTCGGCGGCCAGCATGAGCGCGAGAAACACCAGTCCATTCAGGACGAAGGAAAATGCCATCTGCCGGTCGCTGTTGAAATAGCTCCACGATTCCTCCGTCACGCCGAACATTTCCAGCGTCGGCCCTTCCGCGGCGATGACATCCAATCCGACCACGACGGCCGCCAGTGCAATTAGATGAAACGGTATGGTCCAGCGTACCCGGCCTGCGCGTTCGAGTCCGAGCGCGACGAATTCAAGTGCCGCCAGTGGCAGACACCAGAGCGCCATGATTTCCGGCTCCTGCTCCAGCCAGTTGAACGGCAGCAACAGGCACACGTAGCTCGTCGCCGCCAGCGTCGCGGTGGTCCAGGCGAAGCCCGTCATCTTCAATCGTCGCAGGCCAAAGCCGGAAACACACAGTGCGGTGAATGAAGCGGCGAGCACCTGTTGATTCGTAAACGTGCCTTCAAAGAGTTGCGTGATGCCCTCGGGCACGCTTGCCAGAACGCCCAACTCCGCCAGCACGGCGAGCGTGGCGGGAGCAATGGCCAGCGCCGCTCCCGCGAGGAAGGTGGCGGCGGGCAGAGTCTCTTTCGTCCGGCGGGCATAGTTGCCAGCCAGCAACAACACGCCGGTAAAAAGCATTGGCAACACCCAGCGCCACGGTGCAGACAGTTCGTCCCGGAGCATCCAGACCATGAGCACGGTCGCGACGACGGTGAGCCAGGTCGCTGCCGACAGAATGGTTTGCAGTGGCGTGATACGCCGCGCGTCAATGATCCAATGATCTTCGTCCGCCAGCAGCCGGCGATGGATAATCGCCAACGCATCGCGTTCCTCGCGCGAGATGATGCTCTGGCTCACCCACAACTGCGCCTGGTTGGTCTGCTCGCTAATCGTGCGGCGCAGGAGATCGTCATAGAGCTTGGGTTTCAGGCGGACCGGTTCGCCGACGAGGAAACGGCCCAGTTCGAGCGCGACCTGCTCCGCGTTTGGTCGGTCCGCCGGATTCCACGCGAGGCAGGCGAGGCAGATGGCCTGCAAATCCTCCGGCATACCCACCGCCACCTCGCGCAAAAACGGCGGCGACGTGTTCGTGATGGCTTCCAGCACCTGGCTGATGGAGTCGCCGGCAAAGGGAGCTTTACCCGTCAGCACTTTGAACATCAGGCTGCCGAACGAGAACACGTCAGACGCGGCGGTCAGTGGTTTTGCCAACGCCTGCTCCGGTGAAGCGTAAAGCGGCGTGCCTTCGAAGCCGCGCCCCTGCCGGCTGGCTTCTTCGAGAGACAAGGCCAGGCCGAAATCCAGAATGCGCGGACGAAAATCCGGTCCCACGAGCACATTGTCCGGCTTGAGATCACGATGCACGAGTCCACGCGCGTGCGCTGCCGTCAGTCCGCGCGCCACCTCGCGCAGGAGTCGGGCTTTCTGATCAAAGTTCAATTCCGCGGCGAAACGGTCGAGCGGAAACCCCTCGACGAACTCCATGACGATGGCCGGTGGATTGGTTTCATCGAGTACTGAGAAAACCGTGACCACCGCGGGATCGCCTAGCGCGGCAGTGTTTCGTGCCTCATCCAGCACCCGGCGACGCACTTCCGCGTCGGCACGACGGCGCAGCACTTTGATGGCGACGCGGCGATTGAGCTTTTCGTCATACGCGGCATACACGACGCCAAGCCCACCTTGCCCGAGTTTCCGTTCGATGCGGTAGCCCGGCAGTTGCGGCAACTCCTCCGCGTGTTCCGATGCGGGACGCAGTTCGCGGGCGCGTAGCTTGCGAACGAGTGAGCCGGCCTGGATGCGTTCGCGAACTTCCTGGCGCATCGCTTCCGGCAACTGCGCAACAAACCGTTCCCGTTGCTCATCGGTTGGATTGGAGTAATCCCGCAGGAAAGCTTCCACGTGGATGGCAGCAGTCATCACTGCGGTGCTTTGTATGGATTTCACCGGGAGAGTATCCGGGGTGGCGACCTGTGGAGGATTGAGATTCAAGAAGTCACCCGCCTCATCGTGCGCTTGGAGCAGCGACTCGACATCTCGTCGCAAGGCTTCGTCCGGCCCGCATTGTTCGGCCACGAATCGTGAACGGGCTTCCCCGCGAGGTTGTGCGATGGCCCCGGCGAACACGCGTCCCGCATCGGTGGGAGGGTTGGTCATGGCTGCTGGCGTCTGCTGGAGGTTAGCACCCGCTTTGGCCGGGGCGAGCGCAAAAACGGGCGGCTTATCCCCAGCCGAAGAAAAAGTGATTTTTCCTGAAGGGAAAAGGCACGGATTGGCGCACGGATGATTGAAGGCTGAACGGATTTGCCTCGGACTGGCCCGAAGCAACGGCAGTCTGGTAATAATTAACAACGAAGCTGATCTATGAAGACTGAAACAATGAAAACTCAAACGTCCTGCCGCCTGAAGTTCGCCGCCACGATTGCCCGTGCCGCCACGCTGTTTCTCACCGGCTGTGTGGTGACCTCGGTTTATCCATTTTACCATGCCAAGGATGTGATCTTCGACCCAGCCCTGCTGGGGGAGTGGGTGGAGGCGGACAAGGCAGACGGCGACATTTGGACGTTTGAGAAAATTGATGATCGCACCTACAAACTGGCGATTCCGGAGGGCACCGACGGCAAAACCGAGTTCACCGCGCGCCTGTTCAAATTGAAGGAGCAGTTGTTTCTGGATTGTGTGCCTCGCAAGAATGAGGAAGGCAATGTGCCCGCACACTATCTGCTGCGATTGGATACGTTGTCGCCCCAACTCCAAATGCGTACGTTGGACTACGACTGGCTGGAAGACCTGGTGGAGAAGCATCCGCGGGCAATCCGCCATATCATCGGCAGCGGTGATGGGGACGGAGGCGATGTTGTGCTTACCGCGGACACTGCGGAATTGCAGCGATTTGTTCGCAAGCATCTGAAGAACGCTGACGCCTGGACCGATGTTGAGGTGTTGAAGAAGCGTTAAGTGACACCCGGCGAAACCAGAAAATTGATGCGCTGACGGTTTTATGAATTAGCCATCCACGCGGTCGTCTGCTTAAGATTCACGCCCGATGAAACTCGATAGTCCATTCAGTTCAAATTGGACGGTGGTGGTGGCGCTGATCGCCGCGCTGCTGACGACGCCGGGCTGTTCCATCAAGCGGATGGCCGTGAATAAACTCGGCGACGCTCTTACCGGAAGCGGCACGACGTTTTCCTCCGATGACGATCCGGAACTGATCAAATCCGCGGTGCCGTTCAGCCTGAAGCTGATGGAATCGCTGCTTGCCGAAAGCCCCAGGCACAAGGGCCTGCTGTTTGCCACATCGAGTGGCTTCACCCAATACGGTTACGCCTTCGTGCAGCAGGAGGCGGAGGAACTCGAAGCGGAGAACCTCACCATGGCCCGCGAGATGCAGGCGCGGGCGCGCCGGCTTTACCTGAGGGCGCGGGATTATGGTCTGCGTGGATTGGAGACCGCGCATGCGGGCTTCACACAGCAGTTACGCGACGACCCAAAAGCTGCCGTAGCAAAGATGCGCAAGGCTGATGTGCCTTTGCTTTACTGGTCGGCCGTGTCTTGGGCGGCGGCGATTTCCGTCTCGAAAGACAACCCGGATTTCGTCGCGGATCTCCCCAAGGTGGAGGCGATGATTGATCGCGCGTTGGTGCTGGACGAAAGCTGGGATTCGGGCGCCATCCACGGCTTTCTGATCACGTTCGAGATGGCTCGCGCGACCGGCGAGGGCGATCGCGTGGCGCGCGTGCGCAAACACTTTGACCGGGCTGTCGAACTCTCGGGAGGCAAGCTCGCCGGCCCGTTTGTCAGCTTTGCGGAGTCCGTGTGCATCGAACAGGAGGACCGCGCGCAGTTTATCAGACTGCTCGAACAAGCGCTGGCCATCAATCCCGACGAGAATCCACCCACGCGCCTCGTCAACCTGATCATGCAGCGCCGCGCGCGCTGGCTGTTGTCCCGCGTGGACAAATTGTTCCTTCCACCCCTCGATCCGAACCTGTAAACAATTCTTTCTATGAAATCACATTTTGTTGAACTCAACCTCCGCAGTCTGACGGTTGCCCTGCTGCTGGCCGTCGCCGCGTCGTCGCTGGCGGCGGAGGCCAAATTCAAACTTCGCGTGGGCACCGTCGCGCCGCGCGGCTCCACTTTTCATCAAAGCTTTCAGAGCATGGGCGAGAAATGGAAATCCGCCCCGGGCGGCGGGGTGGAACTGGATATTTATCCGGGCACGCAAGGCGGCGAACCCACCATCGTCCGGCGCATGAATCCCCGCGTGGCGCAACTGGATGGCGCGATGCTCACCGCCGTGGGCATGCAGCAGATTGACCACTCCGTTACCGCGCTGCAGTTGATGCCGATGATGTTTCAATCGTGGGAGGAAGTGGACTTCACCCGGGAACGCCTTCGCCCGCGGCTGGAGAAAACTTTTCTCGACAAGGGATACGTGGTGCTCTTCTGGGGTGATGCGGGCTGGGTGCGGTGGTTTTCCAAAAAGCCGATCATCCGCCCGGCGGACCTCAAGCCGATGAATGTGTTCGCCTCTTCCGGCGATCCGCAGACGGTCGAGATCATGAAAGCCTACTACAATCCAGTCGTCCTCGAACCGGACAAGATCCTCAGCAGCCTGCAGACGGACATGATCAACACCGTGCCAATCCCGCCCTTCCTTGCGAACTTCCTCCAGGTTTCCGGACAGACGGGTCACATGCTCGATATGAATTTCGTCCCGGTCGT
>Ga0315910_10002838_pt1 | contig 15011 bp, 18 predicted proteins | sample EdamamesoilMG_FD_204470 | JGI IMG/M metagenome (GOLD analysis project Ga0315910, IMG submission 204470) | Garden soil microbial communities collected in Santa Monica, California, United States - Edamame soil | ecosystem: Environmental > Terrestrial > Soil > Garden | place: USA: California...
CGCCCGCCGTGCCCGCGATGCCCGCGCCCTCATACGCTGTTGTGCGTTCGCCGCTGGCGTTCGTTGCGGTTTGCGTCACGGCGTTGTTGCCGGTGACGGCACTGCCGACGCCCGTCGCAACGTCTTTGATGGTTTTCTTGCCGAGGAAGTACACCGCACCGAGCACGATGACCGCTGCAATGGCGAGGTGAATCGGCTTGTTTAACGCGGCCGTTGCAATGCTCATGCGAGTGCAATCCCATCGTAAATCGTTGCCGCGGGGATCAGCTCAGCCGGTGCGCCGCACTCTTCACGAAACACCGCGCGTAAAAACGCGTAGAGCGTGTCGACGTGATAGAGATCAATCGCCGCTTCTGCGCCGACGTTGACGCGATAGGCGACGTGCGCGATATACGCGGTCGTATTGTTCTCGGTGGGCGGTGCCCAGCGAGAGATCAGCTGCGAAATGGTGCGCAATCCGTACTTGCGTTGATAGTTGCGAAACACAACCGCGGACGCACGCACGCCGTCGCGCATGGTCTCGAATTCTTCGAACGATGCGTCATCGTTCGTTGCACGCTCACCGCGCCACGAATCGCCGCCCGACGCGTTTTCGCGAATGTTGCCGGGATTGTTGTTCCGAATGCCACGTACTGCTTTAGCCACGCTGTCTACTCCCGATGCAATGACCGCCGCGCCCTTTTCCGTTCGCGATGCAACCAGCAACGCGAGCGCGAGCACGAGCGCGACGACGTAATGAGTCCTCACGGCGCAATGGCCCCGTACCCTTTGCCGGTGCCCGGCGAACCTGCTGTCGTACACACGTAGCCCATGAATCCGGCAGCTGCAGGTGCCGTGACCTGCACGCGATCGCCGACTTCGTTTTGACCACCGGTGGGCGCGTCGGCGAGCCATGCCGCGTAGGTTTCCGTACCGCAGCCGTAATGAAAGCGACCGCGATGGACTTCAGCCAAGCGAACCGTTGCCGGAAAAATAACTTTGACGAGTCCGCGCGTTAGGAGGCGTTGATCCGAGTAGTGTCGAATGACGCCAATGGAGCCGAGCACCGAGCGAACACCGTCCCACGCCATCAGCACGTAATCGCCGCGTTCACCGCCGACGACTTCGCTGCGGAACATCGTCTTGATGGTGTCCGTATTCGAGCCGCCGTTGAATTCGACAACGCCTTCAGCGCCGTTACCCGAGCCGAGCCCAATTGGGTGCACCCACGCGCTTAAATCCGCGTGCGCGTTCGACCAGCGGCAATCGTTGAACGTCAGCCGACCATAGACCTGTGTGAATGCTGCGTCGCATTCGGTTGAGTCCAGCGCGTTGCCCCACGAGATCCCGCCCGACATCATCGATTTACCGTCACGCCCTAGCGACAGGATGTCGTAACCGATGTTCTCGAAGTAGCAACCGTTGAACGTGATTTGCGCGAGCGTTGAATGCCCCGCGACTCGATTCGATTCGATCTTGGTGTTGTTAAAAGTAATGTCCGTGACGCCCGCCGTGACCAAGTACCCTTGTCGTGAAAAATGCAAATAGCAATCGTCGAGCGTGATCGTCGTTCCGCCGAAGGCACCGCCCGCCTTTAGGCTGTAGCCGTCGAGCGCGTTGCCGAGCTTCACGTTTTGCAGTCGCACGTTGTAACCGGTGCCAATGTCAATCATCGCCGCGCCATCCACGGCCGAGCTTCGAATTTCGACGTTGACCATCAGCGTGCGATACACGCCCACGCCGGTTGTCTTTGTGATTTTCAGAAAGCCTTCCCAGGTCGCGGAGGCATCGGCCACGGCATCACCACCGTTCGCGCCGTCAACCGTCAGGTTGAGCATGATGACCTGACCAACCGCAACCGCGTTCGACAGCAAAAACGTATTGCCGGTTTGATTGCCGACGTGCAACTTTGTGAGCTTTGGACTGACGCCGCGCACGATCAAGTGCTCATGTGCGCCGAGCGTCGGCGCGGTATCCCACAGAATGTCGCCCGCGGGCACATCGACACACCCGCGCACGAGCAATGCCGTATTGATGGCCGTCGATGAATCCACCGCGCCGGTGAGATCGACCGCGCCATAGCGCTCCGCGCTGTCGTAGTTGTACGCGTGGTTGTACACCGTGACCGTCGCTGCGGTTTCCTCCGCCGACGTTGGTCGCTTCAGATGGCCAACACCGTTCGCGGTGAGACGCGCGAGAATTTCGGTTTCGCTCATGTGCTGAGCGACTTCGTCGCCCGTCATGCGCGCCAGAATTTGCGCCGCACTCATACGCGCCGCGAGTTGACCGCCTTGCAAATGCCGCAAGTCGTACGCGCGAGGACTTTGGACGCTGGGCGTGGAGATCAACATGCTAGACGTCCTTTACCGCCGACGCGTAAAGGTACTCAGCAACGGCCGGATCGGCGTTGTATGCATAGAGAGCGGCCGTCGTCGGGAAGGGCAACGTGGTGCCCGGTTCGAGCGGCGTACCTCGCGTAGCGTCGACGGCGGCCGTACCGATGTACATCGTTAGCGTGTTGTCGGACGGGTTCGTAATGTAGGCAACGAGCCGGTCCGCATCGAGCGCGAGTAACAGCGTCGCAGATGACACTGCGCACAGCACGCGCCCGCCATCGCTTACGGTGTTACCGGGTGTAATGTTCGTCGTGACGTTGACGTTCGCGCTTGCGCGTGAATCCTGCACGTTGCCATAGCCGACCATGACCTCGACGGTCTGCCCGGTCGCGCTAACTAATTCGACTTCATCGTAGTAACGACGAAACCCGAGTCCCTGATAAACGCTAACAGGACGATCACCGTCAAAGACGGCTTTTAGATCGTCGACCGTTGCGGCGAGCACCTGAAACCAATCACCGCCCATGCCGATTTTTTGCGGCACACCGGCCGCGAGAACGCGACGTTCTGACGTGATGCCGCGTTTTTGCTTTGTGGGCGCTATTTCAAATGAATCGACACCGCGAGATACCGCGCGCCGTTCGCCTTGACCTTGTTCCGACATACTTCACCTTGCGGAGTGGGTCTCCGCCATCAGTTACTTTTTCAGATGCTTCAACCCGTACACGACCACGCCCGCGAGCGCGATCCAAAATAAATACTTCGTCAGCGAATTAATTGCGCCGCTGGTTTCGCTTTGGCGCGCTTCGTTTGCTAAACCGTAGGCCTGTGCAATCGAATCACTGGCCACGCTCTTAACCGCTGCATTGCTTCCTGCCGTCGCTTCCTGAATGTGTCGAATGGACTCGAAGGCGAGATCGAGTCCGCCTTTGATTGCGCCTAAATCCGTGCTCGTGACGCTGACCTGCGATGCTTCGCCGGTGTTGAGTGTGACGTTGCCGCCCACAATGGCGTTGTCGCCTTGAATCGCGCGGTTGTCGACGGTGTTAATCGTCGACTGCGTCGTGTTCGTTGTGGTTTGGCTCGACGTATTCGCTTTCGAGTTGCCCTTGCCGGCCATTTATGCAGCCCTCACGGCAACGAATTCGCGACGCTGAAAGCCGAGACGCCGCACCAATCGCAACAGCACTTCACTCGTTGTGTGCAAGCGAATTGGAATGCGCCTTTGATCTGCCGCCGCAATAAAGTCTTTAGCGAACATTTCCAGGCCCGTGCCCTCAAACGCTACAAAAACCCACTCGAGTGGGTTTTGATCGATGCGCGTCACGCAATAGGCGTGATGCTTGTCGGTTTTGCACTCCCACAGCATCGAGACGCCGCTACGCACTTCGCGTTCGACAATCGCGAGCACTGGCGTCGTGAGCGCGCGGCGTAAACCGTTCGCGGCGTGATCGTTCCATTCGATGCGATGAATCATCGACGCTTCCATAGCAACAACGCCGCGAACGCGAGACCGGCGATATAGACCCACGTCGGCGTACCGCCTTGCGTGTTGCCGATGCCGAGCGAGCCCAACTGAAAGAGTTGCGTTCCCGTCCCACCGCCCGCCGTCGTGTCGAGCGGCGTATAGATGGAACTGGAATTTTGGCCGCTATAACCCAAGCCGCCCTCGCCCATGCGTCACCGACGCACTTTGATGAGCACGACCACGGCAACCAGAACGATGGCACCGACCGCCAACCACATGTAGGTGGTATTGGCGGGTGCCGATTGAGCGACCGCCGTCGTACGCACGGCGGTTTGATCGTTCTGCGCGCGTGCGGCTTGCTGTGCGGCCGTTGCTTGCGCGACGTTGCCCGCAACGTCGACCGCGCGCCCTGCCACGTTGCCGACTTGCGTCGCTAAGTTGTCGAGAAAATCAAATGCGCCTGCCATGACAATTACCCCGAGAGCGTGAGAGAAGGAAACTGGCCGCGATTAGTCGGCCAAGCCACCGAGGTAATGTGTGTATATCGTCAACTGCATTAGCGCGCCGGTGGTGAACTTCAGCGAGAAGTCATTCAGGCCACGCACGTCAAACGGCTCGCCCGCGTAACCGTGTTCAGTTCGATCGATGTTGTACCAACCGGCTTGCGGCACACGCACGCCGTCGCGCTGAATGCGCTCGTTCTCTGAGGCAGTACGCTCGAACAGCTTCACGTTGTTGGCTTCGATGATGAAGTTTTCGAGCGTCGACACGGAGGGCTTCATATACATCGCTTCGATGTACTGCGACGTGATGCCACCGCGCGGCAAGTCGGAGACCTGATAATCCGATGCGGATTGGAAATCGCGAACCGATTTCAAGATGTACGGAATCGTGCCCGCACCACCGGGTATGTTTTCGCTTTGCTGCGCCGTCATGCGGAGCGATGGCGTTCCACTGAAGCCGCTCGACGCGATGTCGCACTCGATAGAAAATTGATTGATGCCCCGGCCGTCTTTGTCGAATGAGCCGGTGTTGATCGCGGTTTCCTCTTCACCGGGGCGCGTGCCCAAGTTGTAGCGATCAAACGGCAGCACGAGATTGAAGTTATCGTCGTCGATAGACGCCGATTCACGCCCTTGGAAAAGGTTCATCGCGTTGCGGTCGCTGCCGCTGTAGCGCTGAATGATTTTGCTATTACCGAGCACGCGAATTTCGCGCAAGCAGTCGACACCGAAGGACAGACCCGCGCCGCCACCAATCAAGGCGAGGTTGTGATAGCGACGGCCAATCGGCAGTCGAAACGTAACTGTGGTATCTGCAGCCACCGGCGCAATCGCGGCCGGCATTCTTGTATCGAAACGCATTCCAATATCCTCGCGTGAGAGGCGCGCCGCTAAATGCAGCGGCGCGCGCCGTTGATTAAGAACCCAGCACTGCGGAGCGAACAGAGGGGACGCGATACACCACCGCGAGCACCACCAACACCACGCCAGCCGTTACCAAGTAGCCTTTCATTGCCTTGACTCCTGCGAGAAACGTTGAAGTTCAAACGCCATGAAAACTAGATGGCACGCGTGAGCACGCGCAATCCCTCACGCGTGAGCACGCGTGCGAGTGGTATTGCAAACGATTAAATTGCGCGCTATCTGCGCGACTTGGGGTTTACTTTTCCGGTCCGCGTGGTGCCGGTGCGCACGTCGCGTTCGATGAATTCGAGCGGACCCAATGCTTCGACGCGCTTCACATCGGTGTTGAGCAACCGCAGCGCGACGTACTTCGCATCCATCGAATCGGACATCATGCCGCAGTGAAAAATAGCGGCGTTTCCTTGCACTGTTTTGTCGACTTCCTGCGGCCGTTGCGTGAGCGCGTAGACCCGCGTCCCCATACCGCCCGACTTGCGAACAATCTCGCCCCACCCAACCGGTGCTTTCGATGCCGTCGTGACGTCCGCCAACTCTTCAACGATGATGACGGCGCGATCCCGGCCACGTGCATAGACCCAAGCGAGTGTGCAGAACGTCGCGAAGTTCTCACGCGTGACCGGCACGCGATACGCGACGCGTGCAGGCGCGGCATCGGGCAGGACGAACGGTAACAACGCGTGGGGCGACGTGACGACTTTATAGCCCCACTGCGAACCCCACTCCGCTTTGCCGTCCCACACGAGCACCGACCGGTCGCTCGCGGTTTGCTGGCGCACGTACGTCGTCTTTCCCGAGCGCGTGCGCCCGACGACGTACTCGATACGCCCGTCAGACCGCTTCTGTTTGAGCGGGGTTTGGTGGCGTGACATTTTTTAGCTTGAGCTTCAGCGGCCGATACTCACCCGCATCGGTGTCGTAGTTGTCGGCAACGATTTCGCTGAATGCGTCCGCGATCACGAGCAAAGCGGCCCACTTGGGCGGTAACACTTGATCGGGAAACCACAGCATTGCGGCTTGCGCGAGCGCTTCCGACATTTTTTGTTTGCGCTCCGGCTTCAACACCCAATTCGGCGCGAGCGCGCTTTGCGCACCGGATACGAGCGTCTGCGCGACGATCACGTAGCCCTTTAAAATTTCTTCCTGCGTCGGTTGGCGTTCGCCTTCGACTTGCGCGGCTTGATCCGGTGGCAATTGCGTTGCATCGACCGGCGCGGACGCGACGGCGTTCTGTGCTTCCGCGATTAGCGCGGCTTGATCGACTTCGACTGTGTTCATTGAATGATCGGCCTCCACCGTTTCCACCATGGTTCGCTCTGTGGTCCATCCGACTGCGGCATTGCCGGTGAGGGGGCTTGCGTCGGACGCGTCGCCGGTGGCGTCGGCACGCGTGGCGCTGGCGGCTCGCTTGACGCGTTCGACGCGTCGTTTCCCGCGTCGCTTGGACTTTTTAGTTTTGCGTTGCACGCGATGAACTCCTGATTCTCGACGCGTCCGTGATCCGGACAGAGGGCGTAAAAGCGACCAGCGAACCGGCGCTTTTTTGGATCGTCGCTACCGACATACGTGTACACGGGAATATCCTGCTCGCATCCCTTGATCGGGCACGGACACGTGCCGCGCGGCGTTTTTTGTTGCTTCATCGCGGCACCCGCTGCGGCGGCATGCATTCCATACACGTGCAGCGCGGCCCGTGTTTCAGCACATGCAATCGCGCGCGCGTCTTTGGACCTATGGACGCCAAAAATTCGAAATTCGGATGATGCTTACCGATGTGCGACAACAATGCCGCGCAGATCGTGTCCGCGTTCGATTCGAGTTCGTCGAGCGCGCGCCCGATCACTTGCAGGTCGCCGGAGATACCCAACATCTTGGCCTTGGGATCACTGGCGCGCATGTGAATCACCTTTCGCGCCTGTTCTAGTGCGGTTTGCTCTGCCACGGTGGCCCCTCTCGCATTTTTTGGAATGTGGATTCGTATGCCGCGATGAATTCAGCGCGTACAGTTATTGACACGGGTCCAAGGGAAGATGGAGAGCCGGACGGACTCGAACCGTCAGCACGTTCCAACGTGCTTTTCCTCACTAACACGCGCTGATCAGACGCAGCTCTGTGAGTTTCCACCTGGCTTACGGCCCGCTGTATGCGCCACGTTTTATCGCGCGTGCGAACGCGGCTTGCGGCGCACTGCACGCCGGTAACTTGCGCGCCGCGCAATTCGTCGTAGCGCGTTAGCTCGCCGGTATGTGCTGTCCAGAGCTGAACGGCACCGCGTCGGCCTTGGGCGATTCCGCCGAGAGCGGCAATAAAAGTTGCCCACTCTCCGGCGTCGGCCGCTTGGCGCGCGGATTCGATGACCGAATGCGGCGCGTCATCAATGCAATTGTGTAGTCGCCTAAGCTCACGCCAAATTGAAACTTGCGGGCCACCGAGCTGCTGAAATTGCCGAATGCCATGCGCAGAGGCCCAAGCCGCCACGCGGTCACACGATTGCGTCGCTTGCGTGCCCGCTTCGCCTTCGAAGTCTTCGCCGACTTGGAACCCATCAACGTTCTTAGCAATGTATTTAGAAACGTAACCACAGGCTGACCCCTTTGCTCTATCAATCGCTTTGAATTGCACGCGGACATCACGTGCGCCTTGTTCGTGACCGTATTCGCTCAGCCAACATTCGCGCAGCACAACGCGCACCGTCTCGCGATGCTGTTCCGGCATAAAAAACACCGCGTGCCAGTGCGGCGTTCCGTCGTGATGCGGCTCCGCAATTCGAAACCCGTAAAACAACACCGATAGCCGCTTGAGCTTCGCGCGCGCCTTCGCCCACATCTTGCAAAGCCATGCTTGCGCGTCGCGTACGGTGAACCCTTCCCACTTTTCATTCCGCTCACCGCTCGCGTGCGTTCGATGAAATGCACTCGGGGCCGTGAGCGTCCAAAAATCAGCAACGTGCGCGGCGACTTCGGCCACATTTTCGAACCCGCGCAACCGCGTCATCAATTCAGCGCGACGCAACGCGGGATTGGCTTGAGACTTTTCGACGATGCCCCATAATTCCAACTGGTCACCTGCGTCGCTTATGGCGACCATCTCTTTGAGCATCGCCCGGTCGCGACTTTTGCGCACGCGCCGCCAATTCACGGCGCGGTCGCTGGCATACAACTGCCGGCGCTTTTGCACGTGACCCAGCTCGCGTAATTTGTTCTCTGCGGTGCGCGTGTAGTGCTTTCGAAACTGTCGCCGCCACCATCGAACGTCATGCAATCGCGCCGTAATGCCGCGCAGCGTGATATTGCCTTTAACCTTTGGAATATCGACGCCCAACGCTTCGACGTACGCGCGCGCCGCTTCGAACGTCACCAGTGAATTGCAGATCGCCGCCCACTTGCGCGCCTCATCGTCAATTGCTTGTTCATCAAATGCTACGTCGAGACGCGCACGGCGCAGCGTGGCCACTTCGTCGGCAATCCAATCCTGTGCGGCGTAGCGCCCGTCCCAATTGGTCGCCGCGTCGCGTCGTTCGTAGTAATCGAAAATCAGCGGGTCCCGAATGTCGGCCGGTAGCTTGGTGACGTGCGGCGCGGCTTGTTCGTGGAGCGGCGTGAGCGGTCCCGGCACTGGCCGAAACCAGCCCTTTAGATCGGATTGGCCCGCGTAGTCGCTGTAATTCATGGCGGCAAAGATCGCGTGCGGATTAGGAAATAAACCCTACGATCTTCGCCGCCACGAAATCGGCTGACAGCATCGCGACGACACCGAGCAGAAATCCGGCGAGCACCGATGCGAGCATGTTTTCTCGCTGACCGGTTTTAAGCCCTTTGTCGTATGCGTCCGCGATCTGGCGGCGCATTTCTTCGTGGGCTTTCAATACGGCGCGCGCCTGCTCGCTTCGCTCTGCGGCTTCCGCTACGCGTTCGCGAATTGCGGTGCTCATGGCGTAATGGTGACGTTGACGGTAATGACGACCTGTACACCGCCAGGCGTACCCGGTAACGCAATCGCCCTGGTTGCGACGGCGGACGGCAATGACGGGCCGCTGTCCGAGTTCGCCAGCACGCGCCAGCTGTGCGACCCGAGCGCCAAATTTTGCTCAACGAATTGACGCACGTTCGGTGCCGTCGTACCGATTGGCACCCAATTGGCGCCATTTTGTTTTTCAATGATGTAACCCGTGATTGGGCACGTTGTGATCGGTGCCCCGCCTTCGCAGGTTGTCGGCGCTTGCCATGTAATTGTGGCAATCCGATTCTGAACGGTTTGTGCGTCTGCGACAGCGGACAGCATGAGCAGTGTCAGTGCAAAAAATATCGACTTCATTTCTTGATCCTCAGCGCTGTGTCGAGCGCGTCTAAGCAGGTTTGCCAGGTTGATTTAGCAGCAGCGTCAGCAGCGCGAGCAGCAGCGCGAGCAGCAGCGTCAGCAGCGCGAGCAGCAGCGTCAGCAGCAGCGTAAGCAGCAGCGCGAGCAGCAGCGCGAGCAGCAGCGTAAGCAGCAGCGTAAGCAGCGCGAGCAGCAGCAGCGTCAGCAGCGCGAGCAGCAGCGTAAGCAGCAGCGTAAGCAGCAGCGTCAGCAGCAGCGTAAGCAGCGCGAGCAGCAGATTCGAGCGAGCCCGTAAAATCCCGAAGCTTGTCGGCGTGCTCTTCGAGCCCGCACGCGCGTAGCGCTATCGGTGCGGCGACGCGGATTGCGAACCAAGCGAAGGATTCGGCGCGCTTGATCGCAACCGACTTACCCGCCTTACTGCCGACAAGCTTCGGGATACGGTCTCGCAATTCATCACGCACCCACTGCGGTGCGTCGTCATTCATTTTTCGACAAAACGCAGCGAGCGCCGGGCACACGCACTCGGGCTTATCGCTCCACTCTTCACCCGCGATGTGCGCTGCTAATTCCATTACGCAGGCTTGATTCGGTGAATCAACCGGCGCGGAGTGATTGCCCACGGAGAGCGGAAAATTCTTGTACGCGTCAAACGCTTGACGCTGGCGTTTGGTGAGACTCATGACGCCACCGCCAATTCGGTTTCGAGTTTTTCCACGGCGGCGCGCAGTGTGATTTCCTTCGCGCCCAATTCGCGAGCGCGTTGCGCGGCGTCGTGCCATCGCGCGGACAGATCGCTGGCGTGCTTCAGGAGATCGTCGCGACGCGTTTGCACGTCGACGAGGGTTTCCTTCGCCCTACGCAATCGGTCGGTGTTTAAAAAATGGACGATTTGAAGGTAGTCGGCTTCGGCAATGAGCAGCTCCGCTTTCAGGCGGACGGGTGCGTGTGTTGGTTTTTCCACGTGGGTAGTCCTTGCATTGGCGTGCGCAGGTCGGGTGCGCCCCCGTGTGCGCCAACACCTTCGGACCCTTCGGGGACTAACCGATTAAGAACGGAGGGGGCGCACTCGACGGCGCAATGTGTACACGCGCCCCTAGCGTGTAGTCAAGCCCCTACATTGCACTCTGCCGCCTGGTTCATTGTTCGTTCAAGTCCAATGGTGTAGCTTGTACTCAGCCAACACGAGACCGGACCCATGCACACGACCATCGAACTTATTGATTTAGCTAAACGCCGCCTATCCCTGGCACATAACTTGCCGTTGCCAATGTCGGACTATCGACTAGGTAAATTGATGGATATTCGGCAAGGCACCGTTTCCAACTGGCGGACCGGCAAGACCGGTATCGGCACGGAATTCGCGCAAAAGTTCGCGCAGGCATGCGATCTACCCGAAGCGTATGTGTATGCGTGTATTGAGCACGAACGCACGAAAGAGCCTAGCGTTCTAAAGATTTTGGAGCACATCGCAGAGATGGCGCGCGGCAAGGCGGCTGCGATTGTCCCTTTTGCCGTAGCGGCCATTTTGGCCGCGTCGTTCTTTAGCGATTCACCGGAGAATCAAGCGGTTTTCGCTGATGCGGGCGCGCCAATAATATTCATTATGCGCAATCTGGCGGTAGCCAGAAATCGCGCTAGGTGTTCGCTCAGAGGCGCAAAAATCTGAATTTTTGGCCCTAAATTCTTGAATACGGCTCTCTCATCGGTCCCGCTACAGTTATTCAAACGATTACGACCAATAGCGTCAGAACGCTTAGGTTTTCCGGTCGTGTGCGGCTGACATTGCTTTATCGCTTTTACTCCAATATTTGTTTCAGGTACCAAAATCCTTCTCCGCATTTCCCACCGATAGCAGAGCCCGTAATGAATTCTGGGAATCCTTTCAGGACCACGAGTTCTGTATGTGCGACATGATTTATCACCAGCGTAAGTGGAGTGATCGTTGCTGATAACCGGGGGTTCCGTTGCTAACTCATCTGTTAAGCGGCCACTGCATTATCGCGTTGTGCGGTATACGTCGACGAGCTGCCAGTATTGCCAACGCGATGAATGCGAAGCCGTTAATCGCTCCCAAAGGGACTGTTCGCCTCCAGACATTCGGAGTTTTATAAATGCGCCTCTCTGAGGTTTAAACGGAGAGCAACTCGCATAGAAAAATTATCTAAAATCACATAAACGACCGGCACTACGACCAAACTCAGCACAGTGGATGTCACGAGTCCGCCGATAACTACAACCCCCATGGGTGCGCGGAATGAGCTGTCTCCTTGCAGGCCTAGAGCCATGGGAAACATGCCGCCAATCATAGCAAGCGTTGTCATTACAATAGGTTTGGCTCGCTTTTCACAGGCATCAAGGATGGCTTCGCTTCTGGAAGTACCCGACTTGCGGCGCGCAACGATGATGTAGTCAATCAGTAAGATCGAATTTTTCGTCACAATCCCCATCAATATCAACAATCCAATCAGCGACGACATTGATAAGGCAAAACCAAATAGCCACAAAGCAAAAGCACCCCCTCCAATTGCTAACGGTAAGGGAGCAAGAATGGTTATCGGCTGTACAAAATCATTAAATAGCAGTACCAATACTCCGTACACACAAAATATACCAATCAACATGATGGCACCAAAATCGCCGAACAATTGCTGCTGAGCTTCCACGTCGCCGCTTGCCAACTCGGTTATGCCTTGCGGTAACTTTTGAAGCGCCGAAATCGTTTGGATAGCTTTAGCTGCATCGCTCAGCGGACGCCCGTTCAATTCCATATCCACCGTAACAATTCGCACTCGATCAAGCCTATCGATACGAGCAGGACCGCTTTCCACCTCTAAGCTGGCCACACTGGAAAGAGGTACGGGACCATTCCTAGAGGGTAAGCTCACATCTGAAAGCGCTACTAGGCCATCATTGTTGTGCGTGTCTAGCCGTACGCGAATGGGAACCTGTCTAGTCGGGAGATTCAACTTGGCCAAATTAGTGTCGAAATCACCTGTAGTCGCGATGCGTAATGCCTGACTCATCGCTAATGTTGTCAAGCCAAAAGCAGCGGCGTTAACGGGATCGGGTCGGATAACAATCTCGGGTTTCAGAAGACTTGCGGATGTCGTCACCGTTCCGAAGCCCTTCAATGAGCGCATGTCATCGGCTATATGTAAAGCGGTCGATTGAAGTAGAGCCGAATCATCGCCTGCAAGCGTCACACTGTATTTTTCACCAGAATCGCCGGTGCCGATTGTAAAACGCGCGCCCGGAATTAATGCAAATCTGGCGCTCAGTGCCTTCTGAATTTCTTGCTGAGATCTTTTTCTTTGGTCTTTAAGGCTGATTTGCATGGTGGCATTTTCAACGTCGCTCATTGCGGCTTGTCCGCTGCCCCGTGCCTCGCTTGTTCCGATAGCCGTAAATATATTGGTTACCTCCGGTTCCTTCAGCGCAGCCAGCCGAGCCGCCTCAGCAGCCACCGATGCTTCCTTGATTGAACTGCCTGGCACAGTTTTTACGGTAACCGTAATCAACCCTGCATCACCCGCTGGAATGAAATCAACCGAAAGATTGGTCACAAGAACTATGGATGAAAGAAAAAAAACTCCTGCCATAGCACTGGTTTTGACAGGTCGCTCAACGCACCATCGCACCAAATTGAGGTAGCGAGGCATTACATTCCTCAGCCAGCGTGGATGCGGGGCAGTTGAGGCTGGAATATTTGCGGTGTCCTTCATGAAGTAAGCTGCCAGCATTGGCGTCAAAAGCCGCGCTACCAGAAGCGAGCCAAAGACTGCTGTTGATGCAGTCCAGCCGAACTGAGCAAATATAACTCCAGTCGTGCCGCCAATAAATATTGTTGGAAGGAAAATCGCAATCAATGTTATCGAGGTGGCAATAACGGCCAAGCCGATTTCGTCGGCAGCATCCATGGCTGCACGAAATGGAGATTTGCCCATGCGCAAATGACGTTCTATGTTTTCTATTTCGACAATCGCGTCATCAACCAGAACACCAACGACTAAGGTCAGCGCCAGTAGCGTTACCGTATTCAAGGTGTAGCCAAGCAAGTTCAACACCAGGAAGGTAGGCAGAATGGAGAGTGGTAGAGCCAGCGCGGAAATAAATGTCGCGCGGATGTTTCTGAAAAAAAGCCAGACGACGATGAGTGTTAACAGACACCCTTCATAAATCGCCTGCATCGCAGAACTGTATTGTTCTTCGGTCGCGTGCAAATTATTACTGATCTCTGTTATTTTCACGTGAGCATGCTGAGAATTCATTGTCGCCAGTGCAGCACGTACCCCTTCTGCTACAGTTAATTCGCTGCTGCCCTTTGCTTTGAATACCTGAAAGCTGATAATGCTTTTGCCATTCAACATTGCCATATGGCGCCGTTCGGCAAATGTATCTTTTACGGTGGCGATATCGCCGAGTCTTACGGTTCGCCCATGAAGCAGCGGAATAGAAATATCGGCCAGCTCGCTACTCGATGAGACGGCGCCCATTGTTCGTACCGGCTGCTCAGCGCCATTTACATTGCCCGCGCCCCCGGCTACGTCCTGTTGCAGAAAAAATAACTGAGACGAGACATCGCTGGTAGTAAGACTGAGGGATTTCAGTCGCGCCGAGTCCAGTTCAATCGAAATTTCGCGATTCACGCCGCCGTGGCGGGAAATAGATCCCACACCACTGACGGCTAATAGGGATTTGCTAACCACGCTATCCACAAACCAAGACAGGTCCTGTTCATCCATGCCTTCGGCTGTTACGGCATAGGTCAAAATGGAGGAAGCGGAAGTTGTAATTCTTGTGATATCCGGGTCTCGCGTATCCGAGGGCAAAGAGCTGCGAACTGCTGCGATTGCATTGCGCGTCTCATCGAGTGCGCTCAGCATGTTCTTTTCCGTGCGAAAAAGTACGGTGGTTATGGAAACACCTTCGACTATCGTAGAAGCAATATGCTCAACCTGGCTGAGATTACCGAGAGCAGCTTCGACCTTGCGTGTGACTTCGGATTCCATTTGGGAAGGTGTCGCACCCGGTAATGAAATGGCGACATCTACCGCGGGTAGCTCAATGTCTGGAAACTCTTCTATCTGGAGCGAGTGAAAGGCGAAGAGACCAGTCACGGATAAAATAAGAAACAGCAAAATGGCAGGGATGGGGCGCTGTATGCACAAGGCGGAAATGTTCATATTTAGCTCTCTTCGTGCGCAGAAGCTTATCTACTCGATATTGCCGGAGCTAAAGGGACCACATGCACCAAATCATTTTCATGCAAAAAACCCGCGCCGCTGATGACGATACGATCACTTGAAGTTAAACCGGAGCGAACCTCAACCAACGACCGTTGCCGCTCCCCCAAATTCAACTTGATCTGTTGAATACGATTGTTCTCACCGACTTTTAGCGCGTAGGCGTATCCATCGCGTAAAACCACAGCAGATTGCGGAATAGTCAGTGCTTGGCGCTTTGAAATCTCGAATTCACCGGTGA
>Ga0315910_10002839_pt1 | contig 15009 bp, 9 predicted proteins | sample EdamamesoilMG_FD_204470 | JGI IMG/M metagenome (GOLD analysis project Ga0315910, IMG submission 204470) | Garden soil microbial communities collected in Santa Monica, California, United States - Edamame soil | ecosystem: Environmental > Terrestrial > Soil > Garden | place: USA: California...
CCCTCTCCCCCATCGGCGGGGGAGAGGGAGAACGAAAGTGCGCTTTCGGTCGTCTTGCGTGCCAGCATCGAGATTCGCGGCTCCATCGTCTTCGCGACACTCATCATCGCGCTCGTGTTCGTGCCGATTTTCTTTCTGTCAGGCGTGGAAGGACGATTGTTGCAGCCGCTCGGGGTCGCCTACCTGGTGGCGCTGTTCGCCTCGCTCCTTGTGGCCGTGACCGTAACCCCGGCGCTGTGCATGCTCCTGTTGCCCGCCAGCCGTGCCGTTCGCTCCGGACATGAAGCGCGCTTCGCCCAGTGGCTCAAGGCGCGCTACGCTCCCTGGCTCAATATCGCGCTGACCCGTCCGTGGCGCGTCACGCTTCCCGCTGTGGTGGCGCTGATGTTGGCACTCGCGGTCACGCCGTTTCTGGGACGCGCCTTCCTGCCCGAGTTCAACGAAGGCGCGCTTACCATCAGCGCCGTCACCCTGCCCGGCACTTCATTACCCGAATCAGACGCGCTCGGCCGGTTGCTGGAGGAAACGTTGCTGACGCATCCGGAAGTTGTCTCGGTTGCCCGCCGCACCGGTCGCGCCGAACAGGACGAACACGCGTATGGCGTCGAAGCCGCCGAACTCGACGTAGCACTCCGCATGAAAGACCGGAGCAAGGAGGAATTCCTCGCCGCCGTACGGGAGTCCCTCGCGGTCGTTCCTGGCATGAACATCACCATCGGCCAACCGATCTCGCATCGTATTGATCACATGCTCTCGGGCACACGCGCGAACCTAGCGGTGAAAATATTCGGACCGGACCTGCAACGCCTGCGGCAATTGGGCGAACAAGTACGCCGCACCATGTCTGAGGTACGCGGCGTCGTGGACCTCTCACTGGAGCAACAAATGGAAGTGCCGACCCTGCGCGTTCATTTCGACCGCCCGGCGCTGGCGCGTTACGGGCTGACGGTGCGCGATGTATCGCGGACGCTCGAAGCCGCCGTCCAAGGCGTGAAAGTCACAACCATTATTGAGGGCACGCATCTGCACGATCTCGTCGTGCGACTGGATGAAGACGCCACTCCGGTATCTTTGAGCAAAGAACAAACGGCCTTGATGGGCATCCTCACCGCTCCCAGCGAGCCGGTCGGCCCCGCGCGGCCAGCATTTGCTTGGAAACTGGAGGCGCTCGGCGAAGTGCTCGTGGACACGCCCTCAGGGGTGCGTGTTCCGTTGCGTGAGTTGGGTGAATTGATCAAAGACACCGGCCCAAACGCCATCAGTCGCGAACAAGTCGAGCGCAAGATCGTCGTGTCGTGCAACGTGGCCGGACGCGACATTGCGTCAGTGGTGCGTGATTGCGAAGAAGCCATCGCCCCGATCATCTCGGCCACGGCCGGCTATCGCGTGGAATACGGCGGGCAGTTCGAGAGCGCGGCCTCCGCGAGCCGTATTCTCCTGCTGGTGGGACTCGCGGTGGTGGTGGGGATTGGCTTCCTTTTGCACCTGGCGTTCCGATCCGCGCGCGACGCCGGATTGATCATGCTCAACCTGCCGCTCGCGCTCATCGGCGGCGTGGCGGGCGCGTTTGTCGGCGGTGGTGTGTTGAGCGTGGCCTCGCTCATCGGGTTCATCACGGTATTTGGCATCGCCACGCGCAATGGCATCATGCTCGTTTCGCACATCCGGCACTTGCAGGAGCACGAGGGCGTGACCGACTTCCGCGAAGCTGTTCGACGCGGAGCGATGGAGCGCCTGGTGCCAATCATGATGACGGCGCTCGCTGCCGGACTGGCGCTCATTCCGCTCGCGCTGGGCGGCGACAAACCAGGTAACGAAATCCAAACCCCGATGGCCATCGTGATCCTGTTTGGCCTGCTGACTTCGATGGTGCTGAACATGATCATTGTTCCGGCGATGTATCTGAGATTCGGGAAACCCGCGATTGCAGAAAGCCGAGGTGAAGCATGAAAGAATGGAATCGAACAACTCAATCGTTCCAAGTCCCGACTGAATCAACGGCCCGACCAAATGCCGCCGTGCCTTTTGGACTGCGGCGGGAAGCACAGCGCCACGCCGCTTTCAGTGACGCACCTTGCACAACCTGCGAAAGCGCCGTCGTCACTTCGCTCTGCCGGCGCAGTCCAAGACACTCACGCGAGTTGGCGCGCTTGCTGGTTCTGCTCGTGGTGATGCTTGTCACTTGTGCCGCTTTCGCGACGAATACAAACGTCGTCAAGACGAACCCGCTGGAAAACCTGACACTGGAGCAGGCGTTGGATCTGGCCGAGCGGCAGCACCCGCAACTGGCCGAAGCCCACGCCCTAGTCGAAGCCGCAGCGGGCCGGGCGCAGCAGGTCGGCGCCTTTCCAAATCCCGAAGCCATCGTCGCGGCGCAACAACTTCCGCTCGACAGTGACGGCTCAAATCAACGCGAATACGTCGCCGGAATTGCCCAGCCGATTCCGCTCGGTGCCCGGCTTGGCAAAGCGCGTGAGGCTGAATTGCTGGAACGTGAAGTCCGTGTTCGCGGACTTGAAGTCACACGCCGCGATTTGCGCAGACGCGTTCACGGCGCATTCGCCACCGCGCTCTATCAGGAGAAGGCGTTTCAAACACAGAGCCAAATTGCCCAGAGCATCGAGAAGGTCGCCGCCACCGCCAAGGCTCGCCTGGATGCGGGTGATGCCGTGCCGGAAGATCTGGCGAGAGCCGAAATGGAACAGGCCCGGGCCAAAGTGGAAGTCCAGCGCAGTCAATCCCTGCGGGAGCAGGCGATGCTGGGACTGGCTGCTGCCATTGGCGACAGTCGACTGAACGTGAAGTCACTAGCCGGAATTCTCGACAGGACGTTCGAAATTCCCACGCTGGAATCACTCGCCGCCAACCTGTCCGCCCAACCGGAGTTTGCGTTGGCTGACGCCAGTCTGCGCGCCAGCAAAGCACGTATTGATCTGGCGAAGGCAGAGCGGATTCCCGACGTGAAAGTGGAGGCACTGTATCACCGACTGGAAAGCACAAAGGAAAATACGTTCGACATCGGCCTCAGCGTTCCGCTGCCGTTGTTCAACCGCAATCAAGGCCGCTTGCGCGAAGCCCACGCCGAAGCCGCTGCAGCGGAAGCCCGCTCACGCTCGACGCAGAACGATCTGGCATTTCGCTTGCGCGAATCCTACACGCGACTGACCAGCGCGCTTGCCAGCAGCCGTGCTTTCAAAAGCGAAATCCTTCCGCGGGCGGACACCGTGCTGAAATCCGCAGAGGCCCGCCACGTCGCCGGGGACATCAGCCTGAGCGAACTCCTGCCCGTGCGCCGCGAATGGTCGGCGCTGCAGTTGACTTATCTGGAGTCCCTGCGGGACGTGATGCAAACATGGGCGGAGGTGCGTTCACTGACCCACGCCGAATAACCAATCCTGCCGCATCTAACCGCATCAGTTCGTTGACGCCGCGCCGTTCACAGAGAAGACTGTGCCGGCAATGGCGATAACCCCAGAAACATCAACGTCCGATCCTCCGCCAACCACACCGGCGACCCGAACACCGGCGCGTCCGCGGCACTTCTCGGAAGAAATCGATCGCTTGATTGCCGCGTTTGCTGAGCGGGCGGTGCGTCTGCGCGATGTACTCGAAGTGATGCACAGTCGGGGTTACACAGTGCTGCTAATGCTGCTGGCGCTGCCGTTTTGCACGCCGATTCCGCTGCCGGGATTGTCGGGCCCCTTCGGCCTGGTGATCGCTTTCATCAGCCTGCGGCTGGCGCTGGGCCGGAAACCGTGGCTGCCCGCAAGACTGCTCGACACGCAATTGCCCCCAAAATTCTTCCCGCGTTTCCTGGCCGCCACGCAAAGGCTCCTGCGCTGGCTGGAACGCTTTCTTAAACCACGGCTCGGTCATCTGGTCCGCTGGCCGGTGGCCCGGCGGTTCATCGGAGCGACGGTTTGCGTTTGCGGCTTGCTGATGACATTGCCGGTGCCGATTCCGTTTAGCAACGGTCTGCCCGCCCTGGCTGTGGTACTGTTCGCGGCGGCGATGCTGGAAGAGGACGGCTACTTCGCCATCGCGGGTGCTGGAATGTTCCTGCTCGCGCTGGCGTTCTTTGCCGCGATCCTGTGGGGCGGCGCGGAACTCGTCGATTTCTTGAAGGAAGCTTTTGGCAACGTGTTCAAACCGGATGATGCACCGGCCGCGCAACCCTGATCCACCATGAATCCGATTCGCTTCGCACCCGTGCCAAATTCTCTCCAAGATCGAGCATGAACCACGAATCCACCGCAAGACCCGCAGAATCGCCCGGTCGGGTCTTTGCCGGAGGCGCGGCGCTGATTTTTCTGGTCTTCCTCGTTTACCTGCCTTCGTTGCGAGGTGGATTCATCTGGGACGATCTGTTGCTCGTGAATGAAAATCCGCTGGTCAAAGGCGAATTCACCCTGAGTTCGATCTGGTTCCGAACCGACTTCCCACTGAGCAACGTGGCGCTGTGGCTCGAATGGCTCGCGTTTGGAAAAAATGCCGCGGGTTACCGGATTGTGAATGTGATTCTACACGCGGCCAGCGCGATGCTGCTGTGGAGATTGCTCGGGCGGCTGAAAATCCCAGGCGCGTGGTTTGCGGCGGCGCTCTTTGCGGTGCATCCCGTCGCGGTTGCTTCCGTGGCGTGGATTTCCGAAATCAAGAATACGCTCTCGCTGCCGTTCTACCTGTTGAGCATCTGGTTTTATCTCGGCGCAGAGGAAAACTTCGACGCCAGGCGCACCCGGCAGGCGCGCTGGAATTATCTGTTTTCGTTACTGGCGTTCATCCTCGCGCTCCTGGCCAAAACTTCCACGGTGATGCTACCGGTCATTCTACTGGCCGCCACCTGGTGGCAGCGCGGACACATCACGAAACCGGATTGCCTGCGCACCGCCCCGCACTTCGCGCTCGCGCTCGCATTCGGGCTGATGACCGTGTGGTTTCAAACACACCAGACGCTTGCCGGCTTCACGCTGCCGCCGGAGACCTTCGCGGGCAAACTGGCCGGCGCTGGCCTGGCCATCTGGTTCTATCTGGGCAAGGCGCTGCTGCCGCTGCAACTCAATGCGATTTATCCACGCTGGGAGATTGATCCAGGCTCGGTGGTAATCTATCTGCCACTGTTGTTGCTGGTCGGCTTGGCGGCGTTGTGCTGGCGGTTTCGGCGTTCGTGGGGAAGGCACGCGCTTTTCGCCCTCGTTTGCTTCGTCGCCAGTTTGTTTCCGGTGCTCGGCTTCTTTGACATGTATTTCCTCGCACTCTCGCGCGTGTCGGACCATTTCCAGTATCTCGCGCTGATTGTGCCGCTGGCCACCCTTGCCGCGCTGATTCATTCGCAACGCAAACCGCTGGTCGCCTCCGCTATCGTGTTTGCCCTAATCCTCGGACTGAGTCTGCTCGCCGTGGGCCGGGCCAAGGTTTACACCACGGACGAATCGCTCTGGCGCGATACGCTCGCCAAAAATCCCGCCGCCTGGAACGCGCACAATAACCTCGGCTGCATCCTCGCCGAGAAGAACGAACTGGTCACTGCGACAGAACATTTTCTGGCGTCGCTGAAACTGAATCCACGCAATGCGGGTGCGCACGTTAATTTCGGCAAGGTGTTGTTGCTGAAGAATGATTTCGCCGGAGCGGAATCACACTTCCGTACCGCGCTGGAGATCAAACCAAGCCAGGTCGAGGCGCTGCTTGGCTCCGGTCAGGCATTGGCTGTGCAGGGGCGAAGCATTGAAGCGGTCGAAAAACTCCGCGCTGCACTCCATCTCAAGCCGGACAACGAAACGCGACTGCAACTTGCGCCATTGCTTTCTGGCCTGGGACGCGACACCGAAGCTGTCGCAGAATTGAAGGCCGTGCTGGCGACACAACCGGACTCACTGCCCGCGCTGCAGAATCTTGCGTGGCTTCTGGCCACATCCTGGGATGACAAAGTGCGCAATGGACCTGAGGCCGTGCGCCTCGCCGAACGGGCCTGCGAACTCACGAACCGCCAGGAAGCACGGATGCTGAGCGCGCTAGCTGCTGGACTGGCAGAAACGGGGAAATTCCCAGAAGCCGTCATCGCCGCCCGGCAAGCCATCGAACGGGCGCAAGCCACGGGCGATCTGGGTTTCGCGCAGGTGAACGCCCAATTGTTAGGACTCTACAAGGCGGGCCGGCCATATCATTCAGCGAAACCGCAAGTCCGTTGAATCTAAAGGCGGCTCACGGATACCACGCCCCGACTTGTCATTCCCGGTCGCGGGCGTATCCTGCGCGAGGTGAACGAAACCTGGAAAAAACTGCTGCCGCTGGTGTTCATGCTCCTGTTCGCGCTTTCGCGGATTCCGGGCGTGCTCCCCTTCAACTTCAGTGCGGCTTACGCCATTGCGTTTTGTGGCGGCGTTTACTTTTCCGGAGCCATGGCATGGTGGCTGCCCTTGGGCACACTGGCGGCCACTGATATTCTCCTCAACGTCTTCTATTACCAGCAGCCGGTGTTCAGTTCCTACATGCTGGTGAAGACGATCGGGTTTGTGGGCATCGTGGCGTTGGGACGACTTTTCGCCCCGCACGCCAAGAGCTGGAAACTTCTGGGTGGCAGTTTGCTGGGTGCGCTCCTGTTTTATCTGATCACCAACTCCGCTTCCTGGTTGTTTGACCCGGGCTACGCCAAAACCCTGCTCGGCTGGATTCAGGCGCTGACCACCGGCCTGCCCGGTCTGCCGCCGACCTGGACGTTCCTGCTCAAGACACTTATGAGCAGCGCGCTGTTCACCGGTCTGTTCGTCGGCGCCATGAAGCTGACGGTGTCCGAATCCCCGGTGGAAAAGGAAGCCGGCAAACGGCCGGAAGAGGCGGAGCAGGAACCCGAACCGGAAGAAGCGAAGGCGTGAAGTGGTTCGTGGTCCGTAGTTCGTAGTCCACACCAACCACCGGCCGACAACTCGACTGCTAAATACGGACTATGACTCTAAATGAAACTCGGCCTCATCGCTGACACGCACGGTTATCTTGATCCGCGCGTGGAAAAGATTTTTGCCGGTGTGGATCACATCCTTCACGCCGGCGACATCGGACCCGACCTGATCATCACCGAGCTGGGTGCGATAGCGCCGGTGACCGCCGTGCTCGGTAACAACGATTCTTCACCATCGTTCCGATTGACTGAAATGGTCGAGCTTGCCGGGAAGAAGTTCCTCGTTCACCACATCGTCACGCCCCGCGACCTGCATTCGGATTTGAAAGACCGTATTGCTCGGGAACAGCCCGACGCAGTCGTCTTCGGCCACAGCCACAAGGTATTCAACGAAGTCATCGGCGGCGTCCACTTCTTGAATCCCGGCTACGCGGGCAAGCCGCGCTTCAATCAAGCCCGCAGCGTCGCATTGCTGGAGTGCGATAAGCGGGGTATGCGCCCGCAGTTCATCGAGCTTTGAGCGTCGCGCCAGGATCGGCCGGTCTGGCCAGATACTGGTCGCGCAACTTCTCAAGCTGCCGGCGCACATTCAGGTGGCTGTGCCGCAACCGTCGTAGTTGTGCGGGCCGGAACATCATCCGCAATTCCTGAAGCCAGACGCGCCCAGCCACGCGCACGCGCCACGCGTAATGCAGCGCCGCCACACCCGCCAGCGGCATGAGCGCGGTCCATAGCCAAGCCAGCCACACCGCGTGATGTGTTGCGATCAACAACCACACCGCCGCGTACCAGATCGCATAAATCGGCAAACCGATCATCAGTCGGTTCTGTGCAATGGTTGGACGCCCCGGGTGTTTTATCAGTTGCACGATGCCCCGCGTGATCGCAAACGGCACGAGATGATGCAGCGTCCCGGCCAACGCCGGCACCAATCCAAGCAACAAACGCAGCGTGTCCAACAGCAAACGCCCCGTGAGCCGGCCAACGCCCAGGCGCAACACCGGCGAAGCCACTGTCAAACCTTCTGCCGTCACCATCGCGCGATGATGTTCCAACGCCGCGCCGACGCCTTCAGCCCGCGCAAGATCGGTGCGGAAGAAATAATTGATGGCATCAGCCAAGACTTTGCGCTGACGTAACGCGGCGATGGGATCAGCGACGGAATCTCCCACCGGTGGGAGCAACACCTCCAGTTCATACAGAAACGGCTGCCAGCGCTCCTCGTTCAGATGCACCACCACTCGTTTCAACCGCGCGTCAATCTCCTCGGTGAGTTGGCGCATCGCTTTGCGCTCCTCACCGCCGTGTTCGCGGAACAGCTTGCCCGCGTCAATCGGCTTGCCCACGCGCACCCAGATGGAACTGCGGAAACGCTCCTTGCGTTCGTAGTTCAAGCCGAGGGGCACAACAACGAACGGCGCCCCGCCCTGCACTGCCGACGCCGCAATGCGTGCGGCGCCGGTGCGGACCTGCTCCACGCCTTCGCGATCATGCGTCTTGCCCTCGGGGAAAATTCCCACCGCCTCGCCCTGCACCAGGTATTTCGCGCCAAGATCGAGCGTTTCGAGATTCTTGCGCACGGAAGCCTTGTCGTCCTGGCCGCGATAAGCCGGCACCATGCCGAGCGCTTTCATGAGTGCACCGAACACCGGCACTTCGAACAACGGAGCCTTGGCAAAGAAATGCACCGGCCGTTGCGCGGCGAAACCGATGACGGCCGGATCCATGAGCGAGTTGGGGTGATTGGCCACGAACAAAACCGCGCCGCTCGCGGGAACTCGTTCGCGGCCCTCGACCTCGATGCGCGGGTAATAAAACCGCAAAACCTTGCGCACGCTCCAGCGCGCCGCATCACCGATTGTGGCCAGGGCACTCATTGCGAAGCGTTGGGGAGCGAAGTCAATTGCCCCGCCATTTCCTTCACCTTGCGCAAATCCAGCTTACCGGTACCGAGCAGGGGGAAATTCTCCACCCGCACAAACGCGTCGGTCTTCGGCTTCCACAAGTTTGGCAGATCGCACGCGGTCAGTTTTTCCAGACACGCGGCCAGTGAGTCGCCCGCCAGCTTGTGCAAGACCACAAGCCGCTCGCCCTTCTTCTCGTCCGCGGCGCTGGTCACGACGAAACTGTGCTCGGTCAGGCCCGCCAGTTCGTGCAACTTCTCCTCCAGCTTGATGTGCGGCACCATCTCGCCGCCGATCTTGCTGAAGCGGCTCAGGCGATCCGTGATCTGCAGAAAACCGTCCTCATCGAGCGCTGCCACGTCACCGGTCGTGTACCAGCCATCGCGCAACACCTCCGCCGTTTTCTCCGGTTTGCCGAGGTAGCCCTGCATCACGTTCGGACCGCGGACCAGCATCAATCCACTCTGGCCCATCGGCACTGGCTCGCCCGTTGTCACATCCACGATGCGCACGCTGATGCCAGGCAACGGATGGCCGATGGTGCCGCGCTTGCCCCCGATCTGATGGAACCCCGCCGAGCGAAAGTCGGGCGCGTTCACCGTCACGGCCGGCGCGCACTCGGTGCAGCCGTAGCCCTCCAGCGGGCGGATTCCGAATTGTTCCTCAAATGCCTGCGCCAGCCGGTTGGGCAGTTTTTCCGCGCCGGTCATCACCACGCGCAAGCTGCCAAACTGTTCCGGCGTGCAGCCGCGCATGTAAAGTTGCAGGAACGTCGGCGTCGCCAGCAGGAACGTGAGCGCGTAATCCCGCACCAACGGGCCAATCGTGCGCGGGTCGAGCGGGTTCGGATGAAAAACCACACCCACGCCCAGCATCGCCGGCAAGGCCAACGCCCCCGTGAAACCGAACGAATGGAAGAACGGCAATATACCCAGAATGCGATCCTGCTTGGACAGGCCAAAAACCTGTTCCAATTGTTCGATGTTCGAGACGACGTTGTAGTGCGAGAGCATCACGCCCTTCGGCTCGCCGGTGCTGCCGCTGGAGAAGATCACGGTGGCGAGAGAGTCGAGGGATTGCGGATTGCGGATTTCAGATTGCAGATTTGATCCCAGCTTTCGCTCCAGTGTTCCGGCGGGCAGACAGAACGCCATCAGGAACGCGGTGAGCTTTTCCCACGCGGTTGGAGCGCCGGTCTCCGACCCGGCGCGTTGGGATTCGTCATTGCCATCGAGCCGGGCCGGAGGCCGGCGCTCCTTGCCAACGACATCCTCCAAATAAACCACCGGGCCCGGCACATTCAGTTTCACCTTCTCCAGAAAGGCCCGCGACGTGAGCACGGTCTTGATGCCGCACTGTTCCACACACGAAGCCAGCGCCTGCTCGGAAACGGTGTAATTGAGATTCACCGGCACTTTACCCAGGAGCAACGCCGCGTAGTTAGCCAACGCGCCACCCACACTCGGCGGCAACAACAGCCCGACCATCTCCTGCCCGGCCCAGATTTTCTTCAATCGCCGCGCGAGCAAAACCGCTCGCACCAGGGCACCACCAAAGGAGAGCGACGTCGTTTGCTGATCGGCCATCGCAAAGCGCCGCGGACAACGCCGCGCCGTGCTTATGAACGCGCGCGACAGCGTTTTCATCCGCTCGCGCCGATAATGCCACGCCTCCACGACGAGTTCCTGCACGGCGTGACGCACTTCAAACGGCGTGGAGTTCGCCGGCACCGGCTGCCCAAAACTCACGGTGACGGGATACGGGATGGAACGCGGAAGTTTCCAAAGAAACCGTCGCTTCTCGAAACTGAAGATGCTGCCCCACAAGCCGTCGAGCGCCACCGGCACAATGGGCGCGTCGAGGTCCTTCATGATCCGCTCGAACCCGCGCCGGAAGGGCAGCAGGTTGCCGATGCGCGTGATCTGGCCTTCGGCAAAGATGCACACGATGTCGCCCGCCCGGATTGCCTCGCTCGCGTCCTGCAATGATTTGATCATTTCGCGGGGCTTCTGCTCGGACGAAATCGGGATGATGCCCACCGCGCGCGCAAACGGTTTCATGAACCACCGGTCGTAAGTGCCCTGGAACATCATGAACCGCACATGGCGCTCGCAGGCCACCCCCACCAACAGCGCGTCCACCCAGGAAAGATGATTGCACACGAACAGCGCGCCGCCGGTGCGGGGAACGCGGTCATGACCAATCACCCGCACCCGATAAGCCAGGTGTGTCAGTAAGCGTAGCAAGTCGCACAACAATCCGGCGGCGAAACCAGGTTGGTATGGCGGAGTGGGAGCTTCGGTAGTCATGGGTTCCGGTTGGCGTTCACGCCTTGAGGTGTTCGAGACCAGCTGAAATTTGGGCCCCAACACTGCGCTTGGTTTTCACTGCCAGCGCGAGCCACAAGACCGCACAAACGATCAAGGCCACGGGCAGGATCATAACCCCTTGCCGCAAACTACCGGTTGAATCCGCGATCCGGCCCACGATTTCCGGCGACCACATGTCCCCAAACAGGTGAATCATGAAAATCGAAACCGCCATGGCACTCGCGCGCAGATTTATCGGCACGGTTTCCAGAATCAGCGTGTTCACCGGGCCGGTCGGCAGGAATAGGAAAAACATTGCTGCTGCGAGACAAGTCATGGACAGCATCCGGGCCTCGACCAAAAACGCCGCAAACGCCAGCGGCACGGCCACGAGCACGGACAACCCGAGCGTCCACGCGTAACCAGCCCGATTGCGCTTATGCCAGGCGGTGGCGGCAAAACCGCCAATCATCGTGCCCACGAGTCCGGCCACGACGAGCACCGCGCCGAAGAACGCGCCCGCATGTTCCACCGCCACGTCATGCACGCGAAATAGAAACGTCGGTCCCCAATGCCCGAACGCCCCAAGCGCAAACGTGTAGGCCGTGTAACCGAGCACCACGAGCATATAATCCGGAATGCGAAACAAATTCGCGATATCGCCCACACTGGGCTTCTTGCCTGCTTCGGCAGCCTTGCCCTCGGCCTGGCCGCGTTTCGGTTCGGCGAACGGCAGCAGCACCAGCGCCAGCAGCAAGCCCGGCGCACCCGCCCAGATGAACGCGTGCCGCCAGCCCCATTTCGCCGCGATGACCCCACCGATGATCGTCCCCAACGCCGCGCCCACTGGAATCGCCACGTAGAAGATCGTTAGCGCATTGTTGCGCTTCTCCGGGCCGAAGCTGTCGGAAATCAAACTGGGACTGATCGTGGCGTAGCTGGCTTCACCGAGGCCGACGAGCACGCGAAAAGCGATCATCGAGACGAAGGTGGGGGCAAAACCGGTCAGCATCGTGCCGAGACTCCAGACCATGATTCCGGCGGCGATCAACCATTTGCGCGAAAAGCGGTCACCCAACCAGCCGAAGAAGGGCGAGGTGACGAAGTAACCAATCATGAAGGCTGTGACGAGGCGCCCGGCCTGGCCATCGTTGAGCGCCAGTTCCTTTTGCAGCGGCGTGAGCACGGCCGACAGCACAAAGCGGTCGAGATAATTGAACAGGTTCAAACCGGTGAGGATGAACAGAAGGGTGCCCGGTCTGAGTTGGCGGAGCGTGGCAGTCATCGAGCGCAAAGCTAATCGAGTTCGCGCCAAAGAGTGAATCGAAAAACTTTGCGCGTCATTGAGCCGGACCAAGGCTTGATTTGGTCACGCCACAGGCGCTCAGTTTTCCCTACACGCCAGGTGCGGCTTGGTTGAGCCTATTTGAACAAACCGGGCAGCCACGTCGTCAGCCACGGGATGTAGGTAATCAGCAGCACGCCGATGAATTGCACCAGCAACATGGGAATCACCGCGCGCATAACCTCAAGGATCGGTTTGTTGAAGCGATACGACGCGAGCAGCAGGTTCAGGCCGACGGGCGGTGCGAGGTATCCCAGTTCCATGTTCACCAGGAAGATGATGCCCAGGTGAACCGGATCAATTCCGAACGCCAGCCCCACCGGCACCAGCAGCGGCACCACCACTACGATGGCGGCGTAGATTTCGATCAACCCGCCGACGAGGATCAACACCACATTCAACGCCAGCAGGAACAACCACCGTGAATGAATCGTCACCGTCGCCCAATCCACGAGCTTCTCGGGCGCGTGCTCGGTGATAAGGAAATTGGTGAAGCCCATCGCCGTGCCGAGGATCAGCAAGATGCCGCCGACAAGCAGGCCGCATTCGGTCATCACGCGAGGGACATCGCGAAACAGTTTCAAATCCCGATGCACCACGGTCTGGATGAAGAGCGCGTAGAGCGCCGTGACCGCGGCGGCTTCCGCGGGCAGTGCGAAGCGGCTGAAGAAGGTTACAAACGCCACGACCGGGAGCAGCAATTCCCATTTCGCGTCCCAGATCGCGGCGCGCGCCTCGTGGAAATTGAAGGTCTGCCGCTCCTGGCTGTCGTGCCGGCCGATCCACACGCCCCACGCGATCACCAGCGCCACCATCACCACGCCCGGCAGGATGCCGCCGAGGAACATTTCTTTCACTGACACTTGCGCGATCAAGCCGTAGAGGATCAAAGGCAGACATGGTGGAAACAGGATTCCCAGAGAACCGGCACCCGTGAGCAGACCCAGCGCATGGCGCTCGGAAAACTTCGCCATCAGCAAAACCGGCAGCAACATTCCGCCCAGCGCCAGAATGGTCACACCCGATCCGCCGGTGAACGTGGTGAAGAACGCGCAGACCAGCGCCGTGACGATAGCGGGTCCGCCCCGAATGTGACCGAACCACGCCATGAACACCCGCACCAATCGTTTCGATGCCCCGCTCTCCGCCAGAAAATATCCCGCCAGCGTGAACAGCGGCACCATCGCCAGGATGGGGTTGGTCACCTGATCGTAGTGATCCACCTCCAAGGACGCCAACGGCGCGCCACGGCCCCAAAACAAAATCGCCGCCGTGCCGCCGAGCGTCACAAAAATCGGAGCTCCACACACCGTGGCAATGAGCAGCAGGACCAGCGCGGGAATCACCAACTGCGACGCTGCAACCGGCGGGTGCATCACGAACCAACCGGTTGCACCGGTCATCAGGACAGCCGCCAGACGCCCGCGCCAGGTGCCCGCCGAGTGCCAGAGTAATCTCAGCACGATCAGGCCAAAACCGACCGGGAGAAACAATTGAACCCACCAGATGGGAATGTCGTAGGCGAGTTTGGTGCCCGCCTCCTGTTCCCCGAGCACAAATTGCCGCGCGGCCAGGGCCAGACACAGCGTGACCAGCGCGGAGAAAACCCCGCTGATGATCGCTGCGGCCTTTTTCTTCCAGCCGGTGAGAAACTGCGGCAGACTTGACAGTGCGAGCAACCGGTTTTCACGCGCCGCGATCATTCCGCCCAGCATCCCGGCAATGAGAGTGAGATGCCGGAGAAAATCATCTGCGCCATGTATGCCAAACGGCACGCCCATGCGCCGGAGGATTTCCGACACGGGCAGCAGCACCATGCCGGCGAGCACCAGCACAAGCAGCCAGTTCTCGACTTGATGCAGCGCCGCGAGCCAACGCGGTTTGGCCAGCGCGGGCAAGCTTGGGGATGGACCGGTCATTTGGTCGCGGCCTTGCCGGAACGAAATTCCTTCAACGCCGCCTGCACTTCATCAAAGAGATCCGCCGGCACCGTAGTACCGCGCAACTTGGGATAAATCTTCGCGATTTCCTGCTGCCATTCCTTTTCCACGCCGGGCGGCAGGGTGTGGACTTTCAGATGGTGCTTCTCCTGCATGGTGGCGATGGCAGCCGTGTCCTCGTTGCGGCTGTTGCGGCGGATTTCCACGCCGGCTTCCGCGGAGGTCTGGCGAAGGAACGCCTGTGTTTCCGGTGGCAACTTGTCCCAGGCCCGGCTCGTGATCACCATCGCCCCCACGACCGGGACGAAATTCATATCGAGCATGTGACCCGTCTGTCCGGAAACCTGGAGGAAGTTCGCAAGGAAGGGCGGGATCGGCACGGTGTTGATCATGTCCGTCTGCAGGCTGCTGAGGATCTTGTCCGGTTCGAGGACGACTGGATTGTAGTAGGCTTTCATGATCTCGACCGTCTGCGGATCTCCGGATGAAGCGAACACATTCATCGGCTTGAGGTCCGCCGGGCGGATGATCGGCTTTTTGGAAAACCACCGCACCCAGCCCGCATCACCCCAGAAGAGCACCACGTATCCCTTGTCGAGAAAAGTTTTCTCCAGCC
>Ga0315910_10002840_pt1 | contig 15009 bp, 9 predicted proteins | sample EdamamesoilMG_FD_204470 | JGI IMG/M metagenome (GOLD analysis project Ga0315910, IMG submission 204470) | Garden soil microbial communities collected in Santa Monica, California, United States - Edamame soil | ecosystem: Environmental > Terrestrial > Soil > Garden | place: USA: California...
ATGAATGTGCCGCATCGGATCGCCGCGCCGATATTCGCGCAAGGATACAAACTCATCGCTCTGTCCGACGTTTGAAGCCATCGCCACACCACCCTGCTGATACTTCAGCGCGCCGGGCAACGCGAGCAGCGGCAGCCGATAACGCTTCGGCAGCACCAGCACGGTTTGCGGCAACGCGACCTTCCGCAACGCGCGAAACAGTCCGAGCGGATCAGGCCGCGCGAGCGTAACGGCGGCGAAGCGCAGAATGCCGCGGCGTAACGGCGTGAGTTCGACGCGCACTTCGGCGGATTGTCGGGCCGGAAGCGGCGGCGCGGCGGCTTCCTTGAGTTGCGCGAGCCGGAAGGGATTGCCGCGCCGCCGCTGCGCGACGAGACTGAACGGGCGGACATGTTTGTTGTCGTCGAGTTGGAGCGCCTTCCACTGCGCGAATATTGGTCGCACATCCGCAAGATTGTCGAGCACGGTGAGACCGCTTTGATTCCGAGCCGTGAGATTGCGCAGCACCACGCGATAGCTAAACGGCTGGCCGACGGTGCCGAAACGGGGCAGCAATCGTTCCGCAGCGAATGTGGCTTTGAATCGAATGCTGAATACCGCCGCCACCAGCAATACTCCGAGCAACAGCGAGAAGCCCTGATAGCTAACGGAAGTCTCGGGATCGAGGCCCATAAGGGCCGCAACGAAGATGGCGCCGAGCACCGCCAACCCGGCGCGGGTGAACCGCCGCGCCGCCCAATACCGCACGCCGGAGAACAGGCGGTAGAGGAGGTAGAGAGATTTGTACAAAATGTTCATCGGCGAACATCGAACACTCAACATCCAACATCGAACATCCAATAGGCCGCAGCTAATCCAGACATTGGTTGTTGGGCGTTCGATGTTGGTTGTTGGATGTTCATTTCCGATTCTTCAAGCAGGCACTTTGGTTTTCTTCACCACGTCCTCCACCACGCCGCGCGCCGTGAGGCCGGAGAAACGCGCCTGCGGCTCCATTACGATGCGATGCGCCAGCACGGGCACGGCGAGTTCCTGGATTTGCTCGGGCGTGACGAACTCCAGGCCATCAAACAGCGCCAACGCCTGCGCCGCTTTCATCAGCGCGATGGATGCACGCGGACTGGCGCCAAGTTGCACACCAGGCGCACCGCGCGTGGCGCCCGTGAGGTCCACGGCGTAGCGCTTCAGTTCTTCGCTGATGCGCACCGCCTGCACCGCGCGCTTGAGCGCGAGGACCTCGGCGAGGGTGACGCACGGCTTCAAATCATCGAGCGGATGATTGTTGATCTGGGCCGAAAGGATCGCGACTTCCTCGGTCGGCTGGACGTAGCCAAGAGTGAACTGCATGGCGAAGCGGTCCATCTGCGCTTCAGGCAACGGATACGTGCCCCGAAACTCGACCGGATTCTGCGTGGCGATCACAAAGAACAGGTCGGCAAGATTGCGCCGCTCGCCGTCCACGCTCACCTGATTTTCACCCATCGCTTCGAGCAACGCGGACTGGGTGCGCGGCGAAGCGCGGTTGATTTCGTCCGCGAGCAGAATGTTCGTGAAGATCGGGCCTTCGTGGAAGAAGAACAGTTGTTCCTTTTGGTTGAAGATGGCGACGCCGAGAATATCGGAAGGCAGCAGGTCGGGCGTGAACTGGACCCGCTTGAACCGGGCGTCAACGGAGCGGGCCAGCGCCTTGGCCAGCGTCGTTTTGCCGGTGCCGGGATAATCCTCGAGCAGGACATGCCCGCCGCTGGCGAGCGCGGCAAGCAGTTTGCGCGTGGGGGCGGCCTGGCCTTGCATAACCTGGCTGATGTTGGCCGAAATCTTCTGATAGATTTCGCGGGCGAGTTGTGGGGCGTTGGAGTTCATCACTGCTTGTGGGTTGAAACAATGGGAGGCGGGAATAGTTCCGGCAACTGGAAACCGCGGGACATCCCTGGTTTGTCCGGCCCGTTGATCATGGGCGAAGGTTTTCATCGACAGCACCTCACCGCGAACCATTTCCTGAAGGTTAGATGAAGCCGATTAGGACGTGTCACGGCGGCGTTCATTAATTGTAATTTTCTTGTGAGACAAAATCCGATGCGCTTTCGCCAACGGTGTTAATACAATAAACTTGTTTCACGGACTCGCTCCATTAGTTTGCCCGGACCATGAAAGTCGAATTCTACGGCCACGTCCGACAATACCAGAACATCCAATCCGAAATTGACGCCAACATGCGCGAAGTGCTGTTGAGCGGGAATTACGTCCAAGGTCCGGTCCTAAAGCGTTTCGAGGGAGAACTCGCGGCCTATCACGGCACGAAGTACGCCGTCGGCCTCGCCAACGGCACCGACGCCATCTGGCTCGCGCTGATGGCACTGGGCATCGGCAAGGGCGATGAAGTCATCACGAACTCCAATACTTTCTTTGCCACGGCTGAAGCGATCTGGATCGCCGATGCCACGGCGGTGTTGATTGATTGCGACCCGGTCACCAAGTGCATTGATCCGGCCAAAATCGAAGCCGCCATCACGCCCAAGACCAAGGCGATCATCCCGGTTCACCTTTACGGCCAATGCGCCGACATGAACGCGATCAAGAAAATCGCGGACAAGCACAAGCTCAAGGTCATTGAGGACAACGCGCAGGCCATCGGCGCAGCGGGTCCGGGCTTCAAGATTGGCCAGCTCAGCGATGTGGCCACGACCAGTTTCATCATCCAGAAGAACCTTGGCACTTTCGGCGACGGCGGCGCGCTGGTCACAAACAACGCCGACGTTGACGCCAAAGTGCGCAAGCTCCGCAATCACGGCTCGACCGCCCGCAACGTCCACAGCTTCGGCTTCAACAGCCGCCTCGACGATCTGCACGCCGGCGTGTTGAGCGCGAAGCTCAAGCACATTGACGCGTGGAATGATAACCGCCGCAAATGGGCCGCGCGTTACACCGCCGGTTTGCAGGGCGCGAAGAATTTCACACTGCCGACCGAACTGCCCGGTTATCGCCATGTGTTTCACCTCTACGTCATTGAGACGAAGAAGGCGGAGCAGCGCGATCAATTGGTGGACTTCCTCGTCAAGAACGGCGTGGACGCGAAGACGCACTACTCCATCGCGATCCACAAGCAGGAGGGTTATCCGTGGGGCAAGGACGCGCGCATCAATGGGTCCGTGGCCAACGCCGAACACAACGCCGCCACCTGTGTGTCGCTGCCGATGTTCCCCGAACTCACCGCGGAAGAAGTGGATTACGTCATCGCCAAGGTGAAGGAATGGGATAAGGCGCAAGGGTGAACGGGGCGGGTCAATAGAAAATAGATAGTATCGCCCTTATTCCTGTTATGAGCGTGGTTTCCATCCTCGTTTGCGCGACCGACGACGAGATTCAGCAGTTGCTCGCCGAGCCCGGACGCATCGAGGGGTTCATAAACGAGGAACGCACAAGCACCTACCTCGACAAGACTTGGCATGGTATCCACTGGCTGCTCACTGGCTCTGCGGAAGGCGGGTCTGAACCGCTTAGCTATCTGCTGGCGGGTGGCAAGCCAGTCGGCGACATCGACGTCGGCTACGGGCCAGCCCGCGCTCTCACGAGTCAACAAGTCGCGACATGGGATGACTCACTGGCGAAGATTTCGCGTGATGAGCTTGGTCGGCGGTTCGATCCGAAGGCGATGCTAGAGGCACAAATATACCCACAGATTTGGGCGAGGAGCATCAAGGGTGAGGAGGACACACTTGATTACCTGTTGCAGGCTTACGCTGGCTTGCGAGATTTCGTGGCGGCGGCTCACAGAGAGCGGTCGGGATTACTCGTTTACTTGTCGTAACGCCACCTTAATTTTTTACTGAACATCCTTAATCATGAGCCAATACACCGTCCTCGTCGTCGGCATGGGCAAACGCGGCGTCCATCACGCAACCGCTTTCAATGCCAATCCCAAATTCAAAGTCGTCGGCATCTGCGACATTGACCAGAAGCGTCTCGACGACGCCGCGCCCAAGCTCGGCAATCCCGAGAAGAGCCTGGACGCCCCCGCGCTGGCCAAGAAACTCAAGCCGGATGTGTTCTGCTTTTGCACGCTGCCGAATCTGCGCACGCCGATGATCCAGGCAGCCGTGGACGCAGGCGCAAAGCTGATTTCGTTCGAGAAGCCCGTCACGTTGACGAGCGCCGAGTTGTTCACCATCCGCGACATCATCCGCAAAGCCGGCGTCAAGGCGGTGGTCAGCCACCAACATCGTTACGGGAAGCATTACCAGAAGGTGAAGGAGATCGTCGCCAGTGGCGCACTGGGTCGCGTTCACACCGTTTATGGAAGCGCCACCGGTTGGATGACGCACATGCTGTCGCACCTGATTGATTACACCTGCTGGTTCAATGACTACACGCCCGCCTCGTGGGCGATGGCGCAGGCCGCTGGTCGCGCGAAGCTCACGGACAATCATCCATCGCCAGACTACATCGCGGGTTTCGTGCAATTCGCAAACGGTGTGCGCGGCATCTACGAGTGCGGTGCGGGCGCACCCGATCAGCCCGAGGTCGGGAAGTGGTGGGGCAAGAACCGCATTGGTGCGCAGGGGACGGAAGGTTTTGTGGAAGTGCTCACCAACGGTGGTTGGCGCGCGGTGACCAAAGCGGGTGGCTACCAGTCCGGCGAAGGCGCGATGAGCTACGACCTCGACATGCCGCCCTACATCCAGGAAATGGCCGACTGGCTCGACGGCAAGGCCGTCCACCAATGCAACTTTGAGCACGCTTGCCTGGGCGCAGAGATCATGTCGGCTCTTCAGCGCAGCGCAGTCGAAGGCGGGCAGGTCGCCCTCCCGCTTACAAGCGGTGTGGATGAACAGGCGCTACTCAAGTCGAACCTTGCCGACAAACCCGTGCTGGTTTCCTGCGAGCAGAATAAGAAGGAATTTGGGCTGACCTGATGGTCACTGGACAGGCGCCGCCGGCTTGCCAGGAATTGCCGAGTACACATTCGCCAGTTCGAGCATCAACCTTTCGAGCCGGCGGTAATACTCGTCTTCGCTGAGTGTAGGCTTCAGCTCGCGCAACCGGGCGACCGACAATTCGAGTTCATCCCGTCGGGCGCGCAGTTCGGGTGGCATCTGCTGTTCCTGCTCGCTCCGGACCAAGTGAAGTTGGTGCGCACGTAGTCCGTCCACCGTGCCGCCACCTGCGGGCTTTTTCACGGCGCGAACACCGCGGAAGAAATCCGCGGACGTACCCAAGCCATCACCGTTGTCGTCCAGCAATGCGGTTTCCGTGGCAAGGCGGCCTTCGGTTTCGTAAAACTCGGCCACGCGGCGGGACGCCATCAGGAACGCCTCCAACAAAGAAGTCTGACCGTCCTTGTCCAGATCCGCTGTCAGATCGGTGATGGTCTCGGCAAGGTATTTTCCAAAGCGCGCGAAGTTTTCTTCGTAACCGCTCTTGGTCGCCGTCACGATCACGCGATTGGGTCCGGAGAGTTTGTTGAGGAACGGACTGCTCGAGGACGCGCAGGTGATGACGATGACCGGACGGCGAAAGGGTTTGAGCCACTCCGCGAGTTCCGTTGCGGACAAATCCGGCCCGCGCAGATTGAACTTTGCCTCCTTGCCGTCAAATGTGCCGTGGCCAATGAGCACCAACCACAATTCAGCCGTGGAATTCGTGGGTTCATTTGCCAGCGCTTGTTTGAGTAGTGCCAGATCGGTGACGCCATTGGTTGGCCCGAGGCCAATGGTGACAGGTTTCGTTTCGGCTTTGGCACTCGCCTCGGTCCAAAGCGTGGCCCACTTGGCAAATTCCTTTCCAAAATCTTCCTCGCCCGCCGCCCCAACCGCCACGATGACCGTCGCGCGTTGGGTGGCATTCGTCCCCTCCGTCGCATGAGTCCCATTGGCCAGAGCTGTGTCCCCAGCCAGAAAACGAAACGAGAGCAAGCCCATGGCGGCCAGTATCAGAAGGCGGCAGTTCACGCCATACCTTTCCAGCGCCGCAGTCCCCATTCCGACGCAAAGCATGCCAGCACGAGCAGGAACACCAGCGGCTTGTGCCACAGCGGGGTCGTCACGCTCTCCGTGATGGGCGCGTTGCGATTCGGCAGCTTGCCCGCGAACGTGGCAAGGTTGTTCATGGAAATAACTTCACCACCCGTCTGTCGCGCGATGTTTTCCAGCAAAGCCCGATTTGGCTTCAGCGATTTGAATTCTTCCGCCGTCGGATCCGCGGACCAACCCGCCTGTGCGCGTCCGACCTCAACGCCATCCGCATCCGTCACTACCGCTTCGGCAAGATAACCGCCGGTCATGCGAGGAACATACATCGCTTCGTAAAGCCCCGCTTCGGACAAGGCCGGTTCGGCGTTGAGACTCGCGCTATTCGTTTGTGCCGACTCGGCAGAGGGCGTGACAGTCATTCTGACGGTTGCATTATCCAGTGGTTTGAATTCCTTGTCCCGCGCCCGCACGCGCAGCGCCATCGCTTGATTCGGATCATCACGCTTTGGCTCGGCCACGAACTGAATGCGTTCCGGCACGTCGGCAATCAACCAGCGAATCATCTGCCGCCATGCCTTGTCCTGATCGCTCCGCGTGCCTTCATCACGCAAACCCCAGCGCCATAAATCGCCGATCAACAAAGCACCGACGCGACCATTGCCGAAGCGTTGCGCCACGAGTGCCGGATATTTCCCGCCGCTTTCATCCTGCACTTCAGCGATGACGCTTGCGCCCGGCTTAACGTCACGCACTCGATTCAACACTTGGAGCGCGGGCATTTCGGTTAGACGCGTCCGCTCACTGGCCTCGTTGTCGCGTAATCGTGCCCACGGCTGTAGCCAGCCTTCGCGCGTAAGATTCAATCGCAGATTCACGAGTGGCTTCGTCTCCTGCGCGTAATCCAGATACACCGGCAGCATCTCGCCGACGGGCGTGTGCTCGTATTTACCCTGATGAAACGACTCCGCGCCGCCCAGCATCAACAATCCGCCACCGCGCTCGGACACAAACTTTTGCAACAACGACATTTGGTCGCGCGTGAAGAACTCCGCTTCGAGATCGTCGAGAATTACGGCGTGATACTTGAAGAGCGTGTCGGCGGTTTTTGGGAAGCCACCCGTAACGATATTCGTATCGCGATCATGGGGCAGAAGCCATTTCAACACCGGCTCGTTGTAACCCTCTGTATCCTCAGTCGTGCGATCAAAGCCGCGGAAAAGCGGATTGGCTGATTCGCCCGGACGGCTGCGGAATTCAAACTGACCAAATCCTTTCTCCTTTTTCGCAATGCGGATCAATCCGATCAGTTCCACCTGCTCGTCCTCCGCAAGCGCGCGATTCAGAAACTTGAATTCCCAATTCGGGCGACCGCTCACATAAAGAATTCGATACGGCCCTTTGCCGCGATCCACCGTGACAACGCGCGTGTTGTTCGCCAGCGTCGCTTCGACAGAAGATTCCGGGTGCATGAACTGCCCAAGTTCGTCCTTCGTCGAAACGCGCACACGATAGAACGAGATACCACTTTTCTCCGGACGGGTTTGAAAGCGGAACGTATCAGTGTCCCGCGTCGCGCGCTGATTCAACTCCTGAACCACCTTGCCATCCTGGTCGAGCAACTGCGCCGTGATCATTCTCCCGCCATAACCGCCCGCGAGCACTTCCACCTGCACGGTCACGGGTTGGTCTTCAAATGCCGTCTGACTCACGGCAATTTTCTGAATGGCGATATCATTGATCGTGTCGTCGCGTCCAATGACGACCGGGTAAATCGGTGGCAGACCGGTGGTGTCGAGTTTGCCATCGGGCAGGTCCGTCGCATTTCCATCGGTGAGCAACAACACGCCCGCGAGTGGTTGACCGCGAAAGCGTTCGCCAATCGTCTTCAACGCTGCGCCGATGGACGAGGCGCGTCCATCGAATGCCAGTTCCGAAAAATCCTTCGTGCTTTGCAGGCGTGAATCGAAAAGGTAGCGGCGTACCTGAAAGGTGTTTTCCAGCTTGTCCTGCCAATTGCCGGGTTCATGAGCCAGGAGGTTGGTGAGTGATTGACCGCGTGTCATCGTCTGGCCGCGATCCTTGATGCCCATGCCCTGGCTGTTGTCCGCAATGATGGTGAGGAAGTTCGCGCCGGGCCGCGCGCGCTGCGAACTCCAGAGCGGATCCAGCAAACACGCGAGCAATGCCGCCAGTCCGAGCAGCTTCAAGAAGGCACAGGCGGTGCGGAGTTTCCGGTCCGCGTGCGTCCGAAGGTAAGTCCAGACCAGCAGCAAAATCGCAACCAAGAGAAACCCGGCAGCGGGCAACACCCATTCACGACCGGAGATGACGATGGCGGCGAGACTCAGACCATACATCACTTCAGGCCTCCAGCTTCAGTCGTCTTGCCCGATTCGCTCTTGCCAAGCTCTTCGTAATAACGCCGCACCAGTTCCGAATAGCGCGTCGGGACGGGATCGCGATCAATGGGCACAAGCGCTTCCTTCGATTCACGACGCGCCAGTTCTTCGCTGATGCGCGAGCGCAACTCGACCAGCGGCCCGGCAATTTCCATTTTGACCAAATCCCACTGCGGTTCTTTTGAATGTCGCTTCAAATCTTGGCGCGCATTGCGAGCACGATCCCGAATCCGCGCGGCTTCGGCGCGCAGTTCGGGAACATCCAACATTTCTTCAACATCGCGCAAGCGATCCGACCATTGAGTATATTCCGCGCCAGTAATTGGGCCGCCTGCAAAACCGCCGCCGTCTTCTGCGCCACCGAGCTGATCCAGAAAACTTCCACCACCACGTTGACCGCCGTTCTGGCGATTGCCGTCACGCTCCCCCGATTGATTCTCGCCGCCTTGCCCGGGATTGTTGCCACCGCGTTGCTGATTTGCGGAAGCAACCTGCTGTTGACCCTGGCCTTGCCCGCGTTGACCCGGCTGTGAACCTTCCTGGCCCTCACCATTTTGCCCGCGCTGACCTTGCTGACCTGATTGCGCCTGTTGTCCGGGCTGATTGCCTTGTTGTCCCTGGCCGTTCTGCTGCGACTCGCCTTGCTGACCTTGTCCCTGTTGAGACTGATTCTGCGCCTGCTGCTGGCCTTCGCCCTGTTGCCCTGGTTGTTGTCCCTCGCGTCCGCCTTGACCATTCGCCTGCTGCTGTTCGGCCGATTGCTCACCTTGGTTGCCGCCGCGTTGCTGTTCGCCTCGTTCTCCTGAATTTGCCTGCGCGCCACCGGTACGATTTGTGTTCGACTGGCGCTGTGCTTGCGCCAACTCGCGTTCCAGTTGCCTGGTCAATTCATCCAGTTCATTGCGTGCAATGCGCAACGCTTCCGTGTCATCACCGAGCACACTTTCGGCGGCACGTTCGACGCCGGTCTTGAGATCATTGATGCTGCGCCGGGCGCGTTGCTCAAGGTTGCTGGCCTCGGCGGAAAGACCCTCGCGCAGGAGGTCGGCACTCACCTCAACGGCTTGTTGACCTGAGCGGCGACTCTCCCGCAAGGTTTCATAAACACTCTGGCGCAATCGACCCTGTGTCAGCAGATCATCGCTCGTCTCCTGCAAATTCTTCGCATCGTCCTGTGTCGCCTTGCGCAATGTGTCATAAAGCTGACGCGACAACAACGGCTCGACCGGCTCAGCCTTCTGCGTAACCTCCGTCGCATTTTTGACCAACTCGTCCATGCGCTTCTTTTGTTCGTCGAGTTCCGTCGCGAGTTCCTTGCGCTCGTCTGAGTCGGTGAGGGTTTTGCGTTGCGTCGTGTCGTTGAGCGCGTCGAGCTTCTGCCCAATTTCCTCCTGTTCCTGCGCCAGTTCGCGCGCCTGACTGCGCAACTCGCGCATGTCCTCGGCGAACTGACTGGAATTCTGCTTCCGAAAATCATCGCGCATCTCCTGTAAATCCCGTTGCGCCCGTGTGCCCGAGGACAACGCCTGTGAAACATTGCCCTGCTGCATCGCCTCGGAAGCTTGCTGTAGTTCGTTGCGCGTTTGCTCGAGTTGTTCCCGCGACTCCGCCATTTGCGATTGGTTCTCCGGCCGCTCCATGCGCTGTTGCAACTCGTCCACATCCGCAAGCATCTGCTGCTGCTCTTCTTGAAGCCGCTTGAGCCGTTGGCGCAATTCCTCGCGCTCGGCTTCGGTGCGCGCTTCCTGCAACGCTGCCTGCAATTCCTTGAGCCGCTCGTTCACGTCCTGCTGACGCTGGGCCAGTTCTTTCAAACGATTGAACGCCTGCAACTGCTCGCGCTGCTGGGGATTTTGCGGCGGCGCGGCCTGACGCTCGGTCTCGTACCGATTTTGCGACTGCCGCAAATTGAGTTGATCCAGTTGCCGTTGCGCCCGCTGACCGCGACTGCTCTGGCCCTGCTGTCCCGGTTGCCCTTGCGACACTTGAGTTTCGCGTGCTGCCATTCGCAGCAATGCCTGATACGCCGACTGCTCGGAGGCCAACGCTGGCGGCAAGGCTTTCGGCGAATTGTCGTCCGCCGCGTCGGTGAGGTGTTCGACGGCTTTCACCATCTCCTTCTCCACCGTTTCGAGGAAACCCTTCGCGCGCGGATCTTCAACCTCCTCCATGCGGCTGCGCACCTGCTCCAGCGCCTTCTCCTGCGACTCCTTCACCGTCTCCGCGTCCTTCTTGAAGTTCGTGGTCGGAGTCTTGCCTGTCTCACGTCGTTGGATATTCCACGTCGCAGTGATGATTTGCTTCTGCAACTCGGCCAATCGCTCGGCTTGGTTCTGACCTTGCTGTCCCTGCTGCTGTTGCTGCTGTTGATTCGGGTCTTGTTGCTGACCTTCCCGGAAGATTTCCTCGAATGGTCGTACCTCGGCGAAAAACATGTCGCTTGTCGTGCGACGCGGATTGCCATCCGGCCCGACGTCTTCGGCCCAAAGGTAATAGCTCAACAACTGGTCGGGTTGCGCGCCGAGAGTTTCGAGCGGCACGAGATGGTCGAACGCGCGTTTCTCATGCGGCCCGGCAGCATTACCCAGTTCAACGAATTTCGCCTCCTGCCCGGCAAGATTGTAGGCGAATCCGTAACCCTTGAGTCCGAAGTCGTCCGAAGCCTCAGCCTTGAATGCCATTTCTTCCAAGGCAGAAACGCGCTGATCGCCTTTCGGGAAAGCGAACTTGAGTTCCGGCGCGCGATTGGTCAACGCGTCGAGCACGAAGAGGGGCGGGACTTTGTTTGTGCGGCCCGCGTCGTCCACGAGAATGAGTTCGTAGCGCCCGCTCTTTTCGAGTTTGAAATTGGAAACGTAAACATTTGGGCGATTCGTGTCCGCGAGCACCGCAATTTGTGGGCCCGTCTTGGGCACGAGCGTGGCGGATTTGACCGGTTTATTCAGATGGAATGTGTAATCGAGCGCGCTGCCCTCGACGGCGCTGACGCGGCGGGTGTCCTCAATCGTCTTCTCGGGCAAACTCGTGTATTCGGGGAAGGTGACTTTCGCATCAGCCTTTTCGAGCCGGGGAAACTCAAATGTTGAGACTTTGAAATCGCGCGTGCTCTCACCGCCGTATTCGACACGATAGGTGAGCTCGCTCTTGATGTCGGGAACGCTCGTGCCGAACACGGGGTCGTCGAGATTCTTCGTGAGCGGAATGCGACGCTCGGGTTCGTTCGCGGGCCGCACGACCAGCACGGCTTCCGCCGGAACTTCACCCTCGAACTTCGCGAGCACGACGAGGCTGCCGCCTTTTTCAATACTCGCGTCGCCGGGCGTTACGTTCACAGAACGGCCCATCATGGTGAGAATCGCCACGCGTGGAGGTGCAGCTTGATACAACGTAAGGAATACAACTGCGAGCAATGCCAGTGCGGCGACGTTACCGAGTTGGGTGAGTCGAAGTTGCTTGGCCGCGCGTTTGCGCCACAAGCTGCGCCGGTCTTCAGCCAGCGCCTCACGAATGACGCGGTCCTGGAGATAGTTCAGTTCGTGCGTGGTCGCATCGGGCTTCTGTTCTACGGCGGTCAGCAGCACCGCGTGGAGCTTTGGGTTTTCCGCCTCGACGTTGCGCGCGATGATCTCAAAATCCAGCGGCGTGCGCTTGCTCCGACGCCAGACAACGAACGTCCACACCAGCGTCGCGACAAACAGCAACAGGAAGAGCCATGGAGAAATCCAACCCGTCGAGCGATGAACCGAAATGAAGAACAGCCCTACGCCCGCCGCCACCAACCAGCCCAACGCCAAGGTGCGCAGCAAGCGCCCTCGCCGCTCATCGCGCGCGACCGGCTCAAGATGAATTTGCAGGAGGCGATCAATCATGCGGTTGCCTCAACGGGTGCGGCGGTCCGGCGGGTGATCCAGCCGGCCAGCCAGGTTTCGACCAATAATACTGCCAGCGCGGCTACAATCAACCAGCGCCATAGCTTTTGTCGAGCCTCCAACTCGGCGTTGTGCAGCGTCTCCTGCTTGGCGGCGGCCAGGGCCGGAGTGGCTGCGACGGATTTCATCGGCAGGCCGAGACGTTCAAGGTCATCCACGGGCATCGGCGCGGTCCTGCTTTCGGCAGCGTCGAGATTCACAGCGAACATTACAGGTGCCGGGGTGGTTTGAACTTCGTAGATGCCAGGTTGTTCGGTCTGGGCAAAGCGTGTTTCGCCGGACGCAAGCGGAACCTGGGAGCCATCTGGTTTGCGAACTGACAAAATAGTAGTGCCGTTCTTGGCGGCCAACGTGGACAGGTCAACAGTGTCGCCGATGCGGAATTGCGCGAGTGGCGCGCTGATGCCACCGGATTGATCGAGCAGCGAGTAAAGCAATGGCACGAATTTGGACGAGAGCGCCAACTGGCTGTCCGCCGGTCGCCACGAGAATGTGAAAACGAAAACGCGTCCGCGTCCGACAGGAACTTCAAGGATGGCCGGATCGTTATCATCGTAACTGGCAATGACGCGAGCGCCGGGCAGTTTGTCGGTCGCCAGCTTGCGATGTTTCCAGAAGCGAATTTTGGTGAAGTCGCCAAAACGCGGGTCGGAGAATGGCGCGAACAGAGGATGAGTGAAATCCATCTGACCAAACATGGCGTAGTTGGCGACTGTGGCTTCGGTGGCCGTAACATCGGCCGCACCGGCTAGTTGGCCGAGAGTTTTGGCTGTTTGGGCGTCATTCATCACGAGCAGGGCGGTGCCGCCGTTGGTGAGGTATTGCCGAACCTCGCTGCTGCGTTCTTCGGGCAAAGTGCTGGAGATGATTGCGAGGCGATTGGTGGAAAGTGAACCGGTCGTGCTCAGACGAACAGCCTGTCGCCGAGTGTCTTGAAAGGCGCGTTTAAGGTAATAGAGCAATTGGGAGGAATCAGTTTCCACGTCGTTGCCGAGATACAGCACATTTACCTCTTCGGCTTTCGGTTGAACGACGTAAGCCGTGTTGTCGAAATCTTCCTCATCGCCGGTCAGACTGATTCGCTCGGCCACCGCGTTGGTCGGAAGTTTCGGCGCGGGCACGATACGGCTTTGGCCGGGCGGGACGTAGGCGTCGAGCGAATCACCACCCGCAACTCCCGCCCAGCGAATCTGGAATTGCTCCCGCTTGGCGTCGGCAGAATTATTGACGCGGATTCGCACAGGGGAATCAGCAGCATGGCGGGCGGAGTCTTCAGCGTCCATCACCCATTGTAGACCGGCGTTGGTAGGGCGTTTGGCTTTCACTCGCTCAACGACGACTTCGAGCCCGCGCGGCCATTCGTGGCCTTGCAACCCGTCGAGCCGGCTGCCTTCCTGCATATCGGTGATGAGCACGATGCGCCGCGAGCCGGTGTGTTGTTCGCGTTTCTCGGCGTCCTCAATTGCTTCGGCAGCAGCAATGAGCGCATTGCCAAGATGCGTCGAGTGCCAGGTTGGCTTGCTTTCCGCGAGTCGTTGGGCGGAGATGGCGGAGCGTTCGGAAAGATTCATCGCGACCCATTGCTCAAAACTGACCACGCTGCGGACTTGATCGTCGAATGTCAGAATCGCGACCTGATCCGCGGGAGTAGTCTTCTTCAACACAGCTTCGGCTTTCTCCAAAGCATCGGCCCAGAGACCTTCGCGTTTCATGCTGGCGCTGGTGTCCACGAGAATTACAACCTGCGCTCCGGCGGTGTTCGTAGGCGTTGCGGCCATTGGCTTTTGCAGAAATGGTCGGGCGAATCCCAAAGCGAGGATGCAGATGGCGAGGCAGCGGAGCAGCAGGAGGAAAATATGTTCGAGCCGGTTGCGTCGCGTCATGCGCGGCGGCGTGGGTTTGAGAAACATCAGCGAACTAAACACCAGCTTCTCGCGCGAGGAACGACGGACTAGGTGAAACACCACCGGCAACGCGATGGCGAGTCCACCGAGCAGAAATAATGGCGCCAGAAAGCTCATGGTTTGACTTCAGAACCGGTGCATGAACGCAACCACTGCCAGCTTGCGTGCGGTTCGGTTTCAGGCCACCTTTGCGGCATGAAGACCGCCAGCGTCCAAGAGTTGCCACAGCAATGGCCCAAAATTCTCCGCTGGGTAGCCGATGGTGAAGAAGTGCAGGTGACCCAGCAGGACAAAGTCATTGCCAAGGTTGTCCCGCCTGGGGCAGCTTCGCAGCCTGATTTTCTGGCGCGGGCCAAAGCGGTCTGGGGCGAGCAACCCGCCGGCAAACCTCTCAGCGCGGTGGTGGCGGCGGCGCGGGGAGGCGAATCGTGATCTACCTGGACACGGGTTGTTTCGTCAAACTTTACTACCCCGAACCGGACAGTGCCAAAATCATCGCGCTCATTCAAGGCAAGCAGGTTTGCTACACGCCGCTTCACGAACTGGAAGCCGTGAATGCGCTGCAACTTAAAGTCTTCCTCAAGAGCGCCACCGCCGCTCAAGTAACCGCCGCCCGCTCGCTGATCGAAGCGGACGCGAAAGCTGGTGTGCTGATCTCGGTCAGCTCCGAGTGGAACAACATTTTCCGTGAAGCGGTGAAACTGGCGGAACTCCATTCCGCCTCGCTGGGCTGTCGCTCGCTGGATGTCTTGCACTGCGCCACCGCAAAGGTTTTGGCGGCGAGTGAATTTGTCAGCACGGATGCCCG
>Ga0315910_10002842_pt1 | contig 15004 bp, 13 predicted proteins | sample EdamamesoilMG_FD_204470 | JGI IMG/M metagenome (GOLD analysis project Ga0315910, IMG submission 204470) | Garden soil microbial communities collected in Santa Monica, California, United States - Edamame soil | ecosystem: Environmental > Terrestrial > Soil > Garden | place: USA: California...
GCCAGCGGTGTGGATGAATCGATGTTGACGGGTGAGCCACTGCCGGTCACCAAGCGCCCTGGCGATCGGCTGATCGGCGCCACGATGAACACAACCGGCGCATTGACGATGCGATCCGAGCGTGTCAGGTCGGCCACGGTGTTGGCGCAAATCGTGCTACTCGTCGCACAGGCCCAGCGATCGCGCGCGCCCATGCAAAGGATGGCCGATGTAGTCGCGGGCTACTTCGTCATGGTGGTGGTGAGTGTGGCGTTGCTGACCTTTGTCATCTGGGGCATCTGGGGACCAGAACCACGTGGGGTGTACGCAATCCTGAATGCGGTGTCGGTTCTGATCATTGCCTGCCCCTGCGCACTGGGTCTCGCCACACCGATGTCCATCATGGTTGCCACCGGGCGCGGGGCCACTCGCGGTGTGCTGTTCCGCGATGCTGCCGCCATCGAGAAGCTGCGCGAGATCGACACGTTGATCGTCGACAAGACCGGCACGTTGACAGAGGGGCATCCGGCCTTCGATCGCGCCATCGGCACTCCGGGCATGGACTCGCGCGAGGTACTGTTTCTCGCAGCGAGCCTGGATCAGGGCAGCGAGCATCCGCTGGCCGAGGCAATAGTACGGGCGGCGCGCGAAAATGACCTTGCACCTGCGGCCGTCTCGGACTTCGTTTCAGTGACGGGCACAGGTGTGACAGGTCAGGTCAAAGGCCAAAGGCTGGCGCTCGGCAATGTCACGCTGATGGAGCAGTTGGGTGTAGACACGCAGCCTTTGGCAGTCCAGGCCGAGGAACTGCGTCGCGAGGGCGCAAGCGTGATGCATCTGGCAGCCGACGGGCGCCTGCTCGGCCTGCTGGCGGTCTCCGATCCGGTCAAGAAAAGCACGCCCGAGGCGCTCAAGGTACTGAAAGAGTCAGGGCTTCGCCTGGTCATGGCTACTGGTGACGGCCACACCACCGCGCGTGCCGTGGCGGCACGCCTTGGCATCGATGAAGTTCATGGCGAGGTCAAGCCTGCGGACAAACTGTGGCTGGTCGAGGAATTGCAGAAGGCCGGCCGGGTGGTGGCAATGGCCGGCGATGGGATCAACGATGCTCCTGCCCTGGCCCGGGCGGACATCGGCATCGCCATGGGCACGGGCACGGACGTCGCCATGAACAGCGCCCAGGTAACACTGGTCAAAGGGGATCTGCGCGGCATAGCCGAGGCACGCCAGCTGTCGGTGGCCACCGTGCGGAACATGAAGCAGAATCTGCTGTTCGCTTTCTTCTACAACGTGCTGGGTATCCCGATCGCTGCAGGCCTGCTGTATCCGGTCACAGGCTGGCTGTTGTCGCCGTTGGTCGCTGCACTCGCGATGAGCCTGAGTTCGGCTTCGGTGATCGCCAACGCCCTGCGGCTGCGAGTGGCAAAATAGGAGGCGACAGTGAACAACGCCGGGTTCAAGACCCGTATGGGAGAGGTGCAGGCCGATTTCCTCGGCGCGGCCGGGACGGTCACGGGTTCGAAGACCCTGCTCAGCCATGCCGATGGGCAGCTGCTGGTGGACTGTGGCTTGTTCCAGGGCTTCAAGAACCTGCGCCTGTTGAATTGGGAGCCGTCGCCATTCGATGTGCGCAAGCTCCGTTCCATCGTGCTGACGCATGCGCACCTGGACCACTCCGGTGCGCTGCCCCTCCTGGTAAGGCAGGGCTTCCACGGCAAGGTGTTTGCCACGCCGGCAACCATCGAGGTATGCCGCATCCTGCTGCCGGACAGCGGCCGGCTGCAGGAGGAAGACGCCGAATACCTGGGCCGTCATCGCAAGTCGCGGCATGCGCGCCCGCAGCCTCTGTACACCGAGCAGGACGCCGAGCGCGCGCTGGAGCTTCTTGAACCGCTGGACCTCGGCAATCAGCTGGAAGTGCCGGGCGGATTCCGCCTGTGTCTGCAGCAGGCGGGGCACATTCTGGGCGCGGCTTCGGTCGAGGTGGAGGTCGGGGGCGTGCGGGTGCTGCTCTCGGGAGATCTTGGGAGGCCGGATGATCGCCTCATGCCACCGGCAGCCCCCATCGGCCGTGCCCACCATATCGTGATCGAGTCGACCTACGGGGACAGGCTCCATGGCCCGGAAGACCCGGAGGCGGTGTTGGGTGAAGTCATCCGCCGCACTGTGGCGCGCGCAGGCATCGTCGTGGTGCCAGCGTTTGCCGTTGGTCGAGCGCAGTCATTGCTGCATGCCATCCACCGACTCAAGGCGGCGGGGCGTATTCCCGACGTCCCTGTCTACCTCAACAGTCCCATGGCCATCGACATGACGGAGCTGTATCACCGGTATCGCAAGCTGCATCGGCTCTCCCTCGAGGAATGCGAGGGGATGTGTCACATCGCAGAAATGGTGCGCACGGTAGAGCAATCCAAGGCTTTGAACATGCAGCGTGATCCGGCGATCATCATCGCTGGGAGCGGCATGGCCACCGGCGGCCGCGTACTGCACCATTTGAAGGGGCTGGCGCCAGATTCGCGCAACAGCATCGTGTTCGCCGGCTTCCAGGCTGGCGGCACGCGTGGCGCGCGCATGCTGGCCGGCGAGGCGGGTATTCGCATCCATGGAGAGGATGTGCCGGTACGCGCTGAGGTCGTCTCATTGCCGGGTATGTCGGCGCATGCGGATGCCAGCCAGCTCCTCGACTGGCTGCGCACCGCCGAGGTTCCACCGCGTGCCGTGTACCTGAATCATGGCGAGCCTGCTCCGGCCGATGCGCTGCGTCAGCGCATTGAGCGGGAACTCGGGTGGAAGGCCATCGTGCCGCGCCTGGGCCAGCGTCTGGCACTCACCGCATGAGGGCAGGAACGCTGAAGCTCCGTCGGCTCGGCATCGACACGCTCCAGGAGCATGTGGTGTACATGCGTCGCGACTGTCACGTGTGCCGCGCCGAGGGCTTCGATTCGCTGGCACGCGTGGAAGTGGAATGCAACGGGCGCCATCTCATCGCGACGCTGAATGTGGTGGACGGCCCACTGCTTGGACCCGACGAAGCCGGGCTGTCGCTGCACGCTGCCCAGGCGTTGCAGGGGAAAGATGGCGATACCCTGATCGTGCGTCATGCGCCGTCGCTGGACTCGCTCAGTGCATTGCGGTCGAAGATCTATGGACACCGGCTCGGGCGCGATGACCTGGGTGCCATCATTGGCGATGTGGTCCGGGGGTGCTACGCGGACATTCATATCGCCGCCTTCCTCAGTGCCTGCGCCGGCGGAAGGATGGACTTTCAGGAGACGGTGGACCTGACGCGCGTCATGGTGGACGTCGGCGAGGTTCTCGACTGGGGCCGTACTCCAGTGCTGGACAAGCATTGCGTCGGTGGTCTGCCGGGAAATCGCACCTCACCAATCGTCGTGGCCATCGTCGCGGCAGCCGGGGAAGTGATTCCGAAGACCTCCTCGCGCGCCATCACCTCGCCGGCCGGGACGGCTGATGTCATGGAAACCATGACTCGCGTGGATCTGGACGTGGCAGCGATGCGCCGGGTTGTCGACAGGGAAGGGGCTTGCCTGGCCTGGGGCGGAGCTCTGGCTTTGAGCCCGGCCGATGATGCGCTGATTCGTGTGGAGCGTCCGCTGGACCTGGACAGTGACGCGCAGCTGGTGGCGTCGGTGCTGTCGAAGAAGATTGCTGCGGGTGCTACCCATGCCTTGATCGATATTCCAGTAGGACCCAGCGCCAAGGTCAGGAGCGAGGCCGATGCGCAGAACCTGCAGCAATTGCTGGAGCGTGTAGCCGCGGCTTGCGGTCTCGCCTTGCGGGTGATGCGTACCGACGGTACCCAGCCTGTAGGTCGCGGCATCGGGCCCTCACTGGAGGCGCGCGACGTCCTGGCGGTACTCCGCAACGAGGCGGCCGCGCCGGCGGACCTGAAGGCACGATCCGTGCAGTTGGCCGGAGAGCTGCTGGAGTTCGGCGGTGGCAGACAATCTGGCGCCGGTCGCGGGCTTGCGCTTCAACTGCTGGAGGACGGAACGGCGTGGCGCAAGTTCCAGGCGATATGCGAGGCGCAGGGCGGACTTCGGATGCCAGGAATTGCCAGTCTGCGCCGCGATGTGGCCGCATCCCGGTCCGGGTATGTCGCCGCCATCGACAGTCGCCGGTTGGCCCGCACAGCAAAGCTTGCTGGCGCCCCCTCGGCGCCGACCGCCGGCATCGAGTTGCACGTAAGACTGGGCGAGCGTATTGCGCGTGGTCAGGCGCTGTTCACGATGTACGCCGAGGCACCGGGCGAGCTCTCTTATGCCCTGCAATACGCCGACACGCACCCGGCGATCTATCTCACCGATGAGATGACGGCATGAAGCCACTGCTGCTTGCGATGCCAGGCAACGAACGCATGGCCGACGCACTGGCCGCCGCGCTGACGGCGGATCGCTGTCCGGTCACCGTCCGGCACTTTCCGGATGGAGAATCCTACGTACGCATTGCCGGCGACGTTGCGGGACGCGAGACGATCATCCTTTGCACCCTGGACAGGCCCGACCAGAAACTCGTGGCGCTGTGCCTTCTCGCTGGTGCGGCCAGGGAGAACGGGTCGAGTCGGGTGGGTCTGGTGGCGCCTTATCTCGCCTACATGAGGCAGGACCGGCGTTTCAATGACGGCGAGGCTACGAGCGCCAGGCACGTCGCGAGGTGGCTCGGTGCCCAGTTCGACTGGCTGGTCACCGTGGATCCGCACCTGCACCGGATCAGGACCCTGGCCGAGCTGTACGGCATCCCTAGCCAAGTGGCGCCCGCGGCCGGCGCCATTGCGGAGTGGATATGCAGCAACGTCCGCCAGCCGCTGCTGGTGGGGCCTGACGAGGAGAGCGCGCAATGGGTGGCTGACGTCGCCGGTCGCGTCGGCGCGCCCCATGTGGTGTTGACCAAGACGCGCCGCGGAGACCGCGACGTGTCCGTATCGGTGCCGCAGCTCGAGCGCTGGAAAGGCCATACGCCGGTGCTGGTGGACGACATCGTTTCCACCGCGCGGACCATGGTCGAGACCGTCCGCGGCGTTCGGGAGTGCGGAATGGCAGATCCCGTGTGCATAGCCGTGCATGCCATCTTCGCAGCAGGCGCGCTGGGGGAATTGCAAGACGCCGGCGCAGCACGGGTCGTCAGTGCCGATACCGTGGTCCACCCGACCAATTCCATTTCTCTTGCCGGACCTCTTGCCATCGCGATCCGCGAGATGCTCGAAGCAGGTTCCGGCCGGTAAGGAAGACTGCCGCAAGGTGGTGCTGACGCCCCAAGGCGCCAGCACCCGCGTGGTCAGACTATCGTCACGCCCGCGCCGCTGAACGGAAGCTGCCGGTAGGTCTTGCCGGTCAGCACAGTCAGCGCATTGGCCACCGCAGGCCCGATGGGCGGCGTGCCGGGTTCGCCCACGCCGGTCGGCTTGTTGGTCGATGGCAGGATGTGCACCTCGATCTTCGGCACCTGGTTCATGCGCAGCACGGTGTAGTCGTGGAAGTTCGACTGCTTGACGCGGCCCTCCTCCAGCGTGATGGCGCCCGTGGCCGCGGCCGACAGGCCGTAGATGATGGAGGATTCCATCTGCATCTCGATGATGTTCGGGTTCACGGCGGTGCCGCAGTCGACCACGCAGACCACGCGATCGACGTGGAACCCGGCGTCACGCTTCGAAACCTCCACCACCTCGGCCACCACCGTGCCGAAGGATTCATGGATGGCGATACCCCGGGCAGTGCCCGCCGGCAGCGCCGTGCCCCAGCCGGATTTCTCCGCGGCTGCGTTGAGAACGGCCAGGTGCCGCGGATGGTTGGCCAGCAGGGTGCGGCGCAGTTCCACCGGGTCCTGCTTCGTGCTGCGTGCGATCTCGTCGAGGAAGCACTCGATGGCGTAAGCCGTGTGCGTCGAGCCCACCGAACGCCACCACTGGATGGGGACTCCGAGCTTGGTGGTGTGCAGTTCCACCTGCAGGTTGGGAATGTCGTAGGGCAGGTTGGCCGCCCCCTCGACGGAAGTGAAGTCCACCGGTGCGCCATTGTCGAGCGGTGAGCCGGCGAGGATGGACTGACCCACGATGCGCTGCTGCCAGCTGGTGATCCTGCCCGTCTTGTCGAGGCCGGCCTTGAAGTCGTGCAGGTACACGGGACGGTAGAACCCGGCGCGCATGTCATCCTCGCGCGTCCACACCAGCTTCACCGGCTTGCCGTTCGCGCCGGCCTGCGCCACCGCCACGGTGTCGAGCAGGTAGTCGGCGAAGGAGTTGCCGCGCCGGCCGAAGCTGCCACCGGCGTACAGCATGTTGATCCGGATCTTGTCCGGCGTGGTGTTCAGGAACTTGGCGATCGTGCCCTGGTCGGGCGTGTGCATCTGCTCGCCGTTCCAGATCTCGCAGCCACCGTCCTTGAGCTGCACCACGCAGTTCATCGGCTCCATCGCGGCATGCGCCAGGAAGGGGAACTCGTAGCTCGCTTCGACACGTCGGGACGCGGCCGCGAGACCCTTCGCGGCATCACCCTGCTTCTTCGCCTCGAGGCCGGGCTTCTGCGCCAGCGTCTTGTACTGGGCGATGATGTCCTTCGAGCTCATCTTGAAGGCATCGCCTTCATCCCATTCCACCTTGACTGCATCGCGGGCCTTTTTCGCGCTCCAGGTGTCCTTCGCCAGCACGGCCACGCCTTCGCGCAGCGGTGTCTTGAACTGGACCACATCCACCACGCCGGGCATGGCCTTGGCGGCGGTGGCATCAAAGCTCTTCACCTTGCCGCCGAAGCGCGGCGGGTAGGCGATCATGGTCACGAGCATGTCGGGCAGCTTCACATCCTGGGTGAACTGCGCGGTGCCCGTGGACTTGGCATGCGCATCCACGCGATGCGCCGGCTTGCCGATCAGCGTGAAGTCCTTCGGATCCTTCAGCTTCACCTCGGCCGGCGCCGTCTGCTTCGAAGCAGCGGCCACCAGATCGCCGAAGCCCGCGGACTTGTTCTTGCCGGCATGGCTCACCACGCCGGACTTCACCGTGATTTCACCCGGCTGCACCTTCCATTCCTGCGCCGCGGCGGCCACCAGCATGGCCCGCGCCGTGGCGCCGGCCTTGCGCATGGGTTCCCAGAACGCGGCTACCGTGGTGCTGCCACCGGTGCCCTGCAGCGCGCCGCCGAAGGCCGGATTGCCGAACAGCTTTACGTCCGCCGGCGCGGCTTCGATCACGATGGAGTTCCAGTCGGCGTCCAGCTCTTCGGCGACCAGCGTGGCGAGACCGGTGTAGGCGCCCTGGCCCAGTTCGGTATTCGGCGAAACCACGGTGACCTTGCCGTCGGCACCGATGCGCAGGTACTGACCGGATGCCAGAGGCGCAGCGTCAGCTGCCTTTTCGCCCTTCGCGCAGGCATTGAGTAGCGCACCCGAGCCCAGCACAGTCAGCGTAAGGCTGGCGCCCTTCAGCACGTCGCGGCGATTCAGTTCGGGCAGCATGGCGGCATTGACGACCGTGAAGCCCTGGGAGGAGAAGCGGTTCTTCATGTTGGATTCCTCGTTGCCGCGGTTCAGGACAGCGTGCCGGCGGCGCGGTGGATGGCGGCGCGGATGCGCACATAGGTGCCGCAGCGGCAGATATTGCCGGTCATGGCGGCATCGATGTCGGCATCGGTGGGCTTCGGGTTCTGGGCGAGCAGCGCCGAGGCGCTCATGATCTGTCCCGACTGGCAGTAGCCGCACTGCGGAACGCTCTCGGCGATCCATGCGTCCTGGATGGCCTTGCCGGCAGGCGTGGCGGCCACGCTCTCGATGGTGGTGATCTTCTTGCCGGCCACCGCAGATACCGGCAGAACGCAGCTGCGGGTGGCCTGTCCATCCAGATGCACGGTGCACGCGCCGCACTGGGCCATGCCACAGCCGAACTTGGTGCCGGTCATGGCGAGGCTGTCCCGCAGTACCCACAGCAGCGGAGTGTCGTCTGCGGCATCGGTGGTGACCTGTTTGCCGTTGATGTCCAGGGTGATCATTCGTGAGCTCCGAGTAAGGGGACCGGGGAAGTGGCCATTATCCTACAATCACGACCATGACTGACTCATCCGTACACGCCGCGGGCGAGGATCTTCTCGCTGTGGCGCTGGCCTGGCGCGATGCCGGGCAGCGCGCCGCGGTGGCGACTGTGGTGTCCACCTGGGGATCCGCGCCTCGCCCCGCGGGCAGCCAGCTCGTGTGCAACGAGAACGGAACATTCGCCGGATCGGTTTCCGGTGGCTGTGTGGAAGTCGATGTGATTCGCGCGGCCGCCGAAGTGATGCGAACCGGTGCGTCATGTCTGCTCGAATATGGCGTGACGGACGAGCTGGCCTTCAGCGTGGGCCTGGCCTGCGGCGGAAAGATCCGCGTGTACGTCGAGGCACTGGAGTAGATGCGTCGGGGAATGGCCGAAGCTTTGCAGGTGGCGCGCCATGCCGGCCGCCCGGTGGTTCTGTTCACGCCGCTCGACGGCAGCGCGCAGCGACTGCTGGACAACGAGGGCCTGCAACTGCTTGCGCTCACCGATCCGGCCCTGGCCGCGGCAGGTCATGAAGCGCTGCGCGGCGATCGTGCCGCCACGCTGGCATGGCAGGGCACGGAGATGTTGGTGACGCCGCACAATCCGCCATTGCGGCTGTGCGTGGTGGGCGCCGTGCACATCAGCGAAGCGCTGTGCGCCATGGCCTTGCAGTGTGGCTACCAGGTGTTCGTCATCGATCCGCGCACTGCCTTTCTCCGGCCCGAGCGCTTTCCGGATGTGCAGCTGATCGGCGAGTGGCCGCAGGCCGCATTCGCGAAGCTGGAGCCGGATGCCCGCACCGCCGTGGTGCTGCTGACCCATGATCCGAAGATCGATGATCCGGCGCTGCTGGCCGTGCTGCCGACTGCCGCTTTCTATATCGGCGCGCTGGGCTCGACGCGAACGCATGCGAAGCGTCTGGACCGCCTGGCTGCCGCCGGAGTGGATGGCGACGCCCGGGCGCGCATCCATGGCCCCGCCGGGCTGTCGATTCATGCGCGCACGCCGGCGGAGATCGCCGTTTCCGTGCTGGCGCAGATGACCCAGGTGCTGAGGGGCGAGGGCAGGTGAAGTTCGGCCCCGTCGCCACGGCCGATGCGGCCGGCTGCGTGCTGGCTCACAGCCAGAGATTGCCGGATGGCACGCTGAAAAAGGGCGTGGTGCTCGGTGCCGAGGAGCTGCGGCGGCTTCAGGCCGCCGGCATCGAGCGCATCACCGCTGCCCGCCTGGAAAGCGATGATGTAGCGGAGGACGCCGCTGCCGCAGATGTGGCGCGCGCGCTGGCCGGGGCGGACGCCGAAATCGGCAAGGCCAGCACCGGTCGTGTGAACGTCTACGCGCGTCACGCGGGCCTGATGGTCCTGGATGCGGCGCGCGTGCATGCGGCAAACGCCGTGCACGAAGGGCTCACCATCGCGACACTGCATACCGAATCGCCGGTGTCCACTGGCCAGATGCTGGCCACCGTCAAGATCATCCCGTATTCGGTGCCACGTTCCGCGCTCGCGCAGGTACTGCAATGCCTGCGTGGAACGGCCGAGGCCGCATCCGGTCGACGCGCGCTCCGGGTGGCGGCCTGGCGTCGCGTACCCGTGGGGCTGGTCATGACGCGCCTGTCCGACACTGCCGACAATGTGCTCACCAAGATGCGCGAGGCCGTGGTGTCGCGGCTGGAACCGCTCGACGCCACATTGACTGTCGAGGACATCGTGCTGCACGAGCCGCAGGTGCTGGCGGAGGCGCTGCAGCGCATGGTCCGTCGCCAGGAATCCCCGAAGCTGCTGCTGGTGTCCGGTATTGCGGCCACCGTCGACCGGCGCGATGTGGTGCCCGCGGCGATCGTGGCGGCCGGAGGACATGTGCGCCATGCCGGGATGCCTGTGGATCCTGGCAACCTGCTGGTGCTGGCGGAGCTGGGTGAGGCGGAGGGCGGCGTGCCGGTGGTGGGCATTCCCACCTGCGCGCGCTCGCCGAAGCTCAATGGCTTCGATTTCGTTCTGCGGCGACTTGCGGCAGGGGAGAAGGTAGCGTCAGCGGATATCATGGCCATGGGAGTCGGCGGACTGCTGACCGAAATAGAATCCCGGCCCATGCCGCGCGATCCGCGCCGGCGGGGCTGAAGACAATGACAAGCGGGGGACCTATGCGCGAGTTTGACGAGAAGAGCATCACTGCGGCCGTAGTGGCGCGCCTGGACCAGTGCAAGGACGCGCGTTTCAAGCAGGTGATGACCTCGCTCATCACGCATCTGCACGACTTCGTGCGCGACGTGAAACTCACCGAAGCCGAGTGGATCGGCGCCATCCAGTTCCTCACGGACACGGGCAAGACCGTCACCGACAAGCGGCAGGAGTTCATCCTGCTCTCCGACACGCTGGGCGTGTCGATCCTGGTGATCACGCTGAACCATCCCGCCTCCGGCGGCACCACCGACTCCACCGTGCTCGGTCCCTACTACTGGGAGGGCGCGCCGGACATGCCGCAGGGCGCGAACCTGGCGGTGGGGGTGAAGGGCGAGCCCACGTACTACTCGGGCCGTGTGCTGGATGACGCCGGCAAGCCGATTGCCGGCGCGGTGCTCGACATCTGGTCGGGCGATGGCGAAGGCACCTACGACATGCAGATGGAAGGCGATGTGGGCATGAAGGCCCGCGGCCGGATTCGTACCGATGCCGAGGGCAGGTACCGCTTCCGCTCGATCAAGCCGGAGTACTACCCGGTGCCCACCGATGGACCCGTCGGCCGGATGCTCGACAAGATGGGCCGCCATCCCATGCGCCCGGGCCACATCCACATGATCGTGTCGGCGCCGGGCCACCACGCCATCACCACACACCTGTTCGCGGCCGGCAGTCCGTATATCGACTCGGATGCCGTGTTCGGCGTGAAGGAATCGCTGGTGACGGCCTTCCAGAAGCACCCGGCAGGCGCCGCGCCGGACGGCACGGCCATCGAGGTGCCGTACTACACCGTCAACTACGATTTCAGGCTGCGCCGCGGCTGAGAATGGCGCTCCCTACCGGATTCGAACCGGTGTACTAGCCTTGAGAGGGCTATGTCCTGGGCCTCTAGACGAAGGGAGCGGCGGGCAGCAGTGGCTGCTGGAAGGTCACCCACCGCCTGGGGGCTGCGGGGCGCGGTATTATAGGCGCCCTTGGAACCTGCTCAAGTCCCGCTAGAAGAACTGTCCGGAACCCCCTTGAACCCTGACTCCGACGCCGCCCCTTTGCCGGCTGGCTCGCCGCGCATCATTCCGCGCGCCGAACACACCATATCGCGGCAGAACATCTCGCCCAATGCCCTGCGCGTGCTCTACCGGCTGCGCGAGGGGGGCTATCAGGCCTTCCTGGTGGGCGGCTGCCTGCGCGACCTGCTGCTTGGGGTTGAGCCCAAGGACTTCGACGTGGCCACCAGCGCACGTCCGGAGGAGGTCAAGCGCCTGTTCCGCAACTGCCGCCTGATCGGCCGCCGCTTCCGCCTGGCGCATGTGTTCTTCGGCCACGAGATCATCGAGGTGGCCACCTTCCGTGCCGCCAGCGCGCCTTCGCAGGGCGAGGAGACCGAGGACGATCCGGACATCCTCCCCGAGGTGGGCGCCAGCGAGGACAACCCCGAGGCCGAGGCCGAGTCTGACCAGGAACGCGAGCGCGATGCCGAGCTCCCGGTGGACCGCGTGCTGGACGAGGGCGGACGCATCCTGCGTGACAACAGCTACGGCAGCATCGATGAGGATGTGTGGCGGCGCGATTTCACCTGCAATGCGCTGTACTACAACATCGAGGACTTCTCGCTGTGGGATTACGTCGGCGCCGCGGAGGATGTGAAGGCGCGGCGTCTGCGCCTGATCGGCGACGCGCGGCAGCGCTACCGCGAAGATCCGGTGCGCATGCTGCGGGCGGCGCGCTTCGAAGCCAAGCTTGATTTCACGCTCGACCAGGCTACCGAAGAGGGCATCGGCGAACTGCGCGAACTGCTGCGCGAAGTGCCGGCGGCGCGCCTGTTCGACGAAACGCTGAAGCTCTTCCTCACCGGCCATGGCGTGAAGTCTCTGGAAGTGCTGCGGCGCCGCGGGCTTCTCGATGTGCTGTATCCCGGTGTGGCGCGCTACCTGGCCCAGCATCCCGGCAGCCTGGTGGAGCAGCTGCTCATCGCGGGTCTCGCCAATACCGACGAGCGCGTGCTTGCCGGCAAGTCGGTGACGCCCACTTTCCTGTTCACGCTGCTGCTGTACGGACCCATCGCCGCGTACATCGAGAAGCAGCCGCCCGACAGGTGGAGCGACGTGGGCACCATCCTCGATGGCTGCGATCATGCGCTGCGCGAAACCGTGCAGCGGGTGACCGTGCCCAAGCGATTTGCGTTGGGCGTGCGCGACATGTTCGCCCTGCAGCCGCAACTCGAGCATCCGCGCAGCCGGCGCGTGCTGCGGCTGATCGAGCAGCCCCGCTTCCGCGCCGCCTATGATCTGCTGCTGCTGCGGGCACAGGTGGGCATGGCGCCGCGCGATGTCACCGACTGGTGGACGGCATTGCAGAATTCTCCGCCGCAACAGCGCATGGACATGGCCCTGGCGCTCGAAGCCGCGCGTGGCCAGCGCGGGCGCGGCTCCCAGGCCGGTGAGGGCCAGGGCGGCGCGGGCGAGGGCGGCGAGGGTGGTGGCCCCAGACGCCGCCGCCGCCGCCGGCGCGGTCCCCGATCCGAATGAGTCGCTGGTATCCGGCCTACATCGGGATCGGCAGCAATCTGGGAGATTCCGTCGCCCGCGTGGGGGCCGCTTTCGCTTCCATCGATGGCATTCGCGATACTCGCCTCGTGGCCCGCTCGCGCCTGTATCGAACCAGGCCCTTCGGGCCGGTGCAGCAGGGTGATTTCGTCAATGCAGTCGCGGGAGTGCTGACGCAGCTCCCGGCCACCGCGCTGCTCGAAGCAATGCGTGCGATCGAAACCGCGGCCGGACGCGTGCGCGCCGAGCGTTGGGGTCCGCGCAGCCTGGACCTGGACCTGCTGGTGTATGCCGAGCAGCGCATCGCGGTGGAGGGGCTCACCGTCCCGCATCCTGGCATCGCCGAGCGCGGCTTCGTGCTGGCGCCGATGCATGACATCGCGCCAACACTGATGGTGCCCGGCGCGGGTCGGGTGCAGGACCTGCTGCGGCAGTTGCCCGACGACGGAATCGCGGAAGTGATCACGGCATGACGGGGATCACGCATCGCTACATCGTCGTGGAAGGGGCCATCGGTGTGGGCAAGACAAGCCTTGCGCGCAAGCTGGCCTCGACGCTGGGCGCGCAGCTCGTGCTCGAGCAGGCCGACGAGAATCCCTTCCTCGAGCGCTTCTACCGCAATCCGCGCGTGGGCGCGCTGCCGGCCCAGCTGTACTTCCTGTTCCAGCGTGCCCAACAGCAGTCGCAGCTGAAACAGCAGGACCTGTTCGGCAGCGTCAGGGTGGCTGATTACCTGCTGGCCAAGGACGACCTGTTCGCTCGCATGACCCTGGACGAGGAGGAGTACGGCCTGTATCGCCAGGTGTACGACCGGCTGGCCATCGATCCGCCGCAGCCGGACCTGGTCGTGTACCTGCAGGCGCCGGTGGATGTGCTGCTGGAGCGCATCGCGCGCCGCGGCATCGCCCATGAAAGCCTGATCGACCGTACGTACCTTACGCGGCTGAACGAGGCCTATGCCCGCTTCTTCCACGCCTACGGCGACAGCCCGCTGCTGATCGTGAACGCCGCCAAGTTCGATCCCATCAGCAACGAATCGGATTATGACGAGCTGCTGGGGCAGATCGGCCGCACCGTGCGCGGCCGCCTCTACTACAATCCCCTGCGCCACACGGGTCTATAGGAAGGACCATGTACACCCAACTGCAGCTGCGCGGATCGAGCCGGCCCCCGGTCACGCTGACCACGCTGGATCGCATGCGGGACGAGGGCGAGCGCGTCGCCGCGCTCACCTGCTACGACGCGAGCTTCGCCGTGCTGCTCGACCAGGCCGATGTGGACGTGGTGCTGGTGGGCGATTCCCTGGGCATGGTCATCCAGGGCCACGACACCACCGTGCCTGTCACCATGGACGACATGGTCTACCACACGCGCGCCGTGGCGCGCGGACTGTACCGGCCCTTTCTCGTGGCCGATCTGCCCTTCATGAGCTATGCCTCACCCGAACAGGCGCTGGCCAATTCCGTGCGGCTGATGCAGGAAGGCGGCGCGCGCATGGTGAAGCTGGAAAGCGGCGCCGAGCAGCTGCGCATCGTGGAATTCCTGGCAGGGCATGACATCGCCGTCTGCGCGCACCTGGGGCTCAAGCCCCAGTCAGTGCACAAGACCGGCGGGTTCCGCGTGCAGGGGCGCCAGCAGGAGGCCGCCACGCGGCTGCTGCAGGAGGCGAAAGATCTGGAATCGGCCGGCGCGGACATCCTGCTGCTGGAGTGCATTCCCAACGAGCTGGGCAAGGCGGTAACCGAAGCCGTGGACGTGCCGGTGATCGGCATCGGTGCCGGTCCCGATGTGGGCGGGCAGATCCAGGTGCTGTACGACATCCTCGACATCACCAGCGGGCGGAAGCCCAAGTTCGTGCGCAACTTCATGCAGGGCGTGGATTCGCCGCTGGCGGCGATCCAGGCCTATGTCGCGGCGGTGAAGGACCGCAGCTATCCCGGTCCGGAGCACTGCTTCTCGTGACGCGCGCCGATGAGCCCGGAGCCCCGCCGATGATCACGGTCGAGCGGATCGACGCGCTGCGCGATGTGGTGCGTCTGTGGCGCAACGAAGGCGCGCGTATCGGCTTCGTGCCCACCATGGGATCACTGCACGCCGGCCACATGAGCCTGCTGTCCGCGGCGCGCTTCCGCGCCGACCGCGTCATCTCCAGCGTATTCGTCAATCCGCTGCAGTTCGGCCCCGGCGAGGACTTCGAGCGCTATCCGCGTACGCCCGATGACGACCAGCGGCTGCTGGCCGATGCCGGCTGCGACCTGCTGTTCCTGCCCGGAGTGGACGAG
>Ga0315910_10002843_pt1 | contig 15000 bp, 12 predicted proteins | sample EdamamesoilMG_FD_204470 | JGI IMG/M metagenome (GOLD analysis project Ga0315910, IMG submission 204470) | Garden soil microbial communities collected in Santa Monica, California, United States - Edamame soil | ecosystem: Environmental > Terrestrial > Soil > Garden | place: USA: California...
GCCGTCGCCCCAGATGTGGACGTCGTCCTCCTTCATCGCCGCGACCAGCATCGTGCCGGTCACCTCGCGGCCGATCGGCGTGGTGTTGAAGTAGGTGATGCCGCCGGTCGAGATGTGGAAGGCGCCGCTCTGCAGCGCGGCGATGCCCTCGGCGACGAGCTGCGCACGGCAGTCGATCAGGCGCGCCCGCTGCGCGCCGTAGAGCAGCGCGCGCTTGGGGATGTCGTCGTAGTCGGGTTCGTCCGGCTGGCCGAGGTGGGCGGTGTAGGCGTAGGGGATCGCGCCCTTGAGCTTCATCCAGTGCAGCGCGGCGCTGGTGTCCAGGCCGCCGGAGAAGGCGATGCCGACCTTCTGGCCGGAGGGCAGGTTCTGGAGGATCGTGGCCATCGTGGGAACAGGCGTGTGGCGGAGCAGGCCCGGATTGTCGTCGTTATCCGGCGTCGCGCAGCCCGTCGCCCGGCGTTTGCCGGCGCGGACTCGGATCAGGCGGAAGACAGGCTCAGGCCGCTGCGGCGGCTGCGGCGATGCACGAGTTGCACTTGCCGACGCCGGGCAGGCGCGGATCCGGCTTGCCGTCACCGGTCTTGAAGTTCGCCTGGCAGCGCCGGCAGACGTACATCTTCGAGCTGGACATCATCGGACGCACGCCCGGCTCGGCCAGCGGGCGCGCGGCGGTGTACTCCGATTGCGTCTGGCGCAGCTTGACGGCATTGGCGTCGGCGGCGGCAGAGGGGGTGGCGGTGCGGCGAGCGGTCATGTAGTGCGGTCCCTTCGGTGGGGTCCGCGCTGACTCGCTGCGGACCCGTCAAGAACCGTATTGTCCGCGCAATCGGACCTGGGCGCCCGGGGCGCCCCCCAAAACCGCGTCGCGGCACATCCCGTTACTCGACGCGCACCTCGACGCGGCGTGCCTCGGCCGAGCCGCCTGCGCTGATCTCCTCGGGCTTCTTCAACTCGATCTTGTCGGCCGGCGCGCCGGCCGCGGCGAGCGCATCGCGCACCGCGAAGGCACGCTGCTTGGCGAGCTCGGCGTTCTTCGCGGCGTCGCCGGTCGAGTCGGTGTAGCCGCTGACGATCGCCTTCTTTCCGGCCTGCGTGTCCTTGACGACCTCGGCGAGCGCGGCCGCAGCGCCACCGACGAGCTCGTGGCTGGCGGTCGCGAAGTAGAACTTCACGACGCCGTTCTCGACCTTCACGCTGGCGGCGTCGGCGGCCGCCGGCGCCGCCGCGGTGGCCGCGACCGGTGCGTGCGCGGCCTTGGCAGGTGCGGTCGCCGTTCCGGCCGGCAGCAGCGGGACGATCAGCAGCGCGACCAGGTTGATGATCTTGATCAGCGGGTTGACGGCCGGGCCGGCGGTGTCCTTGTACGGGTCGCCGACGGTGTCGCCGGTGACGGCCGCCTTGTGGGTGTCGCCGCCCTTCTTGTGCGTCGCGCCGTCGGCGCTCGTGAAGCCTTCTTCGATCAGCTTCTTGGCGTTGTCCCAGGCGCCGCCGCCGGTGCACATCGAGATCGCGACGAACAGACCCGTGACGATCGTGCCCATCAGCAGGCCGCCGAGCGCGGCCGGGCCGAGCAGCATGCCGACCAGGATCGGCACCACCACCGGCAGCAGCGACGGGATCATCATCTCTTTGATCGCCGCGGTGGTCAGCATGTCGACCGCCTTGCCGTATTCGGGCTTGGCGGTGCCTTCCATGATGCCCTTGATGTCGCGGAACTGGCGGCGCACTTCCACCACCACCGAGCCGGCGGCGCGGCCGACGGCTTCCATCGCCATCGCGCCGAAGAGATACGGGATCAGGCCGCCAATGAACAGGCCGACGATGACGCGGTGGTCGGAGAGGTCGAACCTCAGCGACATGCCGCGCGCCTCGAGCGCATGCGTGTAATCGGCGAACAGCACCAGCGCGGCGAGGCCGGCCGAGCCGATCGCGTAGCCCTTGGTCACCGCCTTGGTGGTGTTGCCGACCGCGTCGAGCGGGTCGGTGATGTCGCGCACGCTGCTCGGCAGCTCGCTCATCTCGGCGATGCCGCCGGCGTTGTCGGTGATCGGGCCGTAGGCGTCGAGCGCGACGACGATGCCGGCCATGCTCAGCATCGAGGTCGCCGCAATCGCGATGCCGAACAGGCCGGCGAGCGAATACGCGGCATAGATCGACACGCAGATCAGCAGCACCGGCCAGGCCGTGCTCTTCATGCTGACACCCAGGCCGGCGATGATGTTCGTGCCGTGGCCGGTCGTCGAGGCCTGCGCGATGTGCTTGACCGGGCTGTACTGCGTGCCGGTGTAGAACTCGGTGATCCAGACCAGCGCGGCGGTCAGCACCATGCCGACGACGCAGCTCAGCCACAGGCCCATCGCGCCGACCGACTTGCCGCCGATCTCGATCGCCTGCGGGAACATCGCCGTGGTCGCGAAGTAGAACGCGATCAGGCTCAGCACGCCCGAGACGGCCAGGCCCTTGTAGAGCGCCGGCATCACGTTGATCATGCCCGGCTTGGCCTTGACGAAGTAGCAGCCGATGATCGACGCGATGATCGACACGCCGCCGAGCAGCAGCGGGTAGGTCACGGCCGACATGGCCGACGCACCCGACACGACGATCGCGCCGAGCGCCATCGTCGCGATCAGCGTGACGACGTAGGTCTCGAACAGGTCGGCGGCCATGCCGGCGCAGTCACCGACGTTGTCGCCGACGTTGTCGGCGATCACGGCCGGGTTGCGCGGGTCGTCCTCGGGGATGCCGGCCTCGACCTTGCCGACCAGGTCGGCGCCGACGTCGGCACCCTTGGTGAAGATGCCGCCGCCCAGCCGCGCGAAGATCGAGATCAGGCTCGAGCCGAAGGCCACGCCGAGCAGCGGCTTGAGCACCGCCGACAGCGTGCCGTCGGCCGGCGCCTTGCCGCCGGCGGTGACCCACATGAAGAACAGCACGACGCCGATCAGGCCGAGGCCGACCACCAGCATGCCGGTGATCGCGCCGCCCTTGAAGGCGACGTCGAGCGCCGGGCCGATGCCGCGCGTGGCGGCCTGCGCGGTGCGCACGTTGGCGCGCACCGAGATGTTCATGCCGATGAAGCCGCAGGCGCCGGACAGCACCGCGCCGACCAGGAAGCCGGCCGCCGTCTTCCAGCCGAGGCCGGGGGCGAGCAGGATCAGCACGAAGAGCACGACGCCGACGATGGCGATCGTCTTGTACTGGCGCGCGAGGTAGGCGGCCGCGCCTTGCTGCACGGCCCCGGCGATTTCCTGCATGCGCGCGTTGCCGGCGTCCTGGGCGAGGATCCAGCTGCGCTGCACGAACCCGTAGATCACGGCGGCCACACCGCAGGCCAGCGCTACGTAGAGCGCCATGGTGGTCGTCATCGAAAGATCTCCTTCCTCGTTCCGTTGCTCTGATTGGATTGGTTTGCGCAGCGCGCACCAAGGCGGTGTGCCGCTGCGGGGCACGGGGCATGCTACGGGATGCCCGCAGGCGTGGCAACGACAGGGCCCCGGTGTTTTCCACCGTTACGCAGCCCGGGCGCCCATGTCAGAGGCGGGCAAGCTGGCTCGCTAGAATGCGGGTTTCCCCGCATCCGCCCGAGCCCCTCATGAGCCTGCACAACGTGACGCCCGGCGCCAAGGCGCCCGACGAGTTCAACGTGATCATCGAGATCCCGATGAACGCCGACCCGATCAAGTACGAGGTCGAGAAGGAGAGTGGCGCGCTGTTCGTCGATCGTTTCATGACGACGGCGATGCACTACCCCTGCAACTACGGCTACGTGCCGCAGACGCTCGGCCAGGACGGCGACCCGGTCGACGTGCTCGTGATCACGCCGTACCCGCTCACGCCGGGCGTGGTCGTGACCTGCCGGCCGATCGGCGTGCTGCAGATGGACGACGAGGCCGGCGGCGACGCCAAGCTGCTCGCGGTGCCGACCACGAAGATCCTGCCGATCTACAGTCACTGGAACAAGCCAGAGGACATCAACCAGATGCGCCTGAAGGCGATCCAGCACTTCTTCGAGCACTACAAGGACCTCGAGGAAGGCAAGTGGGTCAAGGTCAAGGGCTGGGAAGGGCCGGACGCAGCCAAGGACGAGGTCGTGCGCGGCATCGCCGCGTACCAGGCCAGCCGCAGGCTCTGACCCGGCAGGGGCACGGAACTACACTGCGCGCTTCGTCTCCACGCGCAGTGACCATGTCCTTCATCGCTCGCGGCGGCCGCCTCGCCGCCTTCGTGCTCGCGTTCGTCTGCACAAGCGCTCTGGCGCAGCGCCTGCCGGCCGGTGTCAGCAGCGTCGGCAACGTCGAGGGCATCGCCGAGTACCGCCTCGCCAACGGGCTGCAGGTGCTGCTGGTGCCGGACGACTCCAAGCCGACGACCACGGTCAACCTGACCTACCGGGTCGGCTCGCGCCACGAGAGCTACGGCGAGACCGGGATGGCGCACCTGCTCGAGCACCTGCTCTTCAAGGGCACGCCGAAGCACCCGACCGTCTGGGCCGAGTTCACCAAGCGCGGCCTCGCCGCGAACGGCACGACCTGGTTCGACCGCACCAACTACACCGCGAGTTTCTCGTCCGACGAGGGCAACCTGACCTGGTACCTCGGCTGGCTGGCCGACTCGATGGTCAACAGCTACATCGCACGCAAGGACCTCGACAGCGAGATGACGGTCGTGCGCAACGAGATGGAGATGGGCGAGAACAACGCCCAGCGCATGCTGTTCCAGCGCACGCTCGCGCTGATGTACGACTGGCACAACTACGGCAACAGCACGATCGGCGCACGTGCCGACGTCGAGAACGTCGACATCCCGCGCCTGCAGGCGTTCTACCGCACCTACTACCAGCCCGACAATGCGACGCTGATCGTCGCCGGTCGCTTCGATCCGCCCAAGGTGCTCGGGCAGATCGCCGCCGGCTTCGGCAAGATCCCCAAGCCCAGGCGCGTGCTGCCCACGCTCTACACGCTCGACCCGACGCAGGACGGCGAACGCAGCGTGACGCTGCGGCGCGTCGGCGGCGCGCCGACGATGTGGCTGGGCTATCACATGCCGCCCGGGCCGCATCCGGACCATGCCGCGACGGAGCTGCTCGGCCTGCTGCTCGGCGACGCGCCCTCGGGCCGCCTGCACAAGCGCCTGACCGAGAAGCAACTCGCCGCCGCCAGCTTCGGCTTCTCGGTCGGGCTCGCCGATCCGGGCTTCCTGATCCTCGCGGTCCAGCTGGCGCCGGGGCAGTCGCTCGATGCGGCCCGCGCCGAGCTGCTCGCGACGGTCGAGTCGGTCGCCAAGGAGCCGATCAACGCCGACGAACTCGAGCGCGCCCGCGCCAAGTGGCTGAAAGGCTGGGAGCAGGCGTTCACCGATCCGGAGGCGATCGGCCTGTCGCTGTCGGAGTCGATCTCGCAGGGCGACTGGCGGCTCTTCTTCCTGATGCGCGACCGGGTGCGCGACATCCCGCTCGCCGAGGTGCAGCGGGTCGCAACGCAGTACCTGGTGACGGCGAACCGCACGCTCGCGACCTACGTGCCGACCGACAAGCCCGAACGGGCGCCGACGCCGGCACGGATCACGATCGCCGACGCGATGAAGGACTTCAAGCCGCAGGTCGCGGCGGCGCAGGTCGAGGCCTTCGAGGCGACGCCCGCCAACATCGACGCCCGCACGCAGCGCTTCAGCATCGGCGGCATCAGCGCGGCGGTGGTGCCCAAGGGCACGCGCGGCCAGGCGGTCACGGCGGTGCTCACGCTGCACTTCGGCGACGAGAAGAGCCTGTTCGGCCAGGCGGAGGTGGCGTCGTTCACCGCCGCGCTGCTCGACAAGGGCACGATGACGCTGACGCGCGAACAGGTCCAGGACCGGCTCGACCAGCTGCGCACGGAGTTGAGCGTCGGCGCCGGCGCGACCGACGTCACGGTGACGCTGAACTCGCGCCGCGAGCACCTGCCGGCGGCCATCGCGCTCGTCGGCGAGATGCTGCGCAGGCCCGCGTTCCCGGCCGATGCCTTCGACGAACTGCGGCGCCAGTCGCTGGCGTCGATCGAGCAGCGCCGCAAGGAGCCGGATGCGCTTGCCCGCCAGGCGATCGCGCGCCACGGCAACCCCTACCCGCGCGGCGACCTGCGCCACGAACGCAGCTTCGACGAGATCGTCGAGGACCTGAACGCGCTCGACCTCGACAAGGTCAAGGCCTTCCACGCCCGCAACTACGGCGCTGCCAAGGGCGAGTTCGGCGCCGCGGGCGACCTCGATGTCGCGTCGGTTCGTGCTGCGCTGCAGGCCGCGTTCGGCGACTGGGGCGGCGGTGCGCCCTACACGCGCGTGCCGCAGCCGCTCGTTGCGGTCGCGCCCGAGCGCATCGTGCTGCGCACGCCCGACAAGCAGAACGCCAACCTCTACGTGCGCCTGCCGGTGGCGCTGTCGGACAACGACGCCGACTACCCCGCGCTGATGCTGGCCAACTACATGCTGGGCAGCGGTGGCAATTCGCGCCTGTGGAAGCGCATCCGCGAGGCCGAGGGCCTGTCGTACGACGTGCGCACGCGCATCGCCTGGAACAGCATCGAGGCGAACTCGATCTGGCTCGGCAGCGCGATCTTCGCGCCGCAGAACGCGCCCAAGGTCGAGGCGGCGTTCCGCGAGGAACTGGCGCGCGCGCTCAAGGACGGCTACACCGCGAAGGAGCTCGACGAGGCGCAGCGCGGCCTGCTCAGCTTCCGGCGCCTGTCGCGCGCGCAGGACGCGAGCATCGCCGCCGGGCTGGCCAACAACCTGTTCCTCGGCCGCAGCTACGCGGTCTCGGCACGCGTCGATGCGGCGATCGGGAAGCTGACGCTCGCGCAGGTCAACGCGGCGCTGCGCAAGTACATCCACCCCGACCGGCTGGTGTTCGCGCTCGGCGGCGACTTCAAGCCGTGAACGCCTTGAACGGATTGCGCTCGTTCAGCTCGTCCATGTAGGCCGCGACGCCGGCGCCCTCGCGGGCGAGGAAGTCGGCCACGGCGCGCGCGAATTGCGGTTGCGCCAGCCAGTGTGCCGAGTGGGTCTGCACCGGCAGCAGGCCGCGCGCCATCTTGTGCTCGCCCTGCGCGCCCCCCTCGAAGCGCCGGTAGCCGTGGGCGATGCACCAGGCGAGCGGTTGGTAGTAGCACGCGTCGAAGTGCAGGCAAGGCACGTGCTCGACCGCGCCCCAGTAGCGCCCGAAGGCGACACCGCGATCGGGGTCGAGCGCGATCAGCGATGCTGCCACGCGTTCACCGCCACGCCGCGCGACGAACATCAGCCAGTGGCGCGCCATCGTCGCCGCCATCCGGGCGAAGAAGTCGCGGCCCAGGTACGGCGTCGAGTGGTGGGCGCGGTAGGTGAGGGTGTAGCAGCGGTAGAAGAAGTCCCAGTCGGCGCCGCCGATCGCATCGCCTTCGAACGCCTCGAACGAGATGCCGGCGTCGGCGACGCGGCGGCGCTCCTGCTGGATCTTCTTGCGCTTGTCGCGGTGCAGCCCGGCGAGGAAGTCGGCGAAGTCGGCATAGGGTGCCGGCGCTCGGTTGAGCCAGTGGAACTGCACCGTGGAACGTGGCATCCAGCCGGCCCTCTCGGCCGCAGCCCGGTCTTCTTCGTCGAGGAACAGCAGGTGGGCGGACGACAGCTGCGCCTCGGCGGCGAGCTGCTGGATCGCGCGCAGCAGCACGAGGCGATGCCGCGGTTCGCGTGCCAGCAGGCGCGGGCCGGGCACCGGCGTGAACGGGATCGCGTCGAGCAGCTTCGGGTAGTAGTCGAGGCCGTGGCGCTGGTAGGCGTCGGCCCAGGCCCAGTCGAACACGTACTCGCCGTAGGAGTGTGTCTTCAGGTACAGCGGGCAGGCCGCGAGCAGACGATCGGCCTGCGACAGGGCGAGGAACTGCGGCAGCCAGCCGGTCGCCTCGGTTGCGCTGCCCGAGGCATGCAGCGCGTGCAGGTACTCGTGGCGCACGAACGGCGTCGCCGAAGGCTGTGAATCGACGAGCGCGTTCCACGCGGCCGCGTCGATCTGCGCCGGGTCGTCGCAGACCCGGATGACATAATCGTCCGCGACTTCCTTCTCGCGCGCCTCGCCTCGCATATGTCAGTCCGATCCCCGGTGAAAGTCGCGCTGGCGCAGATCAACGTCACGGTCGGCGACCTCGCGGGCAACGTGCAGCGCATCGTCGCGGCGGCGCGCCGCGCCCATGCCGATGGCGCGCGCCTCGTGCTGCTGCCCGAACTGAGCCTGTGCGGCTACCCGCCCGAGGACCTGCTGCTGCGCCCCGCGTTCATGGCGGCCTGTGCCGACGCGCTCGCCGAGTGCGCCCGTGCGCTCGCCGATCTCGACGGGTTGTTCGTGGTCGTGGGGCATCCGCATCAGTTCGGTGAGCGTGGCGATGTTAGGTCGAAGTCGGTCGCGGTGCAGCAGCGCTACAACGCGGCCTCGGTGCTGAGTGCCGGCAGGGTCGTCGCGACCTACTGCAAGCGCGAGCTGCCGAACTACCAGGTGTTCGACGAACGGCGCTACTTCGCCTCCGGGCGCGATGCGGGACTGCCGCCGCTCGTGGTGGATGTGAACGGGACGACGTTCGGCATCCTGGTCTGCGAGGACGCCTGGTTCGACGAACCGGCTCAGATCGCCAAGGCCGCCGGTGCGCAGGTGCTGTGCGTGCTCAACGCATCGCCGTTCCATCTCGGCAAGGTCGCCGAGCGCGAGCAGCGCATGGCCGAGCGCGCGCGTGCCGTCGGGCTGCCGCTGCTGTACTCGCACCTCACCGGCGCGCAGGACGAGGTCGTGTTCGACGGGGCCTCGTTCGCGGTCGACGCGCAGGGGGGCGTCGCCGCGCGGGCACCGATGTTCGAGGAGGCGACGACGATCGTCGCGTTCGACGCCGCCGGCGTGCCGGGCGGGCCGATCGCGCCCGTGCCGTCGATCGAGGCGCAGGCGTGGGCCGCGCTCGTCACCGGCGTGCGCGACTACATCGGCAAGAACGGCTTCCCCGGCGCGATCATCGGCCTGTCGGGCGGCATCGACTCAGCGCTCGTGCTGGCGATCGCGGTCGACGCGCTCGGCGCCGACAAGGTGCGTTGCGTGATGATGCCGTCGCCGTACACGGCCGACATCTCGTGGATCGACGCACGCGACATGGCGAGCCGCCTTTCAGTGCGCTACGACGAGATCTCGATCGTGCCGATGTTCGAGGCCTTCAAGGCCGGCCTGGCGCAGGAGTTCCGCGGCCTCGCCGAGGACACGGCCGAGGAGAACATCCAGGCGCGCATCCGCGGCACGCTGCTGATGGCGCTGTCGAACAAGTTCGGCTCGATCGTGCTGACGACCGGCAACAAGAGCGAGATGGCGACCGGCTACTGCACCCTCTACGGCGACATGGCGGGCGGCTTCGCGGTCATCAAGGACGTCGCCAAGACGATGGTCTGGCGACTCGCGAACTGGAAGAACGCGCAGGGCCGCGAGATCATCCCGCCGCGCATCATCACGCGCGCACCCTCGGCCGAGCTGCGCCCCGACCAGAAGGACCAGGACTCGCTGCCGCCCTACGAGGTGCTCGACGCGATCCTCGAGCGCTACATGGAGGACGACGAGTCGATCGAGACGATCGTCGCGGCGGGTTACGCCGCCGCCGACGTCGAACGCGTGACGCGGCTGATCAAGATCAACGAGTACAAGCGGCGCCAGGCGCCGATCGGCATCCGCATCACCCACCGCGCGTTCGGCAGGGACTGGCGCTATCCGATCACCTCGAAGTTCCGCGCTTGATTAAACTGGCGTCAGTGCAAACCCCGCGGAGCCGGCCATGAAGCAGATCACCGCCATCGTCAAACCCTTCAAGCTCGAGGAGGTCCGCGAGGCCCTCGGAGAGATGGGCGTGACCGGCCTGACCGTCACCGAGGTCAAGGGCTTCGGGCGCCAGAAGGGCCACACCGAGCTCTACCGCGGCGCCGAGTACGTGGTCGACTTCCTGCCGAAGGTGAAGGTCGAGGTCGTCGTCAAGGACGGCGACGTCGAGCGCTGCATCGAGGCGATCGTCAAGGCCGCCAAGACCGGCAAGATCGGCGACGGCAAGATCTTCGTCACCGCGGTCGAGCAGGTGGTGCGCATCCGCACCGGCGAGACGAACGAAGACGCGGTCTGAGGACGCGCGCGAGCTCTGCGAGCGCGTGATCGTTGTCAGATGCGCCGGTAGTCGTCCGGCGCGGTGGCGAGCGGCATCGCGGCTGCGATACGGTCGAGCAGTGCGTACGCGTCGGTGTCGACCAGCAGCAGGTCGTGCTGCGGCGCCGCGACGAAGCCCTGCGTCACGGTCTGGCGCATGAACGCCAGCAACATGCCGTAGTAGCCCTCGGTGTCGAGCAGGCCGAGCGGCTTGTCGTGGTAGCCGAGCTGGCGCCAGGACCAGACCTCGAACAGTTCCTCGAACGTGCCGATGCCGCCGGGCAGGGCCAGGAACGCGTCGCTGCGCTCGGCCATCATCAGCTTGCGCTGGTGCATCGTCTCGACGACATGCAGCTCGGTCAGGCCGCGGTGGCCGACCTCGCGGTCCATCAGCGACTGCGGGATCACGCCGACGACCGGCGCGCCGGCCGCCAGCGCCGCGTCGGCGACGATCCCCATCAGTCCGGCGCGGCCGCCGCCGTAGACGAGCTGCCAGCCGCGTTCGCCGATCGCGCTGCCCACCGCGCGGGCGGCGGCAGCGTACTCCGGGCGTGCGCCGTCGCGCGAGCCGCAGTAGACACACAGGGAAGGTCGGTTCATGCGCCCCGATTCTGCCGTGGCCGCCAGGTGACCAGCCGGGTGCCGCAGACGGCGTCGTGCCAGAACTGGCGCTGGGGATGCAGCAGCGCCAGCGCCGCGTAGACGACGACGCCGGCGATCACCACGACGCTGATCGCGCCGCCGCCGTGCAGGCCGGCGAAGTAGAGCGTCGCCAGCGCGGGCACGAACCAGAGCCAGCTCAGCACGTAGCGCAGCAGCGCACGCGCCTGCGACACCGGCGCACCGGCACGATCGACGAGGCGGATGTGCCAGGCCTTCATCGCGACCGTCTGCCCGCCGCGCGACCAGAACCAGACGAAGTAGATGCCCAGCACGACGAACAGGAAGGCCTGCAGCCCGTGCCGGCCGAGCAGGGCATGGCGCTGCTGGGTCAGCGTGGAGAAGAGGTAGCCGGCGATCATCACGACGCCGAACAGCAGCACCCCTTCGTAGACGAAGCAGGCCATGCGCCGCCACAGGCCGGGCACGGCGGGGACATCCGCCGGTGCTTCGACGGCGCCACTCATCGGGCGGGAACGGGTTTGGCGTCCGACGATGCGGCGGCCGAGCGTGTGGCCGCGCCCTGCGGGCCGCGCTTGGGCAGCAGGGTCGACTTGTCGACGAAGCCGGGGGTGGCGGCGATCTTCGGCATGCCGGTCTGCTGGTGCGGCGGCGGCGCCGGCTGGCGCGACATCAGGGTCGTCGTGGCACCCGGCTGGGCCTGGACCACCGTCGGTCCGACCTGCTTGCGCGGGGCCGCATAGGCCGGGTTGGGCACGATGTTCGACTTGCCCTGTGGGGCGTCGCCCGCACGGTCGGGCGACGGCGAGCCCTTGCGAGGCACCTCGCCCGTGCGGGAGGTCGCCGCCGGTGCGGCACGTGTGGCGAACTGCTTCCTCTGGTCTTCCGGCAAGGCCTGGTAGGCCTCCCAGCGCGACTGGCGTTCCTGCGGGCTCAGCTGGCGCGCCTCCTGGTAGTTCAGCCGCGCCCGCCCGCGTTCGGCCGGGGTCATCGCGGCCCAGTCGTTCATGCGCTCCTTGATGCGTGCCTGCTCGGCGGGCGGCAGGCTGGGATGCCGCGCCGCGATCTCGCGCCACTTCTGCTTGCGCGTGGCGTCGATGCTCGACCAATCGCGCTCGAGCGGCTTGAGCACTGACCGTTCGCTCGGCGCGAGGTCCTGCCACCGCGGGCCGTCCTCGGTGCGGGCGGCGGATTGCGCCCGCGCCACGCTCGACAGGCCCGTCGCGCCGACGCCGACCAGCAGCGCCACGGCAATGGCACAGGCTGTGCCGGCCGCCCGGCGGTGGCGAAGGAGGAGGGCGGCCCGCGTCACTGCAGGCCTCACTCGCGTGGGGTCTTGAGGAATTCCGCGAACCCGGCGTCGCTGTAGGCGCTGGGCGGCAGGTCGTCGGCCAGCAGGTCGGCGTCGATCTCGGCGGCTGCAGCGATCTGGGCCTGGGTGTGCCAGTGCTGGATCAGGAACAGCCCGCCGGCCAGCGCAATCAACGGCACCGCCGACGCCAGGCGCACCCACCACGCCGCGGCCAGACCGAGCAGGGCCGATCGGCCGGCAGTGAGGGCGACATGGGACGCCTCGGCGGCGGTCCGCGCGTCGCGGGCGCGTTCGACGGCGCGTTCGCGCGCGAAGCGCAGGCGCTCGGCGACGTCGGAGGGAACCTGCTCGGCCCGCTCGCTCAGGCGCGCGGCCAGGCGATGAGCCAGACGGGCTTCGAGGGCTTGCAGGCCACCCGGAATCGGTGCGGTGTTCGAGTTGTTCACAGTGCTATCCCCTTTGCCTGCAGGGCCTTCGCCAAGGCATGCACCGCGCGCGAGCAGTGTGTCTTGACGCTCCCTTCCGAGCAACCCATGGCAGCGGCCGTCTCGGCGACATCGAGTTCCTCCCAGTAACGCAGCAGGAAGGCCTCGCGTTGACGCTCCGGCAGTTGCGCGACCTCCGCCTCGATGGCAAGCAGGATCTGAGCCCGCGAGACCGAGTCGGCTGCACTCTCCGATGCCGTGGAGTCGCCGAGGACCTCGAGAGTTTCGAGGATGTCGAATTCCCCGTCCGCTTCCGGGGACTCGAACTCCGAGAAATTCCGCACGACCGCCGAGCGCACCTTCTGGCGGCGGAACCAGTCCATCGTCGCGTTCGAGAGGATGCGCTGGAACAGCAGCGGCAGTTCCGCCGCGGGGCGGTCGAAGTACTTCTCGGCGAGCCGGATCATCGCGTCCTGCACGATGTCGAGGGCTGCGTCCTCGTCGCGTACGGCATAGACGGCGCGCTTGTAGGCCCGCTTCTCGATGCTCTTGAGGAAGTCGGAGAGTTCTTTTTCGGATGCCAAGTTGCAGCGCGCCTCGGGCGGCAGCCCGGGAAGACGGGCGCGATTATCGCATCGGCACACAGCGGGCCCGGGACAGCGCCGATCGGGTTGCAAACAGATGTCATAATGCTGCTTTGCACAACAGCTGGGTCAAGAGCTGGACGTCCGACCCGGACGCCTCGTATTCCTGACCGCGCAGGCACCACACCCGCCTCACGAGGGCGCGGAGAGGTGCACCGATGGTTTTTCGTTAGAGAAAATCACAGAGGTTCCACATGGATATGTCTGCCGCGGAAGTCAAGCGCGCCGCTTCGGCGCAACCGAACTCCCCCTCCGCCGAGCCGAACGGCTCGGAAATCCTGGTCCGCTGCCTTCAGGCCGAAGGCGTCAAGTTCCTCTGGGGCTACCCCGGCGGCGCGGTCCTCTACATCTACGACGCCCTGTACAAGCAGGACTCGATCGAGCACGTGCTGGTCCGCCACGAACAGGCGGCGGTGCATGCAGCCGACGGGTATGCGCGCGCGACCGGCGAGGTCGGCGTCGCGCTGGTCACCTCGGGCCCGGGGGTCACGAACGCCGTCACCGGCATCGCGACCGCGTATATGGACTCGATCCCGATGGTGATCATCACCGGGCAGGTACCGACGCCGGCGATCGGCCTCGACGCCTTCCAGGAATGCGACACGGTCGGCATCACGCGCCCGATCGTCAAGCACAACTTCCTCGTCAAGGACGTGCGCGAGCTCGCGACGACGCTGAAGAAGGCCTTCCACATCGCCCGCACCGGCCGGCCCGGCCCGGTGGTGGTCGACATCCCGAAGGACGTGTCGCTGAAGACGGCGCCGTTCCACTACCCGGCCTCGGTCGAGATGCGCTCGTACAACCCGGTGCGCAAGGGCCACGGCGGGCAGATCCGCAAGGCGGTGCAGCTGCTTCTCGCGGCCAAGCGGCCGTACATCTACACCGGCGGCGGCGTGATCCTCGGCAACGCGTCGGCCGAGCTGCGTCAGCTCGTCGACCTGCTCGGCTACCCCTGCACGAACACGCTGATGGGCCTGGGCGCGATCGCCGCGAGCGACCCGAAGTTCCTCGGCATGCTGGGCATGCACGGCACCTACGAAGCGAACATGACGATGCAGAACTGCGACGTCCTGCTCGCCGTCGGCGCGCGTTTCGACGACCGCGTGATCGGCAACCCGGCCCACTTCGCTTCCGTGCAGCGCAAGATCGTGCACATCGACATCGACCCGTCGTCGATCTCGAAGCGCGTCAAGGTCGACATCCCGATCGTCGGCGACGTGAAGGACGTGCTGCAGGAACTGATCGTGCAGATCAAGGAGGCGCAGGCGAAGCCGGACGTGCAGGGCCTCTCGGCCTGGTGGAGCCAGATCAACGAGTGGCGCAAGCGCGATTGCCTGAAGTTCAAGAACAGCACCGAGGTGATCAAGCCGCAGTACGTGGTCGACAAGCTGTGGGAGCTGACCAAGGACCGCGACACCTACATCACGTCCGACGTCGGCCAGCACCAGATGTGGGCGGCGCAGTACTACCGCTTCGAGCAGCCGCGCCGCTGGATCAATTCCGGCGGCCTCGGCACGATGGGCGTCGGCCTGCCGTACGCGATGGGCATCAAGCTCGCGAAGCCGGAGGCGGACGTGTTCTGCATCACCGGCGAAGGCTCGATCCAGATGTGCATCCAGGAGCTCTCGACCTGCTTGCAGTACAAGACGCCGGTCAAGATCGTGTCCCTCAACAACCGCTACCTCGGCATGGTGCGGCAGTGGCAGGAGCTCGACTACGGCGGCCGCTACTCGCACAGCTACATGGACGCGCTGCCCGACTTCGTCAAGCTCGCCGAGGCCTACGGCCACGTCGGGCTGAAGATCGAGAAGCCGGGCGACGTCGAAGGTGCGC
>Ga0315910_10002846_pt1 | contig 14994 bp, 6 predicted proteins | sample EdamamesoilMG_FD_204470 | JGI IMG/M metagenome (GOLD analysis project Ga0315910, IMG submission 204470) | Garden soil microbial communities collected in Santa Monica, California, United States - Edamame soil | ecosystem: Environmental > Terrestrial > Soil > Garden | place: USA: California...
TATTGCAGAATTCGATTGAACCTTAACCCCGTATATGCAGAAGAATAGTATACTTTTTTCGCTTTTAGCAGTACTGTTATTTAACGCCTGTGCCCAAAAAGAGCGCTTTGAAAAGCTGAACGATGGCGTGCTGATCAATCTTGACCACGATACCCTTCGGGTAAAACTGCAAGTAGTATCCGAATCCATCATTCACGTCACAGCCCTGCCCTCAACGAACATGACCAGCGCTCAAAGCTTGATGGTAGTACCTCAACCAGTAACGACAGCCACATGGACACTGGAAGAAAATGGCGACAACGTAGTGCTGAAAACCAAAGCCCTTCATGCCAATGTATCGCTCGCCACAGGCGCCATAACCTTTACCGATACAACAGGTCAGGTCATTCTTCAGGAAGTAGCCAATGGTGGAAAATCACTAAAAGCGATTCAGGATGGAAATCAAAAAGCGTACGCCATCCGCCAGGTTTTTGAATCGCCCGCTGACGAAGCGTTCTATGGATTAGGCGGACATCAGAACGGACAAGTAAACTATAAAGGCGAAGATGTTGACCTCGTGCAGCACAACATTGTGGATGTTGTTCCCTTTCTATACTCCAGTAAAAATTACGGTATCCTTTGGGATAATTATTCGATCAGCAAGTTTGGTGATCCGCGCGAATATCAATCGCTCGCTTCGTTAACGTTGTTTTCGAAAGATGGTAAAGAAGGCGGACTTACAGCCGAGTACTATGTGGAAGACAAAATCGTAAACTCAGCAGTTGAGAATAAAATTGATTTCGAATATTTAGAAACGCCACAAGTAGACAACTTTCCGAAAGACATCGCGCATAAAGGAAAGATCGTTTGGGAAGGCTCATTCACGTCTGATGTTGAAGGCGATCACAAGTTTTTAGTGTATGCTTCCGGCTACTTTAAAGTATGGGTGGATGGGGCGTTGATCATGGATAAATGGAGACAAAACTGGAATCCGTGGTCGAATAAATTCATCACCAACATTAAGAAAGGCGAGCAACACAAAATCAAAATCGAATGGGCAGGCCAAGGTGGCTACCTGGCGGTAAAACATCTTGATCCGATTTCAGCAACAGCGCAAAATCAATTATCCCTTTCGTCTGAAGTAGCCGATGGTATCGACTACTACTTTATAAAAGGAAATAATGCTGATGAGGTAATAGGTGGCTACCGAAAGCTTACCGGCAAGGCCCCGATAGTTCCTAAGTGGTCATTGGGTTTCTGGCAGAGTCGCGAGCGCTACAAAAATCAGCAAGAGTTGATTGATGTAGTAAAAGAATATCGCAAGCGTAATATCCCGTTGGATAACATCGTATTGGATTGGCAATACTGGGAAGATCCAAAGTGGGGCTCGCATGAATTTGATCTCACGCGTTTTCCTGATCCATCAGGAATGGTAAGGGAACTTCACGATAACCTGCATGCCAACATCATGATTTCCGTTTGGCCAAAGTTCAACAAGGGCACAGCCAACTATGATGAGATGAACAACAAAGGATTTCTGTTCACGCGCAACATCGAGCAGAAACGAAAAGATTGGGTTGGGCCGGGCTATGAAAATACTTTCTACGATCCGTTCAATCCCGAAGCGGGAGCGCTTTTCTGGAAACAGATTGATGCGCGGTTGAATAGCATTGGTATGGACGCCTGGTGGCTGGATGCTACCGAACCGGATATGCACTCAAACCTTTCTATCGAAGAACGTAAACTAAACATGAGTCCTACGGCATTAGGATCGGGCGCGCGCTATTTCAATGCCTATTCACTCATGAATTCAAAAAGCGTTTATGAAGGGCAGCGCAAGTCAAGTCCAGAGAAAAGAGTTTTCATTTTAACACGCTCAGCGTTTGCAGGTCAGCAGCGTTATGGTGCTGTTACCTGGAGTGGCGACATTGTTTCGCGCTGGAGTGACTTGCAAGATCAACTTGCCACCGGCATTAATTTCTCACTTTCCGGAATTCCCTACTGGACAATGGACATTGGTGGATTTGCCGTAGAGCGCAGGTACGAGCAAGCTTCCGGAGAAACTCTGGATGAATGGCGAGAACTCAACACGCGCTGGTTTCAGTTCGGTGCGTTCTGTCCTGTGTTCCGTTCGCACGGTCAGTTTCCATATCGGGAAATCTATAACATTTCACCGGCAGGTAGCGAACCATATGAAAGCATGGTATACTACGATAACCTGCGCTACAGACTTCTTCCATACATCTATTCATTGGCCGGTAAGAGTTACGTTGATGACTACACCATTATGCGTGGCCTGGTGATGGACTTTAATGATGATAAAAAAGTACATAACATAGCCGATCAATACATGTTTGGTCCAGGCCTGTTGATTAATCCGGTGTATGAATACAAATCGAGAAGCCGTGAAGTGTATTTACCAGCAAGTGCCGGATGGTACGATTTCTACTCGGGAAAATATTTTGAAGGTGGCCAGACAATTACTGTAGACGCACCACTGAAAACCATTCCTGTTTTTGTAAAAGCAGGTACCCTGCTTCCGCTCGGGCCAGCCCTTCAGTACACCAGTGAAAAGGCAGCCGACCCATTAACACTGTATGTTTTCACGGGTAAGGATGGCGCTTTCGAATTATATGAGGACGAAGGCGTGAATTACAATTACGAAAAAGGACAATACGCTACCATACCATTTACCTACAACGAGACCTCACACACCTTGACCGTGGGTGAGCGCCAGGGAAGTTTTGCAGGTATGCTGGTGAAGCGAACGATAAACATAGTTTGGGTAAAAACAGATCAACCTGTAGGGGTGGGTAGCACCACTCATCCCCACCAGGTGATCCACTATGAAGGCAAAGCGATTTCAGTAAAGATGGAATAAGACTAACAACACCAAATAAAATACAAACCAAATAAAACCTATGATCAAAAAAGTCTACCGAAGTGTACAGTATGCTTCTGTGATTTTGCTCCTCTTTGCCATGCTGCCGGCCGTTGCCCAGCAGAAGGTAGTAACGGGGAAAATTACAGATGCATCGAACCAGGGCATACCTGGTGTGAACGTGTTCAAGAAAGGAACAACGATCGGAACCACTACCGATAGTGATGGTAGTTTTTCCATTGAAGCAAGTCCTTCAGATGTGTTGCAAATATCCTTTATCGGGTATAAGACGCAGGAGATTACCGTGGGTAATCAGACTAGCTTTAATGTGAAAATGGAAGAAGATGTAGCCACACTGGAAGAAGTGGTTATTACTTCTCCTTATGGAGATATGCGCAGATCCGATTTAGTCACCGCTCAGACTTCTATATCCGGTAAAGATATTGAGCGCACTGTCAATACAACAATTGAGCAAGCTATCCAGGGACGCTCCGCGGGTGTTTACGTTACACAAAACACAGGAGCTCCGGGCGGAGGAATTTCTGTAAACATTCGTGGTATTAACTCGATCAATGGAACGAATGAACCGCTTTATGTAATTGATGGTGTTCAGGTTCAAGGGTCAACATCAGCATCAGGATCAAATCCACTTTCATCCATTAACCCTGCTGATATTCTTAGCATGGAAGTTCTTCAGGGACCCTCAGCTACAGCAATTTATGGCTCTAGAGCTACCAATGGTGTGGTGGAGATTAGAACTAAGCGTGGTAAATCAGGCGATATTAAAGTCTCTTACGGTCTCAAGTATAGCATACAAACAGCGCCAAAGGGAATTGACGTTATGAATCTTCGCCAGTATGCACAAATGGAAAACGAATTTAAGGCCATTGCCGGTGGAGAAGTGCGGGAGGATTTTCTTGATCCCTCCATACTTGGAGAAGGAACAGATTGGCAACAAGAACTTTTTAATTCGGCTGCAATGCAGAATCATCAGATCAGCTTGAGTGGCGGCACCGAGAAAACATCGTTCTATTTATCGGGTGAGCGAATGATCCAGGATGGTGTAGCCCTGGGTTCTGGGTTCAAACGAACATCAGCACGTTTGAACCTTGACATTAAACCACGCGATTGGTTTTCACTCGGTTCTACAATGAACTTTGCTCAGACGAATGAGATGTTGGGTTCAAACAACCTGAATGGCAATAACCTGATTGTAAATGCCATTCAGATGGGACCACAGATTCCGGTAAAAAATCTTGATGGTACATACGGAGGAGGTAACCCAGAGAACAATGCCGAACAGTTTGCGCCACCTAACCCAATTGGTTTGGCTGAACTTTCTACAAATGAACTGGTAAGACAAAGACTATTGGCGGGGTTGAATGCAAGCTTTAAAATAATTGAAGGGCTTGAATTCCGTACGGCATTCAATACTGACATAGGTTTTTCGCATTCCCTGTATTTTTTACCTACCTACGATTTTGGCTGGCAGGAAAATTCCAATGCTTACCTGGAGAATAATGATAACATGAACGTTTATTGGAACTGGAATCAACAGATTCAATACATGAAGCAATTTGGCAAGCATCACATTACGGTGAGTGCAATCCACGAAGCACAGGAATCGGAATGGAAACACCTGATGGGTTCACGATCTGGATTTTTAACCAATGATGTATTAGACCTGAATGCTGGCGATGTAAATACAGCCGGGAATAGTGGAGGGCAGAATCAATGGGCCATGGAATCGTACCTTGGCCGCTTGCTCTATAATTTTGATGATCGCTATCTTGTTACCGCTGCGTTTCGTGCTGATGGTTCTTCAAACTTCGGTCCTGAAAACAGGTGGGGTTATTTTCCATCCATAGCAGCATCGTGGCGTATATCGCGTGAAAGCTTCTTTAATGTTGAAGGAATCAGCGATCTTCGTTTACGTTATGAGACAGGCCTTACTGGGGCCCAGGGTAATGGTGGCGCAATTTATGGAACCTTTGCTCCTGCGATACCAACTGAATGGGGATCAGGATTCCGCCCTGCGAATTACCCTAATCCAGGTTTCGCATGGGAAGAGACACTTACGCATAACGCAGGAATTACCTTAGGCCTATTCAATAGTCGTATTCAACTTGATGCCGACTACTACATTAAGAAGACGGATAACCTGATACTTCAAAGCGAGTTGCCGTGGTTTATGGGAACTCGTGGTGATGCTGCTGTAGGTGCTCCTGTCGTGAATATTGGTTCTCTCGAAAATCGAGGCTGGGGTTTCACCCTCAATACTGTGAACATCAATCAAAATGGTTTCAAGTGGGAATCAAATCTGAACATGTCTGGATTTAAGACAAAGATCACCAGCTTGACCACAGGTTCGTCTCATTTAACAAGGGAAGGCCCGGACTGGTTCCTCGCCAACTTCGCACAACGTACCCAAATTGGGTATGCGCCTTGGCTATTTTATGGATACAAGGAGGAGGGCATTTTTCAAACCCGCGAAGAGGTTGAAAACAGCGCACGTCCCGTAGATAACAATGGTAACTTACGTCCTGTCAATGAGGATAATATCTGGGTTGGTGATGTGAAGTATAAAGACATCAGCGGTCCAGAAGGAATACCCGATGGTAAGATTACAGCTGACGATCGCACATTCTTGGGTAATCCTTATCCAAAATGGTTTGGCGGTTTCACCAATAATTTTTCGTACAAAGGATTTGACCTGAGCATTCTGATGACCTTCAGTTATGGCAACCAGGTTTACAACTATGTGCGCTATCAAAACAATAATCCCAATAATATAAACCTTGGACGGAACATGTTTATTGAGGCATTGGATTATGCCAAGGTAGCAACAGACGAAGTGGGTGAGCCTTATCTGTTGAATCCGGAAACTACGGTTAACCGAATTTCATCTTCCAGTGTAAATGGTAACTACGATAGGTTAACCAATAAGTATTTGGAAGACGGATCGTATCTGCGTGTGAAGAACATTTCACTTAACTACAATATTCCTGGAGCAATACTCGCGAAGTTGAAGATTGTAAAAGGAATGCGCGTTGGTGTAAGTGCACAAAACGTATTGACGTTTACAAAGTACACAGGGTATGATCCTGAAATAGGCTCGTACGTAGGACCAAATGCCGGTGCTGCACAAGGCTTTGTGGGCGTTGACTATGGACGCTATCCATTAACACCTGTATATACCTTTAATCTTGGAGTAGATTTCTAGTTTAAAAACGAGTACAACATGAAAAACATAAATAAAGCCATAGTAGCGATTGCGGTAAGTGCGTTGTTGGCTGGTTGTTCAGATGATTTTCTTAACAGGCCCCCACAGGATAGTTTGGTGGATGCCAACTTCTTTAAAACGGATGAGCAAGTTCTGGCCGGTACAGCACCTTTATACAGCTCTGTTTGGAAAACCTATGTAGACAAAGCAAACTTTAAATTGGGCGATATCCGTGGTGGAACTGTATTTCGCGCATGGGGCGATCGTGATGCAGTTGAATTTAATATTACGGATGTTTCCGAAGCAAATGAGCAAGCTTATCAGGCATTCTTTGTAATTGTAGGACAATCAAACCTCGCTATTTATAATATTAATACCTATGCAGGAGCAGGGGTTTCAGATGCAGTTAAGCAGCATGCAATAGCCGAAGCTAGGTTCATGCGTGCTACGGCATATACTCATTTAGTCATGAATTATGGTCCGGTACCCATTATTGAAAACAACCTGGAGCATCTTAACAACCCTAATTTGATTCGTAATACGGTGGAGAGTGTTTGGGAATTTATCAAACGAGATTACGAGTTTGCGGCTGCTAATCTGATGGAGACATCACCACTTACTGGCAGAATTAATAAATGGGCGGCAGAAGGGATGTTGGCCAGAACACACCTTACACTCGCTGGATTAGGCGCTGGTCCTGATTCGCGTGATCAAGAACACCTCAATAAAGCAAAGGAATATGCCGAACGTGTAATCACACAAAGTGGCAAAAGCCTCGTTGCTGACTATTCATCCCTGTTTCTTTATCCGTATGATAACAACAACGAATCCTTGTTTGAATTGCAGTGGGTATTTGCTACTTCACCCAATTCATATGAAGCTTCAAACACGATGATATCGCAGATTACCTACACCAATGATATTGCCGCGAATGGTGATGGTTGGGGAGGCGATCTGAGTGCTACGTGGTGGTTGCTTTCTAAGTATGACGGCTTAGTGTCACCTGCGGTGCCTTACAAAAACCAGATTACTAATCCTGGCGATTCCATCGTGGAAGGTGCCAGACCTGGTTTTACAATTGACGAGCGTCTGAAGGCTTCCTTTATGCTTCCCGGATTTACATATCCCGAGATCATTAATAATGCTACGAATCAGGCGCACGTGTTTCCAAACCCTGGAACTGGTGATAACAACTTCGCCAGTATAAAAAAATATGTGATCGGAAGAATACCTGGAGAAACAGACCGTCAACGTTATCCCAACAATTCTTATATGCTAAGGCTTGCAGAAATGTATTTGATCTATGCTGAAGCATCATTAGGAAATCAGGACTACACGAAGGACCAGCAAGCCTTAGATCATTATAATGCAGTGCATACACGAGCTGGTTTGCCAGCGTTGATTGCGGATGATCCTAACGGTCCGGATAGTCTTGCCTGGGAAATGATTTTTGAAGAGCGCATGAAAGAGTTTGCCATGGAAAGCATGGCTTGGTATGATCTGGTACGGTTACACTACTATGATCCAGAAGAAGCATATCGCATTATCAACGCGCAAGATCGTGGCTTATTTGTGGCGAAACCCAATCAATGGCCAAATCCTACTGCCTGGACATTTGTAAAAACATCGTGGTTCACTAACCGAAATGCAACGGCAAGTTCGGGTAATTTCTTGTTACCACTTCCATCATCCGAAGTCAGCCAGGCCCCATCACTAAGTGAGCCACCGGTAGACTATGATTTTAATGATTGACCTCACCAATTGAAATGAGAATTATGAAATATAAAATAAGTAAGTGGATGTTTCTGGCCATGTTTTGTGCATTGGCTGGCACATTATCAAATTGCTCGGAAGACTCCGGTAATGATCCTGTGATTCGATACATACGTGTTACCAACCCAGCTGCATCAGATTCATTGCTGGTGTCTGCCTACCAGGGACAAATGATTGCCATCATGGGCGAGAATCTGCAGAAAGCCCGTGAGTTATGGTTTAATGATCAGCGGGCTGTTTTAACCACAACCTTTATTACTAGTTCATCGATTATTGCCAGCGTTCCGGCATCACTTCCTGAAACAATAACCAATCAATTGAAGTTGGTTTTTGCAGACGGGAAAACATTGCTTTACGATTTTTCAGTAGATGTAAGCGAACCGGAAGTATCGCGTTTGAAAAGCGAGTACGTTAATACAGGCGATGTGGCAACCTTCTATGGCGACTACTTCTACGAACCACTGGAAGTAACATTTACCGGAGGTGCTGTGGGCGAAGTTGTTTCGGTAGAAGATCAAATTCTTGAAGTACGTATACCCGATGGTGTCCAACCCGGACCGGTAACAATTACCAATAATTTTGGCGAGGTAGTAACCGACTTCTGGTTCCGCGATGACCGGAACATAATTGCCAGCTATGATATTCCGCTGGCTAATGGCGTATGGCATGGACCTGCTTTCATCAAATCAAGTGATCCAGACATCTCGAATGTAGATGAAAAATTCATCCGGATTAATCAAGACCTAGGTGCGTGGGCTTGGTTTGAAATGTACGTGGGCACAGCCGATGGCGACATGGCAACGGAGTTGAAGAACATTCCGGAAGATGCCTTTGAAAATCCAGAGGACTATAATCTCAAATTCGAGTTAAATACACTTGCACCACTTACGGGGGCTAACATCCGCATCTACATTGGCCCTGATATGCCAGGCGAAAGGGGTAACCGATACTATGTTTGGTTTCCAAACATTAACACCGATGGCGAGTGGGAAACCGTCTCGATTCCATGGCAAGATGTTTATGTAGCAAATAAGGAGTTTGCCTACAATCCAAATGGTTATGGAATCTCCATGCACTTTAGTGGACCCAACGCGGTTGATGCTGATTTCGGCATGGATAATATGCGGGTGGTTCCACGAGTAACAGTTGAAGAATAATTTAAACGAGAGTAATGGCTATGAAAAAAATATTCACAATGCGTATACCCCTGTTAGCAACTCTTCTACTGCTATTGCTTGCCATTACATCATGTGATGACAAGGAAGATGGCAGTGATAAAGTGGAACTGCTAAGTTTTGGTCCGTCTAATGTTCTTCATGGAGAGGAAATTTCTATCCGTGGAAATAATCTGAATAAGGTTACGGCTGTAGTCCTTCCGGTTGACGTGGAGGTGACACCCGATCAGTTTAAAAAACACACCAAGACTGAAATTGTATTTGATGTACCTATGGAAACAGGATACGGAAAAGTAATTCTGCGAACGCCACAAGGTGACATTGAATCTAAATCTATTTACAGCCCCGAAGCACCAATTGAAATAACATCCTTTACCGAAGAAGCAAAGCCCGGAACGGATATTACCATTGAAGGTGAGTTTCTGAATTTTGTATATGAAGTATGGTTTGCAGATGGACAAGTTGTAACAGAGTTTGTCAGCCAGGAACCGGGTGTTTTGGTTGTTACGGTACCGATGGCCGCTCAAACCGGCTCGATTGTCTTAGTACGCGCTCCGGTTGGTCCCGAAGGATTGTCTGTTGAAACCGAAACAGAATTGACGGTAACCCTACCTACTTTCGCTTCCATGTCACCGGGTTCAGTCAAACACCTGGATGAACTGACGATAACCGGAACAGACCTGGATTTGATCACCGAGGTTGTTTTTGGTGGAAATGTTCCGCAGTCAACCTTTTTAAGTCAGAGTGAAACCGAGATTGTGTTGCAAGTTCCTGTAGGAGCGTTAACGGGTGGGTTAACACTTAAGCAGGCATCACCGATAAGCCTCACGACCAATTCACTCACTGTACGCTTACCAAAGGGAACACTTCTGGCTCCTAAGCCTGCAACACCAGGAACCGATAACATTACCATTACCGGTACCGAACTTGATCAGGTGGCTGAATTAACACTGGCAGGTGTGGCTAGTCCTGTACTGGCTGCTAATTTTGTGAGCCAGTCATCAACACAAATAGTACTGGCATTGCCAGCCGGAGCAATCAATGGAACAGTAATGTATTCAACGACTCATGGCTATTCGGCTAGCTTGGGTGTGTCTGTTCTCATTCCAACGCCCGGACCACCACCGTTAGATTACTACATTTATGATGATGGATTGATGAATGGTTGGTCGAAGTGGGGCGGTTGGGGTACCAATGCCCAGGATTTTGCCAATACAGAAGAAGTATTTGAAGGTACCACAGCCATTAAGGTAATTTATAATAACCAATGGGGAGCGATTCAACTGGGTGCGCCTTCAGCAGGTGTGCTCAGTGGGTATACTACATTATCCTTTAGAATTAATGCCCCCAGCGCACAGAATTTCATTATACAATTAAACGAGGGTGCCGATAAGGGTATCAGTATTCCTGCCGGATGGAGTGAGGTGAATATTCCTATCAGCGAGTTAGATGGAAACGCTAGTGTGACGGAGCTTCGCTTAAAAAACAATAACGCGAGTTTGCCCGTGACTATTTTTATCGATTATGTTGGCTTAAAACTTTAGAAAGTTTGTAGCTTGAAAAGTAAGAAGGCTGTCAATTTTGATGGCCTTCTTACTTTTAGAAATAATAAAACCAAATGACACAGTCAGCGAAGTTTACCGTGATCATCTGTTATCTGGTGCTAATCAGTTTAACATCCTGTTCAGTGAAGAAAGAAAATCATACTTTATTCACGCGACTTTTATATTCCGAAACGGGGATTGATTTTGTAAACGAAAATCATGAAACCGAGCTAAGCAACATTCTTACCTACGAATACTTCTATAATGGTGGAGGCGTTGCATTAGGCGATATTAACAACGATGGTCTTGTAGATATTTACTTTACCTCCAATATCTTCAGTAATAAACTATACCTCAACGAAGGTAATTTCAAATTCAAAGACATCACAGAGCAATCGGGCACCGCTTGCACAGTAGGATGGAAGACAGGCGTAACCATGGCCGATGTGAACGGTGATGGATTGCTAGATATTTATGTGTGCCGATCAGCAAGTCCTGATCCCGAAAGACGCAGAAATATTCTATTGATTAATAATGGCAATCTCACCTTTACCGATAAAGCAAAAGAATACAACCTTGACGATCCATCATATTCCACACAAGCCGCCTTCTTCGATTTTGATAGAGATGATGATCTTGATATGATACTGTTAAATCATTCACTTCTCGAAATCTCAAATGTATTTAACCTCTCTGTTAAAAATTCGAATACCCGTTTTCCGGATGTAGGTAATAGATTGTACCGGAATGATGATGGACATTTTACGGATATAAGCGACACAACAGGGGTGTATGGTTCGGCTTTCAATTATGGATTAGGTATAAGTCTGTCAGACATCAACAACGATGGATGGATTGATATGTATACTGGTTGTGACTATACAGGTCGAGACAAACTGCTTATTAATGATCAGGGAAGGTTCTTTAATGACAGCACGGATCAGCTTAGTCATATCTCAAAGTTTACAATGGGCACCGACATAGCAGATATTAATGAGGATGGTAACATGGACATTCTAACATTGGATATGCTTCCTGAAGATAATTTCCGTCAGAAGCAGTTGATGGGAACGGATCGTTACGATGTATTCAACACCATGGTGAAGAGCGGATTGCATGCACAGTACATGCGTAACATGCTTCATCTGAATAATGGCAATGGTACCTTCAGTGAGATCGGACAATTGGCCGGTATATCCAATACTGATTGGAGTTGGAGTGCACTCGTTCAGGATTACGACAATGATGGTATACAGGATGTTTTCATAACAAACGGATTTAAGCGTGATCTCACCAACAATGATTTCGCCAAATTTGAAGCAGCAAAAGACATTGCAGAGGCAAGGAAGAGAGGTGAGAAGGCAAGCATGCTCAACGTTATCAGCAAATTTGATGAAAACAAAATTCCTAACTACAGCTTTCGTGGAAAAGGAGACCTTTCCTTTTCGAATGAAACCCGTGCCTGGGGATTTGATGAACCCTCTATTACTCATGGTGCCGCGTATGCCGATTTGGATAACGATGGTGACCTGGACTTAGTGACTAACGTAATGAATGATAAAGCAGGTATTTATCGAAACAATGCCGATCGACTTCAGCATAATTTTGTTTCGGTTAAACTGGTTGGTCGTGCAAACAAGTTCGGCATTGGATCGCGTGTAGAAATTTTTGCCGGAGGTAAGAAGTTTATAAGAGAAGTTTTGACGGTAAGAGGATTTCAGTCCTCCGTAGATTATACATTGCATATTGGATTAGGAGAAATTGCTGCAATAGATTCTGTAATTGTACAATGGCCAACACGTTCAGCCACAATTCTAAAGAGTATTTCTATTAATAAACTCATTACCATAACGGAAGGTGAGCATAGCACGGCTCTAAAAATGACAATCGATCCACCGCTGTTTTTAGAAGTGGAGGGAGTAAATTTTGTTCATACCGAAAATCAGTTTAACGATTTCGATGTTCAACGCTTACTGCCTAGAATGTACTCTACCGAAGGGCCTGCATTGGTTAGTGCTGATATAAACAACGATGGGCTTTCAGATGTGTTTGCAGGCGCAGCAAAAGGGTATGAGTCCAAGCTGTTTATACAAAATAAAAAAAGACAGTTCGCTCAGCAACCCCAGCTTGCGTTCAAGGTATTAGCTGGGGCAGAGGTTGTTGATGCTGCTTTCTTTGACATGGATAACGATGGTGATCAGGATCTGTACGTGGTTACCGGAGGATACGAATTTGCCCCTGACGACAAAGCACTTAATGATCACTTGTTTGAGAATAGGAATGGTATCTTTTCAATCCGGCAATTGCCCTTTATAGCGACCAGTGGATCCTGTGTAAGGCCTGGTGATGTTGACCAGGATGGCGACCTGGATTTGTTTGTAGGAGGAAGACTTGTTCCGGGAAAGTATCCGGAGTGTCCTGACAGTTATTTGCTGATGAATGATGGTAAGGGTAATTTCAGGAAAGACTCGGTACTGATTTCTTCTATAAAAGGGGCGGGTATGGTTACCGATGCGCAATGGTGTGATTTGAACAATGATAGGTACCCGGATCTGATCATAGTTGGCGAATGGATGCCCTTAAAGATTTTAATAAATACGCGTGGCCAACTAGAAGATCAGTCAACTGCATTTGTTGATGCTTACACCAATGGATTTTGGAATTGCCTGGTGACAAACGATTTTGATCACGATGGCGACATTGATATTGTTGCAGGAAACTACGGAATGAATAATCAGATGAAGCCATCCAGCGAACATCCGGTAACGCTGTATTATGCAGACTATGATAATAATGGATCTGTTGATCCTATTATCGATTATTTTATTTCAGATGCATCTTATCCCTATGCAAAACTCGCTGAATTTGTCGAGCAATTGCCTTCCTTTAAAAAGAGATTCGTTGATTATAAGTCGTATGGTAACGCAACCATAGCTGAGGTTCTGAAACCAGAAGAAGTCAATATTTCAACTTCCCTTAAGGTGTATACGGGTAAGACTTGCCTGTTTAGAAATGAATCGGGAAGATTTATGGCAGAACCCATGCCAGTTGAGTTTCAAGCTGCTCCGGTGTGTGCTATTCTGGCGATGGATGTGAATGATGATGGGAGTTTGGATCTTGTTGCCGGTGGTAATTTAACAGCCACACGGTCGCGCACTGGGAAGCTCACTGGCAACTATGGACTTGTGGCGCTGAACGATGGAAAGGGAAAGTTTATTCCGATTAATTCAGTTCAATCCGGCCTGAAGTTATGTGGCGATGTGAAGCGTCTTATTGTGGTTGACGGGGTGATCATGGTTGGGATTAATAGTCAGGCGGTAGCTACCTATAAGAAGGTAAATCGGTGACTTCAATCTCTTGGCTCTGTTGAATGACGACTATTTCTGCTTCCACCGCAGATAGCTCACCACGGCAACATTTTATACATCACCAGGAAACATAATGATAACCCTGTACCAACCTCAACCGACTTATACTTGCAATTCAATCGATTGAGGCGAATTTTATAATTTTCACATATGAAGCGATTACAGGTTCTATTTTATTTTCTAACGCTTGTTTTACTGGCTTCGGGATGTGGCGAAGAGGATGACAAAAAGAACAGTCTTTCAGTCAATTCCACAACCGTAAATATCGCTGCCAATGGCGGAGCTTTCAACCTTACGATAAAGACAGATGCCAAATCATGGACGATAGACAATTCGGTGCCCGAATGGCTGGCACTATCGGCATCAGAAGGTTCCGGAAGTAACGCCACGGTTACGCTCAGCGTTGACACGCGAACTCTGGAAAATCGCACGGGCACATTGCTGATACAAGCCGGAAATGCTGATCCTATAAGTGTTTCGGTAACGCAGGTTTCATCGGAATTTTTATATGTAATAGCCACCAGCGTAACGAGTCTCACGTTCAAAAAATCGGGTGAATCGAAAACGCTTAAAGTAACTACCGATGCTTCCGCCTGGAATCTGGTTTGCAATGACGAGTGGCTTCAAATCGATAAAACCAGTGGCAGTAAAGGCACCACATCAATTACCGTTACGGCAATTGAAAATCCGAATGATGAAGCACGCACGGCATCCATCGCGATCAGTGCGGATAATGCTGCCAACGTTCAAGTTGCTGTAACGCAAAAAGGTTCGTTATACCCCAACTACAATACGTCACCCCAGGAACCTGATAACAGCGGTATGAGTAGCAATGCGGTTACTCTTGCTGCAAAAGTGAATCTCGGCTGGAATATTGGCAACAGCCTGGAGGCGATCGGAGGCGAAACGGCATGGGGAAATCCAAAAGTAAGCAAAGCACTTATTGATTTAGTGAAGGCTAACGGGTTTGATGCTATTCGTATTCCATGCTCGTGGAATCAAAACATGCAAAACAATGCTACGGCTGAACTTAAAACAAGTTGGTTGCAGC
>Ga0315910_10002847_pt1 | contig 14992 bp, 11 predicted proteins | sample EdamamesoilMG_FD_204470 | JGI IMG/M metagenome (GOLD analysis project Ga0315910, IMG submission 204470) | Garden soil microbial communities collected in Santa Monica, California, United States - Edamame soil | ecosystem: Environmental > Terrestrial > Soil > Garden | place: USA: California...
CGCGACGATCATGATGTTGCGCGTCATGCTGCTCGCCGGAGCCATGACCTGCTCGACCGGCAAACGCGCTTCGAGCAATGCGATCGTCTCGCCGCTCGTCGAAGCGACGGGCAAGCTCGCGGCATACGAGCCGATCGCGGGGACGTAGTCCGCGACGGTTCCGCCGCGCGACAGAGCGTCGGTGTTGAGGATCGCGAGCGGACCTTCGCCAGGCTCGAACGACGCGTAGTCGACGATAGCGATCGGCACGCCCGTTCGCTCCGTAAGCCGCGCCGCGAAACGCTCGTCGAGATTGCGCAACACGATGACGGTCACGCCGGAATGTTCCTCGACGCCCGCTCGCGCGCCGGATAACGCTGTCTTCGGCGCCGCTCCGGTGATGAGGAACCGTTCGCCTTGCTCGTCGGCAGCCGCGAGCACGAGGTCCCACTCAATCTGGCCCGACGTCGTCGCAATCAGGTCTCCACCGCGCACGAGCGCGCACGCGTCGATCGCTACGCTCTCGCAGTAGCGCGCGAGAAACGGCTGTAACGTCTCGGGCACGGGGCCGAGCAATTGGCGCTGCAACGCGGGCCGCTCACCGAGGGTTCGCGCGGTCGTCAGGAGGTCCTCGCTGCCGAGGCGTATGCCTTCGCGGGCTGATGACACGGCGAGCTCGACGCGCGTGAGGCCTTCGGCGTCGGCGAGGCGGCGCAACGCGCTGATCGCGAAGATCGACATCGCGGCGACGGCGAGTGCGACGAGCAGGCTCGTCGCGAGCGCGAGGCGGCCTGCCAGACCGGGCGCGTGGACACGCGCGCGCCGCAAGACGACGGCCGCGACGGACTCATACTGTTTCTTGAGTCGCTCGAACGTGGTCATGCGCGGCGGCGCCGTGCGCCGAACGCCTCGAGGAGGGTCTTGAGCACCAACGTCAGCAACGCGAGTAGCATCAGTAGCGAGGCGACGGCAAAAGCGCCAACCAGATCATACTCGTCGTAGAGCACCTGTGCCTGCAGCGGCATCGTCGTCGTGAGCCCGCGAATGTGCCCGGACACGACGGCGACCGCGCCGAACTCGCCCATCGCGCGCGCGTTGCACAGAATCACGCCGTATAGCAGGCCCCAACGGATGCTCGGCAGCGTCACGCGGAAGAACGTCATCCAGCCGCCGGCGCCGAGGCTCACCGCGGCTTCTTCGGCCTCGCGCCCCTGCAGCTGCATGATCGGAATCAGCTCGCGCGCGACGTAGGGGAACGTCACGAGCATCGTCGCGAGCACGATGCCCGGCAGAGCGAATACGATCTGGATGCCCTGATCGCGGAACCAGGGACCGAACCAACCCTGCGCGCCGAACAACAGCACGAACACGAGGCCCGCGATGACGGGCGATACCGAGAACGGCAAGTCGATCAACGTGATCAAGATCTGCTTGCCGCGGAAATCGAACTTCGCGATGGCCCAAGCGGCGGCCACGCCGAAGATCGTGTTGGCCGGCACGACGATCGCGGCCGTCGTCAAGGTGAGCCGAATCGCCGCGAGCGTATCGGGCGCGCGCAGCGCGTTCAGGTAGACGGCAAGCCCCTCCGAGAATGCGTACCCGAGCACCGAAAGCACCGGGAGGATGAGGATGGCCGCAAGGAACATTACGGATACCGCGATCAGCACTACGCGCACGTAGGGGTTCTGCTGCCTGCGAACGAGGGACTGCTGGCCGGCCATCAGCGCCTCCCCACCATGCGGCGAATGCGCCAGCCGTTGACCGCGTTGATCGACAGCAGCATCACGAACGACACGCACAGCATGACCAGGCCGAGCGCCGCGGCGCCGAGATAGTCGTATTGCTCGAGCTTGATGACGATCAAGAGCGGCGTGATCTCCGTGCGCATCGGCAAGTTGCCGGCGATGAAGATCACGGAGCCGTACTCGCCGATGGCGCGCGCGAGCGCGAGCGTGAAGCCCGTCGCGAGCGCCGGCAGCACGGTCGGCAGAATGACGCGGCGGAACACCATCCAGCGGCTCGCGCCGAGCGACTCGGCCGCTTCCTCGAGGCTCACGTCGACCTCTTCGAGCGCCGGTTGCACGGAACGCACGACGAACGGCAAGCCGATCAGCGTCAGGGCCACGGTGACGCCGACCCACGTGTAGGCGACTTGAATGCCGACGCTCTCGAGATGCATACCGAGCCAGCCGTTCGGCGTGAACACGGTCGCGAGCGCGATGCCCGACACGGCCGTGGGCAACGCGAACGGCAAATCGATGATGGCGTCGACGAGGCGCCGGCCGGGGAACTCATAGCGGACGAGCGTCCAGGCGATGATGAAACCGAACACTGCGTTTACGCACGCGGCGAGGAACGAGGCGCCGAACGTGAGCCGGTACGATGCGAGCGCGCGCGGCTCCGTGGCGATGCGCCAGAATTCGTCGAGCGGCAAGCTGCCGGCGCGCATGATCAGCGCGGCCATCGGGATCAGCACGATGATCGTGAGGAACAGTCCCGCAAACCCGAGCGTCAGCCCAAAGCCCGGCAACACGCTGGGACTGACCCAGCCTCTCGCAGTAGCCATGCTAAGTCCCGATGTCGTTCTCGGCTGCGCGCGACGTCATGGGCGCGGCCGTGCGCTCGACGCAGGCTGGAACAATCGATCGTAGATGCCGCCGTCGGCGAAGTGCTCGGCTTGCGCTCGCGCCCAACCGCCGAAAACGGCGTCGACCGTGAACATGCTCATCTTCGGGAACTGCTCCGCATAGCGCGCCGCGACTTCGGCGTTCGCCGGCCGAAAGAAATTTCGTGCGACGATGTCCTGGCCCTCGGGCGCATAGAGGTAGTCGAGGTACGCTTCGGCGACGGCGCGTGTCCCTTTGCGGTCGACGACCGAATCGATGAGCGCGACGGGCGGCTCCGCGAGAACGCTGACGGACGGTCGAACGACGTCGAACGCGTCCGCACCCATTTCTTTCTGGGCGAGCAACGCTTCGTTCTCCCACGCGAGCAGAACGTCGCCGATGCCGCGCTGCACGAACGTATTCGTCGCGGCGCGCGCGCCCGTATCCTGCACTGGCACACGTCGATACAGCTCGCCGACGAACTTCTCGGCCTCGACTTGCGCCGCCGCGACCTGGTCCGCCGGTAGTGAAGACAGCCGACTCAAGTCGGTTCCAAGCGCGCGCTCGAGCGCGAAGCCCCAAGCAGCGAGGTAGTTCCAGCGCGCGCCGCCCGACGTTTTCGGATTCGGCGTGATGATTTGGACATCGCCGACGAGCAGGTCGGGCCAGTCGTGAATGCCCTTCGGATTGCCTTTCCGCACGAGAAAAACGATCGTCGACGTGTACGGCGAGCTATTGTGCGGCAACCGCTGTTGCCACGACGCCGGCAACCTGCGGCTCACGGACTGGATGTTGTCGATGTCCCAGGCGAGCGCGAGCGTCACGACGTCGGCGTTCAAGCCGTCGATGACGGCCCGCGCTTGGCTGCCCGAGCCGCCGTGCGACATCTGCACCGAGACGTGCTGGCCGGTGTCGGCGAGCCATTTCGCTATGAACCGCTCGTTGAACTCGCGATAGAGCTCCCGCGTCGGATCGTACGACACGTTCAAGAGCTGCAGCTCGCCGTCGGCGGGCTGGTTGCCCCCGCCGCACGCCGAGAGCAATACCACGGCCGCGAGCGCGAGGTTTCTGATCATCATGGTCGGCTTCATAGCGAAAAGGCCACGGCGTGCGGCTGCGATTGCGCCTGCGTACGATCGCGGCCGCTGACGAACAAGATCGCCGCCGGCGGCTGCTCCCGTAACAGTCTCTGCAGATCGTCGACGAGATCGCTGCAGCGCTCGGGCGCGCTCAAGCCGATCACGAGCAGCGTCTGCTCTTCCGACGTCACGAGGCGCTCGCGGACGGCGTCCGTGGCGTTGCCGCGGAAGGTCTCGGTACGAATGTCGAGGCCGTGCTGCAGCAACGAGATGTTGCGCAAATCGAGCAGGTCGCGATAGCCGTCGTCGCCCTCGTCGCGAACGAGCATGCCGACGTCGATCGGCAAATGGCGCGCCAAGCTCGCGGCTGCGGCGAGCACGCTGTCGCGGCCGAACGAAGACGGCTCGACATAGATCAGCATTCTGTCGATACGAGTCTCCGGCGAGGTGACCATCAGCACTTGGCGTGCACCGCGTGCGAGCAAGTCGAGCGCAGTGGCGACACTCGCCGTCGAGTCCGGCGCCAAGATCGGCAAGCCGCGGACGTGCTCGGGCAAATCCTCGGCGCGGTCGTAGTACAGCGGCTCGATATGCATGCGCTCCGCGAGCTCTTGCACGAGCGGCGTGCGCGCGATGTGGTCGGCCGTGCGGCCGCCGCTCGCGACGAGCCGGAGGCTGCTGATCGGCGTCGGCAACGCGTGCATGTGCTTGAACCCAACGTACACTTTCTGGCCGATCGACAGCGGCATCGCGACGACGTCGCTCGCCGCACGCACGGCTTCGATCGTGAACGTCGGCGCGCCCGGGCGCTGAGCGCTCGCGAGCGTCTCCGTGGCACTCATCTCGAGGCGCAGGCGCTCGTTCGAGCCTATGAACTTGACCTCGGCGATCTTGCCGACGCCGACGACCGGCACCGTGAGGAGATCGCGCATCGGCGCGAGCAACACGTCCTCGGGCCGCACGACGACCGCGGCTTCGTCGCCGCTGCGCAGCGCGTCGGACCAGCGATCGACCTCGAAGAACGACTCGCCGAGCCGCACGTCGCGATAGCCATAAGGGCCGAGCAGCAGGTTGGCACCGCCCAAGAACGTCGCTACGAAGCGCGTGCCGGGCCGCTGATACAGCACGCGCGGCTCGCCGACTTCTTGGAGCCGGCCGCGATCCATGACACCGATTCGGTCCGCCATGCTGAAGGCTTCGTCTTGATCGTGCGTCACGAGCATCGTCGTGATACCGACGGCGCGCTGAATCTCGCGAATCGCGCGCCGCAGCTCCTCGCGGATCTTCGCGTCGAGCGCGCCGAACGGCTCGTCTAGCAGCAGCACGCGCGGCTCGTGAGCCAGCGCCCGCGCCAGCGCGACGCGCTGCTGCTGGCCGCCGGAAAGCTCGCTGGGCAGCCGGGTGTCGTAGCCTTCGAGCGCGACGAGCTTGAGCAGCTCGGCGCGCCGGCGCCGCCGGTTGGCGCGCCGCACGCGGCGCGCGCGCAGCGCGAACTCGATGTTGTCGGCCACCGTCATGTGGCGGAACAGCGCGTAGTTCTGGAACACGAATCCGACCTCGCGCTGCCGCGCTCCGACGTTCGTGACGTCGCGCCCATGCAGCACGATGCGGCCGTGGTCAATCGTGGTGAGGCCGGCGATCGCGCGCAGCAGCGTGCTCTTGCCGCTGCCGGACGGGCCGAGCAGCACGAAGAGCTCGCCGTCCTCGATCTGCGCGGTGACGTCGCTGACAGCGGCCATGCCGCTGAAATCCTTGGAAACTTGCTCGAGAACGATAGACATGGATTGACCGTGCCCAAACTCCCACGGTAGGACTCTCGATGTTACCGGGCGTGGGTAACAAAGTCGGTATTAACGCGGTTACGCACCGGTGACATTCCGATCGCGACCGCCATGGATGGCGAGAGTGCCGGCGACCGGGGACGTGGCCGGGCGCGCTTACAGCCGCGGACTCAGGCGGCCGTCGGCGAGCGAGTACCGCAGGCGGTACTCGGCGCCCTGCGATACCGGGCTCGGTCTAAACCGCCCGTTGCCGATCGCGGCGACCACCTGCTTCGAGATCACCGCGGCGTCGCGTCCTTCGACGGAGACGATGTTGATCTTGCGCGGCTGACCGTACTTGCCGATCTCGAAGTCGACGTCGACGTAGTCGCTCGAGCCCGCGACTACCACGCCTTCGAGCGGCGACGGCGCAAAGGTCGGCAAGAACACCGGCGTATTGGTCGGAAACAACTCCTGCATCGAGCTCTCCGAGACGCGCTGATCGACGAGGATCGAGTAGACCTGCGCGTAGCGCTTCACCGCCGTGCCGTTACGCGAGAACAGCAGCGACCAATCCGCCAGCTCGATGAGCGCGCGCGCATAGTCGACGGCTCCGGTCGACCCCACGCCCGCGTACGCGACTCGGCGCTGGTAGCTGCCGAGGCCGAGACCGTACAGCGGGTCGTCGACTCCCACGTAGTAGCGAGCGCGGTTGCTCGCCTCGAGATAGTAAGTTCGCGCCAGCCCTTCCTCGAGATCGGCCAGCTCGGCCTTGTTCTCGAGCGGGTTGGACATGAGGCCCCTGATCGCCTCGTTGTAGAGCCGGCGCGCACGCCAGACGCCATCGGCGGCAATTGCCTGCGGGCTGGTGGCGATGGAGCCAATCGTGACGCTCGCCGGAATGTCGCCCTCTAAATAGCGCTCGTACTCGCTGACCTCGCGCTCGGCCGCCTCGCGGAAGATCGCCGCGCTGCGCTCGTCATTGCGATTGTGCCTCGCGAGATCGAGCAGACGTGCCCGTAACTCGTCGACGGTTGCCATCCGGCCCAATGCGATTTGGCTCGCGATGAGCCGTTTCAGCAGCGCCGCCTGCTCGATCCCGAACAGGCCTTCGTTGACTCGCTTCAGGTAGAGCGCACGATCGAGCACCGCGACCGCGAGAACGTCTTCGCCGTGCTCCTGATAGACGAGACCGAGCGACGTCAGTAACGCGATGAGGTCAGGCGAGAACGGCCCGTTGCGCGCTTCCTCTGCAGCGAGGTTCGCGAGCAGCGGCTCGGTAATCTCGATGAGGGCATCGGCCGAGTCGCTACTGGTACTCGACCCGTCAGCCGCCACGGCGGCCCCGGCTGCTACGAACGCGGCGGCCGCCAGCGACGCGTGGAACCAGAATCGTCCGGGATCGCGTGCCATTTAAGGCTCTCCGCTCTCGAGTCGACGTTACAAGAGCGAGGCGGCGCGTTCAACCGCTCAGCGAGAGCGACGCCGGAGTCGGCTCCGTCAGCCGGCGGATCGGCCGTAGTCGCGCGCCTTCCAGCGGGCGCGCGTGCCGCGCCAATAGCCGATGGCCGAGCTCCAGGTCATCGCAAGGAACAGCGCTCCCGCGAGTGGCAGCGCGGCGGCCGAGCTCGGTGCCAACCGGTAGAACGAAACGACCGGCCAATAGGCCGCCGCGACGGCGAGCCAGGCCGCGCCGGCCGTCAGCGCCAGGCGCCAGTCCGCCGCCGCCGCGCCGGCGACGACGCCGGCGACGGGCATGAGCAGCGTCACGATCATGAGAGCCGTCGCGAGCAGCAGTAGCCACGAGGAATAGCGAAGCTGCGTGAAGGCGCTGCGCGCGACCATGCTCCAGAAGTCGCCGAGTGCGGGGTATGCGCGCATGCTGCGCACCGAATGCGTAAGCCCCAGCCAGATCGGCGGCCGCTGGCGCTTCAGCGCCGCGGCGAGCGTGCAGTCGTCGATCAGCGCGCCGCGGATCGCGGCAAAGCCGCCGATCTGCCGCAACGCGTCCGCGCGTATGAGCATGCAGCCGCCGGCCGCCGCGGCCGTGGCCTTCGTCGCATCGTTGCTGCGCGCGAACGGATACAGCAGCTTGAAGAAAAACACGAACGCCGGGCTCAAGAGGCGCTCCCAGAACGTCTCGCACTTGAGCTCGGCCATCAACGAGACGAGCGTCGCGTCGCGCTCGCGCAGCTTCGCGAGCAGCGCCGGGACCGTGCGCGGAGCAAGCTCGATGTCGGCATCGAGCAGCAACACGTGCGGGCGTTCAGCGACCGTGAGTCCCTGCTCGAGCGCCCACAGCTTCCCGGCCCAGCCGTCTGGCAGCGGGCGGCCGTCGACAATGCGCAGCGTCAAAGTGGGGACGGATTTATTTTCCGTCGAAATGGGGACGGACTTATTTTCGACGAAAATAGATCCGTCCCCTTTTGCAGCGCGCGCAGCAGCGCCGCGCGTGTCGTCGCTCGATTGATCGTCCACGACGACGACCTCGAGCCCGCGGCCTTGCTGCGCGAGCGCTGCGATCGTGCGCCCGATCAACGCCGCTTCGTCGCGCGCAGGAATGATGGCCGTGACGGTGCCGAGATCGTCGTCCGAGCCGTCGGCTGCGGCCTCGAGCCGCTCGCGCACGCGGTGCGGCTGATACGGCAACACAAGAACGCAAAGCCACGCCGCCAGCGCGAACGCGCTGGCGACGAAGAGCAACGTCATGCCGGACGCGCCGGCGTTACGACTTGCGGTCGATGCGCCCGATCTGATCGACGGGGATCGCGATGCCGGGAGCGCCGTTGTGCAGCACCGGCAACTCGGGCGCCATCTCGCCGTCGAGACGCGGGCCGAACAAAAACACGTTGAGCGCCGTCAGCGGGCTGGAGATCGTGTGCTCGACGGCCGTGCCTTCGTAGCCGCAGTGCGCCATACAGTTGTCGCACTTCGGATTGCGGCCGACACCGTACTTGTCCCACTCCGTCGTTTCCATGAGCTCCTGGAAGCTCTTGGCGTAGCCCTCGTCGACGAGCAGGTAGCACGGCTTCTGCCAGCCGAACACGTTGTAGGTCGGGTTCGCCCACGGCGTGCACTGATAGCTCTGGTTGCCAGCGAGAAAATCGACGAACAAGCTCGACTGATTGAAATGCCATTTGCTGCCGCGCTTCTTGCCGATGCGGAAAATCTCGCGGAACAGCTCTTTGGACTTGCGCCTGCCCAGGAACACGTCCTGCCGCGGCGCGTGCTGATAGCTGTAACCCGGCGACATCATGACGCCCTCGACGCCGAGCGTGTTCGTGAAGTCGAAGAAGTTCGCTACGTCCTCGGGGTCCTCACCGGCGTATAGCGTGCAGTTCGCTGTGACGCGGAACCCGCGGGCGCGCGCAGCCTTGATCGCCGACACGGCCCTATCGAACGTGCCGTCGCGACAGACCGACGCGTCGTGCCGGTCCTTGTTGCCGTCCAAGTGGATCGAGAACGTCAGGTACGGAGACGGCTTGTACTGATCGAGCTTCTGCTCGAGCAGCAGCGCATTCGTGCAGAGGTAGACGAACTTCTTGCGCGCGACGATGCCTTCGACGATCTGCGGCATCTCCTTGTGAATCAACGGCTCACCGCCGGGGATCGAAACGACGGGGGCGCCGCACTCATCGACGGCGCGCAACGCGTCCTCGACGGACATGCGCTTGCGCAAAATCTCGTCGGGATAGTCGATCTTGCCGCAACCCGAGCACGCGAGATTGCATTGGAACAACGGCTCGAGCATCAGCACGAGCGGGTATCTCTTATTGCCTTTGATCTTCTGCTCGAGGATGTAACGCGCAATGCGATACGTCTGAACTAGGGGAATAGTCATCCGAACTCCTGACTCTAATTGATTAGCCGTCCGTGCCAGTGCCCGCCAACATACCGTCGAGGTAATTGGCCTTGATGTGCACCCACTCCATCTTGAACCACGGCGTGAAAGTGTCGGGCGCACGCTTGAGCTCCTGCTCGAGAGCGGCAACACCCACGAATCGCCAAGCGGCGATTTCCGTGACGTTCACGTCGACGGGCCCGTCGTAGCGGCCGAAGTACACCGAGCACAGCTCGTGCTCGGCACCGACCGCACCGAACTGTGCCTGGTATTTGAACTTGTACAGATATTCGAGCGGGCAGCTGAACCCGAGCTCTTGCTCCAACCGGCGCGTAACCGCATCCGCCATGTCCTCGCCGCGCCGCGGATGCGAGCAGCAAGTGTTCGACCAGTAGCCGGGCCACAGCATCTTGCTCGGGCTGCGCTGCTGCAGCAGCAGCTCGTTGTCTTCATTGAATACGAAGATCGAGAACGCGCGATGCAGCACGCCGAAGCCTAAGTGGCAATCGGCTTTGCCTTTGTAGCCAATCTCGCGATCGTGGTCGTCGACGAGAATCAGCTGCTCGCTTGCGTTCGAGACGATCTCTTCACGCGCCATTCAAATCGGCTCCGAGAAATACGGGCAACGCCTGGAAGCCGGCTGCCCGAATCGCGCTGACGACCGGCTCCGGATCGCCGTCGCAGATAGCGACGATCGATCCGCCGCCGCCACCGCCCGTTAGTTTCGCACCCAGCGCGCCATTCTCGCGCGCAATCGCACAAAGTTTCTCGAGCTCCGGCGTCGATACCTGCAGGGCGTTCAGCATGCCCTGGCATATATTCATGAGCTGGCCGAGCGTTGGCAAGTCGTTGTCTTGTATGGCCTGAATGCCGCGCAGCGTCAGTGCGTCGATCTGGTCGAAAATCCGTTCATATAACTTATTGTCACGCTGCCACGCCTCGCGCACGTGCCCGACGGTCTTGGCGGTCAGGCCCTCGAGGCCCGTCATGCCGATGACGGCCGGGATCGGCTCGCGGATATTCAGGGGCTCGACGAGCGGCGGGTCGCCGGTTCGGAATACGAGCGCCTTGCCGTAGCACGCCAGCGCGTTGTCGAGGCCACTCGGGTTGCCGTGTGCCAGCTTCTCGGACTCGAACGCGAGGCGATTGACCTCGTCGTCACTCAATCGCAGACGAAAGTGCTTGTCGAGCGCCCGTACGATCGCGACGGCCATCGCCGCCGAGCCGCCGAGGCCCATGCTGCGCGGGATCTCGGGGAACACCTCGATCTTCATCGCGCGCTTGCTCAAACCGAGATGATCGAGCAAGGCGCCGGCCGGCCGCTCGAACGAGCGCCGCTCGTTCGGATTGCTGGCGAGCTGGTACTCGACGTTCCAGCGCGGAATCAATAGATGGATACCCTCGTCGCAATCCTCGACGAGCGCTTTGATCTTGAGTGGTATCGGCGCCGCGATCGCGTGGCGGCCGTACACGACAGCGTGCTCGCCGAGCAGGATCACTTTGCCGTAGCCGACGCCCATCGCGGCTTCCTTGGCGCGCTTGCGTCTCGGGCCGGCCGCGGCGCGCTTGCGCTCATCCTGCACTTCCGTGACGAGCTCCTGAGCCTTCCATACTTTGATGACGCCGCTCTGGATCAGCCGCTCGAGCACTTCGTCGAAAATTTCTTTCGGCGCACCGGCAGCCGTGACGACGCTGCGCGCGTGCAATGTCATGTGGCCTTTCTGTATGCCTTCCGTCGCGAGCGCGCGAATGGCGGCGAAATTTTGCGCGAGGCCGGCGGCCCCCATCACCTGCGCAAGCTCCGTCGCGGATTTGACGCCGAGCAAGCGCAAGTTGAGCGCAACCGTCGGATTCGATTCGAGCGGAGCGCCGACGATGCCGACTTTCAGCGGCAGCTCGATGCGCCCGCAAAGATTGCCTTCTTCGTCAGCCCACCAATTCGTCAGCGACGAATAACGGCCGCCGCGCGCGGCATACGCATGCGCGCCGGCTTCTATGGCGCGCCAATCGTTACCCGTCGCGATCGCGATCGGGTCGATGCCGTTCATGATGCCTTTGTTGTGCGTGGCAGCGCGATACGGGTCGACGGCTGCGAACTCTGCCGCCACGATGATGCCGTCGCGCGCTTGAATGCCCGTATAGCCCTTACCCGCCAGTTGCTCGACGGGAATCTTGCAGTGGGCGCGCACGAGCGCGCGATCCGCAAGATTCGAAAGGATGCGCAAGAACACTTCGCCGCCCGTGATCGACTCGACGAGCGGCGCAACGCCCTCGCACATGCCGTTGACGAGATTCGCGCCCATCGCATCGCGTGTGTCGACGAGCAAATGCACGACGAGCATCTGCTTGGCGCTCGACGGCAACGGATGCACGAAGAGCTCGATGTCGCGAGCGCCGCCGCCTCGCGCGACCATGTTCGGATGCAGGCTGTTGGCGAGGTTGATGATGTCCTGCTTGCTACGCAGCAGCGCCTGCTTCGCCTTCTCCATATCGACGAGATTCACGATCTGGATCTGGCCGATCAGAATCGGATCCGTCGCTTCCGCTTTGAAGCCTCCGCAGCTGCGCACGAGCTTGCAAGCCGAGCCGAGCGCCGCGACGACGGAAGGCTCCTCGACGACCATCGGCACGATGTAGTGCTGGTCGTTGACGACGAGGTTCATGCCGAGCCCGAGCGGCATGCCCATCACGCCGACGACGTTCTCGATCATCTTGTCGGCGGAATCGAGATCGAGCGTGTGCTGGCCCGTGGCCAGCGCACGGAAGTCCGCCGAATTGATGAGGCCGCGCTCGTGAACGGTCCGGACCCGTTCTTCGACGCTCAACTTGTAGAACTCGGGAATGCGCGTCCGGTCACCGCTCATCGCTGCCACCCCGCGCCGCGTTGTGCTACCTGAAGGCCATGGTCGGCCGGCGAGACATTGATCACGCGAAAACCCCGATCCCCTACCGATTTCCTGAAAGCCTCGAGGGCCTCGACATCGGCCGCGCACGCGAGCCCGAGGTCGCCGCCGCCGGCGCCGCTGACTTTGTATGCGACCCCATGACGGCGCGCTTCGACGCCTATCTCACGGTGCTCGGCCGTGACGATTTCCGCGCCGATCGCCGCCCCGAGCTCGTCCAACCCTTGCCCGTAGGCTGCGAACGCTTCGAGCCATCCCGCGGCGTCATCCCCGGCAAGCGCCGCACATCCGGCCTCCGCCAGCGCCGTCAAACGGCGGACGAGGGCCGCCGCGTCCTGCGGCCTACGTGTGCGCCAGGCCCTATAGCGCGTAACCAACTCGGGCGTCGAGGCGGACCGGCCGGCAAAAATACCCGCGAATCCTACACTGTTCGGCAGGCGGACTGAACCAATTTGGGGCAATCCGGGACGCGCGAGGCTGAAGGTAATAGCGCCGCCCGTGTACGAAGCCGCGACATCGAGACCGCTCCCCTTGCCGCCCTGGAACTGCCGGTGCAGGTCGATCAACGTCTCGACGCGAGGCGAAGGCAAAGGGCACCCCTGCCTCTGCGCGAATGCCGCGAAAGCGCCGGCCCAAGCCGTCAGCACCGCGGCACTCGAGCCCAAACCGAGCTTTGCGCCGCCGGCAAAGAGAGCGTGCGAGTCGATGGTGGCGGTCCACCTCAGGCGCGGCGCGGCCGCCGCGACGAGATCGACGAGCCCGGCGCCGCTCGGCTCGCCGGGAGCAAAACTGCGCTCGACAACCTCCGCCGACCGCATCGATAGGTGGCAAATCTCGTCCGCGCTCTGGTCGAGCGTAACTTCGACGTAGCGGTCGAGCGCGAGAACCACGGCAGGCGCGCCGTCGAGCACGGCGTACTCGCCGAGCGCCACGAGCTTGCCGGGCGCGCGCGCGACGATCACTTCAGCGTAGCTCCGCACCTGGACCGAGCGCGCTCGTAAGAAGCTCGAGCACGCCGGGGACGCCGCGCAGCGTGCGTTCGACTTCGGCTCGGGCGCCCGGCAGACAAACGGCTTTGAGCTGCGGGCCCGCGTCGATCGTGAACAACACGGGCACGCCGCCGGCACGCAAACGGCGCACCGCGTGCAAGCATTCGACGGTGGCGCCGTTCCAGTAGACCAGCGGAGGGTTCGCCGCGAGCGCGGCGGCGTGCATCTTCAAGCAATTGTGCTCGGCGACGTCGGCGAGCGCGGCGAAATCGCGCGCGCGAATTGCGGCGCGGGCAGTTGCGAGATCGGGAGGTTGACCGGCGACCCACGCGGCGTAGTACGGCGACGACGTCGCGGAACGAGTCATGCCGCTGCGCGAACCGATTTCTTTCTCACCCTTCGCCGTTACGGCAATCACGACCTCGAGCGGCCACTCCTTACTCTCGAGCAGCGGTTCCGCGAAGCTGTCGTTGCCGTCGGCCGCCGTGCCTGCATGCATCTCGACGAAGCCGCCGAAGATCGAGCGCGCCGCCGACCCCGACCCTTGCCGCGCGACGATGCTGCGCTCGCGCGGCGACAGCGCGAGACCGAGCGCGGCTTCGGCAGCGCGCACGAGCGCCGCGAAACCGGACGCCGAGGACGCGAGCCCTGCCCCCGTCGGAAAGTTGTTGCGGGTTACGACGCGGACACGCGTGTCGACGCCGGCCTTGCCGCGTAAGAGATCGACACACGCGGAGATTTTCGCGAGGTCCTCGTCGCGGCTCTTGCCGTCGAGCACGAGCTCGTCGCTGCGCTGCGTGGGTCTAAGCTCGACCTCGGTCTCCGTGAACAACGCGTCGAGCGTGATCGAGATCGAGCCGACGGCGGGCACGTTCAACCGTGCGTCGGCTTTGCCCCAGTACTTGACGAGCGCGAAGTTCGCTCCCGCACGCGCCGTCGCGCGACCATCGTGCTCAGAAGTAGCCATTCGCCTTGAACCAATCGACAGCCGCCGCAACGGCCAAGCGCGGATCGCGCCACCGGTACTGCAGGTCTCGCTGCGCCTTACGACTCGAGAAATACATGTGCTTCTTCGACATCCGCAGACCGTCGAGCGTCACGCGCGGCTCGCGCTTCGTGAGCATCGCCACGGCCTCCGCGCCCACGGCGAGCGGATAGACCGACCAATGAGGCAGGCGAATCGTACTCGCTCGCCGGCCCACGTGCTCTGCCACGAGCTCGAGAATCTGCTGCAGCGTGAAGTCGTCGCCGCCGAGGATGTACCGCTCGCCGGGCACGCCGAGCCGCGCGGCTGCGAGGTGCCCAGCCGCGACGTCATCGACGTGCACGAGGTTCAACCCCGTGTCGACGAATGCCGGCATGCGGCCAGCAGCGGCGTCGAGCAGGATGCGCCCCGTCGGCGTCGGCTTGACGTCGCGCGGGCCGATCGGCGTCGACGGGTTGACCGTCACGACTGGAAACTTGAGCTCCGCGGCGCGGTTGCGCACGGTAGCCTCAGCTAAATACTTCGAGCGCTTGTAGTGCCCGACCATGTCGTCGACCGTCACCGGCGTGTCTTCGTCGGCCGGCGTTCGATCCTTGTTGATGCCGAGCACGGCCACGCTCGACGTGTAAACCATGCCCTTGGCGCCTGCCTCGGCGGCTGCCTCGAGCACGTTCACGGAGCCGTCGACGTTGGCGCTGTACATGGGTTTCGGATCGGCGACCCACAGTCGATAGTCGGCCGCGACGTGGAACACGGCGTCGCACCCGGCCGCGGCACGCCGCACCGAAGTGCGATCGGTGAGATCTCCGACTGCGACTTCGACATCGAGGCCGTCGAGGTTGCGGCGGTC
>Ga0315910_10002848_pt1 | contig 14990 bp, 13 predicted proteins | sample EdamamesoilMG_FD_204470 | JGI IMG/M metagenome (GOLD analysis project Ga0315910, IMG submission 204470) | Garden soil microbial communities collected in Santa Monica, California, United States - Edamame soil | ecosystem: Environmental > Terrestrial > Soil > Garden | place: USA: California...
TGGCCGCCCGGATGCTTTTGAGCCTGCACCCAAAAAAAATTGGGCGGCTCCAAAGTTATTACCCAACAGTCGGAGCCGCCCGTCATGCATCAACAGGATGCACAACGCCGTCAGTTTTCCACCGGGCTACTTTGCGCGCAAAGAGGGAAAGCACGGAGCTTTCCGTAGTGACCCTACCGGATAATCCACCAAGGTCTCCCGGGGTTAATCACTTGAAATGGGCAATAAACGCAGTTTGCTTGACCAGACTCGGCCACGCCTCGCAAGCTGCCGGCGGAAATGCCAGTCACCGAAACCCTATCCGCTTTCCGCCAGCTCCTCGGGGCAGGCAATGTCCTGACCAAACCAGAGGACTTGATTCCGTATTCATTCGATGGGACTGCTGCTCTGTCCCAGCTACCTGGGTGCGTGCTCTTTGCCACCAAGACAGAAGAGATCGCAGCCGTCCTAAAGCTCGCCAATCAGGCCCGAACTCCCGTCGTCACGCGCGGCTCGGGCACGGGACTCAGCGGTGGCTCGATCCCCTGCCCTGACTGTGCAGTGCTTTGTCTTACGCGGATGAATCGCATCCTTGAATTGGACCGCGCCAATCTCACGATGCTTGTTGAGCCAGGTGTGACCACCCAAGCCATCGCTGATGCGGCGGCAGCCGTCGGCTTGTTCTATCCACCCGATCCCGGCTCGATGAAAATCTCCACCATCGGCGGTAACGTGGCGGAAAACTCCGGCGGCTTGCGTGGACTCAAATACGGCATCACCCGCAACTATGTCATGGGCCTCGAAGTCGTCCTGCCCGATGGCGAAATCCTCTGGACCGGCAACAAGTGCGTGAAAGACGTCGCCGGCTATTCGTTGCGGGATTTGTTCATCGGCTCTGAGGGAACACTTGGCGTCATCACCAAAGTTCTGCTCCGACTCATCCCAAAACCTGCCGCCAAGAAGACGATGGTCGCTACCTACGCTGATATGGGACAGGCGGCACAAACCGTCTCGGATATTATCGCCGCACAGATCATTCCCTGCACATTGGAGTTTCTCGACCGCACAACCATCCGGTGCGTAGAAGATTTCGCCAAGGTCGGGCTGCCGCTGGATTGTGAAGCATTATTACTGATGGAAACTGACGGTCATCCCGCCCCAGTAGCTGAAGAGGCAGCGAAGATGGAGGAACTCGCCCGCAAGAACGGCGCGCTCGAAGTCCGCCTTGCAAAAGACGATGCCGAGGCAACAAAACTAGCCACCGCCCGTCGCAGTGCTTTCTCTGCCCTGGCGCGTCTTTCGCCGACGACGATTCTCGAAGATGCCACCGTGCCACGCAGTGAACTGGCAAAAATGATTCGGTTCGTCGCCGAGGTCGCAAAGAAGTACAACCTCCGCGTCGGCACATTCGGCCACATGGGCGATGGCAACCTGCATCCTACATTTCTCACGGACGAGCGGAACAAAGACGAAATGCACCGTGTAGAGGAAGCCTTCAAAGAAATCTTCGATGAAGCTATCCGACTTGGCGGCACGATCACCGGCGAACACGGCGTGGGCGTGGCCAAGAAAAGTTTCCTGCCCAAATTCGCTGGTGATGCCCAGATGCGCGTGATGCGCGAACTTCGTCGCACACTTGATCCGAAGGGCATTTTGAATCCCGGAAAGATGTTCGACTGAGATTTAGGCGACGGCAATGATCTCGCGCACGTACATCTTAAAATCCAAGCGGGCCAGCAAGGAAGTTCTGGAGGATCAGTTGCGTTCATTGACCGGCTTGTATGTGTCAGTTACTGAAATCACCAAAGATCTTGATGATGCCGATGGTGCGCCAGATTCTGATGACTCATGCGAAGGCGAGCACGAAGCGTGGCACGTGTGCTTCCAATCACCATCTGACAACTACGCTGAAAGAATCTTCTACCACCGAGAGGGAAACAGGATTGTGATTTGCGATAGTTGGAAAGATTTGAATCGTTACCCTCATTATCCTTTCTTCGCCACAGCGGCAGCCATCGAGGATTTTGGGGGTGAACCGCAATTCCTGACGGGAAATAAAACCTTCACCAAGGTTTTGCCGGAGTATTCCCGGCTGAATTTTAATCAGTGGAAAGCGATGAATGGCGGGACCAAACCGCCCACCTGGAAATGGTTGCTACTGGTCGGGTCAATCAGCTTCCGCATTCTCGGGATGCTCGTTACCCTGCCTTTCAAATGTTTGGCTGAACTTTTCCGACTGAGGAAAACCGACCGTGAATACAAATGTAAAGCCGCTCAAGTTGAAGCACTGGAAGACAGGAAACACTTGTCGCGTCATTTCAAATCTCCAAGTGACAAGCTTAGTGAATGAAGATTGCCTCGCACCTCAAATCCCTCGACTACTCCGTGGTGCAGCAATGCATGCACTGCGGACTGTGCCTGCCGACGTGTCCGACCTACGACGCCACCAAGCTGGAGCGCAACAGCCCACGCGGCCGCATCGCCCTCATGCGGGCCATCGCCGACGACCGGTTGGATGTGACCAAGGCGTTCGGCGAGGAAATGTATTTCTGTCTCGGCTGCCTCGCCTGTCAGACCGCGTGTCCGGCAGGCGTGAACTACGCGGAATTGTTCGAGCACGCCCGCGCAGAGATTGAGGAGCAGCGGATTCTCGCAAATCCGAAGCGCAATTTTATCCGCGGCTTCACGGTGCGGTGGTTGTTCATGGATTTGCGGCGGCTGGAATTGCTCGGCAAGGCGCTCCGACTCTACCAGCAGCTCGGCCTACAGGCCTTGGTGCGACGCAGCGGCATCTTGAACGTGCTGCCCAAGCGACTGCGCGAATTGGAAGCCATGACTCCGAGGGTTTGCGACAAATTCTCGGCCGAACTCATCGCGCCGGTTACGCCGGCCGTCGGTGAGAAAAGATTCCGCGTCGCCATGCTAACCGGTTGCGCGCAAGACCTGACTTTCAGTGATGTGAACCGTGACACCGTGGAAGTGCTGGCGACTAACGGCTGCGAAGTCATCACACCGCCCGATCAAAGCTGTTGCGGCTCGCTCCACGCACACAATGGTGAGTGGTCGCTCGGTCAACAACTCGCGCGCCGGAACATTGACCAGTTTCCACCGGACCAGTTTGACGCCATCATCACCAACGCCGGCGGCTGCGGGTCGCATTTGAAGCACTACGCCAAACTGCTCGTCGACGATCCGGCTTACTTCAAGCGCGCCGAGCTCTGGGATGCAAAGGTGAAGGACATTCACGAATGGCTCGCGCAAATCAAGATCCGAAATCCGAAGTCCGAAACCCCAAGTCCGACGGTAGTGACCTACCACGAGTCCTGCCACCTGACTCATGGACAGAAGGTGGTTTCCCAGCCGCGCGAAATCTTGCGCGTGATCCCCGGCCTCAAACTCATCGAACTGCCCGAGGCCAGCTGGTGTTGCGGCAGCGCGGGCATTTACAACCTCACCCAACCCGAAATGGCCGGCCAGCTTCTCGACCGCAAGCTCAAGCATATCAAGTCCACGGGCGCCAAAGTGGTCGCCACTGGCAACCCTGGCTGCTTGCTCCAACTCATCACCGGCGCAAAACAGCAAGGGCTTGAACTACGGGCAGTCCATCCTATCACCCTGCTCGCGGAAGCTTATCGCGCTGAACGCGCCGGCTGAAGCAGCTTGCGACAAACCTTGTCTGGTCAACCGCAACAAAAGTTTGCACTCTGAACCCATGCGCACCAAGCAGCAGCTCATCGAGCAACTCAAGAACCCCGGAGTGATTGCTGTCGTTCGCGCCAAGCGCCAGGAGCAGGCTGTGCCGCTTGCGGAAGCGCTTGTAGCCGGCGGCGTCATCGCCGTGGAAATCACCATGACCACGCCCAATGCCATCGCCGCAATCCGGGAAGCCAGCGCGAAGCTCGGTGACCGCGCGCTCATCGGCGTGGGCACCATCCTCAAACCCTACGATTGCCAGGCCGCCCTCGATGCCGGGGCGCAATTCGTCGTCAGCCCGATCTGCCGCACAGAACTTATCCCGATCGCGCATTCAGCGAACAAGCCGATCATGCTTGGTTCTTACACGCCAACTGAAGCGCAGATCGCACACGAAGCTGGCGCGGATTTCATAAAGATTTTCCCTGCTGACACACTTGGACCCAATTATGTCAAGGCGTTGCGTGCCCCCCTGCCCCATCTGCAAATCGTGCCCACTGGCGGTGTGGATCTGAAAACAATTGGCGAATTTCTGAAGGCTGGTTGTGCGGCGGTGGGCGCCGGCTCGTCGCTCATCTCGAAAGACATGCTGGATAAGGATGACTGGCCGGCGCTGACCAGAATGGCCAGTGAATTTGTGAACACAGCCAAGGCCGCACGCGGCGGTTGATTTCTGGACAGAATTGTCACGGTTTTCATCCGGTTGCTGTTCGTTGGCCGTTCAAACCCTGTCGCGAATCGAATGCGGGAGACTCCACCAATAGTTCGACCACCAATCCTTTGACTTTTGGCCCGACTCGACTGATTTTCCGTGCGCATGAAAGCCCTCGCTACAGGTTGCATCGCGCTATTGTTGCTGGTCTCCGTCGGATCAAGCATAGGCAACGCCGCGCCGCTGACCCGCGTACCGAACACCACGCTGACCAATGTGCCGCCCGCGCCACCCACTTTCGGTTATACCGCCGTGTTTGCGTTCGGCGCACTGGCTGTCACCAACCCCGTAACGATCCTCACCCCACCCGACGAGACCAACCGGATCTTCATCGTTGAAAAGCGTGGCCGCATCGTGGTCATCACCAACCTGGCTGCGCCCACCCGGACAATCTTCATGGACATCACCAACCGCGTGGAGGTGGACGGCGCCAGCCCAGATAGTGTGAGCGATGAGCGGGGACTGCTAGGACTGGCATTTCATCCGGGTTACGCCACGAACCGCTATTTCTTTGTTTTCTATACCTCGACTACGACGGCTGGTTCCGGCGGCCAACGCCACGATATCCTTTCGCGGTTTGAAACCTTGGCCGGCAATCCCAATCAGGGCGACACCAATTCCGAAGTTGTGCTGCTGCGCCAGCGCGATGAAGCCAGCAACCACAACGGCGGCGATCTGCACTTCGGACCGCAGGACGGCTATCTTTACGTTTCGCTCGGCGATGAAGGCGATGCCAACGACTCCCGGCAAAACAGCCAGCGCATCAACAAGGATTTTTTCTCCGCCATCCTGCGGCTCGACGTGGACAAACGACCAGGCAGCCTGAATCCGAATCCGCACGCGGCGATCGTCGCGCCGACAAACTACGCTGTGCCGCCGGACAATCCGTTCATCGGCGCAACCAGTTTCAACGGCAGCGCCGTGAATCCCAGCCAGGTCCGCACGGAATTCTGGGCTGTCGGATTGCGCAATCCGTGGCGTATGGCCTTCGACGAGGAGACCGGCATCCTCTATTGCGGCGATGTCGGCCAGGGCACGCGCGAGGAGGTTTCCATCATTGAGAAAGGAAAGAATTACGGATGGAATTACTGGGAGGGTTTCTTTCAGCGCACCAACTCGGCACAGATTCCCGCCGGCTTTGTTCATACGGCACCTCTGATTGACTATCCGCGTTCCTTGGGCATCGCGGTCACCGGCGGCCGCGTGTATCGCGGTTTCAACCTCTCCCAGCTTTACGGCGCTTACATCTACGCCGACTACGGCAGCGGCCGCATCTGGGCTTTGCGACACGATGGCACGAATGTGACGCAGAACACGCTGCTCAATTACAATGACGGTGGCATCGCCGCCTTTGGGGTTGATCCACGCAACGGCGATCTGCTTTACGCCGATCAGGCTGGTACCAGCAGCGCGATCGATCGCCTCACTTACAGCGGCGGCCCGACCGGCGCGCCATTGCCCACCACGCTGTCAGTGGCGAACGTGTTCGCGGACCTGACCACTCTCGCGCCGCACCCCGGCGTCGTGCCTTACGATCTTAATGTCCCCTTCTGGTCGGACAATGCCATCAAATCGCGTTGGTTCTCGGTCCCGAACACCAACCTCACCATCGCATTTGAGCGGGAAGGCAACTGGCAGTTTCCCACTGGCACGGTCTGGATCAAACACTTCGAACTGGAACTCACCAACGGCGTCCCGTCGTCCCGCCAGCGCATCGAAACCCGCTTGCTCGTCAAGAATTCCACCGGCGGCTACGGCATCACTTATCGTTGGGGCAACTCGACCACCAACGCCTCGCTCGTCGCCGAAGGCGGCATGGAAGAATCATTCGTCATCAACGAGAGCGGCGTGCTACGCACACAAGTCTGGCGCTACCCCAGCCGCGTCGAATGTCTCCAATGCCACACCGCGCCCGGTGGATTCGCGCTCGGTTTCAACACGGCACAACTCAATCGTGAGTTCGATTACGGCGGCACGGTCACCAATCAGATCGCCGCCCTGAGCCATGCGGGTTACTTCAATACCAATGTTACCGGCCTGCACACCCTGCGCGCACTGGTTCACCCGACGAATACTTCGGCCAGCCTTGAATCCCGGGTCCGCAGCTACCTGGCTGCCAACTGCGTGCAGTGCCACCAACCCAGCGGCGCAGCTCTCGGTTCCTGGGACGCTCGCGTACACACGCCGGGTCCGTTTGCTGGCATCATTGACGGCGCGCTTCTCGATAATTTTGGCAGCGCCAGTAATCGCGTCATTGTCCCGGGTTCAATCTCCAATTCCGTATTGCTTGCGCGCATCGCCACCCGCGGCACCGGTCAGATGCCGCCGCTGGGTTCATCGTTGGCGGACACTCAAGGTGTGGCATTGATCGCCGCGTGGATCACGAATGATCTACCCAGCCACCTGACTTATGCCGCATGGCAACTGGCAAACTTCGGCTCCACCAACGCCCCGAACTCGGCTGCGGATGAAGACGCTGATGGCGATCACGCCCTGAACTACCTTGAGTACCTGACCGCCACCGATCCGAACGCCAGCACCAACTTCTGGCAATTGAACGCCCACCCGGCAGGTGGCGGCGTGAATCTTGTTTTCCCCCAAACCGCCAACCGGGCCTTCGAGATTCAGTCCACCACAAATCTTTTCAATGCCGCCGCCTGGCAACCGCTGGACCTGCCGGGCAACGAACCGTTCTTTTGGATCACGAACCGGACCGGCGCATTGCAAGTCGCGACCACCAATTCACCCGCCACCTATTTCCGCACCCGGGTGTTCGAGCCGTGACAAAATTCAGATTTGAGTTTCGTCACCTGAATTCTACCATTCGCGCCCATGAGTCCGGCCCCATTCAGCCTGCGCCGCGCCACGGTGGACGACCTTCCTGCGCTCCGTGCGCTGTGGGATTCCATGAGATTCCCCACGCATGAACTGGAGAAGCTCCTGACCAACTTTCAAGTCGCGGTGAACGCCGAGGATAAGATCGTCGGCGCCGTCGGCTTTGAGATGCAACAACGCCACGGTCGGATTCACAGCGAGGCTTACTCGGATTTTTCCGCCGCCGACATCGTGCGTCCGATGCTGTGGACGCGATTGCAATCACTTTGCAGCAATCACGGCGTGCTTCGACTCTGGACGCAGGAGGTTTCCCCGTTCTGGTCGCACAACGGGCTCAAGCCGCCGCATGACGAGGCGGAGCGCGCAAAGCTTCCGGAGGCGTGGCGCAACATCGAAGGCGACTGGCTGACCCTTAAACTCAAGGATGAAGAAGCCATCTTGTCCTTGGACAAGGAGTTCGCGCTCTATATGGAGTGCGAGAAAGCGCGCTCCGCAGAGGCACTCGGGCAGGCACGTAAGCTGAAATCTGTCGCGACCGTTATCGCATTCATCGCTGCATTCGTCGGCTTCGGCGCGGCGATCTACTTGTTCTTGAACCGCCAGTCCTTCCGCCAGATCGCTCCCCCGAATGAAGGCATGCAGGCGGAGACCACGGTTGTCGTACCGACGACGACGGTTGAATCGGCATCGCCTTCGGCCACTAACGACCCGGCCACCAATCCCGTCACGCCGCCGGCAAAGGCAGAGTGAATTCGTCCGCGTGGTAAGAACTGCGCACCATCGGCCCACTCGCCACATGAACGAAGCCCATTGATCCGGCCCGCTCGCCGAATTCCGCAAACTTCGCTGGCGTGACGAACTCTTGAACCGGTAGGTGTTTCAGTGTCGGTTGCAGATACTGACCGAGCGTGAGGATATCACAACCGACCGCGCGCAAATCTCCCATCGCCGCGATGACTTCGTTCTCGCGTTCTCCGAGGCCGAGCATCATGCCGGACTTCGTGTAGATGCTTGCGCCACGACGTTGCTTTACTTTCTGCAAGACACTCAGCGAGCGATCATAGGTCGCCCGATGCCGCACCGTAGGCGTCAGCCGTCGGACAGTTTCCAGATTGTGATTGAAGATGTGCGGGTTCGCGGCCAACACCATTTCGATCTGCGCATCGTGGTCATTGAAATCTGGCGTCAGCACCTCGATGACGATGCCGGGATTCAGCTTCCGCACTTCCTCGATCGTCCGCCGGAAATGATCCGCCCCACCGTCAGCCAGGTCATCGCGCGCGACGGCGGTGATGACGACATGTTTGAGCTGCATCCGCCGCGTGGCTTCAGCGACCCGTTGCGGCTCGTCCACTTCCAGTGCGAATGGCTTGGCCGTGCTCACGGCGCAAAAGCCGCAAGCGCGGGTGCAACGATCGCCGGCGATCATGAACGTGGCCGTGCCCTTGCTCCAGCATTCCCAATGATTCGGGCACTTCGCGCTTTCGCAGACGGTGTGAAGTTTGAGTTCATCCAGCAGCGAGCGTGTGCGCGAGAATGTATCCGCCGTCGGCAGTTTGATGCGCAGCCATTCCGGCAGCCGCGGGCGGGGTTTTGATTCGGTCGTCGTCACTTGCTTTTCAACTTGTTCCAAAACTTCTCCAACTCCTCCGGCCCAAAATCTGCCAGAACCTCGCCATCCACATCGATCACCGGCGCCAGCGTCTGGCCGGAAAGCTCCACCATCTCATCGAACGCTTCTGGGTCGGCGATGACATCGAGCGTCTCGTACCTGATGCCGTGGTCTTTCAACCAGCGCTCGGCCTTGTGGCACCAGCCACAATAGGGTTTTATAAAAAGACGGATTTTCATTACGGCCAAGCCTAGTCGGCCCTCTTTAGCTTGTGCTCGCCTAAAGCCTTGTCAAAGGATGCTTGGGGCGAACGGCTGGTGAGAAAACCACTTCCAGCTTTGAAGCCGTGAGTTTGCACCGATAGACATTCAAAACAGATTACAAAGTCATTGGTGGCGGTCTTTGAAACAATTCTCAGCCCGTGGCGAGGGTCGAAGCAGTTGGCCACAAGCCCATCATTTCCACGCGCCCCATCAGCTAAAGCTTTGATCAAACTGGCTTTTTCCTCATTTGAAGTAATTTCAGCTTTGCCTAAGACCGGGATTCCGTGGAATGACTTGTCGGAGTTCTTTGGAAGCTTTGCCTCAAACCTTCGCGCATCGTGAGGGTCCAACGAATAGAGGAACATCTGAACCTGCGCATCCAGAATCTTTTCAATCGCAGCCGCAACCTGCACCTGATTCTTTTTGAATTCGACATCCGTATCCGCAATTGCCTGACAAAGCAGGCAACCCAGCAGGAAACATCCAAGGCGGCGCTTCATTTCAGTCACCCACCAATCTGCGCCTTGTAGGCGTCCGGCGTCAGCAATGCGCCGAGTTCAGCAGGATCGCTCAACTTGATCTTGTAAAACCAGCCGCCGGTGAACGGCTCGCGATTCACCAGTGCGGGATCGTCCACCGCGGTCTTGTTGACCTCGATAATTTCTCCGCTCACCGGCGAGTAGATGTCACTGGCGGTCTTGACGGACTCGACGACGGCACACGACTCACCGGCTTTCACGGTGCGGCCGGCGGAGGGCAATTCCACGAACACGATGTCCGTGAGTTCATGCTGCGCGTGATCGGTGATGCCGACAGTGGCGATGTCACCCGCAACGTGCACCCACTCGTGCGATTTGGCGTATTTCAGATCGGAAGGAACATTGCTCATAAAAGTTGCCGGGAGATTAGGTGGATTGAGGCTTGCGGTAAATCGGTTTCTGAACCACCGTGGCCTTGAACTGCTTCCCGCGAATCTCGATCTCAATCGCCGTGCCCGCCTTCGCAAATTCCGGCGGCACGTAGCCCAGGCCGATGCCGTTATTGAGTGACGGACTCTGCGTGCCGCTCACGACTTCGCCCGTCTTCACGCCGTTCACCCAGATGGGATAATGCGGACGCGGCGGGGCACATTTCTCAGCCATCGTAAACGCCACGCACTTCTTTTTCACGCCGTTGGCCTTTTGGTCGGCCAGCACGCTGCGGCCGTTGAATTCGCTTTTGTCGAGCGAAACAAAGAAACCCACGCCCGCTTCAATGGGCGTCGTGTCTTCGTCGAGTTCATGACCGTAAAGCGGATAACAGACTTCCGTGCGCAACGTATCGCGCGCGCCGAGGCCGCAAGGCTTGATGCCAAATGGCTGGCCCTTGCCGAGAATTGTTTCCCATACCGCGAGAATCGCTGGGCCTTCGCCTACGATCTCAAAGCCATCCTCACCCGTGTAACCAGTGCGTGACACGAGCACACCACCATGCCCGCACTTGAATCCGCCGATCTCATTCTTCTTCAGCTCCGTGGCTTGCGGTACACGCATCGCAGAAATGGAAGCGCCGGGGATGCAGTCATTGATGAACTCCTTCACCCGCGGACCTTGCACCGCCACCGCCGCGTATTGATGCGACGCGTCCGTCAGCTTCAAATCGCCGCTGAATTGAGCGGCCTGCGCCTGCAACCACGCCACGTCCGCCTCAATGCGCGAGGCGTTGATGATGAGCAGATACACACCTTGCGAGAGACAGTAGGCGTAGAGATCGTCAATCACGCCGCCGCGCTCATTGCACATCAACGTGTATTGGCCGAGGCCGGGTGTGAGCTTGCGGATGTCATTAGTCAGCGTCCGATTCAGGAACTCCGCCGCGCCCGCACCGCTGACGGTGACTTCACCCATGTGCGAGATGTCGAAGATGCCGGCGGCGGTGCGGACGGCAAGGTGTTCATCGGTGATGCTCGTGTATTGCACGGGCATTTCCCAACCGCCGAACTCGATCAGCTTGCCACCGAGTTTCTGGTGCGCTGCGAAAAGAGGAGTACGCTTCAACATACTGCAAGGATGCGGAAGGAATCGCGGAGTGACAACCTCCCAATTCGGGGACTGCCAACCATGTCCCGACTCAACCCCATTTCTCGGTCCGCATCTGCGCCTTGGGCACGCCCATTTCAGTGACGACGAGATGCTCCGCAAACTCCACCAGCGGATTTGGCCCGCAGGCGTAGAAGACGGTGTTCGGCAAATCGTGAATCTGTTCGCGCACCCAAGCTGGGTCAATGCGGCCACGACGCCCCGTCCATTTGTCCTCGGAGTGCAGCCGCGTGCACGTGACGTAGAAGTTGAAGTTCTCGTTCTCCAGCGCGAGTTCGCGGAATTCGCGATCGAAGATGATGTCGTTCGTCGTGCGCACGCTGTAGAGCACGGTGATCTTGTTCTCCAGTTTACGGCGGGTGGCTTCACGAGCGAATGCGCGGAACGGCGTCACGCCCGAGCCGCCCGCGATACACACAAGTTGTTTCCCCGGCTCGAACGCGGGCAGAAACTTCCCGACCGGCGGCAGCACGAACAGCTTTTGGCCCGCCTTCGACCAATCCACGATGCGCGTGCCCATCTTGCCTTCGCGCTTCACGGTGATCTCGTAGGCGCCGCGATCCAGCGCGCAGGACGAGAGCGAGTAGGCGCGTTTGTATTCCGGAGTGTCCGGCCAATAAACCGTGATGAACTGGCCCGTCTTGAAATCGGGATCGTGGCCGTCGGGCCATTTCAAACGGAGCGTCTTGGTGTCGGGGAGTTCGGGCGTGACCGACTCGATAAGCATCTCAACCGGTTCTTTCGCCATAGGTCAGCAGTCTGCTCACTTGCCGGGCGCGGCGTCGAGGGAAAATTCCGGGGGAGAAAAACAGCCGCGCACAATCAACGCGAATTCAAGCGCATCATCGCCTCCTGCGCCCGTGCGCTGCATCAGCAGCGCTTCAACATCCCGTAGCAATTTCCCAGCGAAACGAAGCGAGCCGGTTATCGGGGCTCATTTGATCTTCCAGAATTCAGCGGTGGCGAAGATATTGAAGTTGGGCGCGTCGCCCCAGATGTCCGCGTCGTTGTCCAACGCCCCTAGGCCGTTGCCCGGGTTCCCAAGGAAACACCAGTGCTGCACCCGGAGGGTCGTAGTGCTGGCCAGCGTGAACTGGCCTTCGACCAACGAGCGGTCGTTGACGGAGGCGCTGTAGGCAGTGGTGCCGTAGAGCAACGTGGTGCCGCCGCTGGTGCGCAGGCGGATCTGGTGGGTTGAAACTTCAAAGGCCGGCGCGCTGATACGACATTGGTAAGTGCCCGCAGGCAGGACGATGTCCCCCGCGCCGTTGGTGGCGCCGAGATTGTAGGTGTCGAATTGTTTCGTGTTGAAGTAGCGCCAGTTGTTCGTGCCGACATTGGCGGTGCCGCCTTGCGTGGTGCCGGTCGTCACTTCGGCAAACTTCAGATATGGGGAATCGATGGTGCCGGCGAACTGGTTGTTGGCATTCGTCGCGATGGTGACACCGGAAAAACTGTTCGTACCGGTGAAGACATTCGTGCCGTTCAGCCGGGCGACGTTGGCGCTCAACGCGGTGTCGGCCACCTTGCCGGCGGTGGCGATCGTCGCCAGCTTCGTGTCGCCTATCGCCGCGCTCCCGCTGATGTCCGCGTTCACAATGCTGTTCGTAAGATTCAGTTTCGAGTAGGCGATGGCGGCCCCGGCGTTGACGTCGGCATTGACGATGGCGTTGTCGGAGATTTCGGAGGATTCGATGCTCTGGCCCAGCAGACTGACGTTGGCGCTCAACGCCGTGTCGGCTACCTTGCCGGCGGTGGCGATCGTCGCCAGCTTCGTGTCGGCGATCGCGGCGCTCCCGTTGACGTCCGCATTGACAATGGTGCCGTCGGAAATTTCCGAGGATTCGATGCTTTGGCCCAACAGACTGACGTTGGCGCTCAACGATGTGTCGGGCATTCCCAGCGGCTGCCAGACGCCATTGCCGAAGTATTGGAATTGTTGCGCAGTCCCTTGCGCACCACCGACCGATAGCGGCGCCGACGTGTAAAGCTGGCCGTTATGAACGCCCGCTACAAGTTTGCTGCCGTCCGCCGACGAGGCGACGCACTGCCAATTCCGGTTGCTGTCCCGCGGCGTCCACGTCAACCCACTGTCCATCGAGGTGTAAATCTGGCCGCCGTAGACGCCCGCTACAAGTTTGCTGCCGTCCGCCGACGAGGCCACCGATTGCCAATCCCGGCTGCTATCGCGCGCCGTCCAGTTCGTCCCGCTGTCCGCCGAGGTGAAAATTTGTCCGCCATAGTTGCCCGCCACGAGCTTGCTGCCGTCGGCGGATGAGGTCACGGTAACCCAACCTCGGTTGTTCTCCCGCGCCGTCCAGTTTGTCCCACTGTCGGTCGAGGTGAAGATCTGACCATTCAGCACGACCGCTGCGAGTTTGCTACCGTCCGCCGACGAGGCCACGGAATACCACAGCCGAGAGTTCTCTCGCGCCGTCCAGTTCGTCCCACTGTCCGTCGAGGTATAAATCCGACCGGTGTACTCAACCGCGACGAGCTTGGTGCCATCGGTCGACGAGGCTACCGCCTGCCAGTAACGATTGGCCTCCCGCGGAACCCACGTCACCCCGCTGTCCGTCGAGGTGTAAATCTGCCCTTGAGACCCCACAGCCGCGAGCTTGACGCCGTCGGCGGAAGAAGCCACCGATGTCCAATATTGTATGCTGCCGCGCGCGGTCCAGTTCGTCCCGCTGTCAGTCGAAGTGTAAAGCTGGCCAACCACGTTATTGAACACGCCGGCTACGAGTTTGCTGCCGTCGGCCGACGAGGCCACCGAACGCCACTGCCGGCTGCTCTCCCGCGCCGTCCACGTCACGCCGGCAGGACCTTGGATCTGCCAGCCACCGGCGCCGTGGCCGTTGACCTGCACCACGTCGCCCACCGTGGCGGTGACCGGCAGATTGACGGTGGTGGGCGCAGCATTGATGAGGGTGTAAGTCTGGTTCGGCAGCGCGGTGACATTTGTGCCGGCCACCAGTTGCGGCGTCAGTGTGCCCGGCACATTGGCCAAGCCGCTGCCGTTGCCACTGAACATGCCAGAGATATTCACGCCACTCGCGCCATTGGTCACGAGGCTTGATGGCAGTTGCGCGAGCGCGACCGTGCCGTTGATGTTTGCGGCCGCCACGGAGCCGGCGTTTGCCGCCTGCACGGCATAGGGCGCGGCGGTGATAGGTTGTCGTGGACTCAACGTGGTGAACGCGCCGCCGCCGTTCATCCGCACGCCAATTTCCAGCCAGCGATCCGCCCCGGGGAATTGATTACCGAAATCCAAGGTGACGGTGAACAGGCCGTTGCTGATAGCAGTGGCGCTGTTCGTGACCGCGTTGCCCTGTTGCACCCCGCCGCTCGCCGAATCGTAGATCGCAAATCGCAAGTCGTAGATTCCGGCGGCTGCGTTTGCGCCATCATTCAACCGGCCTTGATAGGTGAACGCCGTGGATTGAGCAAATGTGGCAAAAGGAAATAGGCTGGCCAGCACACAAAGAGTAGCGTAGTTGAACGGCAATTGGAGCTTCATGGGGGAGTTTTGGTTGCTTAACTAGCCAATCAGGGATCTGGTCGTGCGTAGTGCAACAGATTCGGCCCGCGCTCTCAAGGAGAATCCGGCGACGTCCATCATTAGCAACCGCGCGAGGAAGCCTGGCCAGCACCGCACACCATCAATGCGAATTCAGCCGCGTCATCACTTCTTGTGCGAGCACGTCGTAGGCGGCGGCGCTGGCGCTGTATTTGTCGTAATGGATGATCGGTTTGCCGAAGCTTGGCGCCTCTGCCAGTTTCGTGCTGCGCGGGATGACCGTTTCAAACACCCGCTC
>Ga0315910_10002849_pt1 | contig 14989 bp, 10 predicted proteins | sample EdamamesoilMG_FD_204470 | JGI IMG/M metagenome (GOLD analysis project Ga0315910, IMG submission 204470) | Garden soil microbial communities collected in Santa Monica, California, United States - Edamame soil | ecosystem: Environmental > Terrestrial > Soil > Garden | place: USA: California...
AGCAGGCCGGCGTGGACCTGGTGATGTCGTTCTGGATCTCGTCCAGCGAGTACCCGACCGCCAGCTTGGCCGCGAACTTGGCGATCGGGAAGCCGGTGGCCTTGGAGGCCAGGGCCGAGGAGCGCGACACGCGCGGGTTCATCTCGATCACCACCATGCGGCCCGTCTTCGGGTCGATGGCGAACTGGCAGTTCGAGCCGCCGCACTCGATCCCGATCTCGCGCATGATCGTGATCGAGGCGTTGCGCAGGTTCTGGTACTCGCGGTCCGTCAGGGTCTGAGCCGGCGCGACCGTGATCGAGTCGCCCGTGTGCACGCCCATCGGGTCGAGGTTCTCGATCGAGCAGATGATGACGACGTTGTCCTTCGCGTCGCGCATCACCTCCATCTCGAACTCCTTCCAGCCGTGCAGGTACTCGTCGATCTGCACCTCGGAGTTCATCGAGAGTGAGAGGCCCCGCCCCACGATGCTCTCGAACTCCTCGACGTTGTAGGCGATGCCCCCGCCGGTGCCGCCCATGGTGAAGCTCGGGCGGATCACGCAGGGCAGCCCGATCTCGGCCAGCACGCGGCGCGCGTCCTCCATCGTGTGCGCGATCCCGCAGCGCGGCAGCTCCAGGCCGCAGTTGCGCATCGCGCCCCGGAAGAGGTCGCGGTTCTCGGCCTTGCGGATCACCTCGGCGCGCGCCCCGATCATCTCGACCCCGAACTTCTCGAGCACGCCGGCGTCGTACAGCGCCAGGGCCGTGTTGAGGGCCGTCTGGCCGCCCAGGGTCGGCAGCAGCGCGTCCGGGCGCTCCTTCTCGATGATCTGGGCCACGACCTCGGGCGTGATCGGCTCGACGTAGGTCACGTCGGCCGTCTCCGGGTCGGTCATGATCGTGGCCGGGTTCGAGTTGACCAGCACGACCTTGTAGCCCTCCTCGCGCAGGGCCTTGCAGGCCTGCGTCCCGGAGTAGTCGAACTCGCAAGCCTGGCCGATGACGATCGGACCGCTGCCGATGATGAGGATCGAGTCGAGATCGTCCCGGCGGGGCATCGAGGGGTGTGGTTCGAGCGGCGTCGGAGGGCGAGAAACTACGCGAGTCTGCCAAAAGGCGTCACGCGGCGCGAGGCCGGCGAGGGCGCCCTCGGAGCCGCAGAGGTTGCCCAGGCCTCCTCCGGACCGGCGCCCAGGACCTGCGAGGAACAGAACGGCGCGCGAGGATCGCGCGCTCGGTCGATCCAGAGCCGCCCGGGCGAAGGATGCCTGCGGCATCCTCGCCCGGGTGGCTCAGGTCAGGAGCTCGGCCAGGAGCGACTTCTCCAGCGCCACGCCGCAGGCGATCCGGCCCTCGCCGCGCACCAGCACGAAGGCCGGCTTTCCGGCGGCGCCCTTCTTGTCGTGGCGCATGCCGGCCAGGATCTCCGCCGCCGCCAGGCGCCGGCCCGTGCGCGCGCGCAGCTCGTCCAGGGAGGCAGGCAGCCCGAGCCGCGTCAGGAGCGCCCGCACGCGCGGGACCAGCTCCGGCTGCTCCAGGAGCCCGTTGCGCGCGCCGGCCTCGAGCGCCAGGACGAGCCCGACCGCCACGGCCACGCCGTGCGGGATCGCGCCCGGTCCGGCGGCCTGCTCGAGCCCGTGGCCGAAGGTGTGCCCCAGGTTGAGCTGCGCGCGCGCGCCGCCCCGCTCCTCCTCGTCGCGCGCCACGATCTGGGCCTTGACCACGACGCAGGACTCGACCAGCGCCGCCAGCACGGCCGGGTCGCGCGCGCGCACGGCGGCCACGTCGCGCTCGAGGCGCTCGAGCAGCCCCGCGCCGGCGATCAGCGCCGTCTTGATCACCTCGCCGAGGCCGGCGCACAGCTCCACCTCCGGGAGCGTCGCCAGCACCTCGGTGTCGGCCAGCACCATGCGCGGCGGGTGGAAGACCCCGGCCAGGTTCTTGCCGGCCGCCAGGTTGACGGCCGTCTTGCCGCCGACCGAGGAGTCGACCTGCGCCAGCAGCGTCGTCGGGCACTGCACGCACTCGATGCCGCGCATGAAGAGCGCCGCCGCCAGGCCGCCCAGGTCGCCGACCATGCCGCCGCCGAAGGCCACCAGGGTCGCGCTCCGGTCCAGGCCCGCGGCCACCAGGAAGTCGAGCACGCGCTCGAGCGTCGGCAGCGACTTCGAGCCGTCGCCGGGGGCCACGGCCAGGCGCGGGCGGTCCGCGACCGGCCCCAGACGCGCGGCGTGCAGGCGCTCGACGTTCGCGTCGGTCAGCACGGCGACCGGCGCCGAGCGGGGGAGCGCCCGGGCCAGCCCGGCCAGGGCCCCCGGCCCGACCACGACCTCGTAGGGCCGCCGACCTCCGACCGCGACGCGCGCGAGGGTCACGGCGCGGCCGTGCCCACGCTGCCCTTGCCGCGCCGCTCGCGCCGCCGGCGCACGACCTCGCCGTAGAACTCGGCCGAGCGCCGGCGGTCGCGCCGCGCGAGCACGAGGAACAGGACTCCGAGGAACAGTCCGAGGCCGGCCATCACCCACGGGATGCGCGTCAGGACCTTGCTCGGCTCGGGCACGTGGCGTACCAGCGAGTGCAGCACGAAGACCGGCGCCACGCGCAGGCCGCGCTCCGAGGACTCGTAGGAGAAGTTGTGCAGGAAGAACCCGTCGCCGTACACGAGGTCGCCGATCCCGAGGTCTGGCGCCAGGACCGGCGAGCGGAACTGGATCACGTTGCGCCAGGTGACGTTGCCGATCCAGCCGAGGGTGTAGCGCTCCATGCGCGCCGGGTTCTCGCCCGCACGCTTCACGCGCCCGTCCTGCAGGCGGCTGATCGGGATGCGCACCGGCAGCGCCCGGAGGGCGGCCGGGTCCTCGAGGATCTGGTCGAGCAGGCGCTGGTCGAGCACGGGCGCCTCGGCCCAGTCGATCGCGCCGGCCGGCAGGTCGCGCGCGAAGGCCATCAGCTCCCAGAAGGGCTCGGGCGGCGTCTCGGACACGAGCCGCGGCGCCTGGCCGGGGGCGGCGACCAGGTTGGCGTCCTCGATCGAGGCCAGCACGTCCCGGTCGAGCGTCGTGACCGTGCCGAGGCTCGGGTAGGAGGGCACGGCCGCCGCGCCGACCAGCAGCGGCCCCTCGTTCCAGCGCCCGGGCTCGAGCGCGTCCTCGCTGCTGAAGAGCTTCAGGAACAGCCCGTCCACGCGGACGAAGCCGCCCACCTCGGCCGCGTCCGCGGGCAGCGAGAGGACCAGGAAGTGCGCCGTCGCGCCGTCCTCGAGCTCGAGCTGGCCGAGGGACTGCTCCTCGCGCGCCGCGCCCGCGCGCGGGCGCAGCGCGACGATCCGACCGCGGGCCGTGAAGGGCCTGCCGCGCGCGGCGGCGGGATCGGCGGTCAGGGCGACCGCGCGCTCGCGCGTGAGCTCCGGCGCCTCGAGCTCGGCGTAGTGGCGCGGCGTGTAGCGGCGCGCGGCGGCCAGCACGAGGTCGGCGGCCTCGCTCTCCAGCACCACGCGCTCGGCGCCGGAGCCGTCCTCGACCAGCGCCTCGACGCGCGCCACGTCGAGCTCGGGCACGGCCAGCTGCGAGCTCTCGGGCACGCTCTCGTCCGGAATCGGCTGCGGGGCCGCCGGAGCGCCGTGCTTGTTCGCCTCGCGCAGGGTCGAGACCAGGATGCCGGCCACGACCACGAAGGCCCCGGCCAGGAAGATCAGGCGCCGCCGGTCGGCCGCGACCGGGTCGGCGCGGGCCTTGCGCTTCTTCTCCGACTCGAACTCGAACTTCATGCGCTCGCTCCTGCCAGCCGTGCCTCGGCCCGGCGCCGCGCGGCGGCGACGAGGCCGGCGAAGAGCCGTGCGTGGGCTGGGTCCTCGGCCGAGAGCTCCGGGTGCCACTGCACGCCGAGCGCGAAGGGGTGCGCGCCGTGCTCGAGCGCCTCGATCAGCGCCTCGTCGTCGGTGCCGCTCACGCGCCAGCCGGGCCCGACCGACGCGATCGCCTGGTGGTGGCGCGAGATCACCTCGACCGTCGCTACCCCGCACAGGGCGCGCAGTTTCGAGCCGCCAGCGAGCTGGACCGCGTGGCGCACCCCGCCGGAATGGACCCGGCGGCCCGGGCGGTCGTCGGGCAGGTGCTGGAAGAGGGTCCCGCCCTCCGCCAGCGCCAGGAGCTGCATGCCGTAGCAGATCCCGAGCACCGGCAGCCCGGCCGCCAGCGCGCGCCGCGCCAGGGCGAGGTCGAAGTCCTGCTTGGGGGCGGGGACGGGCTTCGCCGCCGGGTGGGTGGGGCCGAGACCGAGGCGGGCGGTGTCGAAGTCGTCGCCGCCGGAGAAGAGCAGGCCGTCGGCGCGCTCGAGCAGCTCGTCCTGGGTGTCGAGGGAGCCGTGGGGGACGACGAACGGCAACCCGCCGGCGCGCTCGACCGCGGCGACGTAGCGCTGGGAGAGGCGGGTCTCGGTGCGCGTGCCCTGGTCGTGCTCGAGGACGACGAGCTCGCCGACGATCGCGATCCAGGGGCGAGGGGGCATGGGGGGATTGTAGGGCAGGGGAAGAGGCTGGGCTGGAGCCCGGCGGTCCCGGGGCCACGCTGGAGCGTGGCGGTCCCGGCTGGAGCCTGGGGGGGCGGTCAGGCCCGGGAGCGGAGGGTGAAGCCGATCAGGCGGTAGAGCAGGCGCGCGCCGACGTTCTCGTCCCAGCCGGAGCCGTCCTCGACGCCCGCGGCGGGCGCGACCTCGTTCAGGTCGAAGCCGACGATGCGCCGGCCGGAGCGAACGAGCTCGTCCAGCCACAGGTTCGCCTCGTTCCAGGAGAAACCGCCCGGCACCGGCGTGCCCGTGCTCGGGCACAGGGCCGGCTCCAGGCCGTCGACATCGAAGGTCACGTAGACCTGCTGCGGCAGCGCGGCGAGCGTGCGCCGCACCAGGGCCTTGAGGTTGTGGCCGGAGTGCTTCGCGTCGGCCCAGTCGACGTCGTAGAGGGTCTGGATCCGCCCCGCCGAGCCGTCGATGAACGCGCGCTCCTCCTCGCTGAAGTCGCGGATGCCGACCTGCACGATCCTGGCGACGCCGCCGACGCGCTCGGCCACGTTGCGCAGGATCGAGGCGTGCGACCAGGTGAAGCCCTCGTAGGCCGGGCGCAGGTCCGCGTGGGCGTCGACGTGCAGCACGCCCAGGCCCGGGAAGCGCGTCGCGTGGGCCTGGATCGCGCCGAAGGGCACCGAGTGGTCGCCGCCGACGAGCGCGCACAGCTTCCCGCGGTCGAGGATCTCGTTCGCGCGCGCCTCGACCCAGCGGTTGAGCTCCTCCTGGAGCGCGTCCACGTGCTCGGCCGCCTTGCGCAGCCTCCCGTCCGCGTTCTCCCCGCCGGCCCTGCCCACGCCGCCGGCCTCGATCACCGGCTCGGCCGCGCGGCTCGCCTCCTCGTTCCAGCGCAGCACCTCCCCGGCCAGCGGCGCCATCCAGATCCCGGCCTCGTAGGGGCGCCCATTCCAGGCGTCGAAGAGGTCGACCTGGCGGCTGGCCGCCAGGATCGCCGCCGGCCCGCGCGCCGTGCCCTTGCGGAACGAGGTCGTGGCGTCGAAGGGGACGCCCAGGACGTGCACGCGGGCGCCCTGCGGGTCCTCGGGCAGGCCGAAGATCCCGCTCCCGGGGGCGGCGGCGGCGTTGGGGTCGAAGACGGGCGTCACTGGGGCAACCTTCATGGGCGCCGATCCTACTGTGGAGGGGCCGCGGGGCCCGATCGGAGGGAGATCCCTTCCCACCGCGCGGGACTTTCCCGCGTAGCCCCCAAGGGCCCCGCGCGGCCCGGCGTTCCTCTCCCGACAGCCAGCGGACCTACCGACCGCATGGACCAGCCTTCCGACGGACAGTTGCTCGCGGCCTGGAGCCGGGGAGAGACGGGCGCCTTCGAGGCGCTCGTCGCGCGCTACGAGCGCGCTCTCCTGCGCCACGCCCGGGCCCTGCTCGGCGACTGGCGCTCCGGCGAGGACGTGGTGCAGGAGGTCTTCCTGCGCCTCGCGCAGCGCCCGCCGTCGCTCGCGACGGACGTGCGCGGCGACCCTCGCGCCGAGTCGGCGGTCGTGTCCGCCTGGCTGCACCAGGTGCTGAGGAACCTCTGCATGGACACGAAACGAAGCGAGATGCGCCGCAAGCGGCGCGAGGAAGCGGCCGCGGCCCGCGACGAGTCGCGCGGCGGCCTCGACGGGGTCGAGGCGGCCGACACCCAGGCCGCGGTCCTGCGCGGGATGATGCGCCTGCCGGAGGACCAGCGCGAGGTGCTGGTCCTGCGCCTGATCGACGAGAAGAGCTACGCCGAGATCGCCACGATCACCGGCCGCAAGCTCGGCACGGTCGGCTGGCTGATCAGCGTGGGCATGAAGGCCCTGGCGGCGGAGCTCGCGCCGCTGGTGGGCGGTACGAACGACGGCGAGCGCGTGGAGCCGGTCATCGGACGGGTGCAGAGCCTGCAAGGCGGTGTGTCATGAAGAACGAGAACGTGCCCGACATCGATCAAGGTCAGCACGAGCGCCTGTGCGCCTACGTGTTCGGCGAGTTGCAGGGCCCCGAGCGCGCGGCCTTCGAGGTCGAGCTGCTGCGCTCGCCCGCGCTGCGCCGCGCGCAGGACGAGCTGACCGCCACGGTCGGCCTGGTGAAGCGCGCCGTGCCCGACGAGGGGCTCTCGGAAGGCGTGCGACGCGAGCTGCTGGCCTCCGCGCGGCGCGCGCGCTTCCGCTTCCTGTCCGGACGGCGGATGCTGCAGCTCGCCGCCGCCTGCGTCGCCGTCCTGGGCGGCGCGCTGGCGCTGCGGAGCTGGAACGCGGGCCGCGAGGGGCGCAGCCTCGAGGTGCGCGACGACGCGCACGTGGCGCGCCTGCGGGCGGAGGCGCCGGCCAAGCTCGTCGAGCGTGAGGTCGAGCTCGCGGATCGCATCGGGGTGCCGGCCAGCGCGCCGGCCGACGCGAGCGAGGCGAAGGCGGAGCGGGCCGCGGGGCTCGCGGACGGGCAGGCGGCCTACTCGTTCGGAGTGCCGGCGGTGCCCGCGGAAGCGGCTCCGCCGATGCTCGACGCGCTGGGCATCGACTACTCGACGCAGCAGGCTCTGGAGGCCCTCGGCTACAGCGGCGCGGCGAACGAGCCGGTGGCGCTGGGCGAGCTCGCGGGCTTCCAGGCAGGCACGGCCACCCTGCAGTTCGATGCCCACACGATCCAGCCGGGCCAGCCGACGCTCTCGGTGCCCTTCGTCGCCGCGACGACGCCGCACGCGTCGACCTCGACCGGCACGGACGGGTTCTTCCTCGGCCGGGGCGTTCCCGGACCTTCCGCGCCTGGAGCCGCCGGCCCGAGCGCGCGCGGAGCCGAGAGCCGCAGCCAGACACCGCCTCCAGCTCAACTGGCCGCCCAGGGGGGCACCTATCGCGGTCCCGGGGACTCCAGGCCGCCGCGGGAGCTGATGGGCAAGGAGGTCGCGCCGACCGCGACGGCGCGGAGCGCGCTCGACGCCCTCGGATACGGTGACGGCGGGGAAGCCAGCGGCGAGACGCCTCAGGGCGATCCGTCCGGCGGGAAGACCGCCGAGCGGCCGAAGCTTCACCCGCTCGCGGACGAGGACCAGCTCGCGCTGGAGCAGTCCCTGGCTGGCCGAGACCAGCTCCAGAGCCGCACTCCGGCCGCGAGCGAGCCCGCGCGGGTCGCGGCCGAGGTCGAGCAGATCCTCGGTACCTGCCGCGTCGGCGCCGGCGAGTCGCCGCGCGACATGTTCTTCCGCGCCTTCGGCGATGCGCCCTTCGTGTTGGCGCTCGAGGAGCGCCTCTCGACCTTCGCCGCCGACGTGGACACGGCGAGCTACGCGCTCGCGCGGGCCTACCTCTCCCGCGGCGAGCTGCCGCCGCGCGAGGCCGTGCGCACGGAGGAGTTCGTCAACTACTTCAAGGCCGACCAGCCGCCGCCCACGGACGGCTCGCCCTTCGCGATCGGCCTGGAGCTCGCCCCCAGCCTGTTCGGCGACGGGCGCGCCGAGCTGCTGCGCGTGACCGTGCGCGGGCGCGAGGTGGCCGACTTCCAGCGCCAGCCGCTCAACCTGACGCTGGTGATCGACAACTCGGGCTCGATGCAGGACGGCGGGCGCCTGGAGCTCGTCAAGCGCGCCCTGGCGCTGCTCCTGCGCCAGCTCCACGGCTCGGACCAGGTCGCGCTCGTCAAGTTCTCGAACTCGGCCTCGGTCGTGACGCCGATGATCCCGGCCTCGCGCCGCGGCGAGCTCGAGACCCTGATCCGGGACCTCCCGATCGAGGGCGGCACGAACGTCGAGGCCGGGCTGCGCATCGGCTACGAGCAGGCGCTGGCGAGCCTCCAGCCGCGCGCCGTGAACCGCGTGGTGCTCTGCTCGGACGGCGTCGGCAACATCGGCGAGACGAACGCCAAGGAGCTGCTCGCCCTGGTCGCGGACGCACGCCAGCAGGGCATCTACCTGAACACGGTCGGCGTTGGCATGGGGAACCACAACGACGCCTTCCTCGAGCAGCTCGCGAACCAGGGCGACGGGGTCTGCAACTACGTCGACTCGGACGCCGAGGCGAAGCGCGTCTTCGTCGACGGCCTCGCGAGCCTCGTCCAGCCGATCGCGCGCGACGTGAAGATCCAGGTCGAGCTCGACCCGGCCCAGGTCGAGTCCTGGCGCCTGCTCGGCTACGAGAACCGCGCCCTGCGCGCGCAGGACTTCCGCAACGACGCGATCGACGCGGGCGAGGTCAACGCCGGGCACCAGGTGACGGCGCTGTACGAGCTGGTGCGGCGTCCGGGCCTGGCGGGGACGCTCGCGACCGTGCGCGTGCGCTTCAAGCCGCCCTTCGCGATCGACGCCGGCAAGGAGGGCCGCGCCGCCGCGGCCGAGGCCGAGCAGGCGCTCGAGATCGAGCGCTCGATCACGGGCGCGGCCGCCCTGCCGGGCTTCGCGGCGGCCACGAGCGGCTACCAGCGCGCCGCGCTCGTCGCCCAGCTCGCCGAGGTGCTGCGCCAGAGCGTCCACGCGCGCGGCGACTCCTTCGCGACCCTGCTCTCCGAGGCGCGCCGCCTCGAGCGCGTGCTCGGCGACCCGGACTTCACCGAGTTCGTCGCCCTGCTCGAGCGCGCGAACCCGCTGCTCGACGCGCGCGCGAAGCTCGAGACGCCGAGGACGCAGGCCCTGCTCGACCGCCTCGCGCGGGCCCACTACGAGCTCGCCCTGCGCGAGCGCCAGCGCGATCTCGCCCGCCAGGCCGGCGAGCCGGAGCCCTCCGAGGACGCCCGCCGCGAGGCCGAGCGCGTCGACCAGGAGGCCCGCGCGACGATCGCGGAGCTCGAGAGCGAGCTGCGCACCGAGCTCTACCGCGCGCGCGGGATCGAGCCGCCGCCCCCGGAGACGCTGGAGCGGCTGCGCGACATCGGCTACGCCCGGGACCGCTGACGGAACCGGCAGACTCCAGCTGCCCCCGGGATTGCCAGGCTCCCGCCTGCCCCTGGGACCGCCAGGCTCCAGCCTGGCTCCGGGTCCGCCACGCTCCAGCGTGGCGTCTTCCTTCTCCGGACTCCGAAAGACAGAAGAGCCGGGCTGGAGCCCGGCGGTCCCAGGGCCAGCATCGCTATCCTCGCGGCGCATGACGAGTGCGGTGCGGCTCGAGCGACTCTACCTGTGGCTCGTCGTCCCCTTCGGGCTCACCTTCGCGCTCTTCAACCCGCCCTTCCGGGGCGTTCCGGACGAGCTGGCGCACTACCTGAAGGCGCTGGCCCTGGCGCGCGGCGAGCTGGGCGCCAGCGCCACGGCGCCGGCCAACTACGCGAACCTGGCCGACGTGCTCGAGGCCGATCCGCCCGCGCCGGGACCCGCTCTGGAGGCGCTGGGCCGCGAGGGCGCGCTGCCCAAGAAGCCGCGCTTCTCCGCCGCGAGCCGTTCCCGGCGCGGCGTCGACCCCGAGGGCGTGCGCGCCAGCCTGACGGAGGGCCCGAGCGCGGAGCTGGCCGAGTTCCACACGCGCGCCGGCTACGCCTACCCGTTCGGCTACGTGCCGCAGACGCTCGGCCTGTGGCTCGGCCTGACGCTGGGCCTGCCGCCGCTTGTCGCCTTCGCGCTCGGCAGGCTCCTGACGCTCGCCGTGGCCGCGGCGGGAATCTATTTGGCCATCCGCGTCGCGCCCTTCGGCAAGCCCCTGTTCCTGCTGCTCGCGCTCCTGCCCGGGACGCTGCGGCAGACGGCCTCCTTCAGCTACGACGCCCTGCACATCGCCGGGTTCTTCCTCTTCACGGCCTACGTCCTGGCGCTGGCGCAGCGGCCCGGGCCGCTCGGGCGCGGCGAGCTCGCGCGGCTCTTCGCGCTCTCGCTGACGGGCTCGCTGACGAAGCCGGGGTACTTCCTGATGGGGCTGCTGGTGCTGGTCCTGCCGCGCCGCGCGTTCCGCTCGGCGCGCGCCCACGCGGGCTTCGCGGCGGCGACCGTGGGCGCCGGGCTCCTCCTGACGGCCCTCGGGCGCGTCGTGCTCGAGGCCGACACGGCCACCGCGCTCAAGGCGGATCCGGCGGGGCAGCTCGCCTTCGTGCTGGCGCACCCGCTGGCCTTCCTCGCAGCCGTCGGGCGCGCTTGCTGGGCGAACGGTCCGCGCTACCTGGAGAGCCTCGTCCTGCTGGTCCCGGGCCAGGCGGACCTCTTCTCACCCTGGTTCTTCGTGCTCGTCGCCCTCGGCCTGGTGCTCCTCCTGTGCAGCCTGGACGAGGCCGTGACGCTCACGCGGACCCAGCGCGTCGTGCTGCTCGGCACGAGCCTGGCGCAGGCCCTGCTCGTGTTCCTGTCGATCCACCTGATCTCGAGCCCGGTGGGGCACGGCGAGGTGCTCGGGATCCAGGGGCGCTACTTCCTCGCGCTCGTGCCGCCCGTCGTCCTGTCTTTCCAGGGCGGGCTCACGCTGCGGAGCGCGTGGGTCCGGGCGCACCCGCGCGCCGCGCTGCTCGCGTTCGTGCTCGCCGTCCTCGGGTACGTGGTCGTGAAGCTCGGGTTCCACTACTACTGAGGCCGCCGACGCCGATACGCTTGCGCCGACCGTCCCCGCGGCGGACCTTGCCCGACCTATTCATGAGCCCTCGGCTGCAACCTCGCGACTGGCTGCATCTGCAGCGCTTCGCTCCCTGCGAGGTCTCTGCGACCTGCAAGAGTTCGCTTCCGCTGCTCTCGGTCGCGCATCGCTGCATCTGCAGCCATTCGCGACGTTTCGCTCGAGGCCTCATGAATAGGTCGGGCTAGCGATGAACCCCCGTGCCTGGATCTTCGTCGGCTGCGTCTGGGCCATGATCGGCGTGGGCCTGGGCGCCTTCGGGGCGCACGCGCTGAAGGGCCTCCTGACGCCGGAGGAGCTCGTGAACTGGGACACGGCCGTGCGCTACCAGCTCGTGCACGCGCTGGCGCTGATCGCCTTCGGGCTGTTCGGCGAGCGCACGCGCGGCAGCGACTATCCGGGCGCGCTGTTCCTGTTCGGAAGTTTTTTCTTCAGCGGCTCGCTGTACGCGCTGTGCCTCGGCTTCGCGCCGCGCGTGATGGGACCGATCACTCCGCTCGGGGGCGTCCTCTTGCTCGGCGCGTGGTTAGGATTCGCACGCGAAGCGCTGCGCCGACGCTGAAAACGTTTCGTCTAGGCAGGTGCAGCGAGTCGCATAGAATCGAGCCGTTCGCGCTTCCCCCCGCGACACTCCCCGCTCCCCGGGAGGCTCGCCCTTGCTCACGTCCCTGCCCCTGTCCCTGCTGCTCCTCGCGAGTGCGGCCCCGCCCCAGATGGCGGAGAGCTGCGCCTGCCACGCCGTCAACGCCCGCTACAACGTCGTCGCCCAGCCCAAGACGGGCTACGACTACGTCCCGATCGTCGAGGACGACTCGCTGGGCTTCTACGTGGCCTACAGCGCCAAGCAGAACGACGCGAACAGCGACTTCGTCAGCACCTCCTGCATGTACGTGCTGCCGCTGGTCAACGACGAGGTCCTGATCTTCGGGGGGGGCTTCGGTGACACCTGGTACGTCCCCGGTGGAGCCTTCTTCGACGCCGACTACGACGTGGCCATGATCAAGGAGGCCATCGTCGGCTGCATGGAGCGCGACCCGGCGCGCACGCGCATCCGCTTCCTGGCGCCCCACGGACACCCGGACCACATCACGGTGGCCTTCCTGCGTGCGCTCGAGCGCGCCGGCTTCGCTCTGGCCGAGATCGCCTACCACGAGGGCGACCGCACGTGGATCGAGCAGCTCCCCTGGCTGCCCCATCACCCGCAGCTCTTCCGCGTGCTGCCGTCGGCCGCCTGCGGGGCCGAGCTGCGCGCCTATTCCTCGCCCCTCGGGCGCCTGTGGGTCACGCCCCGGCCCGGGCACACGCCAGGCTCGATCGACCTCGTGCTCGACGTGCGCGGCGATCCGGCCAACCGCTGGCTGATCCTGGGCTCCGCGGCGGGCGGCTGCCCGCCCCCGAGCGGCGTGCAGATGACCCTGGCGGCCCACGGCACGGTCATGATCGGCGGCCCGCGCCGCGCCGCGGTGACGCAGTTCAACGGCAGTGGCGTCAACCGCCCCTGCCTCACCAGCGTGACCCCGCCCCGCGTCGGCAGCACCTGGGTCGTGCAGCTCGACGTCGCGGCGCACCCCGACGCCGCGCAGATCTTCGTCTTCGGCACGGACTGCCACTACGAGCCCGGGCTCGCCACGCCCTACGGCGAGATGCTGGTCAACCCGCTCGGGCGCTACCCGCTCAACGTCATGCGGCCGGTCTTCGCGCTCGACAAGGAGCTGATCGGCATGGACATCCCGAAGATCCCGGGCCTGATGGGACGCGTCTTGTACGTGCAGGGCGCGATTCTCGGCGGGCGCGCGGAGCTGTGCAACGCGCTGCGGATCGTGCTGGGGTTCTAGCCCATCGCAGATGGGCTTCTCGCCGTCAGCGTGACCGCCGCGGTCCGTCGGGCGGGGGCTGCCCGCCCGCCGATCCGCGGCGCGGTCCCCGTGGCGCGGATGCCGCAGGGCCCCCGCCCTCCTACCCCCAGCCCTCCACCAGCGCGGCCATCGTCCGCGCGACGAGCGCGCACTCCTCCGCGCTCGTGCAGGCCGGCGGGACGGCGTAGAGCACGTCGCCGAGCGGCCGCAGCAGCACGCCCCGCTCCAGTGCGCGCCGGCGCAGCTCCAGGGCGCGCGCCGAGCCGTAGCCTGGGCGCTCGCCGGCGCGCGGCCTCAGCTCGAGGGCGACGATCCCGCCCAGGTGGCGCAGCTCGCGCACGGACGGGTGCTCTTTCAGGGGCGCCAGCTCCGCGGCGATGCGCGTCCCGATGCGCGCGAGGCGGGTCGGCACGTCGTCCTCCCGGCACAGCGCGAGCGAGGCCAGGGCCGCCGCGCAGGCGATCGGGTTGGCCGTGAAGGTGTGCCCGTGCGGGAAGAAGCGCGTGCGCTCGGTGTGCAGGAAGGCCTCGAACAGCGGCTCGGTCGCGAGCGTGGCCGCCAGCGGCAGCGTCCCGCCGGTCAGGCCCTTGCCGAGGCACAGGAGGTCGGGCGCGATGCCGGCCCGCTGGCAGGCGAAGAGCGCGCCCGTGCGCCCGAAGCCGGTGAAGACCTCGTCGGCGATCAGCGGCACGCCGTGGCGCGTGCACAGCTCGCGCGCGGAGCGCAGGAACTCCGGCGCGTAGAGGCGCATCCCGGCCGCGCCCTGCACCAGCGGCTCGACGATCAGGCCGGCCGCGCGCGTCCCCAGGACCTCGAGCGCCGCCTGCAGGGCCTCCGCCTCCGGCTCGACGCGCAGGACCGCGAACAGGAACGGCTCGAAGGCGCGGAAGAAGGGCTCCGGATCGCCGGCCGCCATCGCGCCGAAGGTGTCGCCGTGGTAGGCACCCTTCAGGGCGATGAAGGCCGTGCGCTGCGGCTCGCCGCGCTGGTGCCAGGCCTGCGCGACCATCTTGAGCGCGACCTCGACCGCGGTGGAGCCGTCGTCGGAGTAGAAGACGCGCGAGAGATCCGGCGGGGCGAGGGCCAGCAGCTCCTCGGCCAGGCGCACGGCCGGCTCGTGGGTCGCGCCGGCGAAGAGCACGTGGTCGAGCGCGCGCGCCTGCTCGGCGATCGCCGCGACGATGCGCGGGTGGCCGTGGCCGTGCAGGCAGGCCCACCAGGAGGAGATCGCGTCCAGCACGCGCCGCCCGTCGGCCAGCTCGAGCCAGGCGCCCGCCGCGCCCACGACCGGCAGCGGGTCGCGCTCGAGCCCGTGCTGGGTGTAGGGGTGCCACAGGACACGCGCGTCGCGCGCCACCAGCTCCGCCGCGCGCTCGGGGGCCGCGCTCACGGGACGAAGAGCTCGCCGAGGTCGTTCCGCTCCAGCCAGCCCGCCAGCGCGGCCGGTTCGAGCGGCTCGAGCAGGGGCACCTCGAAGACGCGCGGCACGTGGGCCACCTGCGCGAGCGTGCGCCGGTTCGAGGCGTGCGGCGTTCCCACCAGGAACAGCGCGCGCGGCTCGAGGTGGCGCGCGCGCAGGGCTTCCAGGGTCAGCAGCGTGTGGTTCAGCGTCCCCAGGCCCGCGCGCGCCACCAGGACGAGCGGCGTGCCGGCGACGGCGAGCCAGTCGGCCTGCGTGACGAGCTCCGGCTCGCTGCGGTAGGGGACGAGCAGCCCCCCGGCCAGCTCGACGACGATGCGCGTGCCGGTCAGCGTGCGCACCAGGCCGCGCAGGCCCTCGCCCAGGCGCCCGGGCTCGATCGCCTTGCCGGCCGCGGCCGCCGCCTCGTGCGGTGAGGCCGGCAGCGGGAACGTCCAGGCGCTCGGCAGCCCCTCGTGCGCGCTGGCCTCGGCCAGGGCCAGGACCGCGGCGCGGTCGCTCTCGTCGCCGGTCTGCACGGGCTTCCAGTAGGCCGCGCGGCCCAGCGCGCGCGCGGCGCGCAGGAGCAGCGCGCTGACGACCGTCTTGCCCACGCCCGTGTCGGTGCCGACCACGAACAGAGCCGTGCCCGGCGCCTCGGCGCGCGCGGGCGGCGCGGGCCGCGCCGGCACGGCCTCG
>Ga0315910_10002850_pt1 | contig 14984 bp, 10 predicted proteins | sample EdamamesoilMG_FD_204470 | JGI IMG/M metagenome (GOLD analysis project Ga0315910, IMG submission 204470) | Garden soil microbial communities collected in Santa Monica, California, United States - Edamame soil | ecosystem: Environmental > Terrestrial > Soil > Garden | place: USA: California...
ATGCTCGTGCGTTCGTGCCGGCGCAGTGCCTCCTGCAGCACGAACTTCGCGACGCTGAAGACCCATGCCCGGAAGTTGTCGTGCGTTGCTTCCGAGTTCGGGAACAGGCCCAGCGCACGCATCCAGATCTCCTGGCTGAGATCCTCGGGGTCGAGTCGTGCGCGCAGGCGCCCGCGCAGGCGCAGCGAGATCCAGGCGAAGACGGCGGGCGCGACTCGCTCGTACAGCCTACCGAAATCCTGCGGGCTGCCGGATCGCGCAGCCCGCGCCAGGTCGAACGTCGCCGCATCCTGCCGATTGGGATTCTCGCAGTCCTTGTTCATCTCACGGGCCCACCACGAACTCGAGCGCATCGGTCAGCTGCGTGTTGTTCGGCGCAGGGAAGCCGGGATCGCGCCCCCACCACTGGCAGTCGACCAGCGTGCCAGGAATCGTCAGCGCCGCCAGCGGGGTGCCGCCGAGTCCGCCAACGGCGAACAGGTTCATGTCGATCGTCGGCGCGCCCGAGCAATCGTTCGGAGGAGGATTGCCGAGCGTGTTCGTGCCAGGCGTGCGTCTGACCGGTGCCTTGACGCACAGCGTGCCTCCCTGGAACGGGAGCGCGGCCTGACCGCTGACTCCGTAGAAGAGCAGGCAGCTCTTGTTGTTGATGAGGTTCGTGCCGTCGACGACGAAGCCGCTGCCGGCACTTGCCGAGGAGCATCCACTGAAGCCGATGGCCGGCACACAGCCCTGGGAGTTGGTCTTGGCCGTGCAGTAGGAATTGGCGACCTGCGACGGCACGGCGAGGTCATAGGTGACCAGCGAACTCGGTGTGGAGTGGTGTAGCCCCACGATCGACAAAAAGCATGGATTTGCCGGATCGACGAGGATCTCGCAACCGCCAGCGAAGTTGGGGGCAGCCAGTCCCGTGCTGCCGGTGAAACTGGTCCCGGTCAGCGCCCCGGTGGTTGGGTCGATCTCGTGGAACTCGACCAGGTTGTTCGGTCCGGCTCCGTCTTCGGCGAAGCCCCAAAGTCTTGAGTTGATGCTGTCCCAGCCCAGTCCGCGCCAGTTCTTTCCGTTCGACGGGAAGCTGTTCACGATGACGACCGGGTTGATCGTGAACTCGGTGATCGGCCCCGGCCCGAAGGCCGTATAGAAGTGCCCCGTCGCTGGATCCAAGGCGAGCGCGCCCTGTTGCGCGATCAGGGTGACGATGATTTGCGTACACGAGATCAGCTGCAACGAAGGGCTGTAGGTGTACACGCACAGCTTGTCGCCGGAGGTGGCGTACAGCCTGTCGCCGGCCACATCGACGGCAAGATCGTAGTGCCCATCCGTGGTCGTGGCCGGACAGGCGCCGTAGGTCGTGACCAAGGCGCCACCTGGGGTGAGCTGGTAGATCGAGTTGCCGCCGCCCGCCCCGGTGACCCAGTAGAAGCCCCACGCGAACGCCGCGCCCTGCAGGTTCGCGTCCCCGGTCGGCGTTTGCACGTCCAGCGGGCCGTTGACCACGCTGCCCAGCGCGTCCGATTGTGCGCGCGCCGATGATGCTGAAAGGAGAGCCAGCAGAACCGTGAGCGCGCCGAGCGGGGTGTGGGTTTTCATGGGATCCGATTCTCCTCGATGGGCCACGCCTGTACATGGGTACTTCGCTAATCCGCGGCGAGCTTCATCGATTTCGATCGGGATCGAGAGACTTTCTCAGCGCATCGATTTCGCCCCCGGAGCCCCCGCGATCCAGAAGGAGCTGCAACTTGCTTGCCGCCTCCTCGGATTCTCCCTGGTCGCGCAGGGTCTCGACCAGGTGCTGCAATGCGCCCAGCGAGAGAGGGTTGCTCTCGCCGTAGCTTGCTTCGTGCTTCGCGAGCAACTTTCGCCACAACTCCTCCGAGTCCGCCGGATTGCCGCGCAGCTGCAGCGTGCGCGCAAGGTCCCAGCGGGGCGTGTCAGTGGCAGCGTGCGTCGGACTGAAAACCCGCTCCAATTCGCGCAGCGTGGGGCGCAGCACCATTTCTGCCTCGTCGAGGTGGCGTGCTAGTAGCAGGCAGTGCCCAAGCGTGGCGCGTGTGTTGAGGTAGGCGACCGAATCAACCCCATCGATCCTTGCGCGGATCTCGGCTACGTGCTCGAGGGCGGCGCGCGCCTCAACGTGCTCCTCGGCGACGAGGTAGATGCCGATCAGCGTGTCCCAGGCGGCCAGCGTCGTCGGGCTCTCTCGACCGTTCGCGCCCTCGAGCCAATCCAGCCATTCGCGCATGAACTCGATCGCGCCATCCGGGTCCTCTCGCATGGAGCGCAGCGTGGCGAGGTTGTTGGCGGCGTTGATCGTGATCAGCTTCTGGTTCCCAGGATGAGCGCGCTGCTGGTCGATCACGTGCTGGAAGAGTTTCTCGGCCGCATCCCCATGGCCGAGCATCATCTGCACCGCGCCCAGACTGCATTCGGCGTCCAGGACCTCGATGTCGTCGGCTGCGTGAAGCGTGCGCAGCAGCTGCAAGCGCTTAAGCGCATAGGTTTCGGCTTGCGGCTGCCGCAACTCCGCCGACACGCCAACGAGGTGGCCGAGCGCCTCGAGGCTTGCCGGGGCGCTTTCACCCAACCAGTCCGAGCGTGACTTGTACGCTGCAGCGTAGAGCTCCACCGACTCCTGCTGCAGGTCGAGCGAGTGCAGCAGCTGAGCCAGGGAGATCAGCAACGTGCTGCGCACTTCGGGATCGAGCGTCGAATCCTGGAGGAACTTCGCCGAGGCCTTCTCCAGCACGTCCGCGACCGTGAGCGCGCGACCGCGTGCTTGGCTCGGATCCTGTGCCAGGAACATCCCGGTGAACAAATCGAGCATTTGTGCGGCTACTTGTTGCTGGTGCGAAGCGCGTCGCGCCTCGTCCTCTGCGGCGCTGGCGTTCGCATCGGCGCGCAGCGTGGCCTGGGTGAGGCTGATGTTCTTGGCTTCGAGTTCCTTCGCGTAGGCTCGCTGAGTGTAGGTGAACACGGAGAGGCCGCCGATCACGAGCAAGATGACGACTGCCAAGGCTCCCGAGAGCGCCCGATTTCGCGCGACCCACTTGCGCAGCTCTGCGACGACTCCGGTTTCGTACGCGGCAACCACCCGGTTCTCGAGAAACGCCTCCAGGTCGAGCCGCATGGCCTCCGCGCTGGGATAGCGATGTTCGGGCTCGCGCTGCATCGCCTTCTCGCAGATCGCGACCAGCTCCGGAGCGGCGTGCGGATTGACCTCGGTCACGGCCTTGGGCGGGCCCTCCAGCACGCGCATCAGGATCATCCAAGGCGAGATTCGCGCGCCCGCGGGGACGAAGGGAGTCTGCCCGCTGAGCAAGTGGTAGAGCATCGCCCCAACGGAGTAGACGTCCGAGCGCGGCGAGAGCCGTTCGGTTTCGCAACGCGCCTGCTCCGGAGGCATGTAGGCAGGCGTGCCGAGCACCTCGCCATCCATCGTGACCACCGAGGATTCCGGCTCCGTGCCTGCATGTTCGCGCCGGTCGGAGCGCACACCGCTAAGCGTGTCGGACGCCTGCTTGAGCCGCAGGTCGCGGGAGTCCTTGGAACCCAGGATGCGCGCGACGCCCCAGTCCATGATGTACACCTCGCCGAAGCGACCGACCATCACGTTGGAGGGCTTCAGGTCGCGGTGGATCACGCCCTTGGCGTGCGCGAATGCCAGCGCCTCCAACACCTTGAGCAGGACGTGCAGCACGCGCGTCTGCGTCCAGCCCTCCTCCTGGCTCCAACACAGGTCGAAGATGCGCCGCAGGTCGCGCCCGCGCACCAGACGCATGGTGAAGAACAGGCGTCCCTCCGAGTCGACACCCATCTCGTGCACGGGCACGATGCCTGGGTGATCCAACTGGCCGGTGATCTGCGCCTCCTCGACGAAGCGCGCGAGCTTGGAGGGGAGGGCGCTCGCGGAGCCCGCGAAGCCATCCTTCAGCGCAACCTTCAAGGCCAGGCTGCGCCGCAGGTCCTTGTCCCAGGCCTTGAACACGGCGCCCATGCCCCCGCGCGCGATCTCGCTCACGATCCGAAACCGCGTGCCCTTGGGCGCCTCGAGCGTCGCGTCTGGCGACGGCCCCAACGGCTTGGCCGCGTCCTCGGCTTCGACGTCGCCGAGCGACACCTGCGGCGCCGGCTCTGAGCCCAGGCGCGCGAGCAATGCCTGCGTCATCACGGAATTCCTGCAATCGTCGACCTCGCGCTGATGCTCACGCCACATCTGCAAGAGATCCGTGGCGAGCTCAGGCCTTTCGGCGCACAGATCGTCGATCACGATCTCCTCGTCGTCGACTCGTCGCAGCAGAAAGCTGAGGAAGACATCCTGCGCTACGCTCACGCGGCCCTGCGGGTCGGGAACTTTAGGATTGGGCATAGACCTGTGCCACGAGTTCATCCGTGGCCGAGCATGGTACCTGCGCATCCCGAAAACCCTGCGCGCCCCCGCGACCAGGATCGGAAGCCCCTGCGCTGAGCGAGACGCGGTGCCGAGCCTGCCCGTGGCGCGCAAGCTCCTCTTGCACCGACCGGCCTCGACCGATCCGAGGCCGCGTCGCCGCGGCAGTCCATCCAATGCCCTGCTCCCTTTGGAAACGGTGGACACGAGGCGCGATCCGGCGACTCCCCTGGGCAAGATCTGCTCGCCTCCGGCGCGCCGACCGAATCAGCGACCACCTACGGGCGCCGGGCGCGTTTCGAATCCGGCGTATCAGTCCACGCGGTAGAGCGCGCAACGAGGGTGCGCGTGAAATGCTCCCCTCCAGGACTCGGAGGCACGCTGCGGGAGGCCGTTCGACGCTGCGACGCGTGTCCGTGGAGGCGGGTGGTTCAACCGTGGCTGAGAAAGGAACGACACGGGACATCGCCGCGCTCCGCTCCTGGGCGGCGGTGCGCGGCTGATTCGCGGAGCGAACGTCGATCGGTGTCGGCGCTCCGCAGGCGTGGATCCGCTGGAAGCGCACCACTCCGCGCGCCACCTGGGGTTGCCGGGCCGGACCTGCGTCAATCCTTGGGCAGCGGAATGGCCACGGCCTCGCTCACGACGATCACCGGACCGACCTTGGGGAGCACGATCGCCACGGCGGCGTAGATCGTGTCTCCTCCGCCGACGGAATCCAGCGCATCCCAGGGTATGGGCAGGCGGCCTTTACCGTCTGCGCCAATCGTCACGGTGCGGAACTGGTTGGCCGTGAGGGTTGCCTGGAGCAGCGCGTCGTGCTCGAGCGGAAGTTTGCGTGTCTTGCCGCGCGGTATCGGCACGCGTTGCACGTCCCCGAGCGTGGGAAAGTCGATCAGCGTCTCGCCTACGGCGCGCGAGAGGAACAGGACCGAACCGTATCCCGAGGCGTACTCCACCTGCACGTGGCTGGGACGCACACCGGGTGGAGCAGGCTCCACGACGACGGACAGCCGCGGCTCCACCCAGCCCTCGAGGACGCCGAGGGGTGCAGGTACCTGATCGACGCGAACGAGCCCGACCTTCGCGAGCTCGCGCAGCGCCACACGCGCCATCAGTGCACAACCCGCGTCGGTCGCGTGCAGGTCGGGGAAGAACAAGGCGCCCTTGCCGACGCGCTGCATGCCGATGGCAAACTCGGGCCTTGGGTCGATGAAGAGCGTGTTCGTTCGGCTCGCCACTCGTTCGAGCGTCGCATTGACCGGGTCGAAGGCCACGCCGGTCGCTGGGTAGGCGAGCAGGACCGGAACCACGCCCTCTTCGCGGGCGATCGCGATGGCGGTGGTCATGTCCTCCTCGATCCAACCGCAGTACTCCTCGACCTCTGGCGCACCGGCGAGGATGTCGAAACCGCGCGCTCCGCCAGCGCGGTCGCGGAAACGAACTTCCTGCACTCCCGGGCGCGACTTGACGGCGGTCGTCGGCATCCAATTCGTGATGCCGTGATCATCGATCGCCGAGGTCGAATCGTGCTCGGCCTCGACGACGGGCACGCTGGGCTGCTCCTGCTGGGGCGCCAGGGTGTCAGCCGGCGGCTTGCTTCCAGACCTCGCGACGAGCCACTGCCAGGTCTTCACGATCCGCCACGGACGCGGGGCTGCCCCGCGCACTTCCACGGCGTGGTCGTCGGGCCGCAGGCGCCAGCGATCATTGACGCCTGCGAGCATCAGCACGATCCGAGGCTTCCAGCGTCGAAGGTCCGCACGCAGCTCCTTCTTCACGATCCACGTCGGCTTGCTCGGGATGCCGGCGTTGACCACGCGCGCACCTGGCTCGCCGTTCGCGTGCAAGAGCGCTTCGAGCCGCGCCGGATAAGCGGCCTCGGGCGGCAGGAAGAGTCCGAAGGTGAACGAGTCGCCTTGGCACAGGATTCCAGCTTCGCCGACGGCCCCGACGCGCGATCCTTCGACGAAGATGCCAGCCACGCGGAGCACGCCCTCGAGAAGCAGCAGCGAAAACAGGACACCCAGCGTGAGGGCCAGCGCTCGCGAGCCCCAGCGTGTGACGCCCTTGCTCGAGCAGCTGGATCGCATGCTCAACCGCCTCTGTTCTCGGTGCGCTGCCCGCGGCCTGCTAGCGGGCCATCGGCCCAGGGTGCGTCGACGCCTCGAGCGTTGGCTCCTCGATCGGAAATGCCATGGTCCCGTTCCGCGTCGGAGCGCGCTTCGGAACTCGTGCTTCTTCTCGACCGGAGAATTTGCCTGGAGGTCCAGGGACAAGGAATTCTTCGGTGTCCACGAGTCCGTGTCGCGCCGCATCGCGCCGCCGCTGCCCGCCGCGCGCCCCGTGCTCGAGGCGAGCCGAGTTCGCCTTCCAGATCGCGTCGCGATGGCAGGAATCCGCTTCCCTGTGCGCACGGCCTGCCCGTGGAAGGCGCTTCCGCCCGAGTTCGGATCTGGATCGACATGCCATCCGCGGATGATGCAGTGCGTTCGTGCCGGGGACTTCGCCAAGTCTAGCACCTCGAGTTCGGACCGGACTCCGCGAGGGGTCTCCGCCCCGGCCGTGACGCTCGCGCGGATGGAAGGCTGGACCCGGCGCGTCGATCAGGACCTCAGCCTCGCTCGCGCCGGCAGGACCTGGGGCTCCACGCGTGTACGGTCTAGAGGCCGAGCTTGGGCGCGCGCGGCGGAGAGGCGCATGGCTGCATGCAAGTTCGCCCTGCCAAGGAACGACGGGGAACCGTGGCGCAAGCGAGCACGCCTTGGACCGGACGCGCGCTCAACGTCGGATCCGCGGATGTGGTCCGCGCGACGCGCGCTCAGTGCACGCTCGCGCGGCGCGCCCGCTGTGCGTCCGCGCGATCGAGCAAGGCGCGCAGCCGCGCGCGTTGCAAGCGCTGCAGCAGGATCGGGTAGAGATGGAAGACGACGTTCATCGAGCCGAGCCAAAGCGCGGCGTCCCACCAGCCCCTTGCCAGCGCCCACGCGATCGGAGCGAGCACGAGCACGAAGAGCCACAAGTGCGCATTCTCACCGTGCCGAGTCGCGCGCTCATAGGAAGCGAGCGTCGCGCGTGTGCCGTCGAATACCCTGCGATCGCGCAGCGCGGCCGTCCAGCCGACGGCGCGCAAGATGCGCATGAAGGCGACGACTCCGAGCCGTCGGTAGATGCGGACTTCGCGCTCCGACACGTCGAAGCGGCGCGAGTCGAGCTCGGGCGCCAGGAGCCTGTCCGCGAAAAAGGCCGCCGTCATCAAGACGAAGTGCAACTCGAAGGCGAAGACCGCGCTGCGAAAACCGATGCTGCGCTCGAACCAGCAGATCACCACCGCGGAGAGCCCCACGATCGCCGCGACGCCGAGCCCACGCGCGAAACTCGTCGCGCGAACGGGTGTGGCCTCGACCTGCTCGGTCATAGGCTCCCACGGTATCGAAGCTGCGGGCAGGAAGGCCCGCGTGTCCTCGCTCACGCACTGCGGGCGTCGGTGCGAGACTCGACCTGGGCACCCAGGCGTCCAAGCCGAGCCCTTCGCGCATTCCAACCGAGAGGGCGAACGGCTGTGGCCGTTTGGCGCGCGCGTCGAACGATCCGACTGCGGCCCGGCCTTGCGCTGCCCGGGACTCTGGCCCGCGGTGGACTTCCTCGCGGAACGGCAAACGGCCCGGAGGGCGGCCAGCATGGTTCCCGAATGGACCGAGATGTTGGAGTCGCGCAACACCGCCGCGTCGGATCGCGGATGGGTTCCTCGGGCCTGAGGGCCCGCTTGACGAGACTGGAGCCCAGGCGGAGGATCGAAGCATCGTGCTGGTCTGCACGGCCGACTTCCACGCCGCGCTCGAAGTCCTTCCAGGCTCGGGCGGAGCATGGCGCCCCTCAGGGTAGACGCGTCTGCGGGGGCGACGCCGGTTCCGGCATCGCCCTGCGCGACAATTCCTGCGGGGCCTGCAACGCAGGCGGACTCGCGGCGTGTTCCTGCCATGGCTATGCCGAATCCCAAGCCCCTCACCGCCGACGAGTTGCTCGGGCATGGCGCTTGGCTGCGTCGCCTCGCGGACCGGCTCGTCGGCGAAGCCGGCGCCGCCGACCTGGTGCAGGACACCTGGATCTCGGCCCTGCTCCATCGCCCCCAAGTCCCTGGACCCTGGCTGCGGCGCGTGCTGCACAACCGGGCGGTCAGCGTGGCGCGCGCGCGGTCGCGCCGGCAGACGCGGGAGGCGGCGCACGCACGGCCCGAGGCACTGCCCTCCGCCTGCGACATGGCCGTGCGCGCCGAGACGACGCGCCTGCTCGTGGAAGCGGTACTGCGGCTCAAGCCCGTGCAACGCGACGTGATCCTGCTGCGCTATTTCGACGACCTGTCGCCCACACAGATTGGCGAGCACCTCGGCCTGTGCGCCGCAACCGTGCGCAGTCACCTCGCGCGCGGCCTTGCCAGGCTGCGCCGCGATCTCGACGCGAATTGCGGCGGCGATCGAACAGGCTGGACGCGCGTCCTCGCGCTCTTCCCGGCGAAGAACACTGCCGCCTGCACCTCCGGGCTCCTCCCCACTGCGCTCATGACGACCATGAAAAAGCTCGCCGTAGTCCTGGCCCTCGCGCTCGCCGGAATTGGCGCCTATTGGTCGCGCACCGGGGTCGACGGGCCAGCGTCCCCGCAGACACCGGATACGCGCGAGATGCTCGTGCTGGCGAAGGCGCCGGAGGAGCAGCGGCTGCCGAACGAAGGCGACGGTGACGCGGATGCAGGCGCGAGCCTTCGAGTCGTCGCCGACACGAGTTCGGCCGGCACGCGACGGATCCAGATCGTGCATGGGGACACGGGAGCGATCCTGCCGAACGCGACCATTCTCCATGTGGCCGACGGATTCGACTGGGAGCGACTCACCCCGGCGGCCAAGGAGGACTACTCGCTCTCGACCGAGCGCTTCCTGCAAGAGTTCGGCGTGTCGAAGGTGTCGGACGTCCACGGTTTGGTCGAGATCCCCGCCTTGGCCGCGCTTGCGGTGGTCGTCGGGCGGAAGGGCGAGCTCTACGGCGCGGGCGTAAGGCGCGAGGAGGGAGGTCTCTGGACGCTGGCCCTCTCCCGCCACCACCAACTCGTGATCGAGGTCGTCGATGCCTCCGGCGCACCCGTAGAGGGAATCCCGGTGCTGCAGGAGAGCCTGCCTTCCGGGTTCAACCCGTTTCCTTGGTCGAGGCCGCTAGGCACCACCGACGAGCACGGTCTCGTGTCCCATGCGCTCAAAGCGCCTGCGGCCGGAGTCAGGTCTGACAAGTTCTCCGTGTACGCGAGCCTGCCCGGCGCCAAGGTCGGGACCTTCGTGCTGAATCCGCAGGCTCCGCCGCTCGAGCCCGTGCGCATCACGCTCCCCGCCGTCGGGAGCGTGAGCCTGCTGATCCTGGACCCCAGGGGGAAGCATCTGGATCCGCGCACACTGGCCGATCCCAACGTGGAACTCACCTGTACGGATCCGGCTGCCGCGCCGTCGCAAGCCGCAGGACCCTTGCAGGCCGGACGTCATCGGGCGCCGATCGGGCCCGACGGATGGGCTCGTTTCCAGAACGTGCCCTTGGGCCTCAACCTGTCGATCAGCGCTCCTGCGTTGCTCGCGCGCAATCTCGCCTGCCAGGGGCCGCGCGAAGGCAAGCTCGACGTCGTCGTGGAGCACCGGATGCACCAGGACCACCCGCTGCTGGTCGGCAGGCTCGTGGACCCCGACTCACGTCCTCTGACCCATGCGCACTTCTCGATCCAGTGTCGCTCGGGAGAGGAGCTCTTCCCGATGGTAGGCGGAGTCACCGACGAACACGGGGGCTTCTCTGCCTTTCTCTCCGAGAAGGCCATGGGCAAGCAACCGGAGGAGGTCTGCTTGGGAATGGACTGGGAGGGAATCGCACCCTCCCGAGTGGCACGCGTATCGCTGCGCGGTCCATTGATCGGGAGGACGCAGGTCGGCGACGTGGTGATGCCGGCGAAGGAGTGAAGCGCCGCGCGTCCAACCTTCCAGGATCGCGCGCGCGTGCGGCGCAGGGGTCGCGTCGCCTGGCAGCAGGGGCAGGTCGCGGTGCCGCGAGCTGCCGCGGGGTCGAGGGGCTTCGCAGCTCGCTGCGTGCTCGCGCCTCGACTCGGAAGGCGCCTTCAGGCTCTGCTGCGCATCGGTAGCGCGCTGCTGCGCGTCGTCCGAATTGCCGCCGCGCTCATCCGCGCGCGCCCGCGTCGCGCAGGATCTTGGCCTGGCGATCTTCCTTGTCTTCCAGGGCGACCTGCAGCGGCGTCTGGCCGTGGCGGTCCCATTTGTAGCTCACGGCCTCGATGTCGGCGCCGTGCTCGATCAGCCAGACGCTCAGCTCGGGAAGTCCGCGCCGCACGCTCCAGTGAAGCGTGGTCAGGCCCTGACTCTCCTGGTCGATCGCCGCGCCGCGCTCGTGGAGCAGGGCCGCGATCTCCACGCCTGCCCGGCCGATCGCGGCGTAGTGCATCAGCGCGAAGTCGTGCGCGCCGCGTTCGTGCACGAGCCCGGGATCCCGGTCCAGGAGGAAGCGGATCATCGCCGCGTCGCCCATCGAGACCGCCGTCGGCAGCGAGAGCGGCGCGCCGCGATCGAGGTGGAAGCGCATCAGATCGCGGTTGCCCACGTGCGCGCTGGCCTCGATGGCGAGCTCGTCGTCGGTCGAAATCGAGTACACCAGGCGCGGGTCCTTCTCGACCAGCGCGCGCAGCTTCTCGAGGTTGGCGTGTGAGCTGCCCGTCACCTGATTCTGCGTCGCCTGCGGCACGTCGCCGAGGTCCGGGCGCTGGATCGGCTCGCGGTTGGCGTCCAGCAGGAAGCGCGACGCGCGATGGTCGCGGGGGATCCGCGCGTGCTCCGCGAGCAGCGTGTCGCCTTCGGCCCAGCCCAGCTCGCGCGCCAGCTCCTGCGCCGTTCGGCCCGCGTCGTCGCGTGCTCCGACGTCCGCGCCCTTGCGCACCGCCAGCCGCACCAGGCGCTCGCTGCGGCGCCGAACCGCTCCGTGCAGGACGCTGTCCCCTCCGCGTTGTCGCGCATTGGCGGAACTTCCGTTCGAGAGCAGATCCGTGGCTGCGATCAGCGCGCCCGGGATGGTGCGCTGGTTCATCGCCGCGCGTGCCGGCGTGAGACCGCTCCCGCCGCCGGGCGCGTCGTCGCGGCCGCAGCCGAGCGCGCGCATGCGGTAGAGATCGTTCGTGCCGGCGAGCGCGCCGGCGTACAGCAGGTTGCCGCCGATCGGATGCAAGGCGTTCGGCGAGGCCGGATCGCGCTGCGCAAGCTCGTTCATGCGCTTCCAGTCCTCCTCGAAGACGCACTCGACGATGTCGAGCTCGAGCCCGGTCTCGCGCAGCAGCGCTGCGATCGCGGCGTGCCCCGCGAGGTGCGCGTGCAGCAAGGCCGACACCCCCGACGCGTCGCGCGCGGCGGCGAGCGAAGGCCGCTCGCTCAGGCGCCTGCGCACCTCCGGCTCGTCGCCGGCCTTGACCGCCGCGAGGAAAGAGCGGGCTTCGTCCGGCGGCGGGTCCTCGGACGCCGCCCAGCGCCGCGGGAGACCCGCGGCGACGCCGGCCATGCCGGCGTGCGCGGCGGGAACGTAACACAGCACGCTTCTGCGGGAGATTTCCATGTTCGGGCCTCGTCTCACCCCTGAGCGAACGAGCTCGCGCGCATCGATCACGCAATTCGGAATTCTGCTACGTTGGCCTGCCTGCTCCCGGAAAGCACCTTCGTGACCACCACTACGTCCGCGCTCGAAACCGAGGTCGTCGCCCTGCTGCGCGCACGCAGCGCGGGCGACGCGGCAGCGGGCCGGCGGCTGTTCGAGATCCTGTACGCCGATCTGCGCGCGCTCGCCCGGCGACGCCTGGCCGAGGAGCGCCGCGACCACACGCTGGCGCCGACGTCCCTGGTGCACGAGCTCTTCCTGCGCCTCGATCGGGTCTCGATGGACTGCGAGGACCGCCGCGACTACCTGGCGCTTGCCGCCGCGGTCATGAAGCGCATCCTGATCGACAGCGCGCGCAGGCGTCTCTTCCGCGAAGCGCTCTCGCGGGACGGACAAGAACCGGAGCTCGGGCCTCACGCGGCGCTCGAGCAGCGAGTGTTGTCGCTCGAGTGCGCGCTCGAACGCCTGGAACGCGTCGACCCGGAGCTCGCGCGCGTCGTCGAACTGCGCTTCTTCCTGGGACTGGAGGTCGAGGCGGTCGCAAGCACGCTGGGCATCTCCAGCGCCAGCGTCCAACGCTACTGGCGCAGCGCACGCGCTTTCCTCAAGCTCGCGATCGAGACGGAGGAAGCCGATGAACGCTGAATCGTGGTCGAGAACGCGGCGCGAATTCGAGCGCTTGCGCGAAATGGCCCCGGCGGAACGCGAGCGCTGGCTGCGCGAGCACGAGGAAAGCGGCGCGGAGTCGACGCGCGAGCTGCGCGGGTTGCTCGAGGCCGACGAGCTCGAAGACGCGCTGCTGGACACCGATGCACCGGCATTGCACGCAGCCTGGTTGCGCCGCAGTGAAGCGGACGATGCGATCGGCCGCGAAGTCGCCGGGCGCCGCATCGTCGCGTGGCTCGGCGAGGGCGGCTCCGCGACGGTCTATCGCGCCGAGGGAGTCGACACCGTCGCTGTGAAGCTGCTCAAGGCCGAAGCCTGCTCGCCGGGACTCGCCGGGCGCTTCGAGCAAGAGCGCGAAGCGCTCGCCGGCCTCGACCATCCCGGCTTGATCCGCGTGCTCGGTGCCGGCCGCCTCGACGACGGCCGGCCCTACCTGATGACGGAGTACGTGGCGGGCGAGCCGATCGACGTTTTCTGCGAGCGCTCCAAGCTCGATCTCGCCGCGCGTCTGCGGCTGTGCGTCGACGTGTGCCGGGCCGTGCACCACGCGCACTCCCACCTGGTCGTGCACCGCGACCTGAAACCCTCGAACATCCTCGTCAGCGCGGATGGCCGGCCCAAGGTGCTCGATTTTGGCGTCGCCAAACTCCTGGACCCGGCGCGCGATCCCGCCTGGACCGATCAGTACGGTCGCGGACCGCTGACGCCCGCCTATGCAAGTCCCGAGCAGATCCGTGGCGAGGCGATCACCACCGCTTCGGACGTGTATTCGCTGGGAGTGCTGCTGCACGAGCTCGCGACCGGCGCGAGCCCCTACGACCCGACGCGCGTCGATCGCGAAGCGCTGGAGCGCGCCGTGGCCGCCGGTCGCCGCCGCACTCCCGGCGAGGCCGCGCGCGTTGCGGGTCGACCGCCGCCGCCTGAGGACGTCGCGGCGATCCTGGAGCGCGCCCTGGCCCTGCACCCGGGCGACCGGTACGCATCGGCCGAGCACATGGCCCAGGATTTGGCGTGCTTCCTCGAGCATCGGCCGCTGCTCTCGCGCCGCGAGCCATGGGCTCGACGCGTCGCACGCTTCGCGCGCCGGCGTCCGTGGACGATGGCCGCCTGCGCCGCGGTCGCGCTCGTGTTGCTGGGATCCTGGCTCGGCACGCAGCGCAGCCTGCGCCGCGTGCTCGCCAGCGAAGCTGTCGCCTGGCGAGCACACGCGAACGCGGTGCGTTCGACGAACCTGCTGGCCGAGCTGCTCGAGAGGATCGGCGCGAGCGCGCCCGAGGGCGAGGAGCTTTCGAGCCTGGTGTCGCAGACCGAACAGCACCTGGGCGAGCTCGCGGAGCATCCCGAAGCCGAGGCGCGGCTGCGCATGGCGCTGGCACGACTGGAGCTCGCGCGCGGCCGGACCGAGGCCGCCGAGGCGCACCTCGCGCGATCGCTGGATCTGTCGCGGAACACACGCGGCCTGTCCTGGAACGACACCGAGCGCTGCCTGGAGCAGTGGTGCGAGCTGCGCGCCCAGCGCGGCGATCCCGCGTGCATCGAGCTCGCGCGCGAACGCCTTGGCTTGCTCATCGAGCACGGAGACACGGCGCGCGCCGCGCAAGCCGAGCGCACGCTGGCCTCGTTGGTCGAGCGTTTTTCGTCGGCGCGCACGCTCGGGACCCAGGCGGACCCGCCGCGTTAGGCCGGCTGCCTTGCCCGAAGCCCGCAGCGGGGAGCTGCGGGCTTCACACCGAGTGCGTGTGCGAGCCCCGCCGCTGGTGCGAATCCCGAGGCGGTTCACCGCGTGACGACCGCTAGCGAAATATCCGCGGTTTTTTTTGCCCTTGCGCCGGAAGCTCCTCGTTTCACTCATGCCCCAGCTCAGCTTGCCCCTGGCCTTGAAGAGGCTGAGCGCCTCCCCGCCGGCGGCATCCCGAGCACGATGGACGCGAACCTGATTCACACCGACGGGAATCGCCGGCCGACCGTGGGCTGGCGGGAGCTTTGCACGTTTGGTTCGCGCTCCGCATGACACTCGCAAGGACTTGAACGCACCAGGAGTCGATGCCGGACCAGCAGCCCGCGCCGCTGATCCACCCGGTCGACCCCGTGTGCGGCTCGGCGCAGCGTCCGCAACCCGCGGCGGCCGGAGCAACCCCCTACCCGTTCCCCTACCCGAACAGGAAAGCCTAGGCCATGGACGAGATGATGAAGTTGGCCCTTGGGTGGACGATCGTCATGGCGTTCGTCTTCACGACGGCCGTGACCTGCTTGG
>Ga0315910_10002851_pt1 | contig 14983 bp, 19 predicted proteins | sample EdamamesoilMG_FD_204470 | JGI IMG/M metagenome (GOLD analysis project Ga0315910, IMG submission 204470) | Garden soil microbial communities collected in Santa Monica, California, United States - Edamame soil | ecosystem: Environmental > Terrestrial > Soil > Garden | place: USA: California...
CCGAGCTAGTGGGTTGAACTGCGAGGCGTCGCCGTGCTTAGATTTTCTCCCGCGACAGCGTCAATTGGATGTCTTCGTGCGAGGTATTTCGAGGTTCTGGTGCATTGGCGGATTTAGGGAGGGATTCATGTCATTAAAAGGTGACATGAATGACGAAACCAATCGAGCGCGACCAGATTTATCGCGGCCGCAGATTTCAAACTGAGACGATCGAGCTCTGCGTTCGCTGGTACATCTCGTACCGGCTGAGCTATCGCGATTTGGCTGCAATGATGGCCGAGCGCGGCGTAGCCGTCTCCCACACGACGATCATGCGCTGGGTTTTGCATTACGTCCCAGAGTACGAAAGGCGCTGGGATCGCTTTGCCTGTCCGGTGAATTCATCTTGGCGCATGGACGAGACGGCGGTGGCTGTCCGCGGTGGCCTGCATTACCTGTATCGCGCGGTAGATAAGCACGGCAGGTCCGTCGCATCACTTCTGCGGGCGGATAGAGGCATGGAAGCGGCGCAAGCATTTTTCCGCAAAGCCGTCGCGATCAATAAGCAGAGATGGCCCAGCAAGGTGAACTTGGACGGCAACGCCGCAAGCCACCGCGCTTTGCGATTGCTCCGCAACGAGGATCGGAAATGGCAATCCGTTGTCGTTCGCAGTTGCCGGTATCTCAACAACATCGTCGAGCAAGATCACCGCGTGATCAAACGGCGCTGCGCCTCCATGTTGGGCTTGAAGTCGTTCGAAACTTCGGTAGTCACGTTCGCCGGTATTGAGTTAGCCAATCGAATTCGCAAGCAGCAGTTCTATTTCGGCCGCGGCGTTTCGACTGACGACTGGTCGCTCAAGAGATTCTGGGATCGAGCGCTCGCGCAGACTCCCCCTTCCGATCTATCGCGACACGAAATTCTTGCGTCTCGACCCTCAATGCACCAGAACTCACGGATGAATACGCGAGGCGTGGGCGGACCTCGTGGCATCGAGCCGCGCCGCTGCGCGCGAAAGATCTTCGATGGCCGAGGTTTGTACTTGTTAGTCATGCCGAACGGTAGCCGGTACTGGCGCTACAACTATCGATTCGGCGGCAAACTAAAAACGATCGCCTTGGGAGTGCATCCTGATGTCTCACTCGAGACGGCGCGCGCGAGACACCAGGTCGCGCGCACAATGCTTGCAGATGGCGTCGACCCGTCCGCGCAAAAGCGACTGTTCGGTGTCGCCGTCCTTTGCGCCGCGCCCAGCTGAGTGACAACTAGAAGGACCTCGCCGCTGCCAATAGGCCAGACGATCAGCGTTGACGGCGCCCTGGGGCACTTTCTTGCGTGCTACCGCGATGAACAGCAGGCTCCACGCCATCCATTTCCTCGAGTTCTGCCTTGCGTTGTGCCATCTGCTCGCCAAGAGCGTCCAGATCCATGTCGGACTTGCGCGCCTCGGCAAACATGCCGTCGGGCTGTTCTTCTTCCTTGACGTGATGCTTGATCATCTCTGACAACACTTTCACCTTGGAGTCGAAGTAGTCATCGTCTGGACTCGATGCTTCGATCTTGGCAATGAGTTGCTTCGCTCCTTCGTGCTCGATCTCGGCCTCGTGGTGCATATCCTTGTCATCGGTGGCCTCGAGGAATGCGGGATAGAAAATCTCTTCTTCAATCGTGGTATGGACCCTCAGCGCACTGCAGATCTTGGTGGCTAACTCCTGCTTGCGCTCGTCGTCCCGCGCCTTTTCGAACTGGGCGAACCATTCTTCCACTTGGCGGTGATCCGCCTTGAGAAGCGCGATGGCGTCCTGTGAACGTGCCGCAGTGTCCGTCTTTCGTGCGCCGCTCGCGCGACCCTTCGCTTTACTCTTGGCCATGACATCCTCCTGGTTGGGCGACAGATCATGGGACCGCAATACGCGCGCCCATAGATCCATTCGCCCGAGTCTTCCGTCGGGACAGTCCCACGCCTAATGCGAATGGTTTTCACTTGGTCTGCGGGCTGATGTGAAATGCTGCGGCCGCTTCTAGTCGCTGCGTCCTGGCAAGTTCGCTGGGCGCAACGCCTGGCTAACCCTGTCAAACAACAGGCGCCCACGCCCGCCTGACGCATCCAGTAGCGCTCAGTTGGAGCCAGGTCGGACGCGGAGCAGGGGCTATCGACCCGCTACTGCTCAGCAGGAGCCGAGCGTTCTCAAGATGCTTGCATGGCGACGGGCAGCGCCGCAGGCAAACCGCATACGCGGCCCCGCCTCGTCGGCTCGACAAGGCTGATCGCGCGTGGCTTTACGGTTATCCGTACGGCGCGACGTAGCGCCGCTCTGGCTACGAGATTGGTCCATACGATCCTCCGTTCGCTGGTCGGTAATGACCGGTATCCCAAGTCGCGAGTTCCCGAATCCAGAACGCCCAGACCTCTTGAAATTGATTCGGAAGGCTCTTAATTTTTTCCCTCCAAATGGCCCATTGGAGGATGTGGCGTGGACAGGAAAACGCAGCTGCAATTCAGGCTTCTCACCCAGGATGCCCAGCGATCCGCTGTCCGGCGACTGGCGTTGAGGGGTTTGGACGATGAGGAAATTGCGCAGGCTACCGGTTGGAGTGAGGCAGAAGTTCGCCGCGTACTCGAACCGCCCGTAGTGGCGGACTTCATCACCGCGGTTTTCCACAAAACGCGCCGCTCGGGGTCCTCCGGGAACCCGGTGCATTGACAACTCGCGTCGCGGACAGGGCGCGGGATGAACAGCCCAAAAGCGCTGCACCTCCCGCGCCCCTTCCTTCAACCGCTTCGAACTTCGATGCGTCGGGGACGCAGCTCCGGGCGCTTCGGGATGCGCACGGTCAGCACACCGTCCTTGAGGTTCGCATCTATCTTGCTTGCTTCGAACTCGTTGCTGAGCATGAAGCTCCTGCGATAGACGGCGGAACGGACGTCGGCGTACAGCGGCTGCTGCGCCTGGTCTTGCGGCAAGATTCCGATCCTGCCTTCGACGAGCAGATTGGTCCCGTCGATGCGCACTTCGAGTCGATCTTTGGACACCCCGGGCATGTCGGCCTGGAGGGTGATGCCGTCCTCGGTCTCAAAAATATCCACAGCGGGACGCAGTGCGGACTCCGAGGTGGCGCCCCGGCCATTCTGTTCCTTGGTGACCTCGCCGTTCGACCCGCGGCGTGCAACTTCAGTCTGGCTGCTCTGGTTGGTCTGGTTATTCATGGCGATCCTCCAACTGATCAATGAATCTCGATCTGCCGCGGCCGGGATGCTTCGCGCCGCTGCACCCGGATCTCGACGATGCCATCGCGATACGAGGCTTCGACCTTGTCCGGGTCGATATCCTCCGGAAGGGCGATGGACCGCCGGAATTCCCCTTCGAATCGCTCGTTGCGGTAGTAAGTTGCGTTCGAATCCTGGGACACCTCGCGGCGGCCGTTGACCGACAGCACGTTCTGTTGCAACGAAATCTCGAGCGCCTTGGCATCGATGCCGGGCGCAAAGAGATAGACGGTCAAGGCATCGGGCGAACTTGCAACGTTGATTGCGGGAAAGGTTCCTGGCGGCAGCGAGCGAATTCCGCCGGCCCATGGGGTGGCACCGGTAAAGAACTCGTCAAGTTCCTGTTCAAGCCGTTGGAACTCGCTGAACAGTGGGCTTTCCCTGTTCATGAAAGTGACAAACATGTTTGAGTACCTCCGCTAGCGTGAGATTGCTGACGGCGGAAAAAACTGGGGACGGTGATGACCGCTTCAAGGGGTGGATTTCACAGTGGAGGGCGCTCGTCCTCTTGATGGGCGCCCGCGATGGTTTGTCGACTGCAACGCACCATAGCGCCCGCCGTACGAGATCTCTGACATGAGCTTCGGCCCTGCGCCGAGAGAGGCGCGCAAGCCCGACCAGTAGGGTCCTGCCGCATTTTTCTTGTTCCGGCGACGCCTAACAGCGGTCCTAGCGGGCGTCGAGGGCACCAGAGGCAGACGCATGTCGCGGCGAGGAGGGTCGGTGAATGCAAGGGACGTGGCACGAGATTTCGTCGCCACGGCCAGTTCATTTGCAGACACATTCATTCAGCACATCAGCCCGGACGATTCAGCAGTGGACTGGAGCGAATTGCAGCGCCGGCGGCGCCGCGTCTGTGCCGCCGTATGGGCTGCCATCGTCGCCACGTTTGAAGCGTCCGCGCTGACCGACCAGGAAAAGGCCCGCGTTCTTCCTGTTGTGAGACGGGAAATGCTTGCGGCCTGGAACTAGCACTGCGTCGCCGATCCCGCTTCCCAGGAGGAGATCATGGATCGGGCGAGGTATTTTCTTCGCAATCACGACCGCTCGAGCCCACTCAAAACAGCGACAGGGATCATGAAGGATCTTCTGGGCTCCATCGATCCTAAAGCGGTTCAAACTTTTACTAGCAAGCGGCTCGCGGCGCTCCTGGCTCATCGCATGTTGACGGACCTTCGTTGGTTGAACGAGCTCAAGTCGACGCGCTCCATTGAATGACCTGCTTGCTATTGGATGTGCTCAGTCTGTGTATCGCACGTCGATGACCTTGATGTAGTCCACCAGTACCGCAGCGCCACCCGCGGCAACGACTTCGGCCGGAGTCTGCATCGAAAAAGCCCTCAAGCGCTTGTGTGTGAACCATCTCAGCACGCGGCCTTCATCCGGATCAGTTTTCATGGCTTGCTCGAGAACCACGAGGACAGCCGCGAGGTAGATACCTACTGACTCGCTCTGGCAGTTGACTCGACTCGCATCCGCTCCGTCGCCAGCAAGCCTTGCCAATTGCGCAACATCGGCGAAGGCAATTCTGGCGAACGCCGCCAACTCCGCTTGTTCCTGGAGCCGAGCTACCGCCAGTAGCGCCTGCAGATCCATGGTACGTCAGGCAAGTCACGCGGCGGATTTGCCAATGCGCACGGGAATGAAGATTTGCGCTTCGCCCCGCATCACAAGAAGGGCAGCAACACCTCCGTCCCCGATCTTGGTCAGTTGGGTACGTAGCTCTTCGGCGCTATCGATGCGATGCGAATTGACCGCCAGCACGATGTCGCCTGGCTGCACGCCTGCTTCCGCCGCGGCACCGGCTGCACTAACAACTCTGACGCCCGAGTCGATATCGGCCGCGTCCTTTTCCTCGCGTGTCAGGGGCGCAACCGCAAGACCGAGCCGTCCCTGCTCCAATGGTGCGCCGGCGGCGGCACCCGCACGCATTGAGCGCGGCTCCTCGAGCTCCGCGATGCGCACATCAATTGTCTTTTCGCGGCCGTCACGCCAGACAATCACCGTCGAAAGTTCACCGGGCTTACGCTGTGCGATGTATTGCGAGAGCGCGCTCGTGCGATCGATCTCTTCATCGTCGATCTTGAGGATCACATCACCGGGCTTGATCCCGGCCTGCGCGGCAGGGCTGTTCTCTTGCACCGCACTGACGAGCGCCCCACGCGGCCGCTCGAGACCAAAGGAGTTAGACAGCGCAGCGTCGATATCCTGCACCGCGACGCCAATTCGCCCACGCACGACGCGACCGGTTTTGACGAGCTGATCGCGCACGTGCATCGCGACATCGATCGGGATGGCGAAAGATATGCCCATGTAGCCGCCCGTGCGGCTGAAGATCATCGAGTTGATGCCTACCACTTCACCTTGCAGATTGAAGAGCGGGCCTCCGGAGTTGCCGGGGTTGACGGCGACGTCTGTCTGAATGAACGGAACGTTCACATCCCCTGCAACCGCGCGGGAAGTGGCACTCACAATACCTGCGGTGACTGAGTTCTCAAGTCCAAACGGCGAGCCGATCGCGAGCACCCAATCGCCAGGGCGAAGGGCTTCCTCGTTACCAATGCGAACGAAAGGCAGGTCCGTACCGTCAATCTTCAGGACCGCGACATCGGTGCGGGCATCAGTCCCGACGACCTTGGCCTGAAACTCCCGCCGGTCCGTGAGGCGTACGGAAACCTCATCGGCTTTTGCCACGACGTGAGCATTGGTCAGGATGTATCCGTCCGGACTTACGATGAATCCGGACCCGGATCCACGCTGAAGAGGGGCCTCGGCACCCGGACCCTGAAACGGCGCCGGCATCCCAAAGCGGCGGAAGAACTCGAAGAAAGGATCGCTCTGCTGAAATGGGTAGGGCTCTGCCACGTTGCGCGGCCGTCCCACAACTTCGACGTTGACCACCGCCTTGCCAAACTGGTCAACGAGCGACGCAAAATCTGGTACGGCGGTCGCACTGGGCGTTGGCGTTGCGCTCGCGACAGCTTGGGGAGATGACGCATTGCGAGGAGTTGTGGCGCCTTGCGAAGTACTCGGGGAGCAGCCTGCCAGAAATGCGGTCAATGCCACGGTCGCAAATGAGACAGTGGCGCAACGCTTGATAGCCATAAATGCCTCCTTTTTCCTGGCATCGCGTAATAGGTTGACGCTTTAGCTTTTCAAGTGCCCGGCCATCGAGCGCTTCACGAACCGACTTGATGTTCGTTCCGCCGCGTCAGCTCATCTCGCCGTCGCTTGTCGAAAGGCTCTTCGTGACGCTCGCTGCGCTCCCGTCGCAGGCTCGTCTGCGGCGGCGACCAGTACGCGAAGCGGCGGTCATCGAGAGGACCGAGCCAAGCGCTCACCTTTGCGCTTTCATCGCCGCCCAGTGAATACGCGCCGTTTTGAGTTCCGGCAACTACCTGTCGGCCTGCATTGCCGAGACCCCCGCAAGGCTGGATCAGTTGACCGAGGTGCGCATCACACGGCGTTGCAATGAGCGCCTTGTCGAGTCCCGGTCTACGCCCTTCAGGAGAGTCAGTCTCCCAAGCGACTTCATTCGTCGTCTCTGCGTATGTCTGGCTTCTCTCGCGTTCGATCGCCTGTAGCTCCTCCGCTTGCGCGCTCGGACACGCTGCAAGCAATGCGTTAAGTCCGAGGAGCCACGCAATCCGCGACGTCTTCCGGATATACCTCATATGACCTCCAGTGGTGACACGTCACACGACCAGAGCCGCAACCAGGCGGCCCTGGTCGACTTCTTTCTCTCCAGATGAGCGAATCAGTTGACTGAGATTCGCTTCACCTGACGCTGTGCTTCGGGCTTCTTCGGCAGCTGGACGGTGAGGACGCCATTCTTGAACGACGCCTTGACCTTTTCCGGCTCGACGTCCTGGCCGACAGGAATGGTGCGCTCGAACGCCCCTTCCCATCGCTCGCTGTACAGCCTGCCGTTCTCTTCAACCTTCTTGTGGCCCTTCAACGTAAGCAGGCCCTCCTGCAGCGTGATGTCCACATCCCGCTCTTCGAGGCCGGGAAGTTCCGCCACCACCTTGAGCTTGTCTTCCGTTTCGCTGAGCTCAATGTGCGGCCACCCCGACCCCATGCGCATGGGCGCTGCGAAGTCGCTCAGGAAATCATCGAAAACACGATTCATTTCCCGATGCAACGCCAGGAACGGACTGGTGCCCTCCGAATAGCGATTGGTTTCGACAGGCACATTGCGGTTCTTACCCCATGGTACGAGGCTCTTCATGTTCATAGCGATTACACCTCCTATCTATTGCCTTGATTCCCCCGGGCGGCGCCGGTTCGTGCGCCAAAGCCCTCGAAGCGCAAATTAGAAACGCGCCGGAAGATTTCAAGGGGACCCAAGGTTCAACCTGTTGCCTTGAACACACGAGAGGCGCACCTACTTTGCGCGAACGTTCAAACCACCCAGGAAGGAGGTAACCATGGCAGACGGCAACCCGGTTCGAAGTGTGAAACAAGAACGGCCACGGCATTCAGCGTGCCCGCGGGCGGGACTGAAAAAAAATCCATATGTACGTGCATACACGCGTTTCGAGCGAGACGGCATATATCGCTTTCGCAGTATCGACCCGGACTTCCGCCCGTTCCGGGTCACGTGAAACTTCGCCGCGCGGCCTCGGTCGATTCGGCCAAATGATTTGTAGACGCACACGCGGTGCGTCTTGCGCCGGTGCGGGGCGGCTCGTCATCCACCGCCCCGCACCCGGCAACCGCGCCTGTGCGGTTGCCGCTTTAACGGGTGGCGGCGAGCAATCGCTCGAGCACACACGGCTCGACCGGTGACGCAAATCATCATTCTGAAAATCGGCGGGGCTCATGATTTGCTCACCAGGACGCTGCCCCAGGCGCGGATGACTCGCACGCTGCTTCGAATTGTCATGGCGGGCCTACGCCCGCCATGACATCCCCCCGCTACATATCCATTCCCATGCCGCCCGGTGCACCGCCGTGGGCATGCTCATCGTCCTTCGGCGCTTCCGCGATCATGACTTCCGTCGTGAGCAGCAGACCCGCCACCGAAGCCGCATTCTGCAGCGCCAGGCGCGTGACCTTGGCGGGGTCGAGTATGCCTTCTTCCAGCATGTCGCAGTATTCGCCCGTGCCCGCATTGTAGCCATACGCACCCTTGCCGGCCTTGACGGCGTTGAGGATGACGGACGCGTCTTCACCGGCGTTCTCGACGATCTGGCGCAGCGGCTCCTCGATCGCACGAGCCAGGATGCGGATGCCAACCGTCTGGTCTTCGTTCGCACCTTCGAGCTTCTCGAGCGCCTTCTGCGCGCGGATCAGCGCAACGCCGCCGCCCGGGACCACGCCTTCTTCAACGGCCGCACGGGTCGCGTGCAGCGCGTCTTCGACGCGGGCCTTCTTTTCTTTCATTTCGATCTCGGTGGCAGCGCCAACCTTGATCACGGCAACGCCGCCGGAGAGCTTGGCAACACGTTCCTGGAGCTTCTCCTTGTCGTAGTCCGACGTGGCTTCTTCGGCCTGCTGACGGATCGAATCGACGCGCGCCTTGATCTCCGACGCCTTGCCGGCGCCGTCGATGATCGTGGTGTTTTCCTTCTCGACCACCACTTTCTTGGCTTCACCGAGATCGTTGATCGTGGCCTTCTCGAGCTGCAGACCGACTTCGTCGGAGATGACCGTGCCGCCCGTGAGGATGGCGATGTCCTGCAGCATGGCCTTGCGGCGGTCACCGAAGCCCGGCGCCTTTACCGCGCACACCTTGAGGATGCCACGGATGTTGTTGACCACGAGCGTCGCGAGAGCCTCGCCATCGACGTCTTCAGCAATCATGAGCAACGTGCGCCCCGCCTTGGCGACTCCTTCGAGGATCGGCAGGATGTCGCGGATGTTCGAGATCTTCTTGTCGGCGAGCAGGATGTACGGCTTGTCGAGCTCGGCAGTCTGACTCGCTTGCTGGTTGATGAAGTAGGGCGAGAGAAAGCCGCGATCGAACTGCATGCCTTCGACAGTTTCGAGCTCATTCTGCAGCCCCGAGCCTTCCTCTATCGTGATCGCGCCTTCCTTGCCGACCTTGTCCATGGCATCGGCAATCGTTTTGCCGATGGACTCGTCGGAGTTCGCGGAAATCGTGCCCACCTGCGCAATAGCCTTGTTGTCCTTGCAAGGCTTGGCGAGCTTCTTGATTTCTTCGACGGCCGTCGTGACCGCCTGGTCGATGCCGCGCTTCACGTCCATCGGGTTTCGGCCCGAAGAGACCGCCTTGAGACCCTCGCGAAAAATGGCTTGGGCGAGAACTGTGGCGGTTGTCGTACCGTCACCGGCTTCGTCGGAGGTGTTGGAAGCGACTTCCTTCACCATCTGCGCGCCCATGTTCTCGAACTTGTCCTTGAGCTCGATTTCCTTAGCGACCGACACACCGTCCTTTGTGACGGTAGGGGCGCCGAAGCTCTTGTCGAGCACCGCGTTGCGGCCCTTCGGGCCGAGGGTCGCCTTCACGGCGTTGGCGAGAGTGTTCACGCCGCGGAACACCCGCGCGCGTGCATCTTCGCTGAATAACAATTCTTTGGCAGCCATTGCCTATTCCTCCAATAGTTAATGGAATGAGAGTGATTGAAAGCTTCACAGCGCTAGCCGGCTTCCACGATCGCCATGACGTCTTCCTCGCGCATGACCACGAGTTCGTCCCCATCCACCTTCACTTCCGTGCCGGAGTACTTGCCGAACAGGATCTTGTCGCCGACTTTGACGTCGAGAGGACGGACGTTGCCGCCTTCCAAAATCTTGCCCTTGCCTACCGCCACGACCTTGCCCTGGATGGGCTTCTCGGCCGCGTTGTCCGGAATCACGATGCCGCCCGCGGATTTGCGCTCTGCGGCTTCGCGCTTGACGATGAGCCGATCGTGCAATGGTCGAATATTCATGAAACCTCCTTTTTTGGTTGAGTGGAAGTTGAAACCGCTGCGTGCGGGTGGATCTGTGAGTTCGCCCCGCAGATCCACCCTTGTCCTTTGTTAGTGCGCTCTTTCTCGCTCCGAGTTGATCGGTATTCGTTTCGTGCGCTCGATGGCGCGCGCATTCTTCGGCACGGTCACCGTGAGAATGCCGTTCTTGAAGGTCGCCTTCACGTCGCCCTCATCGACGTCCCGGTCGAGCGTGATCTGTCGCTCGAAACGCCCATAGAACCGCTCGCTGTAGCTTCGGTTCCTCGACTCGGCTTCGAGTTTCTTCTCGCCACGCACGGTGAGCAGGCCGTCCTGAAGGAACACTTCCACGTCGCGTTCCTCGAGGCCTGGAAGCTCGGCGGTGACCTGATAGTCCTTGTCGGTCTCTTCCACATCGACACTGGGCCACGCTTCACGGCCGCCCCAGAGACGGGAACCGTCAAAGCTTCGGAACACATCGTCAAAGAGGCGATTCATCTCCCGATGCAGGCTCTCTACCGGGCTTGTAAAATCAGATCGGGCCGCAAGGTTTCGCTCGCGATTGCCGCGGGACCACGGAACCAGATCTCGAACATTCATGGTGGGTACCTCCTAAATAAAGTGGGACCTCGGACGCGGGCTAAATAAAGTGTCGCCAAGCACTTTCAAGGCCTCGTTCCCACCTCTCGGGTCAGCTACCTGTCTTGGACTCCGTTGCTGCAGCGCGAAATGTCCCTCTTGAAAATTGCGATTCTCGCGCTAAATTTCGCGCCGTTCAGGCAACCGTGAGCGCGAGACCTAGCAGACGCCAGGAGGTACTCAACATGTCGACCGCAGACACGAGGACACCTTTTGACTTAGCACCTTGGCTCGATGCTGAAGGCAACCCGCCAATCGTCAGGGCCTTGCCCGGGCTCTCTGCGGACATCCTTCGGGGGCTCAAGCGTTCTTATCCCGGCGTTCACAGCCCTGAGCACGAAGCTTTGCTCCAGAGTTGTTCCGGTTTCACTGGCACAGAACTTGGCCATATCGATTTCACGGGTTGCTGGTTTCCTTTAGAGCCCTGCGCTGTATTCCGGCCGTGTGTGACGCTGGCGATTGACGACGCGGGACGGCGTTGGATCGCCGAAACCAATGACACGGACATTCCGGGTCCGGTGTGGTGCATTTTCCCCGACCCCAAAGTGGCCATGCGAGTCTGCGATGACCTTGCCGCCTTTGTCGCCGCGCTTCGCGACTACGCCATTCGAGGCCGCACTCTGGAATGGCTTCAGGATCTACGAACCCAGGCTCAGATTGTGTGGACCTGGCGTCACTCGCTCGGGCGCCGTCCTTTCCAATTACACGACTCGGACGAGCAGATCCGCAGGTGGCTCGGTGGTCTTCCTTCCAACGCCTACGTCTATGACTTGCGCCAGCGGAAGAATCCGCCCGGTTGGCCCTATGGACTCGCTGGAGCATCGGGCCAACTGTATCGTTGTGACCGGCTGCCGGTGTTTGCAGTAGCGGGTTCACCCTCGCAAGGGTGGTACCAGAAAATCGGCGCATCCGTGCCGCCCAGCTCTCTGGAAGTGTCCCAGCGTGAAGCCGTAATCGACCTGTTGGTAACACAGCGAAGTCGCCGTCGGCTTCGACACGGACCGCTGGCACCGCCGTCGGCGACCGGTTGCCAGGCGGCCGTCGGGTTCTAGCATCACGAGCACGTTTGACGCTCTATCGGCAAACGGTGATCGCGCCCTTGAACTCACGCTGAATCGGCCGCGCGCATTCGAATAGTGTGCGTGGTTGAAATCTTCTTCACCTTCCCTATCTTTCGCGCCGAAAGCGCCGCGCAGTGCGGCCTAACAACTGGATAAGGAGGAAATATGTCACTGTCACGCAAAGCCATGTTGACCTGCATCCTGGCTTTGTCCGCATTGCTTCCCGTCGCAGCAATCGCGGAAGCGAAAGCGACTGCCAAGGTGAACCCGCAGGTCCAGGCCCAGGCCCAGGATCAGACCGAGGAAAAGCGAAAGACTCTGCTGGCGGACGCCACCAGCGCCATCCAGGAAACGCAGTCGGCACTCAAGAGCCTGGATAACGGAAAGAACAAAGAAGCCCTCGCCGCGCTCGAGCGCGCGACCGGCAAGCTCGAAATCATTCTTGCGCGCGAACCCTCACTGACTCTGGCTCCGGCGGCGATGAACGTAGTCACCGTGGATCTGCAGGGAGGCATCGACGTCGTCAAGGCGTTGCGCAAGGAAATTGTCGATGCCATCGATGCAGGTAGGTTGCAGGACGCGCGGCGACTGATGGGAACGCTGGCAAGTGAGACGGTCGTCAACGTAAACAATATCCCGCTTGCGACGTATCCTGCTGCCATCAAGCAGGCCGTGAAACTGATCGACCAGAAGAAGGTCGAGGATGCGAAGGTCGTCTTGCAGACGGCGCTCAATACGCAGGTGGTGACTCAGACCGTCGTTCCGCTGCCGATCGTCAACGCGGAAAACGCGCTCAAAGAAGCGGAAGGACTCGCCGAGAAGAAGGATCGAAAGCCCGAGGATAATACGCGGCTCAAGGCATCTTTGGCCGATGCGAGAGCTCAGCTCGAGAGAGCAGAAGCGCTGGGATACGGCAAGAAGAGCGATTTCGTGGCGTTCTACCAGCAGCTCAGGGAAATTGACCAGAAGACGGCCGACAACAAATCGGGAACCGGCTTCTTTGCCAAGATCGAAGCTTCGATTGCCGAGTTCATGAAATCGATCCAGCCGCACAAATCCTAAATGTCGCGTGCGTTCCCTGGCCTCGGTCACGCCCGAGGCCAGGGTCAGTTCTTGGCACGAGATTTCCGCGGGTTTTCGATTCGGTGCGGCGCAGAGCAAGCTCGCGTCATCTTGCCAATGGCAGCGAGTGCTGGGAGCCACTTTGGAAGCGCATCCCACAGTTAATGCGAGATTGTGTGAGAACTGCTGAGCGTGCGCCCCAACAAGCATAGCTCCTATCAGCCAATCGCCGACTAAGTCGCCGATCGAGGAGTAGCCGTCTGTCGATTCTCATGCTAAAAAAACGGCTATTGGAGAGCGCGAAATTGAGATTTCCTCGCGAGGTATTTCCCGGTTCTGGTGCATTTGCGGATGAGGGTAGGGATTCATGCCATTTGAGGGTGGTATGAATGACGAAACCAATCGAACGCGACCCGATCTATCGTGGTCGCAGGTTCCAGAACGAGACGATTGAACTCTGTGTCCGCTGGTACGTTACGTACCGGCTCAGCTACAGGGACCTGGTCGCCATGATGGCTGAGCGCGGGATCGTCGTGTCCCACACGACGATCATGCGCTGGGTTCTGCGCTATGTGCCGGAGTTCGAAAAGCGCTGGGAACTGCGCGCACGGCGAGTGAGCAGCTCCTGGCGAGTCGACGAGACCGCGATTCGCGTTTGCGGCGCGTCGACCTATCTCTATCGTGCCGTGGATAAGTATGGAAAGTCCGTCGATTCGCTGCTGCGCAAAGATCGCGGCATCGAGGCCGCGCAGGCCTTCTTCCGAAAGGCGGTCGCAACTCAGCAATCGCGATGGCCGCGCAAAGTGACGCTCGATGGTAATGCCGCGAGCCACCGGGCATTGCGGCTTTTAGGCCAGGAAGACCCGAAGTGGCGATCCGTCGTCGTGCGCAATTGCCGGTATCTCAACAACATGATCGAACAGGACCACCGCGCGATCAAACGTCGATGCGCTTCCATGTTGGGTTTCAAGTCGTTCGAAACAGCTGCCGTCACCCTCAGCGGCATCGAGCTTGCCCACCGAATACATAAGCAGCAGTTCGGTTTTGGGCGCGGTCAGCCGCGCCGGAATTCGTCGCTCAAAGAACTCTGGGATCGGGCATTGACGCAACCGCAGACGTCCGAAATAGCGCGGCACAGGTTTACACCCGCCCGTCCGCGAATGCACCAGAGCTCACGCGTCAAGCCGCAGCAAAGGGTTCAGACTGGTGAGCTCGAACCGCGGCGCTACGCGCGAAAGAGGTTCTACGGCCGTGGTCTCCACATGTTGGTGATGCCGAGCGGCGGCCGATACTGGCGCTATAACTACCGTTTCGAAGGCAAACTTAAAACGCTCGCATTGGGAATCCATCCCGATGTCTCGCTCGACAAAGCACGGGCGCGTCATCAGGCCGCACGCACACTTCTTGCTGACGGAATTGACCCTTCGGCCTGGAAACGTACGAAAGGTAAGGGTGCATTCGGGGCCTCGCCGGCGTAAAGGCAGGCTGCTGGTTTGACGCATTTGGGAGCCCGTCCACTGCCTTGATGGCACTAGCGGTTGAGAGCGTGCCGGCCTGGTTTGCTGTTCGCGCAAGGTTTCTCGGGACCTCAGTAGTGGCAACCTGTCACCAATCATTGCGTTTTTCCGGAGCGCATCGCGGCTGTCAGGCTTGCCAGCTGTAACTCGACGCGCTTGAGCTCACGCAAGATGGAAACTTTCTGAAGTTCCATCCAGAACCAAAGCTTGATCAAGCCAAGCGACAGGAAGGAAAGAATGGTTCCCGCGCCCCACAATTGCATGGTTCGCAAATCCGTCTGTGTGGCGAATTGCCAGCCGCACATGACGCCGACGGCGAGCAAAGCAAACGCGAAAAGAAAGGCCAAGGCATTCAGCCAACGAGTGTGCCCCCGAAACGTGGCGGCGATGTCGCGGTAGAGGGAGCCGTCAGACTCCATCCGTGCAAGGAACGCCCTATCTTCTGCCGACAGTGCTTTTTGGATTCGTTCGTCGATGCTTTCCATTTCAATCTCCTAGAAAGTGCTTGAGTGATTCACGTGCCTGATGCAATCGGGACTTCACAGTGCCGGCTGGCA
>Ga0315910_10002852_pt1 | contig 14983 bp, 8 predicted proteins | sample EdamamesoilMG_FD_204470 | JGI IMG/M metagenome (GOLD analysis project Ga0315910, IMG submission 204470) | Garden soil microbial communities collected in Santa Monica, California, United States - Edamame soil | ecosystem: Environmental > Terrestrial > Soil > Garden | place: USA: California...
CCGTAGGTGTCCGCGCCGCCCTTGCGCCCCGTCAACCCGGCGTGCACGTACGGCCCGCCTTTGCCCATGCCCGTGACGAAGACGCGCGTCTCGGCGTCCGGACGGATCGACTCACCGTCGAAAGCCACCGCCAGCACGTGCTCACGCAGGTCGGCCTCGAGCTGCCCCGTGGGCCGCTCGCTCTCGTGCCGTTGTCCAGTGAACAGCGCGATGGCGTGGACGCGGTACGGGCGACTGCGCCGGAACTCGATGGCGACCTGCGCCTTTCCGTCCGGCGTGAGATACGGCACATCCCCGCTCTGCCGCGCCAGGTCCAGCCGCCGCGCGAGCTTGTTGGCGAGCCAGATCGGCAGCGGCATCAGCTCGGTCGTGTGGTTGCAGGCGAAACCGAACGCGGACACCTGCTCGGCCGGCACCAGCCGATCGATGGCGGCGTCGCTGGCTCCGATCAAGGATGACGGCGCGACGCGAGCGCGCTCGTGCTCGATGTGGCTGCTCATCACCGTGCAGGTGCGGGCGTTGAAGCGGCCCTCGGCGTAGCCGGCGTCGGCGATGGCTTCGCGCACCAGCGAGGCCGTGTCGACCGGCACCCGCGAGGAGAAGCGCACGCTGCTGAACACGATGCCGGTGGAGAGCGCCGCCTCGGCCGCGACCTGCGCGTCCGGGTCGTGCCTCAGGTAACCTGCCACGATGCGATCGCTGATTTGATCGCACATCTTGTCGGGGTGGCCGCGCGTGACGGCCTCGGAGGAAAACACGAAGTCGGATTGCATGCTGACCGTTCCTTTTTCTCGTCGTCTTCTTCAATCGGCGTCGCCGGCCGGCAGCGCCGGCAGCGCGTGCGACGGCCCGGCAACTCGGCGTGACGGCGCGTGCCGCACCGCCTTGACCATCTCGTTCGCGAGCAGCGGGCCCACGGCGCCGACGGCGGCCACCGCCCAGTCCACGGGCGCGAGCGCTGCCGAGCCAAACCAGCGCCGGGCCCCCGGCACCAGCTGCATGAGCAGCGTGAGCAGGATACCGCCACCGACGGACAAGGGGATGAATGGGTTCGCAGGCAGCGGCGTGCGCTCGAAGATGTTGATCTTCTCCGAGCGTACGCTGAACGCGTGCAGCAGCTGCGCCGTCGCCAGCGAGACGAACGACACCGACTGCGCCTGCGGCGACAACCCGTAGCGGCGGATGCCGTACGTGTACACCCCCATCGCGCCCGCCGTGAGCAGCGCGCCTTCAATCCCCAGGTGGCGCAGCTCTGTCTTCGAGAACATCTTGGCCTTGGGATCGCGCGGGGGCTGCTCGAGCACGTCGCCCTCCGGCGGCTGCACCGCCAGCGCCAGCTCCGGGAAGATGTCGCTCACGAGGTTGATCCAGAGCAGCTGCAGCGGGCTCATGCCTTCGCCAAACCCTGCGGCGACCGACAGCAGCGTGAGCAAGATCTCGCTGGTGTTCGTCGACAGGATGAAGCGCACCGCCTTCTTGATGTCGGCATGGATGACGCGCCCGTGCTCGATCGCCGTCAACATGCCGTGCAGGTTGTCGCTCTCCAGGATCATGTCGGCGACCTCTCGCGCCACGCCGCCGGCCCCGTTGCCGCCCATCGCCACGCCGATGTCGGCGGCCTTCAGCGCCGGGCAGTCGTTGATGCCGTCGCCGGTCATCGCCACCACCAGCCCGGATTTCTGCAAGGCTTGCACGATGCGCAGCTTGTGCCGCGGGCTGACCCGCGAAAACACGTGGATGCGGGGCGCGATGTCGGCGAGCAGGTCCATGTCCATGTTCTCGAGCTCGTACGAGTCGAGCGTGCGCAGCTCGCCGTCCTCTGCGAGCCCGATTTGCTTGGCGATGGCGTACGCGGTCGCGCTCTGATCGCCGGTGATCATCACGCTGCGCACGCCGGCTCGCCTGAATTTTTCGAACAGCGCCGGCAGCCCCGGGCGCGGCGGGTCGGCGAGCCCCATCAAGCCGAGCCAGATCAGGTGGTCGTCCGACGCCTCTGGCTCCTCGCCGTGCTCCGAGTAGGCCATGCCGAGCACCCGCAGCGCCTCACCCGCCATGCGCTCGTTGTGGCGCCGGATGATGCGCCGCGCGTCGTCGGTCAGCGGCAGCACGTCGGCCCCGCGTAGCCAGTAGCGACAGCGATCGAGCACCTCGAGCGGCGAGCCCTTGACCGCCACCATGTAGTCGGAGCGACCGTCCCGAGCGTGGATGGTCGCCATCATCTTGCGGCCCTCCGTGCGCGGCTCGAGCTTCCGGGTGGGGTGACGGTCGCGCAGCACGCGAACGTCGACGCCCGCCTGCAGCGCCACGTGCACCAGAGCCGCCTCGGTGGCGCTGCCTCGCACGCTCGGGGTCCCCTGCTCGTCGTGCTCCAGCGCGGCCTCGCTGCACAGCGCACCGACCCAGAGTAGCCGCTCGATGTCGCCGCGCCCGTCGCTGCTCACGTGCTGCTCGTCGCTGACGATCTTGCCGTGATCGACGCTGTACAGCTCGTCTCCCACGCTGGCGCGCACGACGCGCATGCGGTTCTCGGTGATCGTCCCCGTCTTGTCGAAACACAAGACCTGCACCGAGCCGAGCGTCTCGATCGCGTCCAGGCGCCGCACCAGGATCTGGTGCGACTTCATCTTGCGGATGCCGAGCGCGAGCGTGGTGATCGCCACCGTCGGCAAACCCTCGGGCACGGCTGCCACGGCCAGTGACACCGCCGTGCGCAGCATCGCGCCCAGCGGCTGTCCACGCAGCAAGCCGATGCCGAACACGCCGGCGCAGACCCCCGCCGCGATCACCATCGTGCGCTCGCCGAGATCACGCAGCTGCTTCTGCATCGGCGTCTCGGGGCTCTTCACCTCCCCGACCATGGCTTGAAGCTGGCCGACCTGCGTGGCTCGCCCTGTGGCCACGACGATCGCGATGCCCTGCCCGCCCGTGACCAGGGTGCCGCGATACACCATGTTCGTGCGATCGCCGAGCGGCAGCTCGGGATCGAGGATCGCCTGCACGGTCTTGACGACCGGCACGCTCTCGCCGGTCAGCGCCGACTCGTCGACGCTCAGATCCTGCGCGCGGATCAGCCGCGCGTCGGCGGGTACGATGGTGCCCTGCCCCAGCTGAAAGACGTCGCCGGGCACGATGTCGGCCATGGCAATGTCGAGCAGTTGCCCGCCGCGGATGACCCGCACGGCAGGGGCGTCGTCGTGCGTGAGCGAGGCGATCGTGCGCTCCGCGGTCTGCTCCGTGGCGAAGCCGATGACCCCGTTGATCAGGATCACGCCCAGGATGACCAGGCCGTCCGCCACGCCGCCGGTCGCCATCGAGAGCACGGTCGAGCCTGCCAGGAGCAGCACCGGCAGCTCCTTGAACTGATCGACGAACATCGCGAGCGGCGAGCGCTTGGGCACCTCCGGCAGGGCGTTGCGTCCAAAACGGCCGAGCCGTCCCGCTGCGTCCGACTCGGCGAGGCCGTCGCCAGACAGCACGCCGAGGTGCTGCACGACCTCGCCCACGTCGAGCGTGTGCCACAAGGCCGTCGTCTGCTCTTCGCCCTCGCGAGCGGCCTCGCTCGGCGCGGGCCGCTTCAGGCGCTGCACCAGCGCCAGCGCGCCCGGCCCCCGCGGCCTCTGCGTGACCAGCAGATGCACCGGCTGCTTGCGCGCGCGCTGATCGAGATCGTCGAGGCTGACGCCGTTCTCGCTGCTGAACGTCCGCAGCAGCTCCCTGATCTCGTCGACCAGCGTCTCGCTCTGCAGCTCGTCCGGCGCGCGCACCAGCAACGTCGCCGAGACGACGTTGGCCGAGACGCGACGCCGAGACGCCGACCCGTTCAAGCCACGCCGCAGCGACCGCTCGAGCTCGGGGTTGCGATACAGCCCGGGGACGCGGATACGAAAACGCCCAGGCAACGCCGACAATACTTGGATACTCGCGGTCGGCAGACCCATGTCGTCCATGCGCGCACCATGCCGCGCTGATGCGGAGCTTGGCAATCCGCGACAATGCTTCGAGCGTGGCGCGTGCTGCAATCGACACACGAGGTGCAACGAGGACGCGCCCTCGCCGCGCGCGCGTCACACACGCTCACGCGCGCGACACGCCAGCGTCACTGCGCCGCGAACTCGGCCCGCACGCGCTCGAGCAGAGCGGCGTCCTCGAGCAGATCGAGCGTCGTGCGCGCCATGGCCTTCGCCGCCGTCGCCGCCGTGTCGTGACCGCGCGGGCTGCGCGCGCACGCAGCGAACGCGTGCTGATGGCAGAGCGCGTGCCCCTTGTCGCAGATCGCCAGGTACGGATGGATCGAGGGCACGGCATGGCTGACATCACCCATGTCGGTCGAGCCCGCGCCGACGCTGGCGTCGCCCTCGGGCGCGGGTCGTCCGAGCGCCGCCAGCGTCTCGCCGAAGCGCCGCGCCAGCGTCAGGTTGTTGCGCATGCTCTTGTAGCCGGTCAGCTCCTCGATCTCGACCTCGACCCCCGAGGCCAGCGCGGCGCCCCGCGCGCAGCGCACCGCGATCGCCGTCACCCGCTCCAGCTCCACCAACGTGGTCGCGCGCAGCTGAAACACGCAGGCGGCGCGCTCGGGGATGATGTTCACGGCTTGTCCGCCGTCGCTGACGATGCCGTGCACGCGCACCCCATCGCGAAAGTGCACGCGCTGCGAGTCGATCAGCCGGAACGTCTCGAGGCACGCGGTGAGCGCGCTCTGGCCATCCCACGGCGCGATCGCCGCGTGCGCCGGCGCGCCGCGGAAGGTGAACGTGAGCCGGGTCGTGGCCAGCGCCGGGTGCGCGAGCATGTCCCGATCGTAAGGGTGGTACATCATGGCGACGTCGACGCCCGCGAACACACCGGCATCGAGCAGCCGGATCTTGCCGCCACCACCCTCCTCCGCCGGCGTACCGATCAGCTCGACGCTCCCATCGAGAGTGCCGCTCGCGCGCGCCGCGCGCCCGATCGCGAGGAATGCACCGAGCGCCCCCGCGGCGATCAGATTGTGGCCGCAGGCGTGCCCGATCTCCGGCAGCGCGTCGTACTCGGCGAGGATCGCCACGCGAGGAGCACCTTGCCCGAGGCGCGCGCGAAACGCCGTCGGCAGACCGCCGAGCTCGCGCTCCACCGAGAGGCCCTCGGCCTCGATCGCGTCGGCGAGCCAGCCCGCTGCACGAAACTCCTGATACGCCAGCTCGGGAGTATCGTGCAGTCGCTCGGCGATGCCGACGAGGACGGGACGCAGCTGCTCGACGCTCTGATCGAGGAACGAACGATTGATGCTCATGCCCCATTCTACACCGGACCCGGCCCAGGCGTCTCGCGCACGAGCGCCACGACCCGCGCCGCTTCAGTCCAGGATGGTCGAGCCGATGTGCACGATGAGCTGGTGCTCTATCACGTCGCGTTCGCGCGGCAAGAGCTCGGTGTCGCCGCCCGTCCCGCGCGCCAGATCGATGCGCTGGATCTGCCCCGCGCCGAGTGAGTAGGTGACCACGGCCGTGGTGCGAAACACCAACGGACGCACGCTGGCGGCGGCCTGCGTCATGCGCTCGACGACATCGTATTGCTTGTCGAGCTGCAGGCCGAACGAGACGCCGTAATAGTGGACGCGACTGCCCTGAGCGGAGGTCTCGAGCAACTCTGGGCTCCGATCGCTGAATATCCCTCCACCGAGCGTCCAGCGCTCATCGAGCACGAACGCTCCCCCCAGCCGCGCGTTGACGACCGGGCGTTGCTGGACGTCGAGCGGGCCGCTATTGAGGTGCTGCCGAAAGCTCGCGTCCAGAGCGATGTGGCCCCCCGAAACGTGACGTGCGACGCCCAGGTTGAGCCGCATGGGAGCGACCCGCCCCGTGCTGAACCCGGTCGTTTCGTCGAACTCGTTCACCAAGCTCGTGCCGGTCGGGTCGAAGCCGCCCGCCATGGTGACCGACTGCGCCAGCCGGTAGATGCGTTGCTCGGGCAGCTGCAGGGATAGACCCGTGCGCCACCCCGAGCCGGGGTGGAGCTGGAGCCCCAACGTCGGCAGGATGCTGATGGTCTGGGTGTCGTTCGTGATGTGAGACACGGACGCTCCGGTGCCGATGGCGAGCGCCCGCCCGCTCGAGGCCAGAGCGATGATGTCGAGGCTGCTCGAGTAGTTGATGAAGAGCCCAGCGCCGACGTCGACCAGCGGGCTCAGCGACACGCCGAGAGCCGCGCCGCCGTAATACGCTTGCTCGCGCGAGTTGAGATCGACGCCGAGCTCACTCGACGCGCTCGAAGAGAGCTCCGGAACGCGCAGACGAGTGCGCAACGCAACCGCCTCCTGACGCGGCACGAACAGCCCCAGACCGAGGCCGACCGCCCCCCAGCGCCGCACGACGCTGAGCGACGCGGGCACGATCGCGAACGCGACCGACTCCAGGCGCGTCGCCTCCGCCCCCGGAACGCTCGAGTCGAGGTCGGCGCGCTGCCCCAGTGACAGCGCGAAAGCGGTCGCGCTCGCGTCGACGGCCAGCGGCTCGACGCGCGCCAACCCCGCCGGGTTGTACCAGACTGCCGTGCCGAGCTCGGCATTGGCGGTCACCGCGCCAGCTTGCAAGGCAGCCTGGTTGCCGAGATAGTAGCTGTCGACATTGCCCGCCCGTGCCGAAGGCGCCGCCGCCACGGCAGCCGCGGTGCCCCCCGCGACCGCTGCTGCGCGCCATGATGCCGCGCGACGAAGCCTCGTCGTGGGCCGCGGCAAGCCTGACGCCGTCGTATCGAAATGCGTGCGCATCAGCGCGAGTCTACTGCCTTGGCGGTGCATGACCGCCACGCGCTCGGCGCCGCGGGCGACGCGGGCCCGATTGGCCAAGCAGATGGCGCGCTCGACGGGGCGGTGACCGACGCAGGCGGACCGGTCGACTCGGGGGCGCGCGACGGCGACGAGTGAGTCCGTCCCGCGGACTGGACCTCTGCACGGGGCCGCGCTGGCCCCGAGCGCCCACATCCTGTGCCAGCCGCACCATCTACCGCAATTTCCCCTGGAATTTCCGGGCCGCCGGGTCCTCGTCGAGCGCCGTGGCCGTGTGCGAGTCCGCGCCCCGACGGCGTTTGTGCATACCTTGCGTGCCCCTGGGCGGCGGGCTAGCATTTTTTTCACAGTGCGGCGGGTCCTGGTAGTCGACGACGAGGAAAACATCCGGCTGGTGCTGCGCACGCTGCTCAAGCGCCATGGCTACGAGGTGGAGACCGCCCCCGGCGGCGAGGAAGCGCTGGGCCTGGTCGAGTCGTTCGGGCCCGACGTGGTCATCACGGACGTACGCATGCCGCGCATGGGCGGCATGGACCTGCTCGGCACCCTGCGCGCCAAGGGGAACGACGCGACCGTGATCGTGATGAGCGCGTACGGCAACCTCGATCAGGCCATCGACGCCATCAAGGCCGGCGCGTACGACTACATCCAGAAGCCGTTCAAGCCCGACGAGGTGGTGCTGGCGCTGCGCAAGGCGGAAGAGCGCGAGTCGTTGCGGCGCGAGAACCGCGTGCTGCGCGAGGAGATCCGCCGCGAGCACCGCTTCGAGGACATCCTGGCCAAGAGCACGGTGATGCAGGGCGTGTTTCGCACCATCGCCAAGATCGCCAACTACAAGACGACGGTGCTGATCACGGGCGAGAGCGGCGTGGGCAAGGAGCTCGTCGCGCGCGCCCTGCACACGCGCTCCAGCCGCGCGGGCCAGCCGTTCATCCCGGTCAACTGCGGCGCCATCCCCGAGAACCTGCTGGAGAGCGAGCTGTTCGGCCACAAGAGGGGCGCCTTCACCGACGCCGTCCACGATCGCAGCGGCCTGTTCAGCGACGCCGACGGCGGCACCCTGTTCCTTGACGAGATCGGCGAGCTGCCGCTCGGGCTACAGGTCAAGCTGCTGCGCGTGCTCGAGGACGGCAAGATCCGCAAGCTGGGCGAGACGCGCGACGTCGCCGTCGACGTGCGCATCGTGGCCGCCACGCACCGCGACCTGCTCAACGAGACGCAGAAAGGCCGCTTTCGGGAGGACCTGTTCTACCGCCTCAACGTGCTGCCGATCGTGGTCCCCCCGCTGCGCGACCGGCGTGAGGACATCCCGGTGCTGATCGAGCATTTCATGGCGCGCAACAACGCCCGCCTGGGCACCTCCATCACCGGCCTCGACAGCGAGGCGCGCCGCCTGCTCTACGAGCACCCCTGGCCGGGCAACGTGCGCGAGCTGGAGAACACCATCGAGCGCGCCATGGTGCTGTGCGAGGGCGACAAATTGATGGCGGCGGATCTGCCCGAGCGCATCCGCGAAGCCCAGAACCCGGTGCAGATGCAGCTCGCGAGCGGCGAGCTGAGCGTGAAGAAGACGACGCGGGTCATCGAGGAGATCCTGATCCGCCGCGCGCTGCAGAAGACCAAGGGCAACCGCACGCGCGCCGCCGAGGTGCTGGAGATCAGCCACCGCGCCTTGCTCTACAAGATCAAGGACTACAAGATCACCGACCTGTGAGGCCGGCGCGGGCGCACGAGCCTCACGGCGGGGACTCACTCACTCTCGTGAGATTTCTGGGGCTACTGCCGGCGCGCGTCCCGCCACCGGTCGTGGCCATCCGGCGCGAGGCCTGGCGGGGGCGCCGTCAGCGCGTGCGCCGAAAGATGGTGCTCTGCGTCCAGACGTCGCCCCCGTAGGGCGAGACACCGGCGAGATCGAGGCGCTCGAAGCCGGGCGGCGCGGCCAGGTGCGCCTGATATCGATCGTAGTTCGAGTTGTCGAGGTAGACGATGCCGCCGACCTGAACACGGCGGAGAGCCGTCCTCAGGCAGGCGATGCGCGCTCGCCCGTCGATCATCACGAGGTCGAAATGCTGCTCGGGGTAGCGCTCGATGGCGCGCACGTAGTCTTCGAAGCACAGCTCCGTGTGGCCCGGCTGCCCCGAGCCGAACTCGGTCCCGCCGGACGGCGCCGGCCGCGGCTCGATCAGCTCGTAGCGGCAGCTCGAGAGCCCCTCCCGCCCGAGGCGCTCGGCCACCAGCGCAAACCAGGCCGCGTCGTGCTCGATGCTGACCACCTCGCGCACGCGGCGCGCGAAGAACACGGTCGAGCCGCCCGAGCCCCACTCGAACACGCGCATGTCGCGCCGCAGCTGCCGCGACAGCCAGCGCAGCGCGACGAACGGCACCCAGGGCACGCCGTCGGCGATGGCGCTCCGCCCCGAGCGCCGCGACATCGCCCAGGGCAAGACGTAGCGCAGCGCGGCCGGCCGCTGGCGCGCGAGCTCGAGCCATTGATCGCGATATTTTCCCCGAAACGGGGAGCGTGGCAGGCGAAAAAGAGGGTTCACGCGGACGGCTCCGGCGGCGGGGGTTTGCTCTTGCTACGCAGCTCCTTAACCAGGAGCGCGGTCTGCTTCAAGGCGGACGGGCCGCCGGGGAGTGCCAGCCAGATGCCGAGATAGGCCAGGCTGTAAACGACCGATTTGATGATCAACAGCGCCAGCATCGGCAGCGCAGGCAAAAACCCGTACGACAGCCCCCAGACCAGAGCGCCCGCGCCGAGGGACGCCACGCTCGGCTGCCAGACGGCCTGCATCAGGATGCTCATGCTGAGGAAGTTGCCGCGAAAGCAGTAGGCCGCGCCGAAGTAACGCAGCCCCGTCTGGGCCACGCTGAACGCGATCGCGACGCCCTCCGGCCCGAAGCGAATGCCCGCGAAGAACGAGGCCACGACGATCGGCGTGCTGATCAGGTTCCAGCGCAGCATGCGATCGGCCTGGTTGAGCGAGATCCAGGCCCAGGCGGTGGGGTTGAGCGCCCCGGCGAACGCCGCCGGGCCCAGGTACTGGAAAATGCGCACGGCCCCGGTCCAGCGCTCGCCGAGCACCACGCCGATCAGCTCCGGCGCCGCGACGAAGCAGATGACCACCACGGGCATGCTCAAGATCGACAGCGTGCGCAGCGCCCGCTGGTAGTAGCCGATATACGCCGGCGGATCGTTCTGCAGGCGACTCAAGGCCGGCACCACCACGCCGGTGAGCGGGTTGATCAGCCGCAGCACCGGCAACATGAGCAGCTGGTAGGCCTTCGCGTACAAGCCGAGCGCCTCGTCCCCCCACACCTTGCCGATCAGGACGTTGTCGAAATTTCGCGTCAAGAACCCGAGCAACCGTGCGCCCGTGATCTGGCTGCCGAACGCCAGCAAGGCACGCTTCTCCGGCGCCGCCCGCCAGCCGGAGCCGGGCCGCCACGGCGACGTCAGCCAGGCCAGCCCCGTCAGCGCGATCGCTTGCCCGAGCTGCATGGCGACCAGCGCCCAGTAGCCGGCGCCTGCCCACGCCGCGGCGATGCCGAGCGCCGTGCCGAACAGCATGGCCGCGATGCGCGTGCCGGCCATGATCTTGTACTCGAAGCGGCGCTGCTGCAGCGCCTGATGCTGCACCCCGAGGCCGCTGATCAGGAACGCCGTCGACAGGGCGATCGTCACCTGCATCAGCTGAGGCTCACCATAAAACCAGGCCACGATCGGCGCAGACAGCGCCGTGAGCAGCGACGCGCCCAGGCCGATGGCGGCGTTGACCCAGAACAGGTAGCTGACCTGCGCGTGGCTGATCTCGCGCCGCTGCACGGTGGCCGTCGCCAGCCCCATGTCCTTGAGCTGCTCGATCAGCCGCGTGAACGTGGCCACCATCGCGATCAACCCGAAGTCTTTCGGCTCGAGGATGCGCGCCAGCACGGCCGTGCCGCCCGTGCTGATCAGGAATGTCGCGGTCTGCGACGTCACCATCGCCGCGCCCCCGCGCACGGAGCTACGCCGCAGGTTCTTGGCGAGGTGCGCCGTCGAAAGGTACTTCTCGTGGCGCTCGGCAGCGGAGGAGGCCGGGGGGTCTGTCATGGCAACCGCCGCTCCGCGGCGCAGCGGGCTCGGCTTGAAACCTCGATCGCTCGCGGGCTAGCCTGGCGAGTAGCAGGAGTGCCACGGGACATGAAGCGCGTTTTGATGGTGTCCGAGAAGTTCCCGCCCTTCAACGTCAGCGGCTCGGCGCGCCCCTTTTACTTCGCAAAGTACCTGCCCGAGCACGGCTACCTGCCGACGGTGATCGGCGAGCGGGTGCCAAAGGATGCCGAGCGCGACGAGAGTCTCCTGCGGCAACTGCCCACGGAAGTCCAGATTTTTCGCAGCCCGCGCATCGTCACGCCCACCTTCGCCGCCATATCCGAGCTCTTGCGCTCGAGCCGGCGGCGCTCGCGCCGCGACCGTAGCGCTGGCCCCGCAGCGACGCCGGCCAGCGGCGGTGTCAGCGCGCCCGGAGGCGGTGCCAGCGCGCCCAGCGCCGGCCCGGCTCGGGCCAAGCGCTTCGACGAGAGCACCTGGGCGCGGCTCGGCCCGAACGCGATGCTGTTTCGCTGGTGGCTGAACTGGGAGATCGACTGGGGCGTGACGGCGACGCTCGCGTCGGCGCTGGGTGTGGTGCGCGGCAAGCCCGACCTGGTGTGGGTGTCTGGACCCCATTTTCGTAGCTACGAGGTCGGGCGGCGGCTGTCGGCTTGGCTGAGGGTCCCGCTGGTCATCGACATGCGCGACCCGTGGACGTACGGCAGCCTGTGGCGGCCCAAGACCCCGCAGATCGCGGCCGTCGAGCGCGCGCGCGCCGTGCGCGCTCTGTCGGCTGCCGCGCGCGTGATCTTCACCAGCCCGCTCACGCAGCAGACGATGGCGGCGCGCTTTCCCGAGGTCGACAGCTCGCGCTGGTCCACCATCACCAACGGTTACGATGACGTTCAGGTCGAGCCGCTGCGCGACCAGGACGACGCGGTCTGCGTGTTCCGCTACATCGGCACGCTGAACCGGCGCCGCACGCCGGATGTCTTGATCCAGGCCCTGGCGAAGGCGGCGCTGGACCCAGAGCTGCGGGCATCGGCAGCGCTCGAGTTCATCGGCAGCGCGGGCGGGCACGAGTCCAAGGTCGCTCTGGCGCCGGGCTGCTCGGTGCGCTTCCGCGGCCAGGTGAGCCGCGGCGACAGCCTGCGTTATGCCTTCGGGGGCGACGTGCTCATCCTGCTGCAGACGATCGGCGACGGGCAAGACGTGGTCTCGGGCAAGGCCTTCGAGTATCTGCACGCGGGTAAACCCATCCTCGCCGTCGTCGATCCGGGCGGTGGCGACGCCTGGCTGATGCGCGAGACCGGCGCGGGTGAGATCGCGGCGTGGACCGACGTGGACGCGGTGGCGGACGCGATGCGCCGCGCCTGGCGAGCCTGGCGCGAGCGGCGCCAGAGCGGTCCCCAGGCCGCGCCGGCGTCGCCGAACGTGGCCTACTCGCGGCGCGCGCTCGCGGCGCAGCTGGCTCGGTTGTTCGACGAGGTGCTGGCAGAGGGGCGCTGAGCGCCGCGTGCGCCGGCCACGGCGCGAGGGCGATGGCTCAGCCTGCGGCCGGCGGCGACAGCGAGAGCCAGCGCGCCGGCTCAATCGTGACCCCCGCGTCCCCTCGGGCGTCGCCTTTCAGGCGATAGACGACATAAACGGCTCGGGTCTGCGGGCGAATCTGCACGGGCAAGTACGACGTACCCGACAGCAGCCGCTGGGAGCGACGCTGCATGCCCTGCGCATCGAGCTGGACGATCTCGGCCGTCATGCTGAGCGGGGGTTGGTAGTCCACGCTCACGCGCACCGCGTAGTCGGACGAACGCGCGCTGCCGGCCTCGGGCAGCAGGATACCGTCCTCGGGCGACGTGTACTCACACGAGCCGCGGCCTTCAGCGTCGAGCTCGACGCGCTGGATGCCCGCCTCGGACGGCGTCACACGGCACGCGCGTTCGAGCGAAGCAGTGCCCACAGGCGCGTCGGCGGGGGCGAGCGGGCGGCGCGTTACGCCGAGGTCCCGTGAGCCCGGGAGACGCTCGAACAGCGCATAGGTTGAGTCGAGGTGGACGAGCGCGTAGTCGCGCCAGAGAGCATCATCCACCCGCGCCAGGTCCGAGCGGTAGGCGCGTCGTTGCTCCGGATCCAGGTAGCGCGCGTCGCTGAGCTCGCGAGGGATATTTCGCAGCACGAACGGGGCGCGTCTTGCCGGCACCGCGTCCGCCAGCTCCCGGACGGGCAGCGAGAGCCAGCGCACGACGTCATCGCAGCACAGGAGCATACGCGGTACGCGCAGGCCGCGTTCTACACCTGCGACATCGATCGGGGCCCGGGCTGAAGCAGCGCGCTCCCCGAGCGTGGCGAGCAGCCCGCGGCTCTCGCTCGTCCGGTTGAGCGCGGGCAGGTGGCGCGCGCTCGCCTCGAGCGAGAAGCAAAACAGCGCGAGAGGGAGCGCGACGACGGCAGCGCCGGACCACGCGCTGCGCCCCTCGAGCTGCATGCGCTCGCGGAGACGGCACCAGAGCCAGCCCCAGACCAGCAGACTCGAGTACGTGAACGGCTGAATGTAGCGCTGGCTAGGCGGAGCCATGGCGCGGACGCCGCCGTCGAGCCATTCGTAAACCGAGAACGAGAAGACCAGCCAAGTAAAGGCGCCAAACACCACGATCGCGAGCAACAGCGGGCGGCGCTCGAAGCGCAGCACCAAGACATGCCCGAGCAACGAACCGAGAAGCACCAGAGCGGCCAGCGCTCCGCTGACGCCGCGGCCGAATGAGGTAAATGGCTGCAGAAATGGCCGGATCGAGAACTGCGACCAGGAGTAGATGGGGAGAAACTCGGAATAGTTCTCGAGCGCGAGGTGCACTCGGCTCCACCCGTAGCCCCAGCCCAGGCCGCGCCACACGAACAGCGCCTGCTCGACGAGCAGGCCTGACACGAGCGCGGCGATGGCAACGATCGCCAGCCAGCGAGCGTCGCGACGAGCCAGGAAGACCAGATACGCAGGCACGAGCAGGACGAGCACGTTGCTTCGCAGCCAGTAACTCTCCAGCGCCGCGAGCCCCGCCGAGACGGCGAAGATGAGGCGCGCGCGCTCGCCCGCGCGGCAGCGCCCCGCATCGAGCAGGCACAGGCTCAGCAACGCCAGCGCGGCGGACGGCAGATCCGCCAGAAAGATTGAGCCGTGCGCGAGCTCGAACGGCCAAACGATGTGAATCAACGCCAGCGCCACGGCCATGAGCACGCCCAAGTGTTCCAGCGCGACCGAGGCGATGCAGAGGTAGCCCACCAGCGCAAACGCGAGAGGGACCAGGTAATACGCCGTGCTGCCCGCGCCCAAGGCCAGGATGGTGGGGACAGATATCGGCAGGAGGCCCACCCGCAGCGCTTGATGCGACAGTTCTGTCGCGGCGTCGGGCGCGTGCGTTGCCGAGCCCAGCAACCAGTGATCCCCCTCCGCTGCCCGCGCCGAGATCTCGAACAGCGTCATGTCGTCCGAGTCCCAGGGCTGCAGGCGCTGGAACCAGCGCAGAGCCAGAAACCCCAGCACCAAACAGACCAGGACCAGTCGCCGTGCAGGCCGCGGCGACAGCGCGGCCTCCCAGCGGCTCAGCCGGCTATCTACGGCCGCGAACATGCTCGCCGATCGCTTGCCTTGGCCGGGCACGCGCTCACGCTCACGGGTGGGGCCCGCCACCGAAGCGCCGCTCGAGCTCGAGGACGATGCGCGCTGCCGCGTGTCCGTCCCCGTATGGATTGGTCGCCGTCGCCATGCGCGAGTACTCGGCGGGATCGGTCAACAGCCGCGAGGCCTCGTCGAACAGGCGCGGCGCGCTCGGGGGCACGAGCTTGACGGTACCCGCCTGCACCCCCTCGGGACGCTCGGTGGTGTCGCGCATCACGATCACGGGTTTGCCCAGGCTCGGCGCTTCTTCCTGGATGCCGCCCGAGTCCGTCAAAATCAGGCGACAAGCCGCCATCAGCGCGACGAACTCGCTGTAGGGCTGCGGCGCGATGAGCTTGATGTTGGTGAGCCCGCCCAGCGATTCGTACACCGGCTTTTGCACGTTGGGGTTCAGGTGCACCGGGTAGATGAAGTCGTGATCGGGAAACCTGCGCGAGAGCTGGGCGAGGGCGCTGCAGATCTGCTCGAAGCCCCA
>Ga0315910_10002854_pt1 | contig 14981 bp, 13 predicted proteins | sample EdamamesoilMG_FD_204470 | JGI IMG/M metagenome (GOLD analysis project Ga0315910, IMG submission 204470) | Garden soil microbial communities collected in Santa Monica, California, United States - Edamame soil | ecosystem: Environmental > Terrestrial > Soil > Garden | place: USA: California...
ACTCGCCCGTCCGCCGCTTTACTCGTCCGAAGACTTTCGCGCGCGACTTGCATGCCTAATCCACACCGCCAACGTTCGTTCTGAGCCAGGATCAAACCCTTCAAAATGATTTGAACGAGTTGATCGCTTTCTCTTGGTTGGAGGCCGCGCCGTGGCGCAGCCCCTACGCTCGCACGAGTTTCAAGGGTCACCCTGATTGTCAAAGAACCCGGCGCCACGGACCCGACGGGCCTGCGGCGCGCGGCTGAGCTGCGTTGGAGCGCCGATCGGTCGATCGACGCGGGGCGAGGATGATATGGCTTCCCGGGCCTCGGTCAAGCCCGGCCCATGGTTTTTCGACCTCGCCCGTAACCCACGTGCTGGCAGAGCCTTGCGGAGGAGCCCTGTCCCACGGCTCAGGCCTGGATGCGGACGGGTGTGCCCTCCGGGAGGATCTGGAAGAGTTCCTCCGCGTCCTCGTTCAGCAGCCGGACACATCCATCCGAGGCCGCCTGCCCGATGCTCTCGGGCTCCCAGGTGCCATGGAACCCATAGGAAGTCCGGCCCCCATCCCGGCTCCAGCCCATCCAGCGGGTTCCGAGCGGATTGCGCGGATCGCCGAAGGGGATCGGCTCCTGGCCCTCCTTCATCCAGGGCGGGTTCTCGAGCTTGTTCCGGATCGTGTAGTCGCCGGTCGGGGTCTCCTCGCCCGGCCGCCCGATCCCGACGGGCCAGGCCGCGGCCACCTCGTCCCCCAGGAAGTAGAGCGCCCAGCGGGCATCCAGGTCGACCAGGACCCGCACCGGATCGGTCGGGATGCGCAGGACCTGACCGGGCTGGAGGTGGCCCCGTAGCCGGTTGGCGCGCTCGATCATGCCGGTGCACAGGAGGGCCCCCGGGCGCTCCGCCAGGAAGCGCAGCCGGATCGCGATGAGGCTGTCCCCGGAGGCGACTTTCGCCTCGCTGGCGGCCCAATCGCCGCGCGGGCTCCAGCGGTGCTCGCGCTGGGCCTCGTCCAGCCCCTTCGTCCACTCCCCGAGGCCTCCCCGGTCCGGCGGCCAGGGCGCACCGAGTTCGCGCACGAGCAGGCCGGAGAAGGCCCGTGCCGCCTCGGCATGCCGGCCCTGCGCGAGGGCCGTGCGGGCCTCGCGCGCGAGCAGCGCCATCTCCATCCCCAGGGCCACCGGACCGGAGCCGGCCCCGGGGCGCTCCGGATGGCCGGTGAGGGCGGCCTCGAACAGCATGCGCTCCTCGCTGGCGACGGAGTCCCGCGCGATCTTCTCGGAGAGCGAGAGCGCCATCTGGCGCTCGCCGGCCAGCTCCCAGGCGAAGGACTCCAGCAGGCGTGCCCGGTCCGGAGCGAGCCGCGCTGAGGCCTCCTGCACCTGGGCGGGAGTTCCGTGGGCCAGGGCCGCCGCCAGGCGGATCTCGTCGTCGCTTCCCACCGCCGTGGGGCTGAGGAGGCTCTGGGGCCAGCTGGGCTGGGCCGGCTCGGGCCGAGGAGCCTCGGCGGCCGTCACCGCGGGGGTCTGCGCCGGCGCGCTGGCGGGCGGCGGCTCGAGGAAGCGTACCTCGGTCGGCTCGCTCGCCGGGGGATCCTCGGCCGCCACCTCGCGCTCGGGAACGAACCAGCGGACGACCAGGAAGGCGGCGACGACGAGGAGCAGCATCGACAGGGTGCGCATGGAGGAATCCGGGCCGGAAACGAGGTGGAAGCCCCCAGCGATGCCGTGCCCGGCCGACCCTGAACCCGACGGTTCAGGTGGGCCGCTCACCGCTCGGTCCTGCCGAGGCGGATGAGAGTGGGCCCGATTGGACGTTTGTAAGGCTCAGGGGTGCTGGCCGGGTGCACCTGCGCCACCAGGTGACTTCCGGGCGCAGGCTAGCAAGCCCCCGGCACGCCTACCAGGACTGGGCGCGGATGGCGGCGGTGATTCGCTCGGCCAGGGCGAGGGCCCGCCGGCCGTCCTGACCGGTGACCTCGGGCTCGCTGCCCGACTCGACGCTCCCCAGGAAGCTGTCCAGCTCGGCCTGCAGCGGCTGCTCCAGCCCCTCGAGCGAGAGCTCGGAGACGTCGAGCAGCTCGCCCGTGACGAAGTTCTCGCGCTGCGCCAGCTCGAGCGGATCCAGGGTGCGCAGCTCCTCGCGTCCCTTCTCCCAGCCCGGTCCCTTCTTGACCACCAGCCCGTAGTTCTTGGTGAAGTCCAGGCTGACGTAGCTCGAGCTCGAGAACAGCCGGAAACGCCGCATCGGCGTGAGCGAGACGCGGCTGGCGGTCACGTTCGCGCGTGCGCCGTTCTCGAACACGAGGTGCACCGAGGCCAGGTCGAGACTGTCCGTCAGGATCGTCCCGCCCGAGGCGTCCAGGCTCGCGACCTCGGAATCGACGAAGTGCAGCACGAGGTCGAGGTCGTGGATCATCAGGTCGTGCACGACGCCGACGTCGAGGCTGCGGAAGCGGAAGGTCGAGAGCCGGTGGCACTCGATGAAGCGCGGGCGCACACCCCACTCGGCCACCTTGCGCACGCCGGGCTCGAAGCGCTCGACGTGGCCGACGGCCAGCAGCGCCCCGCTCGCGCTGGCCGCGGCCAGGATGCGGTCCGCCGCCGCCAGGTCGGGGGCCAGGGGCTTCTCGACCAGGCAGGCGACGCCGCGCGCGAGCAACGGCACGGCCACGGCCTCGTGGAACGTGGTCGGGACGGCCACGATCGCGGCAGCCACGTCGCGCGGCAGGTCCTCGACGCCACCCACGGCCTGGCAGCCGAGCTCCGCGGCCGTGGCCCGCGCGCGGGCCTCGTCCGAGTCGACCACGCAGGCGAGCTCCGCGCGCGGGTGGCGCGCCAGGATGCGCGCGTGGATGCGCCCGAGGTGGCCGACCCCGACGACTGCGACGCGCGTGCTCACCGGGCCACCGTCGAGCGCGCGAGGAGCGCCTCGCCCGCGCGCCGGAACTGCTCGCGCAGGGCCTCGCGGTAGCGGCCCTTCTGACCCAGCTCGGTGTTGCGCAGGGCCTGGCACAGCTCGCGCACGCAGGCGCCCGTGAGCTCGCGCTCGGCCCGCGCCAGGGCCTGGCCGCGCAGCTCCTCCTCGCGGAACAGGATGCGGAAGGCCTGGCGCAGCTCCTGGATCTCGCCCGCGGGCACGCCGGCGCGCTCGAGGCCGATGACGTTGACCTTGCGCACGCGGGCCGGGTGTCCCTCCAGGATCATGAAGGGCGGGACGTCCTGGATCACGCGCGTCAGGCCGCCCACGTAGGCGTTGCGCCCGATGGTCACGAACTGGTGCGCGGCGGCGGCCCCGTTGACGATCGCGTTGCGCCCGACGGCCACGTGCCCCGCCAGGAGCACGTTGTTGCCGAGCTGCACGCCGTCCTCGATCTCGCAGTCGTGGGCGACGTGCGAGCAGGCCATGAAGAGACACCCGCTGCCGACGCGCGTCACGCCGCCGCCCTTGAGCGTGCCACGGTTGATCGTGACGAACTCGCGCACCGTGTTGCGATCCCCCAGCACGAGCTGGGTGGGCTCGTCCTCGTAGGACAGGTCCTGCGGCGCTCCGCCGATGTTGGCCTGGCCCAGGAAGCGGTTGTCGCGCCCGATCGTGGTCACGCCGTCGATCACGACCTGGGGTCCGACGTAGGTGCCGTCGCCGATGCGCACGCCGGCGCCGATCACGGAGTAGGGACCGATGGTCACGTCGCGGCCGAGCTCGGCGCCGTCGGCGATCACGGCCGTGGGATGGATCTTGGTCGTCATCAGGTTGTTCCGTCAGGGCTCCACCATCGTGAACGTCAGCGTGGCCTCGCACACCAGCTTGCCGCCCACCGTGCCGACCCCGCGCACCTGGGCCGTCTCGCCCTTCATGCGCTGGGTCTCGACCTCGATGCGCAGCTGGTCGCCCGGCTCGACCGGGGCGCGCAGCTTGACCTTGTCGATCGACCACAGCACGGCCAGCTTCCCGGTGTGCTCGAGCTTGCGCAGCAGCAGCACGCCGGCGAGCTGGGCCATGGCCTCGAGCTGCAGCACGCCCGGCATCAGCGGCTTGCCCGGGAAGTGCCCGGGGAAGAAGGGCTCGTTGATCGAGACGTTCTTGAGCCCGACCGCGCGCTGGAACCCGTCGATCTCGATCACGCGATCGATCAAGAGGAACGGGTAGCGGTGCGGGAGCATGCGCATGACCTCGCGCACGTCCAGCCCCGTGTCGCGCCGGACCGTGCCGCCCACCTCCTGGGCCTCGAGCAGCTCGAGCAGCCGCCGCACGAGCTCGGCGTTGGTGCGGTGCCCCGAGCGCGTGGCGATCAGGTGCGCGTGCAGCTCGGCCCCCAGGAGCTGCAGGTCGCCCAGCAGGTCGAGCAGCTTGTGCCGCACCGGCTCGCCGGGCATGCGCAGGACCGTCTCCGGGTCGCCCAGCACGACCGTGTTCTCGCGCGTCGCGCCCTTGCCCAGGCCGGCCGAGCGCAGGAGCTCGACCTCGGAGGCCAGGCAGAAGGTGCGCGCCGGCGCGATCTCGCGCGCGAAGGCCTCGGGCGAGAGCTCGACGTGGTAGGAGCCCCCGTCGACCTCGGGATCGGCGAAGGAGGCGATGTACTGCACCGTGAGGCCCGGGCGCTCGGCCGGCAGGGCCACCAGGGTCGCCGCGCCGTCGCGCACGAACAGCGGCTCCTCGAGCCGGAAGGTGCGCGCCGGCGCGCCCTGCTCCACGATCCCCGCCTGGCGGAACAGGTCCACCAGGACCTTGGCGCTCCCGTCGAGGCCGGGCATCTCGGCTCCGGACATCTCCACGCGCAGGTTGTCGACCTTCAGGCCGTTGCACACGGCCAGCAGGTGCTCGACCGTCTCGACCCCGTGCCCGCCGCGCTCGAGGTGCGTGCGCCGGTCCTTGTTCGAGTAGTAGCGCACGTGGGCCGGGATCGGCAGGGCGTCCGGCAGGTCGGTGCGCACGAACTCGATGCCGGCGTCCTCGCCGGCCGGCAGCACGCGCACGTGCACGTTCTCGCCCGTGTGCAGGCCGCGGCCCGAGAACTCGAGCGGCGTCGAGAGCGTGCGCTGCGCGCGCTTCACGCCTCTTCCTCCACGGGCCCGAGCCGCTCCTCCAGGGCGCGCACGCGCCGCAGGAGGTCCGGCAGCCGGGCCGAGAGCGCGTGGATGCGCAGGGCCTCGCCCTTCTCGCGCGAGGGCGTCCCGAAGTGGTCCACGCCGGCCGGCACGTCCCTGCCGACGCCCGATTGCGCCCCGATGCGCGCGCCCGGGCCGATCGAGAGGTGCCCCGCGATGCCGGCCTGCCCGGCCAGGATCGCGCGCGCGCCGATGCGCGTCGAGCCGGCCACGCCCACCTGCGCGATCAGGAGCGCGCCGTCCTCGATGATCACGTTGTGCGCGACGTGCACGAGGTTGTCGAGCTTCACGCCGTTGCCGATGCGCGTGGCCTCGAAGCGCCCGCGGTCGATGGCGCAGTTGGCGCCCATCTCGACGTCGTCCCCCACCACGACCGTGCCGTAGTGCGGGATCTTCTCCCAGCCCTCGCGGGTCGGGTCGAAGCCGAAGCCGTCGGAGCCGATCACGGTCCCGGCGTGGATCAGGCAGCGCTGGCCGAGCTCGACCCCCGGGTACAGGACGACTCCCGGGTGGAGCTCGCTCCTGGCCCCGACGCGCGCGCCGGCTCCGACGCGCACGCCCGGATGGAGCACGACACCCGGTCCGAGCTCGGCCCCCGCCCCCACGTGGCACAGGGCCCCGACGCTGGCCTCGGCTCCGATGCGGGCCTCCGCCTCGATCACCGCGCTCGGATGCACCCCTGGCGCGGGGCGTGGCGGCGGCGGCCGAAAGGCCTCGACCACGCGCGTGAAGGCGCGGCTCGGGTCGGCGCAGCGCAGGAGGACCACGTCGCGGCGGCCCGCGGCCAGGTCGTGGGGCACGAGCACGGCCCCGGCACGCGTGGCCTCGAAGGCCCGCGCGTAGCGTGCGCTGCGCACGAAGCTGACCTGGTCGGAGCGGGCCTCTTCCAGCGGCGCCGGGCCCACGATGCGACGCGCGCCGTCCCCTTCGAGGACGGCGCCGCACAGCTCGGCGAGCTCGGAGGCGGTGCGCTGGGTCATGCTGCGGGTGCAGGGCTCGAGCGGAGCCCTCGCGGCCTTCCTACGGTTGCGGAGACCGGCCCGGGAAAGGGGTGTCCTATGCACTTTCGGCCCCCCACCTGTCAACGGCGAGCCGCCGCGAGGGCCGGGGCGGCCGCTGCCCGCGCCATCCAGTCCGGGGCCCACCGGGCCTTCGCCGCCCCAGCTCTGCCTCCGCGCTCCTCCGTGCTCTCCGCGGCTCCGCGGTCGATCCGCTCTCCTGGAGCCCAGTCCCGAGGATGGCTGCGGCATCCCCCGGTCAGACGGCTCAGAACCCGAACTCGAACTCGAAGACCTGCGTCTCGTCGTCGTCGCCCTCGCGCAGCGGGAAGCCGAAGCTGAAGGTGATCGGGAAGGCGCCCAGGGAGATCCCGAACAGGAAGCCGGTCGAGGCGCGCAGCTCGTCCGTGTCGAGCGAGAACTCGTCCGGGTCCAGGATGCCCCAGTCGACGAACACGCCGCCCTGCAGGACCTCGAGCTCGCGGTAGGAGCCCGGCTGCACGTTCTTCACCAGCGGGCGGCGGTACTCCAGGGTCCCGAGCAGGGCCGTCACGCCCCCGATCGCGTAGCCGTTCTCGTTCGGGCCGACGCCGCGGAAATCGAAGCCGCGCAGGTTGTTGCCGCCGGCAAAGACGCGCTCGGTGTAGGGCACCTCGTCCGTGTCCCCGAAAGCCGCGCCGAGGGTGAGGTTCAGGCCGAAGTGCACGTAGTCCGAGACCACCTCCGGGTCCTCGTCGAACTCGTCGTAGAAGTCGAACTGGAAGGTCGTCTGCGTGAAGTCGAAGTCGCTGCCCAGGGCCTGGTCGTAGAGCTCGGCGCGCAGGCCGAAGTCGAGCCCGTTGCGGGGGGTCAGGCGGTTGTCGACGGTCGAGAAGTTGTAGCCCACGTCGAAGTGCGCCAGGTCGTTCGTGCCCTCCTGGGCCTTCAGGTCCGCCGGGACCGTGAGCGGCGTGGTCAGCCCGGGCTCGCCGCCCTCGTCCAGGTCGGAGACGTCCACGCTGCCGATCGAGTAGGCCACCAGCGCGCTCGAGTCCGGCGTGAGCTGGCGCACGAGGGACAGGCCGTAGTCGCGCCGCTCCTCGCGGTGCGAATCGTAGAAGCGCCGCCGGCTGAGGGCGCTCAGGCGCAGCCCGATGTAGTCCTCGTGGAGCTGGAAGATGTCCGGCTCGAAGAAGGTGATCGCGTACTGCGAGACCTCGGTCCCGGGCTGGGCCGAGAAGTTGAGCGTCTGGCCCGCCCCGTGGAAGGCCTCGAGACGCCCGACCTCGCCGAAGGTGCTGCCGAGCGAGCCCGGCAGGTTGGTCAGGTCGAAGTTCCCCTTGCGGATCGCAAGCGTGCCCGAGAGCCCGTTCGTGGTCGAGATCGCGCCCCCGATGTTGAAGCTGAGCACGCCGCCCTCGTCGACGCGGAACTCGAGGTCCTTCACGCCGGGGTCGTCGGTCGGCAGGTAGCGCACCTGGGGCGGGATGATGTCGGGCCGGAACTGGTCGGGCGAGAAGAACCCGGTGGCCTCGATGCGCGCGCGCGAGCGCTCGACGGCGGTCGGGTCGGCCACCTGGCCCGGCTCGACCGTGATCAGGCGGCGCACGACGCGATCCTGGGTGTGCAGGTTGCCGCGCACCAGGATCTCGCCGATGCGCACGGGCTCGCCCTCGGCGATGCGGTAGACGACCTTCACGACCGGACGCTGGCCGTCGAAGAGCAGCTCCGGCTCCTCGAAGTGGAAGCCCTCCCACTCCGCGAGCGAGGGGTGCTCGACGTGCCCCTTCTGCCCGTAGAGCTGGCGCAGTGCGCGGTGGTCCTCCTCGACGCGCCGGCGCAGGAAGACCTCGCCAGCGCGCAGGTTCAGCAGGGCCTCCAGCTCGGGCCGCGGCACGGTCAGCTCGGCCGGCTCCTCGCGGAAGCCGCGCGGGGCCTCCTCGTCGCGCACGCGCCGGAAGCCGGCCAGCTCGACCGACTCGACCAGGAAGGGCTCGCCGGCGTCGACCGCCACGTGGATCGAGACCCACTCGCGGTCGTCGCTGAACTCGAGGCGCTCGAGCTCGACCACGGCATCGAGGTAGCCGAGGTCGCGGTAGACCTCGCGCATGGCCACGATGTCGGCCTGCAGCGTCTCCTCGACGAAGTCCTTGGCGAAGAAGCCGAAGAAGCGCGGCGGGCGCAGCTCGGCGCGGGCCAGCTTGGAGAGCCCGCGCTTGAACATCAGGAAGCCCTTGTTGGGCAACAGCTCGTTGCCGTGCAAGACCACGTCGCGCACCTTGACCTCGGGGCCCTCGACGATCTCGAAGATCACGTCGGCGGCGACCGGCGCGCCGGTCTCCGGGTCGGTTCCGGCCGGGCGCTCGACCACCTTCACGTCGACGAAGTAGAAGCCCTCCTCGCGATAGCGCTGCAGGAGCCGCGCGCGCACACGCGGCGCCTGGTGCAGGTAGAGCCCCTCGCGCTCGCCCACGCCGGCCCACTCGTGGACCTTGTCGTCGTCGATCTCGACGTTGCCGGTGATGCGCAGCTCGAGGTCCAGCGGCAGCTCCTCGACGCGCAGCAGGAGCTCGACCTCGCCCCCCGCGGAGGGCACGAGCTCGACCGTCGTGCGCACGCGGAAGGTGTCGAACAGGACCTGCACCCCGCGCTTCAGCTCGGTCGGGGCCAGGAGCGGCGTCCCCGGCGCCTGCCCGAAGGCGGCCACGAGCTGGGCCTCGCTGTAGCGCGCGTTGCCCACGACGCGCACGCCGGTCACGAGCGGGCGCTCCTGGGCGGCGGGCGCGGACTCCTGCGCCGGCTGCTGCGCCGGCTGCTGGGCCGGCAATGCCAGCCCCAGCGCAAACGCCGCGCACGCCGCGCGCAGCCCGGCCGTCCATCTGGCCCCCATCACGCCCGCGTCAGGCCAGGACCTCGGTCGCGCTCGGGGCGCGGTTCTCGAAGCGCATGGTCGACTCGAAGAACTGCAGCCGCACCGTGCCGGTCGGCCCGTTGCGCTGCTTGGCGATGATCACCTCGGCCACGCCCTTGTTCTCCTCGTCGCGCTGGGCCGGGTAGTACTCCGGCCGGTAGAGCAGCAGGACCACGTCGGCGTCCTGCTCGATCGAGCCCGACTCGCGCAGGTCCGCCAGCTGCGGGCGCGGCGGGTCGCGCAGCTCGACCTGGCGCGAGAGCTGGGCCAGGGCGATGACCGGCACCTCGAGCTCGCGCGCCAGCGACTTCAGCGAGCGCGAGATGTTGCTGATCTCCTGCTGGCGGCTCTCGGACTTCGGGAACGACAGCAGCTGCAGGTAGTCGACCACGATCATGTCGAGCCCGTGCTTGGCCTTCAGCCGCCGGGCACGGCTGCGCAGGGTCATCATCGAGAGCGCCGAGGTGTCGTCGATGAACAGGCTCGTGCGCGAGAGCTCGTCGGCCGCGGCCGTCAGCTCGTGCAGGGCGTCGCTCGGGATGCGCCCCGTGCGCAGGCGGTGCGCGTCGACGCGCGCGCGCGAGCACAGCATGCGCGAGACGATCGACTGGCGCCCCATCTCGAGCGTGAAGTGCAGCACGACCGGCTTGCGCTGCAACCACTCGGGCTGCGACAGGGCCGCGTGCTCGATCATGTTCAGGGCCAGGGCCGTCTTGCCCATCGACGGGCGCGCGGCCAGGACGACCAGGTCGCCGGCGTTGAAGCCGCACAGGAGCTGGTCGAGGTCCAGGTAGCCGGTCGTGATCCCGGTCAGGCCCTCGCGGTGCGCCGAGGCCTCGATGCGCCGGAAGGTCTCCTTGATCGCGGCCGCGATCGGCTCGGCGCCCTTGCCGCCCTCACGCCGCGCGAGCTGGAAGATCTTCTGCTCGCTGGAGTCCAGGGCCTCCTTGACGGCCTCGCCGTCGGCGCGCGTCTCGTAAGCCTCGGAGATGATCTCCGTCGCGGCGCGGATGAGGTTCCGCAGCGCCGCCGTGTCGGCCACGATGTGCGCGTGGTGCAGGGCGTGGGCCGAGGAGGTGACCTCCTGGGCGATCTGCACCAGGAAGGCGGCCCCGCCCACCTCGGCGAAGCTCCCGGCGGCCCGCAGGGTCTCGCCCAGGGAGACGAAGTCGACCGGCACGTTGCGCTCGGCCAGGCGCAGGACGCCCTCGTAGATCAGGGCGTGGCGCCGGTCGTAGAAGTCCTCGGCGCGCAGGAAGTCGGCCACCTCGGCCACGCGCTCGTCGTCCAGGAGCAGCGCCCCGAGCAGGGCCCGCTCGGCTTCGACGTTGCGCGGGGGCGTGCGCGGGCTGCGCTCGTCGGACATGCGGCGCAGGATAGCGAACGGGCGTGCGCGTTCAGAGCCTCGGGGATCCGGTTCGGGAAGGGGCGAGGAGGGTCGGCGCGGCGCGTCACGATGGCGCAATGGAGCGGCAGGGGCCCGCGGGAGTCACGCGGGGCTCGACACCGAGACCGTGGAGTGGTCGAGCGCTCGCCGGGGAGCGCGTCCAGGCATCGCGGCCAGCAGGAAAACCGCGCACCGGATCACCGGGCGGGCTCACGCCCGCCCGGAGAACCGGCGCGGTCAGCGCTGACGGCGAGTAGCCCTTCTTGCGAAGGGCTAGCCGGCCTCGGCCTCGACCACGATCTGGATGCCGGCGTAGTGCTCGCCGTAGACGTGGATCGGTATCTCGTGGGAGCCGACGCTCTTGATCGGTTCCTCCAGGCGCACGTCTTTCTCCTCGACCGTGACGCCGGCCCTGGCCAGCAGCTTGACGATCGTGGCCGCCGAGACCGAGCCGTACAGCGTGCCGGTCGCATCGGCCTTCTCGACCACCGAGAGGGTGATCTTGCCGAGAGCCTCGATGCGCGCGCCGACCTCGGCCTCGCGCTGCTGCTCCTCGGCCTCGTGGCGCGCGCGCTTGCGCTCCATGGCGCGCACGTTCTCGGGCGTGGCCTCGACCGCCAGCTTGCGGGGCAGCAGGTAGTTGCGCGCGTAGCCGGGACGGACACGCACGACGTCGCCGATGCGCCCGAGGGGCTCGACGTTCTCGCGCAGGAGCACGTTCAGGTTCTTCATGGGTCGGTTCTTCCCGGGTCTCGCGCGCTACTCGACGAAGGGCAGGAGCGCCAGGTGGCGCGCCCGCTTGATGGCCTGCTTCAGGATGCGCTGGCGCTGGGCCGAGAGGCCCGTGCGGCGGCGCGAGAACATCTGGCCCTGGCCGCCGATGCACTTCTTGAGGAGCTCCACGTTCTTGTAGTGGAGATCCTGGTCCTGGACCTTGATCTTCTCGTAGGTCGGGGCCTCGAAGCGGTCGCCCCGTTCACCCCGGTCGCTGCGTTCGAATCCCATGGCTCAGGCTTCCTCTCCGGCCGGCTCGGCCGCCGGCACCGTGGCCTCGTCCAGCTCGGGTTCGCCCGCGCCTTCCTCGGCCTCCTCGTCGTCGTAGTCCTCGTCGATCCGGTCCTCCGGCGGCAGCGGGATGACGAAGTCCGCCGCGGACTCGGCCTGGGTCAGGGCCAGCTCCTCGGCCGGCACGGACTCGGCCGAGAGGATCAGGTAGCGCAGCACGCTCTCGGTCAGGTCGAGCTCGCGCCGCAGCCCGGCCACGCCGGCCGCGTCGAGCTCGCCGTAGGCCAGGAGGTAGGTGGCCCGGCGGCGCTGGCGGATCGGATAGGCGAGCATGCGCTCGTCCCAGCGGCGCGCCGCGAGCACCTTGCCCCCGTGTTTCTCGATCAGCCCCGTGGCGCCGGCCTTGGCTTCCTTCCAGCCGGCCCGCACGACGTTGTTGTCGAGCAAGTACATGATCTCGTAGGTCCGTGACATGTCGGTCTCTTCTTTGTCGTGCGGGCCCGCGGCAGCGTCACTGCTCGGTGCCCTGATTCCAGCGGCTGTGGAACCGCGTCATGCAGGCCTCGAGGTCGCCGCTCACGAGCCAGGCGAAGGCCGCCTCGGCGGCTTCCGCCACCGCGCGATCGATCGCGCCTCGCTCGTCCTCGGCGAACCGGGCCAGCACGTGACGCGCCGCATCGGTTCGGGAGCGCCCGATCCCGACCCGCAGGCGCGGGACGCGATCGGTTCCCAGGGAATGGAGGATCGATTCCAGCCCGTTGTGCCCGCCGCTCGAGCCGTGCGGGCGCAGGCGGAGCTTCGCGAGCGGCAGGTCGAGGTCGTCCAGGACGACCAGGCAGGCCGCGGGCTCCGCGCCGGCCCACGCCAGGAGCGCGGGCAGGACGCTCCCCGAGCGGTTCATGAAGGTCGCGGGCCTCACCAGCAGTGCGTCCGGCTCGTGCAGCCGGGCACAGGTGAAGGCCGTGGGGCCCTCGAAGCGCTCCAGGGATCGGGCTGGTTCAAAGAGCACCCCCTCGCGGCGCGCCAGGTGGTCCACCACGTCGAAGCCGACGTTGTGGCGCGTCGACTCGTACTCCGGACCGGGGTTGCCGAGTCCGACCACGAGCCTCACGCGGCGCTCCGGGGGAGGGTCCGCCCCCCGCGTTCCCGGCCCGTGCCGGAGTCCGAGGGGCGCAGCATCTTAGGGATCGCGGCGCGCGGCGCAAGCGGCCAGGCCGCCCGGCGCGCGCGGCCGCTAGTCCTTCTTGCCGCCCTTGGCAGGGGCGGCAGCCTTCTCGCCCGCCTTCTCGGCCCCGGCGGCGGCCGGGGCGGCCGCAGTCGCGGCGGGCGCGGCGGCCTCGCCCTCGGGCGTCGCGGCGGCCGCGGCGGGAGCCGCGACCTCCTCCTTGACGATCACGACCACGGCCACCGCCGTCTGCGGCGGCGTCACCAGGCGCACGCCCTCGGGCAGCTTGAGGTCGCGCGCGAAGAGCGGATGGCCCAGCTCCATCGCGTCCACGTTGACCTCGATGTGGTCGGGGATCTTCGAGGGGATCGCGGCCACCGTGACCAGCGCCACCAGGTGGTTGAGCACGCCGCCCTTCGGGTGGCCCACGAACTGGAGCATGACCTCGGCCTCGGTCTCGCGCGTCAGGTCGACGCGGCGGAACTCGACGTGCAGGATCTGCTCGCCCAGCGGGTCCCACTGCAGCTCGCGCACCATCGCGCTGTCGCTCGCGCCGCCCTCCAGCTCGAGCATGAACACGTGCTCGTGGTGGCGACGCGCCTCCAGGAACTGCTCCTGCTCGATCGTCAGCTGGAGGGAAGCCTTGCCATCGCCCTGCAGGCTGACGGGGATGCGCCCCTGCAGGCGCAGGATGCGCGCCGGGCGGGTGCCGGCCTTGGGACGGGGATGGGTCTTGAGGTTGGCGGTCATGGCTCGTGGGCGCGGCCCGCGAGGGGCCGCCGGATTTTCGGGCGGAACAGTGTAGCGGGAGCCGGGCCGGGACGCTCCCCCCCTCGGGTCAGTCCTCGAGGGTCTCGAACAGGATGCTCAGGGAGCGCGAGTCGTGCAGGTTGCGGATGGCGCGGGCCAGGAGGGGCGCGACCGAGACCACCCGCAGCTGGCGCGGGGTCCGGGTGCGGCCGGGGATCGTGTCCGTGACCAGGATCGTGTCCGCCGGGCAGCCCTCCAGGCGCTCGACCGCGGGTCCGCACAGGACGGGGTGGGTCACGGCCAGGACGATCGTCCTGGCCCCGTGGGCGCGCACGATCTTGGCGGCCTCGGAGATCGAGCCGCCGGTCGAGATCATGTCGTCCACGATCAGCACGTTGCGGCCCTCGACCTCGCCGATCATGTGCTCGACCGCGATCTCGGAACCGGAGACGCGGCGCTTGTCGACGATGGCGAGGTCGGCGTTGAGCGCCTTGGCGTAGGCGCGCGCCATCTTGATCCCGCCCACGTCGGGCGTGACCACCACCGGGTCGGCGATCTGCATGGCCTGCACGGCCTTGAGCAGCACCGGCTTGGCGTACAGGTGGTCGACCGGGATGTCGTAGAAGCCCTGGATCTGGGCCGCGTGCATGTCGATCGTCAGCACGCGATCGGCGCCGCAGCGCGTGATCGTGTTGGCCACGACCTTGGCGCTGATCGGCACGCGCCCCTCGTCCTTGCGGTCCTTGCGCGCGTAGCCGTAGTAGGGCATGACGGCCGTCACGCGTCCGGCCGAGGCGCGCTTGAGGCAGTCGAGCAGCAGCAGCAGCTCGACCCAGTTCTCGTTGACCGGCGGCGCGAGCGGCTGGATCACGAAGCAATCCGTGCCGCGCACGTCGTCGTTGATCTTGATGTCGATCTCGCCGTCCGGGAAGCGCCCGACGTGCGCGTCGCAGCGCGTGATGCCGAGCTCGCGCGCGACCGCGTCGGCCAGCACGGGGTGCGCCGTGCCCGAGATCAGCCGGATGGTGTCGTTGTAGCTGGGCACGCTGAGGGCTCCTTCCAGGTCCGCACGGGCACGCTCGGGGGTCACGGGTGGTCCTTCTCCTCTTTCTCCTGCTTCTCCCTCTCCTGCTTCCGGAGCAAGGGTCGGGCCGGCACGCCGACCCAGGCCTCGCCGGGTGGGATGCTCGCGTTGCGAGTCACCACCGCGCCCCCGCCGGTCAGCGCGCCCTCGCCCACGCTGCAAGGCGCGATCAGGACCGAGCCGCTGCCGACGAAGGCGCGGTCGCCGATCACCGTCCGGTGCTTCGCCTTGCCGTCGTAGTTGGCCACGATCGTCCCGGCGCCGATGTTCGCGTGCTTGCCGATCGTCACGTCGCCCAGGTACGAGAGGTGCTTGGCCTTGGTGTGCTCGCCGACGCGCGCATTCTTGGCCTCGGTGAAGTTGCCGATCTCCGCGCCCGGCTCCAGCACGGTCCCGGCCCGCAGGTGCGTGAACGGTCCGACCTCGCAGTCGGCGCCGATGCGCACGCCACGGCGGATCACGGTGCAGGGCAGGATGCGCGCGCCCGGGCCGATCTCGACCCCGTGGTCGACGAAGGTCGTGGCCGGGTCCTCGACCTGGACCCCGCGCTCCATGTGCCCGGCCAGGATGCGGTACTGCAGGACCGCGCGCGCCTCGGCCAGGTGCTCGAGC
>Ga0315910_10002855_pt1 | contig 14979 bp, 7 predicted proteins | sample EdamamesoilMG_FD_204470 | JGI IMG/M metagenome (GOLD analysis project Ga0315910, IMG submission 204470) | Garden soil microbial communities collected in Santa Monica, California, United States - Edamame soil | ecosystem: Environmental > Terrestrial > Soil > Garden | place: USA: California...
AGCCCGGCTCTTCTTCCCTTCTGGCGGCAGGGGAGCGGGGCAGGAAGAGAAGAGCCAGGCTGGAGCCCGGCGGTCCCGGGGCCGCGCTGGAGCGTGGCGCTCCCGGGCCCTACTCCTCCTCGGCGTGCTTGCGCCCGAACTGGGCGATGATCTTCTCCTGCTCGCCCGCCGGCACGCGCGCGTAGTGGTCGGGCTTCATCGTGTAGGTGCCCTCGCCGGCGGTCTGCGACTTCAGGTCGCGGTGGTAGGTCAGGAGCGTGGCCAGCGGCGCGTGGGCCTGGATCACGGTCACGTGGCCGTCCTCCTCGCTCTCCTGGTTCAGCACCGTCCCGCGCCGGTGGCTGGTAAGGTCGGAGAAGATCGAGCCGGCGTGCTCGGTCGGCACGCGGATCTCCACGCTCATCACCGGCTCCATCAGCACCGGACCGGCCTTCATGAAGCCCTCGCGGAAGGCCCAGGCGCCGGCCTTCTTGAAGCTGGCCTCGTCGGAGTCGACGTCGTGGTACTTGCCGTCGTAGACGGCCACCTCGATGTCGACCACCTGGCTGTGGGTCAGGATGCCCTGCGCGGCGATCTCGCGGATGCCCTTCTCGACGGCCGGGATCAGGTTGCGCGGGATCGCCCCGCCCACCACGGCGTCGACGAACTGGACCCCGGCGTCCTTGGGCGCCGGCTTCAGGCGCAGGAAGCACTCGCCGAACTGCCCGCGGCCGCCGGACTGCTTCTTGTGGCGATGGTGGCCCTCGGAGTTCCTGGTGATCGTCTCCTTGTAGGCGATGCGCGGGAGCGAGTGCGTGATCTCGACCCCGAAGCGACGCTTGAGGCGATGCTCCATCACCTGCAGGTGCAGGTCGCTCATGCCCTGGATGACGAGCTCGTGCGTGACCGGATCGTGGTGCACGTGGAAGGAGCAGTCCTCGGCCGAGAGCTTGGCCAGCGCCGGCCCGATCTTCTGCTCGTCGTTGCGGCTCTTGGGCTGCACCGCGACCGCCACCATCGGCGGCGGCGGCTGCGGCACCTCGACCGGTGCGGCCTCGGCCCCCGCCAGCGAGAAGGACTGGCCCCAGGCGACGTTCTCGACCTTGGAGAAGGCCACGAGCTCGCCGGCCGCGGCCGACTCGACCGGCACGCGGCTCTTGCCGCCCACGGTGTGGAACAGTCCGCCGAGCTTCTCGCCGCGCCCGCCGCCGACCAGGTCGGAGCCCCTGAGCGTGCCGCGCAGGATGCGCGCCAGGCAGATCTTGCCCACGTGCGGGTCGGTCTTGACGTTGAAGACCACGCCGAGCAGCGGCCCGCCGGCCGCGGCCGCGTCGCACACGAGCTCGCTGCCCCCGGCGCGGTAGCGCGTCCCCAGGGGGCTCGGGCCGAACTCGCGCAGGAAGGCCAGGACCTCCTCCATCCCCGCGCCCGTGAGCGGGTTCGCGGGCAGCACCGGCACGAGCGTGCCGGCCGCGAGCGCGCGCGGCAGATTCCGCTGGAAGGCCTCTTCCGAGAGCTCCTCGCTCTCGAGGTACTCCATCAGGGCCGTCTCGTCCTCGCAGGCGTCCATGACGCGGTCGTAGAGCTGCTTCTTCCACTCGCTCGCGCGCGCCGGGGTGACCTTCGTGAAACCGCGCCCGCTCTTGTCGGGCAGGAAGAGCGGCACGCAGGCCTCGCCGATGCGCTTCTGCAGGTCGCGCACGAGGGCCTCGAAGTCGGCGTTGTCCGCGTCCACGTGGGTCACGAGGATCGCGCGCGCCCGGCCCAGGCCGCGGGCCTGCTCGAGCTTGTTGCGCAGGTTGTAGGAGACCGCGCTGGCCCCGCTGGCGACGCCCACCACCAGCTCGCAGGCGAACATGGCCGAGAGCGCGTCCTGGCCGAACTCCGGGTAGCCCGGCGTGTCGAGCAGGTTGAAGACGTGGCCCCCCTTCGGTGCGTGCACCAGCTTGAGCTGGAAGGTGTGCCCCTTCTCCTGCTCCTCGGGCTCCGTGTCCGAGATCGAGGTCTTGTCGGCCACCGATCCCCTGCGCTCCACGGCCCCGAGCATGTGAGCCAGCGCGTCGACCAGGGAGGTCTTCCCGGCCGAGGAGTGGCCGACGAAGGCGACGTTGCGCACGGAACCGGGGTCCGAAGCCATCCGGGAGTTCTCCTGGAAGGAGGCCGCTGGGGAGGAGGGAGGAGCGGCATCCTAAGGCCGCTCCTTCGACTCCCGCAAGCGCGGATGGCCCGCGAGATTGCGTCCGCCGCACGCGCCGGCGCGCGCAGCGCGGGCTCTCAGCGTCGCTGCACGACGATCTCGACCCGGCGGTTGCGTGCCTTGCCGGCCGCGCTGTCGTTGTCGGTCACCGGCTCGTACTGGCCGTGGCCGGCGACCACGCACTGGTCGTCGGGCACGCTGCACTCCTCGACCAGGTAGTGCAGCACGGCCATGGCGCGCTCGACCGACAGCTCGCGGTTGGACTCCCACTTCGACTTCTTGATCGGGTCGGTGTCCGTGTGACCCTCGATCCAGAAGCTGCCATCGCGGTGCTTGTCGAGCAGCACGCGCGCGACGGTCTTGAGCGCCTCCTGGCCCTTCTTGGTCAGGTCCGCCTTGCCCGGCGCGAAGGTGACCTCCGAGGGGATCGAGATCACCGCGTTGCCGCCGCGCATGGAGTAGTCGATGCCGAGCGCGTCGAGTTCCGGGTTGTCGGCGACGCTCTCGGGCGCGCTCGGACGGATGCTCGCCTCCGCCAGCGAGGCCTGGTAGGCCTCGTTCTGCGCGCGCAGCTCGCGGTTCTCCTTCTTGAGCTGCGTGCGCTCCTCGCGCAGGGCCCGCAGCTCGTCCTGGTACTGCTTGAGCTGCTTGGGAGAGGCGCAGCTCCCCAGGCCGAGGAGCAGCGGAATCGTGAAGGCGAGGATCCGGGTCTGGTTCATGGCATCAGGTTGCAGAGCGCGGGAGAGCCCGCAGGGTTCCGACGGGTGTGATCGAGGGTTCCGGGAAGGCCGGCGCGCCCGCGTCAGAAGGCGAACACGCTCAGCACCCCGCGGACATCCTTCCAAGCCAGCAGGACGATTCCAATACCGAGCCCGAGGTACGGGCCGAAGGGCAGGTAGCGTCCGGCGATGCGGGCGGCGGCGAGCGAGCGCGCGAGGGGCTTGGTCGCGCCGCGCGCGCGCACCCGCGCCCTCGACAGGCACAGGAAGCGCAGCAGGTTCGCCGCGCCGACGAGCGAGGCCACCAGCGAGCCGAGGAACAGCGCCAGGAGCGCGCCCCCCGGCCCGACGAACCCGCCCCCGGCCGCCAGCAGCTTGACGTCCCCGAAGCCCATCGCGTCGCGCCGGAAGAGGAGCTTCCCGAGCCACCCGACCCCGAGCAGGGCCCCGCCCCCGACCGCGATCCCCGCCAGCGAGCCCAGCGCCGCCCCGATCCGGTCGACCTGCCCCGCGCCGGAGACCTGCTGCGCGACCCAGGTCTCGGCGTGCAGGGCCGGCACCAGCGCCGAGCACACCGGCGCCAACCACATGCCCCCGATCGAGACCTCGTCCGGGATCTCGAAGCGGTCGAAGTCGACCGCGCTGGCCACCACCAGGGCCGCCAGGACCAGGGCGTGCACCGCGAACAACGCGGGCGAGGCCGCCAGCCAGGCCGCCAGGGCCCAGAGCCCTGCCGTGACCGCCTCGACCAGCGGGTAGCGCCAGGGGATCGGCCAGCGGCACGTGCGGCAGCGCGCGCGAAGGAGCAGCCAGGAGAGGACCGGGACGTTCTCCCAGGCCGCCAGCTCGCGCCGGCATCCGGGGCAGCGCGAGCGCAGGGGGCGCAGCACGCTCTCGCCCTCCAGGGGCAGGCGGTGGACGACGACGTTCAGGAACGAGCCGACCACCAGCCCGAAGGCGCCGGCGGCGACGGTCGCGAACTCGCGCGTGAGCGCTTCCAAGGGTGCCGATTGGGTCGTCCGCGTGGGCCGAAGTCCAGCACACGCTGGAGCCGGGCTCAGGGACGTTCGGCGCCGGCCAGCTGGGGTGTCAGGCCCTCGACCTCGAGGCGCTCGAGCGCCGGCGGATCCCAGGGCTCCCCGGGCGCCGGGCCGAGCGCGAGCCGCAGGAGGAAGCGCGCGCTGCCGGTCCCCCCCAGGCGTGGCGCGGGCCCGCCCGGCTCGGCCAGCAGCGTGGCTTCGAGCTCGCCCGCACCGCTCCGCCCGAGGAGCCAGGTGCGGGCGCAGCGGTGCGTCGCGGGCCAGGGGACCGGCCGCGTGAGCGCACCGAACACGAGCGGGGTCCGCAGCGGGTTGAGCGCGGGCTCGTCGATCCAGAGCGGCAGCGGGCGTATGCGGCCGCCCTGGGCCGCCAGGTTCAGGCCATCCTCGCTGCTCCACACGTTGCCGCGCACGAGCGCGCGCCCCTCGATCCGGATGCGTCCGCCGGCGACCAGCACCAGGTTCCCGTCCACCTCGAGCGTGCCGCCCTCGGGGATCCACAGGTCTCCGCCGGCCACCAGCACGAGCCAGGGCTCGGCGCTCCAGCTGCGCCCGGGCTCGATCAGGCGCGCGACCCAGGGCTCCAGCGCGCCGCGCTGGACCACCTCGCGCGTGGCCTCCTCGATGAGCTCCTTCGTCGGCGGGTCCTCGCGCGGGCCGCCCAGCGCACCCGCTGGCCCCGGCGGCGCGCGCCGCACGAGGTGCCCGCGCACGACCAGGGTCGTCTGCGAGCGCAGGACGAGCGGCCCGCGCTGTGCGCCGAGATCCAGCGTGGCCCCGGCCTCGATCTCCAGGCGCGTGGCGTGCAGGTCCCGTGCTCCGGCCGCCTGGGCCGCCCCGGCCGGCCCGTCCACGCCGCTCCCGGCCGCCGCCGGGAAGCGCAGGCGCAGGGCACCGTGCCGGGCGTCCCACAGGGCCGTGCCGTCGCACCCGGCCGGACGCTCCTCCGCCAGGCTGCGGGGGCCCGAGAGGTCGACCGGCACGCGCTCGGGTGGGACGACGAGGTGCAGGAAGGGTGCCGGCCAGCCGGGGTCGACGCGCCGGCCGCCGAGCGTGCGCAGCTCGCGCACGGGCATGGTCAGGTAGTAGGTCCCGCCCGGCAGGCGACCATCGGGAAGGGCCAGCTCGCCCGCGAGCGTGATGGCGAGCGCCGCGTGGTCGGGGTGATTCTCGATCAGCTCCACGGTGGTCTGGAGCTCCGGCGCTCCGGAGGTCGCGCGCGTGAGCAGGAAGCGGGAGCGGGGCACGCTCGAGGGCTCGAGCGCCTCGCCGTACTCCAGCACGAGGCGTCCATCCTCCAGCTCGACGACGTGCCCGGGGCGGCCGCGGGGCTGCAGGCGGAACGGCCCCCGGAAGGGGTCGAGGAACATCGGCGAGGAATCGCCCGGGCCGGCGGTGGCGAAGCCCAGCACGAGCCCCTGCGCGAGGAGCGCGCCCTCGACCGAGCGCAGCCCGTCGGGGCGCGGGAAGCCGCCCAGCAGGACCCGGTAGCGGCGCTTCGGGCGGAAGCCGCCGTCCGAGAGGTCGGGCGCGCACGGCAGGTCCGGCAGGAAGGTCAGCGCGCGCCCGCGCACGCGGCGCTCGCCGCGTGCCTCGAGCCCCTCCTCGTCGACGATGCGTACGCTGTCCGAGGTGACCGAGCTCGGATCGAGGGGCTCCGAGAAGAAGAAGGCCAGCTCCTCGTTGAGGGCGACGCGCTCGACCTCGCGCTGGCGGAACTCGATCAGCCGCAGCCCGGGCGCGGGCGACTCGGCACAGGCGCAGCACAGGCCGGCGAGGCCGGCGAGGCCGGCGAGCCAGGACGAAGCGCGCGGCATGCGCGATCGAGGATACCCGGAGCGCGCCTCGCCTTCCTTCGGCTCGCGCCTGGGTCAGAACACGAACGGGATCTTCAGGAAGTCGAGCGCAACCGCCTGGGTGCTCGCACCGATGCCCTGGTCGAGCGCGTCGAGGTCGAACTCGACCTCGAAGCGGAAGGACTGCAGCTCGCCGGCCGGGATCTGATCGAGGAGCGCCAGGTCCGTCCCCCGCCGTGCCTCCCGCCGTGAAGTCCACGCGCGTGACGGACTCGAGGATCACGTGACCTCCGGAGCCACCCCCGCCCGTACCCCCGACGTGATCGAGGAAGTAGGTGTTCTCGCCCGTCCCGCCGCGCGCGCCGTTGGCGAGGATGCGCCCCTCGGAGCCGAAGACGATGGAGCCTAGGGCCTTGAGGTGCAATCCGCCGCCGCCACCACCACCTCCGCCGCCCTTCTCGTCCGTGCTGAAGTTCCAGTTCGGGCTGGGGAAGATCGGCCCGGCGTTCCCGCCGCCACCGCCGCCGTAGCCGGCCCAGAGCTGCGCCAGCTCGCCCCGCACGAGCCCGGTGAGCTGGCCCGCCTCGACCAGCGGCCGCACGCCGAAGAAGTCGGTCTCGTCGCTCGCATCGAGGAACGGGCACGGGCACCGAACCCGTCACGGCCCCGACGGCCAGTGGGTGACCGCCGGTGCCCGCACGCGCTTGGGTCGGCCACGGTCACGACCTGGTCCTCGGGCCAGTTCAGCGCGAAGGCGCCACCACCGCCCCCGCTCGGACTGCGTGTGTCGCGCGTGTTCCCATCGTTGCTCGTCGGCGGCAGGTTGCTCACACCCAACTCGCCGCCCTGGCCGCCCAGGCTCGCCTGCCGGAAGGGTCCCTGACCCGGGCCCCCGCGGGGCGTAGACCCGCTGGTGTTCTCGTTCGCGAACCGCCACGTCCAGCGCCCGCCGTACCGGCTCCGCCGGTCTCCACCTGGTTGCCCGTGTCCAGGGCCGAGACGTCCTTGGCGTTGAAGCCGGAGAGGTCGAGCGTGCCGAGGATGCGCACGGCGCCCGTGGCATGAATGCGCAGCGGTTGGGTCCCTGGACGCGGATCTCGGCTCCGACCTCGATCACCAGGTTGCGAACGTCCACGACGCCGAGGGCCGTGTTCTGGATGCTGGGTCGGAACCCCGTCCGGACCGCCGACGATGGAGGTGCGGGTCGTGTCGAAGTTGAAGATCTCGCCCGTGCGCACGCCCCAGTCGAAGTCGCCGTTCGGGCCGCCCGAGCCCTCGAAGGAAAAGGCCGCCGACAGTTGCCCGTCGCCCCATTCCGCCGCGGGGGTCTCGAACAGGGCCTGCGTGTCCTCGAAGGAGCGCTGCCCCTCGCCGCCGAAGTCGAACGGCTCCTGGAACTCGTCGCTGAGGAGGTCCGAGGAGAGACTCGTGAACTCCACGGCGCGCGTCGGCGCAACCGCGAAGTCCTCCAGCGGGAGCAGGCCCGCCTGGCCGACGATGTCCTGGAAGCCGGCCTCGACGCGGGCGCGAAAGGTGCTGGCGGGCGGCAGGACGCCGATCGGCTCCAGCCGCACGGTGGCGCCGGACTCGGTGCCGTTCTCGACCAGGGTCACGCGCGTCGCGATGCGCTGCCAGGTGCCTGCGTTGTCCCGGAACTCGAGGCGCAGCCGGCTGGAAGCTCGTCTCGTACCGGCCGTGGCGCCACCACCACCGCCCGAGCAGGCCGGTGCCGACAGGAAGGGCCAGCCCCGCTGCCACGGCCTGCGCTGCTCCTGCTCGAACCACTGGACTTCCTCAACTGTCCTGCGAGATCGGCGAGGTGTCCGGACGAGCACGCTAGCCTGCGTGGGCGGTTGGGTCCCGGGCGCCGACGCTTGAGCCCGGCCGTGTGGCGGAGCCGTCCGGTGAACTCCCCATCATCCGGGCGTGCCAGACGACGAGGAGCCGCGCGCTAGAAGACGAACGGGATGTTCAGGAACTCGAGCGCGACCGCCTGCGTGTTGGCCGTGATGCCCTGGTCCTGCGCATCGAGGTCGAACTCGACCTCGTAACGGAAGAACTGCAGCTGACCCGCGGGGATCTGGTTGAAGAGCGCGATGTCCGAGGTCCAGGGCGGATCCGTCAGCGGGTTGGCCTCGTCGGGTGCTCCGGCGCCGTTGTCGCGCGCGGCCTGGAAGCGGATGCGCACGAAGGCCGACTGCGGATAGAAGCCCTCGAGCCCACCGGTGACCACCTGGAGGAAGCGCGGCATGAGCCGGAAGGCGGTGGTGCCCGTCGAGGGGTTCGTGTTGAACTCGTCCAGGCGCCCGAGCTCGGTCGTGACCGAGAGGCGCAGGGCCTCGTCGCCGGGAGCGGCGCTGCCCTCGTCGTACACGGCCGACACGATCGCGTAGTCGGTGAAGGTGCTGGGGTTCCCGCCCACGAGCACGAACAGGCGCACGGCGCAGTCCTCCAGCAGGGCCGGCGTGCGCAGGTAGATGTCGTTGGAGATGCCCGAGGTCGTCCCGGCGCGGATCTGGTCCAGGGCCGTGCCGGTCAGCTCGAGCGTGAAGCCGTCGGGCAGGATGCGCACGCTGCTCGAGGCCAGGAGATCGGGGGCCTGCGCCAGGTGCGGCAGGTCCGCCACGAACGCGCCGTTGCGCAGGATCTTGCCCTCGTCCGGCCCGCTGGTCTCGATGCCGGCGAACAGGAAGCGCACCAGGCCCTCGGGGGCCCCCGGTTGCGGCTTCTGGTCCGCGCCACCGATCGAGATCCAGTCCGAGCGCGCCTTCGACTGCTTGCCGAAGGTCGGCACCATGATGTAGGCGGGCGGCGAGGTCACGCCGTCGATCACGGGCTCCGCCAGCAGCGAGGAAGTCGGCACGACGATGTCGGCCGCCGGGTCGTCGGAGGGCTCGGCCGTCGGGTTGGGCACGTGGATCTGGATCACGCCCGCGCCACCGGCGCCGCCGTTGCTGTTCGCGCGACAGCACCCGTTGACGTCGCCCGTCGGGCCGACGAGCAGCTTGGGCCCGGCGGCGATGACGTAGTCGAACACCGGGTCACCCACGTTCGCGCCGCCGTTCGTGAAGTCGACCTTGGAGGCCGACTCGAGGATCACGTGGCCCCCGGAGCCGCCTCCGCCCGTACCGCCGATGTGGTCGAGGAAGTTGGTGTTCTCCCCGGTGCCCCCGCGCCCCCCGTTGGCCACGATCTGGCCACCGGACACGAAGAGGATGCGGCCAAGGGCCTTGATGTGCAGACCACCGCTGCCGCCTCCTCCGCCACCGCCCTTCTCGTCGCTGCTGAAGTTCCAGTTCGGGTTGGGGAAGCGGGTGCCGGCATTGCCACCGCCGCCCCCGCCATAGCCGGCCCACAGGCTGGGGAGCTCGCCGCGCACCAGGCGCGACAGCTGACCGCTCTCGACGATCGGCCGGATGCCGAAGAAGTCGTTCTCGTTGCTGGCGTCGATGAACGGCCCCACGCCCGGGCTGCCCCCACGCGCCGGGCGCAGCGCCGTCACGGCGCCGGTGCTGTTCACGTTGCCGTTGTTGCCCGCCGTGGCCGCAACGCTGAGGTCCGAGGTCATGGTCAGGTCGGGGCTCCAGTCCTTGGAGAAGCGTCCGCCCCCGCCGCCGCCTGGACGCCGCGAGTCCTTGTTGAAGTCCGCGGCCCAGCCCATCTCGCCGCCCTCTCCGCCGAGGTTCGCCTGGCGGAAGGGGCCCTGCCCCGGGCCCCCGCGGGGCGTGGGGCCGCTGGTATTGTCGTTGGCGTTGCCGCCGCGCCCGCCGCCCGCGATCCCGGCACCGCCGATCTCCACCTGATTGCCGGTGTTCAGCGTGGCCACGTTCTTGGCGTTGAAGCCGGAGAGGTCCAGCCGCCCGAGGATGCGCACGTCGCCCGTGGCGTTGATGCGCATCGGGTTCGGGCCCTGCACGCGCAGCTCGCCGCCGGCCTCGATCACCAGGTTGCGTACGTCCACGACGCCGTTGACCGCGTTCTGCGTCGTGGTCGGGATCCCGTTGGGGCCGCCGTTGATGGGCGTGTTGGTCGTATCGAAGAAGAAGATCTCGCCCGTGCGCACGACCCAGTCGAAGTCGCCGTTGGGGCCGCCGGTCCCGTCGAAGGAGAAGGCGGCCGAGAGCTCGCCATCGCCCCACTCGGCCACGGGGGAGTCGAACAGGGCCTCGGTGTCCTGGAACGACTGCGGACTGGTCCCGCCGAAGTCGTAGGACTCCTGGAACTCGTCGCTCAGAGCGTCCGAGGTGAGGCTCGTGAACTCGATGGCGCGCGTGGGGGCCACCGCGAAGTCGTTCACGGCCAGCAGGTTCGCGTCCCCGACGATGTCCTGGAAGCCGGCCTGCACCACGGCCCGGAACGAGCTGGCGGGCGGCAGGACGCCGATCGGATCGAGGCGCACGGTGGCGCCGGTCTCGGTGCAGTTCTCGGCCAGGGTCACGCGCGTGGCGATCCGCCGCCAGGTCCCGGTGTTGTCGCGGAACTCCAGGCGCACGCGGCTGGCCGAGATGTTGGTCGGTGAGGGGTTCACCGGCTGGTCGAAGACGACGATCACCGCCACGCGCGAGGAGGCGTCGCTGTAGAGGTTCAGGGGCATCTCGAAGCCCGGCTCCGAGAGCACGAGCTGGCCCCCCGGCGCACGCTCGAAGTAGATCCGGCGCGTCGAGTCGCCGCCGAGCTCCACGTAGGTCGCATTGACGTCGGCCGAGCCCTGGGCGCGCACGATCGGTGCGGGGGGACCGGGGCGCGAGTCCTGGAAGATCACGGCCGACTGGGTCGAGACGGGCGTCGAGAAGGTCCGCTGCTGCTGGATGCCGAGGGGGATCCCGTTGAGCGAGCGCAGCACGTTGGCTGCCGTGTTCTGACCGGGGATGCGCAACAGGTAGGTCTCCCCGGGCCGCAGCCCCGCGTCGCCGAAGTCCTCCTGGGTCGGGCAGGCCGGCTGGAAGACCAGCGTGAAGGCGTCCCGCAGGCGGAACACCCCGGTGGCCGGCTCGTCGACGGACGAGCGGTTCTGGATCGTGTTCGAGCTGACCGTGGTGAAGTCCAGTTCCTCGGTGAACTGGAACACCATCTCCTGGTTGATGGGCCAGATCGCGCCGTCGTCGACGGTCGTCCCCAGCATCTGGAAGCTCGTCGTCCCGGCCGTCGCGCCCCCCCCACCGCCTCCGGAGCAGCTGGCCGAGGCCAGGAGCGCGAGGAGGATCGAGGAGACGCAGAGGAGGCGTTGTTCGCTCATGGGTGTCGACCCCCCGTCGGAGGCCATCCACAGGGTATCGCGACCCCCCGGGGGGCAGGGGGCCAGGGGGTACCTTACCCACTAGTCCCCCGAGCTCCTGGGGGTCACGGGGTCTGGTCGCCTCGGATCAGAACAGGAAAGGCATGCGCAGGAGGTCCAGGCTGACCGGCCTGGTGTTCGCGCTCACGGCCCCGAGGTCGAACTCGACCTCGAAGCGGAAGAACTGCAGCTCGCCGGCCGCCAGCCCGTTGAAGAGCGAGACGTCCCCGGTCCAGGGGACCAGGGGATTGTCCTCGTCCGGCTGGCCCGTCCCGTCGTCGGCCGCGGCCTGGAAGAGGATGCGCACGTAGGAGCCCACCGGGAGGGCGTCGAGCTCGTCGCAGGTCTGGACCCGGAAGAAGCGGGGCACGAGCTGGACGTGCACCGGGCCGGGGTTGGCCGTGGTGAAGTCCTGGAAGTCCGAGCCCTCGTCGGCGATCGTCAGGCTCAGGCTGCCAGTGCCGTCGTCGTAGGCGGCCGAGGCCACGCGGAAGTCCTGGGCCGCGGCCCCGACCGACAGGCGCAGGAGGAACTCCACCAGGAGGGACGGGCTGCGCAGGTAGATGTCGTTCGAGACCCCGTTGGTCGTCCCGGAGAAGAGCGCCGGAGCCCCGTCGAGGCGCAGGACGAAGGCGCTCAGGATCGCACCGTTGCCGGCCAGGTCCTCGTCGACCAGCGGCGCCAGCTCGTCCACGACGCCGTCCATGTCGACGTCGAGCACCTTGCCCTCGTCGGGTCCCGCCGCGGGATTCGTACCCGCGAAGACGAAGCGCAGCAGGGCCAGCGCCCCACCTTCCCTGCGGTCGGCCGAGCCGATCGTGATCCACTGCGAGCGAGCGCGGGAGTTGCCCCCGTAGCTCGGCAGGAGAACGGTGGCTGCCGGCGTCGAGACCACGCCCGTCGGCGGCGCGCCCAGGGGATCCGGAACGTGGAGCTGCACGACCCCGGGGCCGCCCGCGCCGCCCGCGGAGGTGTTGCTCGGACCCACCACGCGCGTCCCACCCACGGCGCTGACGTTGGGGGAGGTGATGGTCGCGGCCGTCTCGAGGACGACGTGGCCACCCGAGCCCGAACCGCCGGAGCCGCCGATGAAGTCCAGCTGGAGCACGCTCTCGCCGCGTCCTCCCCGCCCGCCGTTCGCGCGGATCTGGCCCGCCGGACCGAACACGATCGGACCGAGGGCGCGGATGTGCAGGGCGCCGCCGCCGCCACCGCCGGCGCCGCCCTTCTCGTCGCTGGAGGGCGTCCAGTTGGGCGTGGGGAAGACGCTGGCCGGGTCCGCGTTGCCGCCGCCGCCCCCGCCGTAGCCGCCCCACAGGCTGGCGAGCTCGCCCTGGATGAGGCTCGTCACGTTGCCCGGGGAGCCCACCGGTCGGGTCCCGAAGAAGTTGTTGTTGGCGACGCCGTCGACGAAGGGCCCGCTCGCAAGGGCTCCGCCGAGCGGTGGCGCCAGCCCATCCACCGCGCTCAGCGCAAGGACGCTGCCGTCGAAGCCGTTCTCCCCGCCCGTGGTGGCGAAGCGGCCGCCGGCTCCGCCCCCGGGGCGACGAGCGTCCTTGCCGAACTCCACTGGCGAGAATCCGGTGTGGCCGCCCCCGCCGCCGCGATTGATCTCCGTCAACGGCCCCTGGCCAATACCGCCCTGGGGCGTGGAGGTGGTCACGACCTCGTTGGCGCGCCCGCCGCGGCCCCCGCCGGGGCCACCCCGGGCACCCTCCTCCAACACGTTCCCGGTGTTGACGTTCTCGACGTCCCGAGCGTCGAAGCCGGAGAGGTCGAGCACGCCGTTGAGGGTGACCGTGCCGGTGGCGTTGATGCGCAGCGGGTTGGAGCCCTGCACGCGCACCGTGGCCCCCGGGTTGATCGTCATGTTGCGCAGGTCGAGCACGCCGGCGCGCGCGCCGCTGCCCTCGATCGTCTGCACCATCGTGCCGTCGGAGCTGAGGATCGTGCTGCCATCCGTGTCGATCACGATCTGGCCGCTGGCGACCCAGTCGAAGGTGTTGACCGGGGCGCCGGCGCACTCGTCGGCCTCGAAGAAGTCGAAGGCCGCCGTGAGCTGGCCGCCGCCCCACTGCGCCGCGGGCACCCCGATCAGGGCCTCGGAGTCGTAGCGCGTCAGCGGGCTCCCGGCTCCGAAGTCGAAGGGCTCCAGCAGCTCGTCGCTCTGCTCGTCGGTCGGCGTCAGGCTGCCGAAATCGATAGCGCGCGAGTCGAGGAACGCGAAGCTGTCGTTGGTGGTCGAGCTGGCCTCCCCGACCAGGTCGACGATGCCCGAGAACAGCACGGCCCGCAGGCCGGTCGCGGGCGGCACCGGCCCGATCGGCGTCAGGCGCACGCGCGCGCCCGCCTCGGTGCAATTCCCCTCGAGCACGACCGAGGTCTCCAGCGGGAACCAGTCGGTCCCGTCCTGGAACTCGAGCCGCATGCGGCCGGTCGAGATGTTGCTGGCGGAGGGGCTGATGGGCTGGTCGAACTCGACCACGAAGGCGATCTTCGTGGCCGGGTCGCTGTAGAGGTTGAGGGGCGCGAGGAAGCCCGGCTCGGAGAGCACGAGGTTCTGCATCGGATCGCGCTCGAAGTACACGCGCTGTCCGGCGTCGCCCACCTCGAGGTAGGTCGCGTTGGGGTCGCTCGAGCCCTGCGCGCGCACGACCGCCGCCGGCGGGCCGGGGCGCGTGTCGAGGAACTGCACGTCCTGCTGGGCGGTCGTGAAGGTGCGCTCCTGCGTGATCCCGAGGGCCACCCCGCCGGCCGAGCGCACCGTGTTCGCGGCCCCGCTCGAGAGCCCGAGCACGCGCAGCTTGTAGATCTCGCCTCCCGGCTCCAGCCCCCGGCCGGGCGGACAGGTGGGCTGGAAGACGATCTGGTTCGGGTTGTCGACCGGCACGAAGAACGAGCCCGTCGCGGGCATGCCATCGTCGGTCTGGATGCTGATCGTGTTCAGGCTCACGGTCGAGAAGTCGACCGGCTCGGTGAACGTGAGCACGATCTCCTGGTTGACCTTCCAGACCTGGTTGTCCTCGACCGAGATGACGACGAGCTGGAAGCCGATGTCTCCGCCCCCGCCGCCGTCGCTCGAGCAGGCGGAGAGGGACAGGCCGAGCGCGACGAGGAGCGCGGAACGGAGCGAGAAGGGGTGACGCATATGGGTCGTTGAGGCTGACTCCCGTCCGGCCGGGTTCTCAGAAGTCGTAGGGCAGGGCCAGGGCGCTCAGCTCGGGGCCAACGCCGGTCGAGATGTTGTTCACGAACGACAGGCGCACCTGGAGGTAGCGCTGGTTGTTCCCGATCACGACCTGGTTCGACCAGCCGGTCAGGCTCTGGGGCGCGAAGTCCGCCGAGTCGGCCGGATCGCCGTAGGGATTCAGGCGGCTCGCATCGAACGGCGAGGTCGAGGGGTTCGACCCGGTGAAGCCCGTGGCGGAGCGGTAGTCGAGCTGCACCGAGGTCCCAGTGGGCTGGCTGGGCGGCTCCTGGACCGGCGTGCGCCACTGCGGCAGCACGCCCAGGCCCGCATCCAGCCACACCGTGTGGACGCGGCTGACGCGCACGACGGTGTCGAGCTGGCCGAGGTAGAAGATCGAGTCCGAGCTGGGCGTGTTGCCACCCGGGTTGACCGCGCCGCGCGGGACCGTCTCCGAGTCCGGCAACACGATCTGATCGGTGAGCCCGTTCGAGCCGCCCGCGGAGTAGGCGCGGAAGCCGGGCGTCACGGGGATCGGCGGGACGAGGGCCCCCGGCAGGCCCACGTTCACGTCGAAGCGGTTGAGGCCGAGCCCGCGGTCCGAGGGGAAGCACTTGATCTCGATCAGGAGCGGCAGGCCATAGGACGGCACTTCTCCGGCGTCCCCCAGGGACCCGGGGTTGGGGAGGTTGGGCGTGCCTGCCTCGGCATCCAGGGGGAAGCCCGACTGGGTCGGATCGCCGTCCGCGCCCAGCGTCAGGATGGCGGTGTCGCGCCAGGTGTAGG
>Ga0315910_10002856_pt1 | contig 14977 bp, 10 predicted proteins | sample EdamamesoilMG_FD_204470 | JGI IMG/M metagenome (GOLD analysis project Ga0315910, IMG submission 204470) | Garden soil microbial communities collected in Santa Monica, California, United States - Edamame soil | ecosystem: Environmental > Terrestrial > Soil > Garden | place: USA: California...
CGCAAACGCCAGCGCCGTCGCCGCCGTGCCCAGCGTGAGCCGCCGGGTCCAGCGCGCGCGAACGATCCGCCAGCGCGTGCGCAAGCTGGTCTCCACGCCGCGCTGCCAGGTGACGTGCGTGACGGTGGCGAGCAGCAGCGCGCCGAGCGCCCAGTAGCCGTGAAACCAGTGTACGCCGCGCAGCAGGTGCCCGTACCCGTTCATGTCCGAGTAACGATGACCGGGGATTCCGCGGTAGATATACAGGTTGTGCTCGAGCCCGAGCTGCCCGACGAAGATCCCCGCCACGTAGTAGAGAATGATGACGAAGTGGCCGAGATACTTGTGCTGCAGGACGGAGTGAATCGCCAGGCACAGCACGCACAGCAGCCAGTAGTTGACCAGCTGCAGGCCGAAGAGCGCCTGGATGTACAGGCCGAGCTCGTATCGGTAGTAGCCCTGAAAGGTCTGCACCGCCAGGCAGCCCAGCAGCGTCACGCACTGCAGCACCACCGGCACCAGCATCAAGCTGAAGAGCCGCGACAGGAAGGGTATCGGCGCCGGCACCGGCAACGCATCGACGATGGCGTCGACGCGGGCGTCCCGCTCGCGGAACACGACCTCCCCGGAGTAGAACGCGACGATGATCAGCACGAACGGGACGAACGCGTTGCCGACGGTCTCGACCAGCGCACGCGTCACCGGGTAGGTGCTCGTTCCCCACATGTTGTCGAGCTGGGTGGCGGTCACGGCCATGAACAGCACCCCGGCCAGGACGAACACGCCGAAGTACACGCTCTTGACCGTCTCCAGGAATGAGAGGGCCGTCATCCGCCACAGCAGACCGAGGTGGCCGCTCGGCGCCAGCGCCGCGTGCGGGCCCGGGCTCGGTACGGCGCTCGGTACGGCGGCGCCCGGCGTTGCCGCCAGCGGCTCGTCGAGCACGTCGGCCGGCGCCGCCCCTCGGCCTCCGCTCTCGGCCAGGCCAAAGCGAAAACGCTGGAACGAAAGCGCAAGCACCCCCAGCCCCACCGTGAGCCAGATCGCGCGGTTCTCGAGCAACACGCCGCGCAGCGGCAGCAGGCTGGCGTTGCGCTCGGATGTCGTCCAGTAGCGCGTGATCAGCTCGCAGGCGCGGGCACCCAGCGGATCGAGCAGCGCGGCGAGCGTTCGGTTTTCGGGGTCCGCGAACAGGGCGCTGGTCATCAGATAGCCGAGCAGCAGCACCACGCCGGCGACGTACACTGGCGCCATGCTGCGCAGCAGCGCGGCCAGGGCGAAGAAGATCGCCCCCGTGAGCACCAGGTTCGGCCAGACGCTGACGAGGTACGGCCAGACGTAAGCCGCGAGCCGGTTCTCGCCGAAGGACGAGGGTTCGACGAAGGGGCTCACGCTGCCGAGCCACAGTCCGAGGCCGATGCTCGCGAAGAGCAGCATCACGAAACCCAGGGCACCGACGAAGCGCCCACCCAGGTAGCTGCCCTTGGAGACGCCCGTCGTCAGCAAGATCGGGGCGAAGCCGGTCTCGGTGTCCTGGTGCACGGCCTGACCGAAGACCGCCGCCGTGATGATCAACCCGAAATGGCTCAGCGTGAGCAGCAGCCCATGCAGCAGCTCGGGGGCGTTGGCGTGGACCTTGTCGGAGCCGATCCCGACGGACATGCTCGAGAATGCGCCGCCGGCCGCCAGCATCGAGAGCAACCCGAACGCGAACAGCACGGCGAAGTAGACATACGTCGACAGCATGCGCCGCCGCCGCGCCAGCTCGAACCCAGCAATCTGGAACAGCATCAGCTGGCGACGGCCTGCCGGGGGAGCTCGACCGCTTTGTCCTCGGCGGGAGGCGAGCCCAGCGCGAAGAAGTAGAAGTCTTCCAGATCGGGGGTGACGGCCTCGAAGCTCGCATCGGGCCGGTGCTCGGCGAAGACGCGCAGGCGCAGCTTGCCCGCCAGGCGCCGCGTCGAGATCACGTGCAGGTCGCGGGTGCTGGCGACGAGCTCGTTCTTCTCGACCAGGCGTTGCCACAAGCGCCCCTCCAGGCGCGCCGTGAGGGACAGCGGGTCACCCACGTGCAACACCCGTCCCTCGTGCAGGATCGCCATGTGGCGACACAGGTCGCTCACGTCGCTGACGATGTGCGTTGAGAGCAGCACGACCACCTCTTCGCCGATCTCGGCGAGCAGGCCGTGAAAGCGGGCCCGCTCCTCCGGATCGAGGCCCGCCGTCGGCTCGTCCACGATGATGAGGCGCGGGCTGTTGAGCAACGCTTGCGCGATGCCGAAGCGCTGTTTCATCCCGCCCGAGAACCCGCCGAGCCGGCGGTGCCGGGCCTCGTACAGGTTCGTGCGCCGGAGCAGCGCCGAGACCACGTCGCGCCGCTGACGCGTGTCGCGCAGCCCCTTCAGGCGCGCCAGGTGATCGAGCAGGTCGAGCGCGGTCACTTTTGGATACAGGCCAAACTCTTGCGGCAAATAGCCGAGGCAGCGACGCACCCGCTCCTTCTCGTGCAACACGTCGATGTCGCCGAGCCGCACGCTGCCCGAGTCCGCCTCCTGCAGCGTCGCCAGGATGCGCATCAGCGTCGACTTGCCGGCGCCGTTGCGCCCGAGGAGCCCGAACATCCCGGGCCCGATGCGCAAGGAGACATCGTCCAGGGCCAACACCCCGTTGGGATAACGCTTCGACAGCCCCTGGATCTCGAGGGCCACTTCGTTCGCCGTCACACCGTTTTCCACGCTGCAAAACCTCCCGCGCCGCGTTCGCGATATACGACGCGCGTTCGACCGTCGTCTCGAGCCGCCGACGCTGGACTGCGATCTCGCGGTGAGATCCGGCGGACCGGATGCCGGCGACCGTGCGTGATTGCGGCGAGGCGCCGGGGCACGATCCGGGCGGCTCGGCACGCACGCGTAACGCCGTCGGAGGAGCGCCCGTAGCGCACGCGTGCCGCATGTGGCGTGCGCGCGTTGCTCCTCGCGGAGGACCCCTTGCCGGCGCGGTCCCGTCACGTGCGCAACGCGGAGAGAATCTTACGCTGTGGTGCCGTGTGCGAAACACTCCGACGCTCGAGTTCGAGGGGACTTGTCACGGTCGGCCCTCAGGCGGACGCTGGCGTGGCGCCGGCACGCCAGGTGCAAGAGGAGGCAATCACAAGGCAATTGAAGCGGCAAGAACACGACCTGGCGCCCTCCGCCGAATCGGTGGCGAGGGCCTGCGGGTTCCGGCCGTTAATGGTGGTTAGATGCACGTAACGGAAGATGAACAATACGGGTTTTGCGCGGACTGCGAGCGGGAGGTCCTGCGCGCGGATCATGATTATGTCCTCGGCGCGGGTGCCTTGGTGTGCTTCGACTGCGCGATCCGTCGGCGGGGTGCGTACCACGAGATCCTCGGACGTTGGACCGTGGCCCCCAAGGTCGACGACCTGCTCGCGCGAGCCTGACCGAGCCTGAGCTCGAGCAACCCGAATCCCCCCAACAGGCACGTGTGCACGCACTGGCGCACGTGCCCGCTCGAGCCAGCCGTGGTGCGTTCGGCGCTCACATGCCCATGGGCCCCGGCTCGTGAGCGATCAGCGTGGTCTCGCCCAGCGGGGGAATGGGTACGGCCTGGAGGCGTCCTGCTCGCCAGGCCATCAAGCAGACACGGCCGGCGTCGAGGTCGTGGTTCAGCTCGAAACGCGCTCTGGATACCGCCATCCCTTCAGCCAGCTCGACGACAGCCGTCATTTCCTCCAGCAGGATACGCTGGCCCGGGACCAGCGGATGCTCGGGCGAGCGCAGCAACGCCTCGAACGGGTTGATCTTCCGCGGCGGGCTGGCCACGTCGAGCTCGAAGGCGTCGTGCGCGACGCGGCTCAGCCGCTGCGCTTGCGGCGCGAGTGAAAGAACGCGAAAGCGCTCTGCGCCAGCCTTCTCGGGCGCATAAAACTCGAGCGCGAGCCCCGCAAACAACGCCAGCGCGGGATCGGACCCCGTGAGCAAGTAGAGATAACCCCGGTCGGCACAGGCGCCGACATCGGCGTCGACGGCGAGATCGCGCTGCGCGCTCGCGATCGCCCTCAGACGTACCGCCGTGAGCGTGCGAAAGGAGGGCGCGAGCCCGAAATGCAGGAAACCCACGCAGACGAGGGCCAGTGCCGCCAGGGCCCGGCGGGGTCGCGTCGAGGTGCGCGCGGCGCGCCACGCGAGCCACAGCACGTTGCCAACGACGGCAGCGGCTCCGAGCGATGCCAGCGGCAGGACGCGACCTGTCGCCGTCGTCCCAACCAGCGTCCACAGGCTCACGAATGTCGCCAGCGACAGCCAGGCCAACGATCTTCGAGCGAGCGAGGTCAGCTCGCGACTCCGGGACAGCAGGGCGGCGCAGACGCACGCCGCGACGGCGGCCGCCGTGATGATGGGGCCGCGCACACTGTCGACGAAGGACACCACGTCCGCGGGCATCGCGAGCAGCAGCTCCGCGGCCAGCACACCGACGCGACCCGCGCCGAGCGCGAGGTAGCGTGCCGGCGCCTCAAATGGCGAGACGTACAAGCCGCTGCCGCGGCCGCCGTATCCGAGGAGCGCGTACAGGCCGACATACGTGAGGGCCACGGCACCGAACAGCAAGACCCCCCGCGCCCCTCGCCGCAGGCCTCGCGTCGCCAGCTCGTACCCGACGAGGAGCGCACAGGCCACCAGCGCCGACTCGCTGGCGAGCAGGCTCGCCATCAAGCAGGACGGCGCGAGGTAGCGTCCTGGCTTCCAGCCGTCTTCACGATAGCGAAGCCAGAGCCACAAGGCGCTCGCGCCCAACGCCGCGCCGAGCAAGGTGTGGCGTGCTGCCAGCCAGGCCGTCGGCTGGGCGTGCGCGCCAGCGAGCGCGAGAGCGGCGACCGAGAGGCGGGCAGCGGGCGGAGTGAACCAGCGCTCGTAGAGCTTGGCGCTCGACGCCGTCAGCAGCAACAACCACAGGACCGAGTGCGCGTGAGCAAGCGCCGCGTTGCGACCAAATAGCCAAGCATCCAGCGCGAGGCTGGCGCTCGTGACAGGCCTCAGGAAGCGAAGCTCGAGGTCGGGATCGGTAAACCAAGGCCACGGCCCCTGCTCGAGCAGGGGGCGCGTGGCAGAGCTCGAGGGCGTCCAGTCGTACAAGCCGAGCCAGCTCGTCGGCCCCGGCCATCGCCCCTCCAGCATGGCGCGCTGGACGAGGTCGTCACCGACGAACCCGACATACAGGGCGGGGACGGAGGCCAGCGCAGCGAGGATGAGGCCCAGTGCCCACGCCGGGGCACGAGCGACGGACAATCACAACCCCAGCGTGGCGCGTAGCTCGGCGGCCAGCTCGAGCCCGAGCATGTGGTGCTGGGCGGTGCTCGGGTGGGTGCCGCAGCCGAGGCCGGGTGTCAGCTGCGTCGTGACGAAGGCGTGCACCCGGGTATCCCCGGCCGCGTTCAGGTCCGCGGCGACCTGCGCCACGGCGGCGCGCAGATCGTCCGCGAACGTGTCGGTCGCTTGCGGCCAGCCGTTGCCGAGCATGGGGCTCGATAGCGCGAAGATCTCGGCGTTGGGGTAGTCGGCGCGCAGCGCCGCGAGGAACGCCTCGTAGGCCACGACGTAGTCGGCGACCAGCATGTTCGGACGGGGGCTCGTCGGCGGATTGTCACCTGGAGAGAAATCATTCGTACCGAGGCTGACCACGACCACGTCGGGCACGAAGCGGCTCGTGTCCCAGGCCGTCATGTCCCACGTGTTCCCCTCGATCATCTCCGGGAAGGTCAGAGCGTAGACCTCGGGCATGGGCCGCGCGTCGAAGGACGAGCTGTAGTTGCGGACCAGGCCGATGCCGGAGACCGCCGTCAGGTGGTACTCTGCGCCGAGGTCGCGAGCAGCCACGGCGGCGTAGGTCGCGTTGGCGTTGTTGATGGGCTGTCCCCAGCCGCCGTCCGCGCCGGGCAGGGCTGGTGCCGAACAATCGGCAGAGCCGTCCGCGGCTTCGACGCCTGCACCCGCCGTGATGGAGTCGCCGATGAACTCGATCCTGAGGTCCGGCTTCGGTGGCGGCTCGAGCAGCTCACCCGCGATCTCCAGGCCGAGGAACGCGGCGCGCCCGATGGACGCCTCGGTGCGCTTGGCGATCACGATGGTGTGCTCGCCTGCCGGCAGGTTTTCCGCGACGAGGTAGCGGGTGACGCCCATCTCTGGCGCGAGCTTGGGTTGCGGCTCGCCGTCGATGGTCACGTCGAAGAAGCTGCGGTTGTTGCCCCACTTGAACTGATCCTCGAGCAGCACCGCAACGGCGCTGCCCCGGAAGCGCGCAGTGATGTACACGCCGGGGGCAGAGAACTCGGCTCGCTTGGGATCGGCGAAGCTGACACGGCCGGAGTACTGGAACAGCGGATCGTCCGCCTCGAACGTGCTGACGGCGCTGGGCTCGAGCGGGAGATCGACGGTGGTGTTTTCTCCGGCGCTACCCGAGGCGCCGTTGCTGGCAGGCGCCGTACCTTCGGGGGGAGCCGCGCTCGCGGGCTCGCCCGTGAGCGTCCCCTCCGCAGGGGGCGGTGACGGCGCGTCGCTGGCGTCGGAACACGCAACGGCTGCGATGAAGAGCGCGCCGCGGGACGATAGACGAAGCTGCTGCCGGATCATGCTGGGTCCTCCCTGCGAGCGCCAGGTCGCGGCGCTGCCGCTCGAGCCTAACCGAGCTCGACCCCGGGGCGAAAGGCCCAGCGTGCATACGCTGCCGAGGAGCTCCCTGCAGGCTGCACCAGAGCGCCAATCGCGCGAGCGACGGCTGCACGCGATGCCGGCTGCCGCGCCGTCGGCAATGCAAACACGAACGAGCGCGCGTCCGAAACGAAAGGACGCGGGCCGGGGCGGTGGAGACTCGGCTGGCAAAAATCTTGCTAGAGGTTCGCGATCGAGGAGAGCCGTATGGACCTGAATGACTTGCGAGTTCACGACGTGATGACGACGGAGCTGCTGACGCTCGAACACAACGAGAAGCTCCAGCGCGCGGATGAGCTGATGCGGGCGGGGCGCGTTCGCCATTTGCTGGCCGTCGACGACGAGGGCCTGCTGCAGGGCGTTCTGAGCCAGCGCGACGTGTTTCACGGCGGCCTGATCAAGGCGCTCGGTTTCGGCACGCACGCCAGAGAGCAGGCGCTGGAGAGTCTGCGCGTCAAGGACGCCATGACGGCGAGCCCGGTCACGACGACGCCGGCCGCGCCGCTGCGGGAGGCAGCCCGAGTCATGATCGAACGAAGGATCGGCTGTTTGCCCGTCTTGGAGGGAGAGCGCCTCGTGGGTATCGTGACGGAGGGAGATTTCGTGCGGCTCGTAGCCCGCGCCGCTGGCGACCAGCACCGCTGAGCGAGCGACGACGGATCGTCCAGCCGTACACCGCAACATGCGGGGCGCCTGGCGCCGCCCGCTTTGCGTCCGCGCTCGACGACACGCAAAAGCTGCGCCGGCAAATGGCGCGGCCGCTCGTGTTCATCCAGAGCGTGCACGCGATGTTGTGACAGCGCCGCGCGCGCCCGCCACGGCGACAGTCGTTGCAATGACAGGGCCCGGCAAGGGATAGCGGAGCCCGCAAACACGGTCGGCGTCGGACCGGAACCGCCCGCTGGCTGCGGTGAGACGCGGGGTGCGAGCGGCTCGAGACGGTGTCCCGTCGGCCCTGACACCGCGGTCAGAACCAAACATCTGTAGCCCTCATTTCCAGGGGCGTCGGCCAGGACACCTCCCAGGGCACGCCGACTCCATCGCCCGCTCGCGCTGGGACCCGCGGGAAGAGGTCGAGCACGTCCTGCCGCGTCATCGCGCCGTTTGCGGGCCCGCCAGCGTTCGGGCGGATCAGAGCAGCACAGGAAAAGCCACGGGACCCGCCCGAGAGCGAGGGCGAGGTGCGCGCGAGCAGTAATGGTAGCGAGTGGAGCCTCGCCGTGGAATCGGCGCAACCCATGCGCGCCCACACCCATGAAGGCGCCGAAGGCCGAGAAAAGGGTCGGAGAAGACGAAACAAAGACGAAGAACCTCGGCGCGCTCCGCTGGACGGAAAGGGTTGCAGCCTGCGCGGCTGGGCTGCGGGCCATGGGCTGCGGGCCATGGGCTGCGGGCCATAGGCTGCCGGCCATCAGTTGCCGGACCATCAGTTGCCGGACTGAGTAAGTCGTGTCGCGGTCAGGTGTCGCGATGTGCCGCTGGGAAGAGGCAGTGTGTTACACTGTGAGGATATGCTTGGAGGGGTAACCCGCGAGGACCTGTCACCCGAGCCTCCCGTCACGTCGGATGCCGAGCGGCGTGTCCGCGAGCTCGAGCGGCGCGTGGAGAGCCTGCAGGCGGAGGTGGCCCGCTTGCGCGCACGGCACGTGCGCAGCGGCGAGCGAGACTCCGGCGTCGGCTGTATGAACACCGAACGCGAGGTGATGCGCGACGAGGTGGAGGCCCTCGCCAACGTCGGCAGCTGGTCTTGGGACGTGCGCACCCACGAGGTCGCCTGGTCCGAGCAAGCGTACCGCATCTTCGGCTACGAGCCGGGCGTCGACACCGCGACGCGAGAGGCATTTTTCGCGGCCCTGCACCCCGACGATCGAAAAGTGATGGTCGAGGCGGCGCCCCGCACGGCCGTCACGGGCGTCACGTCGCCGGCGCCGCGCTGTCGCTTCGTCCACAAGGACGGCAGCGTGCGGCACGCGCTGCTCACCGGCACGCCGATCCGCGACGAGTCGGGCCAGCTGATCCGCATCGTGGGCGCTGCGCTGGACATCACCAGCTTCGTCGAGGTCGAGGCCGAGCTGCGGCGCACGGCCCAGCTGCTGAACGACGCGGAGCGCATGGCAGGCCTCGGCAGCTGGAGCTGGTGCGCCGAGACGCGGCGGATCCACTGGTCCGAGACCATGTACCACATCTTCGGCATCGAGCCCGGGATCGAGATCACGAGCGACCTCTTCTACGAGCGCGTGCACCCGGATGATCGCGAGCACCTGCGCAACAGCAGCCACTGCCTCGCCGGGGGCCGCGCCTTGACCAGCGAGTTCCGGGTGTCGTGGCCCGACGGCAGCGTCCGCCACGTGACCATGGAATCGCACGCCGAGCAGGACGAGCAAGGGCGGCCCGTGCGCTTGATGGGCACGGTCCAGGACATCACGGCGCGCGCCCAGCTCGAGCACCAGCTGCGCCACTCGCAGAAGATGGACGCGCTCGGCACGTTCGCCGGTGGCATCGCCCACGACGTCAACAACTACCTCATGGTCATCCAGGGCAACGCGCAGCTGCTGCGCGCCCGCTCCACGGCGGGTTCCTTCGAATCCCGGCGCGTGGAGGAGATCGGCACGGCGGCGAGCAGCTGTGCGTCGCTGACGCGGCAGCTGTTGTCGTTCGCGCGTCGCCAGGCCAGCGCCCCGCGCCTGGTGGATATCGCAGAGCTGGTCGCGAACCGCGCCCAGCTGCTGCGGCGCGTGCTCGGCGACGAGGTGGAGCTCGTGCTCAGCACCGGGGGGCGTCCGGCGGTGAGCCGCATCGATCCGGCGCAGCTCGAGCAGGTGCTGGTCAACCTGGCCGTCAATGCGCGCGACGCCATGCCCGAGGGCGGCATCGTGCGGCTGGAGGTGGTGGGCTGCCTCGTCGATCTCGAGTTCGCGAGCTCACGGCCCGCGCTGAGCCCCGGCAGCTATGTCCGCATCAGCGTACGCGACACGGGCACCGGCATCCCTGCGGCGGTCCGCGCCCGCGTGTTCGAGCCGTTCTTCACCACGAAAGCTCAAGGCAAAGGCACGGGGCTCGGGCTCTCCACGGTCTACGGTATCTTGAAGCAATGGCGTGGCCACATCGAGCTCGAGAGCCAAGTGGGCGAGGGCACCGTGTTCCATGTGTGGCTGCCCGCGCACCCGGGCCCGGCCGACAACGTCCGGGAGAGCGAGCCGGCGCGGCCGGCGCCCGGCTGCGAGACGGTGCTGCTGGCCGAGGACGAACCGCAGGTGCGCTTTCTGGTTCAGACCGTGCTGGAGCAGGCGGGTTATACCGTGGTGCTCGCCGAGGACGGCCGGCATGCGCTCGAGCTCGCCGAAGGGCTCGGGCACGTCGATCTGCTCGTCAGCGACGTGCGCATGCCACACCTCGGCGGAGTCGAGCTCGCCCGTCGCTTGCGCGGTCTGTGGCCGCGACTCGAGGTGATCCTGATGTCGGGTTATCCCGACGTCGACTCGGTCGACGCTCACGATGGCGGCATCGGCCATGCGTTGCTCGCCAAGCCGTTCGGCACGACGGATCTGCTCGGCTGTGTGCGCAAGGCGCTGGATCGAATGGGCAGCAGCATGTGAGCCCGTTCAGCCGCCGCGCCTCAGCCCATCAGAGCTGGCTCATCCAGAGCTGAGGCGGACCTCGACGCCGCCGTCTTCGGGCTCGTCGTCTTCGGCCTCGTCCAGGCCAGCGTCCGCCGTGTTCGCGCCCAGGGTCTCGTCCGCGCTCGCGCCGGCGGTCCCTGCCCACGCTCTCGGCTCGCGCCAGGCCGATGCGCCGTCGTGCGGGTGCGGCTCCGGCTGCAGCGGCGCCGTGGTCTCCGCGCTCACGCGCGGCTGATCGGGCAGATCGAGCATGCCGCTGCAGGCGCCGAGCAACGGCAGCAAAGCCAGCAGGGCAGGCGTCGTCACCACGTCACCCCTTCACCACTTGCCGGAGACCGCCAGGCCGAGCTCGGACTCGCTCGCGATCGGGGACCATTCGAGCTTCGCAGAGTCGGCGTGCGAGGCGGGCGGTCCGTCGTCGAGCCACAGCAGCAAGCCGCCGGCCGCGACCAGCGCGCCGCCCAGCACGAAGCTGACGGTGGCGATGTCCGCGCTCTTCGTCGCCGAGTGCACCGCGTCGACGCCGCGCTGCGATGAGCACACGTCGCCGTCGCAATACTCGCGAGCCGTGCTGGCGTCCGACAGCGCCGCGACGCCGAAGCCCGCGCCGATGCCGATGCTGACGAGCCCGACGGTGCCGGCGACGATGCCGCCGACGCGGAGCGAGGTCCACGGCGCGGTCGGCTCGATCAGATCGACCTCCGGGCTCGTGCGGGCTCGCGCGGCAGTGGGCGCGGGCAGCGACGGCGCTGCCGCCGGTGCCGGTAGCGGTGCCTGCGGTTCGTGCGCCGCGCGCTCGGCCGCCTGCAGCTGTCCGATGCGTTCGAAGGCCACCTCGATGCGATCGTCCTCCGCCTCGGGATCGACCACGTAGTCTTGATAAAACAGCATCGCGAGCGAACGGTCGCCCAGGCCGATGTCGTAGATGCGCGCGATGTTGAAGAGGATATCGGCGGTGGGTGCGGCCTCGTATGCCTTGCGATAGAGCGCCACGGCCGTCGTGTAGTCCTTGCGCTGGTACGCCTCGTAGGCGTCCGCTGCGTAGGCTTCTGCCTGTTCGACCAGGGGCGCCTGTGCCGGGCCCGTGGTGACCTGCGCGCGAGCGTCGGCCGCGCCGAGACCGAGGGCCAGGAACAGCGCGCCGTGGAGCGCGGCGCTGACGAGCGTTGGTTTCATTCGGATCGGCTCGACAGGGAGGCCGGAGCATCCGGCTCGATGATCTGCACGAACGGCTTCTTCTTGGTGGCGGACGCGGGGACCTCGCTCACGCGCCGGTTCGATGAGCCCTCGCTGCGCGTCACGCTCTTGCGGCGCGCGGCGGACGCTCGCCGCTCCGACCAGGTGCTCGGCTCGACCTGGCTGCTGCCGTCGCTCGTCTGCGCCGTGCCCTCGGTGGGCTCGGCGGGCTCGGCGGCGCGGGGCACCGGCAATGGATCGAGCCGAATGTCGCTCGGCGGTGCGGCGTCGACGAACAGAATGCGAGCGGGAACGAAGCCGGCCGCGCTCACGCGCAGCTCGTGCAACGTGCCGTCCCGGGCCAGACGCGTGCGGTAGACACCCGAACCGATGTCTCTTCCGTCGACCTCGAGCGAGGCGTCGAGCGGGTAGGCGCGCACGACGACGGCGTACGTGTCCGGTTCGGCGGCGGCCGGCGCGGGCGTTGGCACGGGCACCGGCGCCAGCGCGAACGCTTGGCTCGACACCGACGATTTGGCGCCGAGCCAGGCCGCCAGCGAGACCAGCAGCGCCATGAGCAGCGTGGACCCCAGCCAGCGGAAATTGCGCTGCCCGAGCTCCCGCTCCTGGGGCCACGCGAAAGAGACCGGCAGCACGCGGTTTCCTGCGGGCTCGTCGGCAGCCGCGGCCTGAGGGGCGGGCGCGGGCTCCGGCTCCGGTGTACGCGCCTCGACCAGGTGCGCGGAGCGCATCAAGCTCTCCAGCGCGGCCAGCGTCTCCACGTCGCCGAGATCGCTCTCGTCGAGCACGTCGGACAGGCGGCGGGGCACCCCGAACATGCGCAGCAAGGCCGCCTCGACCGTGTTGAGCGAACGGTTGATCGCGCTCGTCTCGACGGACTGGAAGAACCGGCCCAGATCGCCGAGGCGGCGCCGTAACATGGCGACCTCGTCCTTGCGGCGGGCGGCCTCGAGCAGCAAGGCCTGGGTCGAGGTGCGGATGGTGCGCTCCCGGCGCACCGCGCGCAGCTCGGTGACGACTTGACCGCGCTCCAGGCCGACGATGCGATACACGGCCGCTTCGCCGCGCAGCCGGCCGCTCTCGGCGTCGATCAGGACCCCTTTGGAACACCAGAGGCGGCTCTCGCTGGCCTCGTGCATGACCGTGATCACGGCGTGCTTCGCGAACAGCTGGATCGCCTGGATCCAGTCCACGATCGAGACGTCGGCCAGTGACACGGACAGCTCGGGACCGCCGAGCGCCTCGGGGGTCGCGCCCTGGCGGATCAGCGCGCGGCGCAGCTGGTCGTCGAAGGCGATCAGGGCCGAGCGGTGGAAGCCCCTGAGCCATTCCTGGACATCCTCGTTCCGCATCCGGTGCCGCTCGCAGGCGGCCTGGACGCTGAGCTTGCCGTCCACGACTTGGGCCAGGAGCTCCCAGGCGCGAGCATCACCCCAGTACGGCTTTTCGGTGCTCGAGCCCGCTGCGCGCGGATCGAGTGTCGACATCACTAAACCATTCATATAACTGGTCCGTGAGCGGCCCCCCCGAGCCGTCTCGGTGTCGCACGACACCATGGCGTCCATGCCGCTGACCACCGCCTCGATCACTTTTTCGCCACGGCGAGGTCGAAAGAGGCTTAAGGCAGCGCACGATTCCGCCGCTGCGGTTGGGTTCTAGCGATCACGGGGATCCAGGGTCCCGATGTGAGCCGTGCGCATGCGGCGTCGAAGGCCACGCCGGTCGGCGCGCACACGCTGCTCCACGACTCGGCAGCGAGTCGACCAGCAGCCGGGGACCGACGCATGCAACACGGGCGCGACGCGGGTCAGGGCAGGAGCGCGATGCCTGCTCGACACTGCCCGTGACGGGTCTTCGCGCTCGACGGCGAGGCGCGAGGCGGCTCGAGCCGTGGGCGCGCGATGGCTCGGGGGTCGAAGCCCCCAAGCGCGCGCATCGCACGAGAAACGCCGCTCGGGAAGCGCGCCCGACCTCGCGAGCAGGAGGCGACTCGCGAGGTCGAGTCGCAGCTATTTATTGACCCGCGTCGCCCGCGTCTGCGCCGCCATCGACGGCCGGCGGTGCGCCCGCATCGGACGCCTCCGCGGGCTGGCATGCGAGCGGCGCCGAGGGCGAGCACGCGATGAAGTCGTTCGCGGTGAGGATGGCCTCGAACGCCTGCGGATCGTCCGTCAGCGCCCACTGATAGAACTCCTCCTGCGCGCTGCCCGTGCCCACGAGGTTATCCAGGTTGGCGTTCAGGAACACGAAGCGGGCGAACGCATAGGCGTTCGCCGGGTCGGCGACCAGCGCCTGCAGCGTCTCGGGCGTGAAGGACACGCCGTTGACGGAGAGCGCCTGCGTGCCGGCCACCTCGAGCACCGACTGCCCCGAGTAGCCGAGCGCGCTCGCGTCCGCCGCGACGAGCTTGCCGATGCAGCTCGTGGCCGAGTCGGTCGCCTCACAGGCGTCCGGCAGCAGCCCGCCGATGCTGGGGCCATCGACCGTCTCCTCCACGATCTGCACGTCTGCGCAGAACGCGGCGCAGCCCGACAGCTGCTCGAAGACCTCGGTCGTGCCCGAGGCGTCGTCACGTCGGAACTTCAGACCGGGCACGCGATTCGCTGCCGCACACGAGGTCTCCGCGTCGAGGCCCTGGCCGTCGGCGCCGCAGAACGCCGTCAACACGTCCGAGAGCCCGAGGCCTGGATCGACCGCCGCGACGTTGGCCACGATGGCGATGCCATCGATGGCGATGCGGTTCTCGACTTCGCCGGCCAAGGGCGCGTTCAAGCCCCGCGACATCGGGGCGATCGCCTGGACCGGCGGGGTCGCCAGGCACACGTCCGGCGGCGCTTGGCCGCGGATGCAGCGCTCGCCGTTTCCGGAGCCCGTGCCGAGATAGACGAGCGGCGTGCTGGTCGGTGCTTCGGCGAACGCATCCGTCATCGCCGCAAACAGCGTGTCGGAGCCGAAGATGTCGTTGCCGAGCAGCGCTTGCTCCGCGCTGCCGAGCAACACCGGCTCGGTGCTCGAAACGCGCTGGTCGCTGCTACAGGCGCCGAGGCCGCTGACGAGCGCGCCGGCGGAGACGATGCGGGTGAGTCTTGCGATACGATTCATGGCTGTCATCCTTTTCTCGCGAATCCGCCCACCCCCGCGGCGAGCGCGAGGGTGTCCCGTCCGCCAGCGCGAGGGCTTTCGCGCGGCGTTCCCGCGGGCGTGCAGACGTCGATGCAACAACATCGAGCAACGCCGTGCTCCACACCCAGAGGCCGGCGCAGTTGGGCGAGCGGAGACGTCGCCGGCGTTTCGCTCGTACACCGCGCAGACGACGCGCCATGCAACATTCGTGTTAACTGTGCGCGCGGCAACCTTCGCGTCGCTTTGCCGTGCCGCTTCTGTTCGAGACAGGGCACCCACTCGCTCGTCGACAGCGCTCGCGCGGGCAGCGGACAGACGAGCGCGCTCGTTCGAGCTCACGAGCTCGAACGA
>Ga0315910_10002857_pt1 | contig 14967 bp, 10 predicted proteins | sample EdamamesoilMG_FD_204470 | JGI IMG/M metagenome (GOLD analysis project Ga0315910, IMG submission 204470) | Garden soil microbial communities collected in Santa Monica, California, United States - Edamame soil | ecosystem: Environmental > Terrestrial > Soil > Garden | place: USA: California...
GTCGCCGCCCGACGCCCCGCTGCCGCCGCGGCCGCCATCGCCGCCGGAGCCTCCGCTTCCCCCGGTGGCGCCCCCCACGCCTCCTGCAAGGTCGCCTGCTCCTCCGCCCGTCGACTGACCGCCGGTCGCCCCACTCCCTCCGATCGCCCCGCTACCGCCACTCCCTCCGCTGCCCCCGCTCGTCCCCCCTGCACCAGTCCCCGCTTTGCCGCCACGGCCGCCGCTCGACGTGGAGCCGCCCCCGCCGCCCTTGCCGCTCACGGAGCTCGTGCCGCCCGTTTCGACGTTCGCTTCGTCGCCCGCGGTGAATTCCGCCGGGCTGCACGCGAGCATTGCGACGACGACGAGCGCCGACACGTGCCCGGGACCCAACCTCCGAAGCATCAGCGGGAAGTTAACCCAACCATTCGTGACGACAAGTCACGTCACTCGTGCCGCCGCCCGCTAGCTTTTCTCATTGCTGCTGGCCGACTTCGGCGTCGTGACGGAACGCGGCGTGAGCACTCGCCTTTTCCCGGTTTCGTGGCAGGGCTCGGGAGCCGGGGTATACTCGGCCGCTCAACCGTCTCGCTTGGTTGGTGGAAGCCGATGGTGAATCACTTGGCGACTTATTCGGGCGCGCCGCGCAAGAGTCCCGTCCGCGGGCTCGCAGCGGCTTTGGTTCTGGTGCTCTTCGCGGGTTGCGAAGGTGATCCCGGCGACGGGCCGGACGCTAGCGGCGGCAGACGCGCAACGAGCGGGGGCAGCGGAGGGACGGGTGGCACGGGTGGCTCCGCGGGGTCGTTCGCGACCGGCGGCGTCGGGGGTGGCACCGGTGGTACCGGCGGCGCGTCAGCAGGCGCGTCCGGCAGCGTCAACGTCGGCGGTGCCGGCGGGACCGCGGGCACGGGCGGCGGGGCGGGCAAGGGCGGCGCGTCAGGCGCGGGCGGGACGGCGGGCAAGGGCGGCACCGCGGGGACGGCGGGCAACGCCGGAACGGCCGGTGGGGGCGGCGAGTGCACGCTCGACCAGGAGCTCTGCGACGACACCTGCATCGATCCGGATACCGATCCCGAGCATTGCGGCGCCTGCGACAACGCGTGCCCGAGCGGCATCGAGTGCCGCACGGCGAGCTGCGCCTGCCCGGGCGGTGCGATCAGCTGTGACGGCCGTTGTGTCGATCCGATGAGCACCGTCGCGCACTGCGGCGAGTGTGGCAACGCGTGTGCGGCGGGCTCCGACTGCGAGATGGGCGAGTGCGCGTGCCGCGGTGTCGAAGAGTCGTGCGACGGCGTGTGCATGGATCTCACGACCGACCGCGATCACTGCGGCGCCTGCAACATCGCCTGCGGCGTGAACTTCGTCTGCACGGGCGGCGAATGCGTGTGCGCGCCCGGCTACGACCCTTGCGACGGCCTGTGCGTCGATCTCGAGTCGAACCCGGCCCATTGCGGCGCCTGCGGCACCGTTTGCGACACGGTCTGCTCGCTCGGCCTGTGCGAGTCGATGTGCTCGGCCGAGCTCACCGAGTGCGACGGCGCCTGCGTCGACGTGCTCACGGACGAGGCTCACTGCGGCGGCTGCAGCACCTCCTGCACCGAGGGCCTGGTGTGCGTCGCCGGCGAGTGCGAGTGCGCGGACGGTCTCACCGCTTGCGGCACCTGCGTAGACACCCAGATCGACGAGACCCACTGCGGCGACTGCGACAGCCCGTGTGCGGCCGGCGCCCAGTGCGTCGCCGGTGTCTGCACGTGCGACGCCGGCGAGACCGAGTGCGACGACGTGTGCGTCGCGACCGCCGACGACGAGGACCACTGCGGCGATTGCGATACCGAGTGCCGGCCGGACGAGGTCTGCACCTCGGGTGTTTGCGGGTGCCCGACGGGCTTCGAGGATTGCGACGGGGTTTGCGTCGATACCGAGGTGTCGAACGTCCACTGCGGCGCCTGCGACAACGCCTGCGATGCGGGGACGAGCTGCGTCGACGGTGAGTGCACCTGCCCGGATGACTCCGAGGACTGCGGCGGGGTCTGCGTCGACACGCAGACCAGCAATCAGCACTGCGGCGGCTGCGACATGCCGTGCACCGGTGGCCGAACGTGCCAGGCGGGCATGTGCGCGTGCCCGATGGGAGAAACGTTGTGCAGCGGGGTCTGCGTCGACACCGACACCGACGACGACAACTGCGGCGCTTGCGGGGACGCCTGCACCGGTGAACCGACCTGCGCCGGCGGCACCTGCAGCGCCTGCACGGGCGGCGACACCGCCTGCGGCGACGAGTGCGTCGATACCTCGACCGACCCCGATCACTGCGGCGCTTGCGACGATCCGTGCCCGACCGGTCAGCTCTGCGAGAGCGGCAGCTGCACGCCCGTCGTCGTCACCGAGCCCTGCACGCCGAACCTCGTCGTGGCCGACGCCATGAGCGTGACGACCCCGAACTTCGGTACCACCGGCCCCTACTGCGTGAAGGTGAACTTCACCTGCATCGGCGGCTGGGGCGTCAACAACCCCGGTGGCCGCACGGTGCAGGTGAACGATCAGGCGAGGACGTTCGGCGCGGTCCCGTTGCCGGCCAAGGTGAACGGCGGCTACTACTTCGAGTTCACGGGCGGCACCTTCAACTACACGAGCCTCACCACCTGGAAGGGCAGCTGCACGCCGTAGGCGGCGCTACGGGTTGCGGACACCGCTCGCTACGAAGCGGTTGACTCCGTCGCACTGGCCAACCGGGGCGCCACAGCCCTCGCGGGAACCCGAGCTAAGGCTCGAGATCGTGAAATCGCCGACGGGTGAGCCGCAGGGATCGGTCACCGAAACGCCGCCCGTTCTCGCGATCGTGTGAAAACGAGCTTCCGAGCACGCGCCCACGTCCACGATCGACCACGGGCACGACGGCTCTCCGGTCTCGAGCTCGATGTCGCTCCCGGCGATGTTGGTGGCCGACGTCAGCACGAACACGACGACTTCACCCGCCTCACGCACGACGAGCTCGTGCTCCTGCCAAAAAGGATTGAAGTACTGGTATGCGTAGCTCACCTCGAACGAGGTGCCGACGGGGAAGCGTTCGGGTGCCACCATCTGGGCGGGAAACAGCAGCCGGTACTCGGTGCCACCCTCGGTCATCAGCGAGAGCTCGGTGGCGTCGCCGCCGAAACCTGCGAAGGTGCCGTAGGGGCCCGAGCAAGAGAAACCAACGTCCGTGGCAGTCTGCACGGCCGTCACCACGAGCTCCACATCCAGACTCTCCGGCGGCAACTGCCACGACTCGTCCAGGAGACAGCCCCCGATCGGGACCTCACACTCGATCTCGCAGTCCTCAGGCCAAACACCGCAGTCGCTGGTGATGGGTGTTCGGTCCGGGCCGGTTCCGCTCGCCCCGGCGGCTCCTCCCGGCACCGTCGCGCTCCCGGACGCTCCGCCACCGCCGATCGACGTGCCGCCTCCGGCTCCCGCGCCGCCGTTCCCCGTGGTCGCACCCCCATTGCTCACCGCTCCGGCGACGGCACCGCTCCCTCCGCTGCTCCCCGCGGTTCCTCCTTGGGCTCCAGGCAGATCGTTGCGCTTGCTCGTTCCCCCGCACGCCGGAAGCGAGAGGACCGCGAGCGCAGCCCCGCCCCGGCACAGTCTGGCGCAACTCCACAGCATGCTGCCTCGAGCGCAAGGTTCGTACCACGTCGGGCAGCTAGCGAAGGTAGTCGGAGATCGCGGCGTACCAGACGGTGCCCATGCGGTCGTAGCCGGCCTGGTTCGGGTGGATGCCGTCGGCGAGCTCCGATTCCGGAAAGCCCTCGAACTGGTCGACGAAGATGACGTGCTTTCCCGCGCTCGCGCGCTCGTCGACGATGCCGGGGACCGCTGCGTTGAAGGCGTCCACCGTGTTCTCGGAGGCCGGGTAGGGGACGACGGTGGCGACCGCGAGCAGGGCGTCGGGGGCGCCGGCGATGATCTGGTCCACGAGCGTTTCGAGCCGTGCGGTGGCGCCGCTCAAGCCCTGGATGAGGTCGTTCGTGCCGATGTGGAGCAGGATGATGTGCGGAGCGACGTTGAGCGCGGGGCTCGGCACGATGCCGTCGATCTGCTGGATCGTCCAGCCGCTGTGGCCCTCGTGTGAGCGCGGGAACGGTTGGTTGTCGACCATGCTCGGACCGTTCATCGAGCCGCCGACGAAGGTCATGTCCTTGTCGTCGGCGAGCGCGAGGCTGAAGAGCTTCATGCGGTAGCCACCGGCGATGTTGAAGCCGTCGGTGATCGAGTCGCCGAGCGGCAGGATCTTGCAAGCGCCGGTGGTCGGACAGGGACTGAAACCCGTGCCGCCCGCGCTACCCGCATTGCCCGCGGCGCCTGCAGCGGCACCACCCGCACCGCCGCCCGCAGCGCCCGCGCCGCCTGCACCACCCGACCCAGCGGACCCTGTAGCTCCCGCACTGCCTGCCGCCGCTCCCGCCATGCCTGCGGCGCCACTGCTTCCGCTCGCGCCACTGTTCCCGCCCGCACCTGCGCCCGCGCCACCGGCCACTCCGGCGCCGCCGCTCGTGCCTGCCGCGCCAGCCGCACCGGCAAGGGTCCCGCCGCTCCCGAGCGTCCCCGCGTTGCCACCGCCCGCCGTGCTGCCAGCCGATCCGCCCGCGCCGCTAGCACTCCCGCCCGTCGCTCCGGTCCCGCCGCTGCCGCCGCCGGCACTGCCGCTCGTCGCTCCGCCGCTCGTCGCTCCGCCGCTTCCTGCAACCCCGGCGCTTCCGCCGCTGCCCTTCGGTGCGTCGTCCTCGAGAGCGCACGCTGTGAAAAACAGCGGCAGCAGCAGAACCAGGCTGGGCTTGGCGTTCGACATGTCCGTTGGTGTGTTGGTTGCTCTCGTCCGGACGACCTGGTCACATTTCGCCGGACGATTCAGCAGGCGAGGTTGCGCTTTCTCTAGTGATAGCTTGAGAAGCGGAGGTTTTCATCATGGGCAGACTCTTTTCGTTGGTGACCTTGGTGACCGCGGGTTTCGTCGGCGGCATCGCGTTCGTCATCGCCTGCGGCTCGTCGGGCTCGGAGAACGACCTCGGTCCGCCCAACGCACATGGTCAGCCCGTGTGCAGCACCTACCAGGTCATGATCACACCAGGTCCCGGAACGCAGGATATCCCGACGACCATGCCTGCCGGTTGGACGCCCTTTGGGGTGACCGCCAGCAACAGCGTCTACCTGACGAGGTGCGCACCGTAAGCAGCGCAGGAAGGGCACATCCCGATGCAACCTGAAGTCGTCGCAGGCGTCGATCTCGGTTCGAACAGCTTTCACATGATCGTCGCGCGGGTCGACGCGGGGGAGCTCCGCATCGTGGACCGCATGCGCGAACCGGTCCGGCTCGCGAGCGGCCTCGACAGGGAACAGCGGCTCACCGATGAAGCGATGGAGCGCGCTCTCGCTTGCCTCACGCGCTTCGGTCATCGCGTCGGCGAGCTGCCGCCCGGCACGGTGCGCGCGGCCGGCACGAACACGCTGCGCAAAGCCCGCAACGCCCAGGTGTTCCTGGAGCGCGCTCGGGCGGCGCTCGGTCACCCGGTGGACGTGATCGCCGGACGCGAGGAAGCGCGCTTGATCTACCTCGGCGTCTCGCACGGCGTGCCGTCCGATCCGGCGCGCCGCCTGGTCGTCGACATCGGCGGCGGTAGCACCGAGTGCATCCTCGGCGATGGTTTCGAGCCGGTGGCGACCGAAAGCCTCTACATGGGGTGCGTCAGCTACTCGCTGCAGTTCTTCCGCGACGGTGCGATCGATCGCGACTCGTTCCGCCGAGCCGAGACTGCGGCACGGCTCGAGTTCCAATCACTCGAGCGGCACTATCGTTCTCTCGGCTGGCAGGCTTGCTACGGCTCGTCCGGCACGGTGCTGTCCCTCGCCGACGCGCTGCGCGAGACCGGATGGTCGGAGCATGGCATCACGCGAAAGGGGCTGAAGCAGGTGCGGGCGGCGCTGTGCGACGCCGGCCACGTGAATCGCATCTCCCTACCGGGCGTGGACGACGCACGCGCCGCCGTGCTGCCCGGCGGCCTCGCGATCCTGCACGCGGCCTTCAAGAGCCTCGAAATCCAGGAGATGAAGCCTTCCTCGAGCGCCCTGCGCGAGGGCCTACTCTACGACTTGCTCGGCCGCATCCGGCACGAGGACGTGCGCGAGCGCACCATCCTGTGGCTGGCGAACCGAGCGCGCGCCGATCTCGAGCAAGCCGCCCGCGTCGAGCGCACCGCCGCGAGCTGCCTCGACCAGGTGGCGCGGAGCTGGGACCTCCCCGCCGAGGAAGCGTTGCAGCTGCTTGCCTGGGCCGCTCGCCTGCACGAGATCGGCCTCGATATCTCCCACACCGGATTTCACAAGCACAGCGCCTACATCATCGAGAACGCCGACATGCCCGGCTTCTCGCGCAACGAGCAGCAGATGCTTGCCTTCGTGGTGCGCGCCCAGCGCCGCAAGCTTCCACTCGACGCGCTGGCGCTTCTCCCCGCATCGGTCCAGGACCGCGTCCTCCGCCTCGCGGTCCTCTTTCGTCTCGCTTGCTGCCTGAACCGCGGCCGCTCGACCGAGCCGCTCCCGGCGTTCACCGTCGGCGCCACCAAAAACGCGCTCACCCTGAGCCTGCCCGCCGACTGGCTCGACCAAACGCCGCTGATCCGTATGGAGCTCGAGTCAGAACGTGAGCGGCTCACGGCGGCGGGCATCGAGCTCACGCTGCGCGCAGCGTGACCGTGACGGCGACGCCAACCAGGTTGCCACCGGAGCGTGCGTGGGTGCCGGATCGCCAACTCGGTTGGTCGAGGCGATGCTCGGCCGAGCGACGGAATGGCTGGTTCTGCGCGGCAGGCTTTTTGCTTCGCAAACGGGCGGAGTGTTTCCTTTCCAGGACCGCCCTGCTGGAGATCGCGTGCGGCGGCGGGGCGCGGCGCTGTGCCTCGCAGGAGTCGGCGCGCTCGGCGCCGGCGGGTGTGGGTCGGACCCCGTCGTGCCGGCGGGATCGGTCACGCAGCTCTCGCTCTCCACCTGCTCTTCTCCCAAGGACGCACGCGTGGTCTTGATCGTCGTCGATGACGATCCGACGGAGCAGGGTCAAGCCGTGCGCGCCCGGCTGGCCGAGCGATTCCATTCGACGTTCGAGCGGGGCGTGCACCTCCCGGTCGAGACTTGCACGTCCACCGATCCCGCCGTGTGGGTACCGTACGACCGCTACGCAGTGGTCGTGAGCCCTTCCCGCCCACTCGGGGCAGATCAGGCGTCACCGGGCACCGACCGAGCCCTCGTCATTCGGAGCGAGCGGGAGACACCCGAGGCGATGGCGGCGTGGACCGACGCCGTGGTTCGGGCGATTTTCAAGGCGGGGACGGATGCGGGGGGCGCCTTCCGACCGCTCGAAGCACAAGCGCACTGGGCGAGGCTCCTCCTCGGTCGTGAGGCTCCCGCGAGCGAGTCCGAGCGCGCCGCCGTCGAGTCGCTCCCTGTGGCGGGAGCAGTCCAGATCTTCGTCGGCAGCGCTCGCGATGACCAGAGCGACCTCGACCCGCGGGAGTACCTGATCATGCCCGAAGCGGGCGATCGGTTCTTCGTCGACCTGCCTCGCGCGATGACGCCCGACCCGAGCTTCGTGCACTGCGGTTCGGGGCGCCTGCCGCGTATCGACGCCTGGGCAAAGGAAAACGGAACGCGCCCCGAGCTCTGCGTCGATCATGGCCTCTTCGACGCGGGCTGGGTGGCGGACTGCTTTCCCCAATGCATGCCGCTCGAGCCGGTGGTGGACGAGAGCGGCGCGTCGCACTGCCGGGTGCTTGCCACCACGGATCTTGCGCCCTGCGACGCCGCACTGGGCTGGGCCGATCCGGTCGGCTCGGACGGGGTGAGGCGCCCGCGCGAGATCGACTACTACGGGTCACCGGCTCGCCTCTGCGAGATCCTGGAGCTCGAGGGCCCGGCACTCGAGTCGTGCCGTCACGACTGGGACTGCACCGAGTGCGGCCCCGGTTTTTGCGTCACGGAGCTCCCCGGTTCATCGGACGTCTGCCGCGGCGTGAGCGCGCTCTGGCCGATCCGTTTCACGCACAGCTCGCTGACGGCGCGGTTCGCCTACGTCGATGTCGTGTGCGATATCGAACACCTGACCGAGTAGTCGACCGGCGCTGCATCCGACCGAGTGTCGTTCTGGTATTCTCGAGCGAACGCCATGGCGCTCGTTCGTTTCCCCTGGCTTGCGGCGGCTGTGCTTTCCGCGAGCGCGTGCGGCGACGAAGCGAGCACGCCGAGCGGCGCGGGAAGCGGCGGGAGCTCGGCTTCAGGTGCCGGCGGGCGTGCCGCTGCCGCAGGCCAGGCGGGCGGTGGCAACGGTGCCGGCGGGCGAGCGGGCGGAGGGGCAGGCGGAGCGTCGTCGGCCGGCAAGGCAGGCGCGACGGGCGGCAACGCCGGCACGGTGGGCGCGGCGGGTGAAGCAGGCGCGGGGGAGTCCGCGGGAAGGGCGGGCGCGGCGACGACGGGGGGAGTCGTCCCCGCGGAACGACTGCCGCCGAGCGGCACCTGGGCGGGCGCCGGCGTCGAAGGTGGCATTCCGAACCGCACGACCGTGTGCGCGACGGTGACCGACGCGCCCTACGGCGCCGACGCAAGCGGCGCGACCAGCGCGGTCGCGGCCATTCAATCTGCCATCGACGACTGCCCGGACGGCGAGGTCGTGCTCGTGCCCGAAGGCACCTTCCTGATCGACGAAGCGCTCAGCCTCCGCTCTGCCATCACGCTGCGTGGCTCGGGCTCCGACACGGTGCTTCGCGTGGAGACGACCACCGGCATTCGCGTGGGTGGCCTCGGCCCCTGGCCGCCTCCGAAGGCGAACGACGCTTACCGCACGCCCATCGCGAGCGGCTCGACCCGCGGCAGCGACACCGTGACCGTCGCCGACGCCTCCGAAGTCGAGATCGGCAAGATGATCATGGTCGACGAAGAGGACGATCCGGCCCTGGTCTGGACCAAGAACGACAGCGTCGGGCGCTATCGAGCCTCGATGCACCTGGTCGACTCCAAGACGGCCACCAGCGTCACCTTCCACCCGCCCTTGCTCACCGACTTCACCCGTGCCCCCCAGCTCTCGTGGTTTCCGGATTTCACGCACGACGTGGGCATCGAGGGCATCCGTTTCGTCGGCACGGGCTCGGCGCCGGATCTCTTCATCGACATGACCTCCGTGTACGACGCCTGGGTACTCGACTCGGAGTTCTCGGACATGCCCAACAAGACGATCATGGTCGCCTGGTCGTCGCACGTGGAGCTCAGGCGCCTGACCATGCACGACCAGTCGAACGGCGGTCCCAATTCCGAGGGGCTCGATCTTCTCGCGGACGTGAGCTTCAGCCTGGTCATCGACAACATCTGCGTCGCCGGTGGGTTTCCCCAGATCAATATCGGCGACGGCGGAGCGAACCCCTACTACTCGGGCGGCATGGGCAACGTCATCGCCTACAACTACGCCGTCGATGCCTTCTACACCGATCCTCCGGATTCGCCGGATGCCGGCAAGATGCCGTCGGACATCAGCACGAATCACAGCCCGCACTCTCAGTTCAATTTGGTCGAGGGCAACGTGATCGGGCGATTCGGCAGCGACGCGTACCACGGCAGCGGCTCGCACACGCTGCTCTTCCGCAATGCGATCACGGGTACGAGCCGGTGGCAGGGCGTCACGAATCGCACGGCCGTTCAGATCGACCGCCGGAACCTCGACTATTCGGTGGTCGGCAACGTGCTCGGGGTGGCAAGCGATCCGGCCACCCACGCGTACGCGATGGAGAGCGGTTGGTCCGGCAGCGCGATCTTTCGCCTCGGATTTCCCGACATGGGCAACGATGGCTACTCGGGCACGTACCCGCCGACCGACCTCTTGCACGCCGACGGCGGTCCGCGCGATCTCTACGTCGATCGCACGACCAGCCCGGACGGCACGACGCTGATCGAGGGCAACTGGGACTCGGTATCCGGCGCCGTCGACTGGAGCGTGCCCGAAGCGACGCACCCGGACAGCTATTTTCTCGATGCGAAGCCCGCGTTCTTCGGCTCGCTCTCGTTCCCGCCGGTCGACCCAGACGATCCCGTGAGCGACGATCCGACGATCATCCCCGCGGGGTACCGTTATCTGAACGGCACCGATCCACCTCCTTAAGGAGAACGGCTGACGCGAGCATTTTCGATCGCGTGCGCCATCCATGAGAGCTTCGATCCGACGACTTCGCAGTCGTGTCGGCAGCGACCTTTTTGAGCAGCGCAGCGGCGTTTCCCGTGGTGCTCGAAACCCGCGTCGATCGAGTTGACGGATCAGCAGTATGACAGCGGGATCATGCAGCACCGATCTGTGATCTGCCTGTAATTCCCGCAGTTGCGGTGGTGGCACTGCAAATCACAGCCGATTTCGCACCGAAATCGGTGTCGCGAATCTTATCAAACTGGGACTGCGTCTCGTTAGTGGGGGCAACAACTCACCGAGGAGGTTCTCATGATTCGCAGCCAACTACCCGCGCTCATTCTATCCGTTCTCACTCTCGTTGCTTGCGGTGGTGAAAACGCGAACACCGACGTTAGTCAGAACGGCCTCGACGCAGGTTCGAGCGGCTTGGGTGGCTCCGCCGGCTCGAGTGGTTTGGGCGGATCGAGCGGCTCCGCGAACGCGGGAACCGGCAACGTCATGATCGACGTCGGCGGCATGGGTTCCGCCCCAGGAACCGGTGGCACGAGTGGCGGCGAGGCATGTGCGACCGAGACGCTCGGCGCCGAGGTCGGGCCGGTCAACATGTTCGTGATGTTCGACGCCTCGGGCTCGATGAACGAAAACGGAAAATGGGCGGCCGCGACCTCGGCGTTCGCTTCGTTCTTTCGTGACGCCGCGAGCGCGGATTTGCGCATCGCCTTCCGCTTCTTCGGCAGCAACGAACCGACGGTCGGCTGCAACAACACGCAATGCAGCATCGACGCCTGCGCCGATCCGCTGATCGCCATCGCGCCGCTCACCGCGGCCTCCGGAGCTGCCGATCCGCACGAGACGGCACTCGTCAACCTGATGCAGCAGAGTCGAGCGGTCGGTGGCTTCGGCACGCCGATCTACCCCGCCCTCGGCGGTGCGGTGCAATGGGCGAGCGAGCACTCCGCTGCCAACCCCGGCGAGACCTCGGTCGTCCTGTTCGTGACCGACGGCGAGCCGAACGGCTGCAATCAGGACATCGGTGCCATCTCGGCGCTGGCCGCCGATGGCTGGGACGAATCCGGCGTGCGTACCTACGCGATCGGTCTCGAGGGCTCGAACGAGTCCCAGCTCGATACGATCGCCACGGCCGGCAACACGACGCAGGGCTACTTCATCGGTGCCGGGGCTGCCGCTGAGCAAGAGCTGCTCGAGGCGCTGAACGAGATCCGCCAAAACCAGATCAGCTGCGATGTCGAAATCCCGGCGTCTTCCAGCGGCCCGATCGACTTCGGCAAGGTCAACGTCAGCTACGCCTCGGATTCGCATTCCACGGTGTCGTTCGGCAAGGTCGCTGGCGCCGAACAGTGCGGGGACCTCGATGGTTGGCACTACGACGACCCGAACGCGCCGAAACGCATCGTCCTCTGCAGTGCCGCTTGTGAGCGCGTCAATGCGGACCCGAGCGCCGAGCTCTCGATCGAGCTCGGTTGCGAGTCGCGCGTGCCCGACCCGCGCTGACCCCCGAACCCCCCAACCATCCAGCTTAGAAAGGACCGATCCATGACTCGCTTCCAAATCGACAACGATCACACGGCCGTCGCTTTCGCCGCACGCCACATGCTCCTTTCGACGGTGCGCGGTCGCTTCAACACCTACCGCACGGAGCTCGAGCTCGATACCGACGACCTCACGCGGTCTCGGGTCGAGGTGGACATCGACGCCGGGAGCGTCGATACCGCGGTTCCTGCGCGCGACGCCCACCTGCGGTCGAAGGATTTCCTCGACGTGGAGCACTACCCCACGCTCCGGTTCGTGAGCCGCAAGGTGGAGCGTCTGTACCCCGCCCACTTTCGCGTCACGGGCGAGCTCACGATCAAGGGCACGACGCGCGAAGTCGAGCTCGATGTCGAGTTCGGCGGCATGGCCGAGGATCTCGAGGCTGGAACTCGACTCGGCTTCGTCGCGAAGGGTTCGATCGAGCGCCGGGAGTTCGGCCTGGCGTGGGACAACGTGGTCGACGCCGGCGGCCTGGTCGTCGGCGACAAGATCGAGCTCGTCATCGAAGCCGAAGCGGTGAGCGGCGCCAAACGCTCTGAGGCCGGAACGCGGCGCGGCACAGCGCAGCGCAGCAGCCCGACCGCTAGTGCACCTGCCGCCAGCTAGTCCGCGGGCAGGGGACCTAACCGGCTCGGGGTGTGCGTCGCCATGATATGCTCCCCCTGATGCGTCCTCTGCATCTCGGTGGTGGACGAAGCTCCGTGCATCGCCCGTCGAGGTCGACGCGCACGGTCCCCGTTCTCCTCGCTACATTCTCCACGCTGTACGCCGCCTGCGGCGGATCCGGCTCGGGTGCCGCCGACGACGAGCAGGGGCGCGCGGGCCGCACGGCTTCCGGTGGAGCGAGCGGCGCCGGCGGCAACGCCACCGGCGGAACCGGCGGCGCGTCCGGCACCAACGCCACGGGCGGCGGAGGATCGTCGGGCGCATCATCCGCCACCGGTGGGAACGGAGGCAACACGGGCGGTACCGGCGGCGGCGGCGGCACGGCGGGTGACGGCGTGTCCGGCGGCGAAGGCGGCGACGGCGGCAGCGTGTCGTCCGGTGGCACGGCGGGCGCTGGCGCGGGCGGTGCCGCCGGCAGCGGTGCGGGTGGAGGCGCGGGGAATGGCGGCACGGCGGGGCGCGGGAGGCACCGGCGCACTGCTCAACATGTTCCTGATGTTCGATCGCTCGACGTCGATGCTGACCTGCTCGGACGGGACCGAGCCGGTGAACGATTCGTGCGCCAGCGTCCCCACGCGTTGGGACCTTGCTGCCGCGGGGCTCCAGGCATTCGTCCAGGATCCGGCGGCGGCAGAGCTCGGTGTAGCATTGCGATGTTTTCCGCACGACGTGCCGGAAGCGGGCTGTACAGGAGGCATGCTCAGCGTCTGCGACTCGAATGCCTGCTCCGTTCCGCTCGTCGATCTCGCGAGGCTCACGGCGGATCCGGCGCCTACCGACACGCAGGAGGCCGCGCTCATCGACGCGATCGCGGTATCGGTGCCGGTCGCCACGGACACCAGCGGGGGCACGCCGACGTCCGCCGCGCTCGATGGGGCGCTGCAATGGGCCGTCAACTACCAGGCCGCCCACTCCGAGGAAACGACCGTCGTCGTCTTCGTCACCGACGGGGAGCCGAACGGTTGTGACGAGGATTTCGACAACATCTCGCAACTTGCGGCCTACGGACTGAGCGTCGCCGGGGTGCGAACCTTCGTCGTCGGGCTGACGGACTCGAACGGGACGGGCGTGAACGCTGACGACATGAACCAGCTCGCCGTCGCCGGAGGCACCGAGCAGGCGATGTTCGTGAGCGACGGAAACGACGCCAGCGCCGAGCTACTGGCCGCGCTGAACGCAATCCGCGGAAGGATCTGAGCGCAAGGTGCGCCGGTGACGCCGGCGCCCGCCGCCCTTACGTCACGTCTTTGATCTTCGTCTCGCAGCCGACGCGGATGGCCACCGTGCCGGTGATCGTGTCGTTCAGGCGGTTGCAGGTGGCGCCGCAGACCCGGATGCCGCTCGGCGCCGAGCTGCCGGAGGAGGTGTAGTACCAGCCGCCCTCGTCGTCGCAGTCGGCGGGATCCTCGACGAACGGGATGACCTCCACGTCGGCGCCCGCGCTCGGCACGAATTCGACGTTCACGCGGCCGTAGTCGAGCGCGACGCCGCCGGCGGGCACTGGGATCTGGTAGTCGCACGACAGGCCGACGCCGCGGATCCCGTTCAACGCGTCGACGAACTCCTGAACCACGTCGGACTGGTCGCTGATGACGAAGGCTTCCCCGTCGCCGGCGGCGGCGATGGCGCGGATGTTGTCCGGCCCCTCCAGGCTGTCGAGATCGTCCTCCTCGATCGGGCCGAACACGCCGACCGTGAACGTGCGCACGGGGATCGGCGCTCCCGCCGCGACGGCGGCCAGGGCCGCGATCTCGGCACGGCCGGACGGCGTGCAGCCGCCCGTGGGCGCGCCGTCCGTCGCCAAGACGACGATCACGCGGCGCTCCGGGTGCATCGCTGCCCACTCTTGCGCGTGGGTGATCGCGCCCTCGAGCGCGGGCCCGGTGGGGGTGAGGCCGAACGGGCTCTGCGCGGGCGCGTAGCGGCCGAGCGAAGCGATCAGGTCGGTTGCCGCGTCGGGCAAGAGCTCGATCGGCGTCTCGGGAGTCGTGTAGTCCGAGAGCGTGCAGACGGTTTGGGACACGCAAACGCTGCTGGTGATGGCGGTGCAGGTCTCGTCGTTGTCGCACGTGGCGTCCAGCGAGACGCACGATTGATCGCCACAGCCGCCGAGCGGGACACAGGTGTCGCCCGCCATCGGACACTCGGCGTCTCGCGCGCAGGGGATCAACCCGGGACGAGAAGGGTCGGTGCTGCGGCTCGCGCGGCAGGCTTTCAGGTAGCAGGTGCCGCCGTCGCAGTCGTCGTCCGCGATGCAGGGCTGGTTCGCCGGAAAGTACTGGATCCCGACGCCGATGCCCTCCGAACGCGGATCGATCGCGAACGATCCGAGCGCCTGCGTGACGGCTTCCCACTTGGTGATGCCGGCGCTCGTCCTCGCGTACATGGAGAGCGAGCGATCGAGCATGATGTACATGTCGAGCGGGATGAGCTCGGCCGCGTGCTCTTCACCCGCGCAAGTGCCCTCACCGCCCTCGCCGCCGAGACCCGAGGCGTCGACGAGCATGCCGCCACCCCCGTCGACGTTGATGGTGCCTGCCGTGCCCAGGCCCATGCCGCCCGAGCCACCGGTGCCA